>Ga0315276_10000309_pt1 | contig 41165 bp, 32 predicted proteins | sample YL17G05_0_MG_FD_204542 | JGI IMG/M metagenome (GOLD analysis project Ga0315276, IMG submission 204542) | Sediment microbial communities from Yellowstone Lake, YNP, Wyoming, USA - YL17G05_0 | ecosystem: Environmental > Aquatic > Freshwater > Lake > Sediment | place: USA: Wyoming | collected...
GGTTGTCGGCCTCGAACAGGCCACGTTGGCGAGATCGTTTACCCAGCATTCTTCACTCCTTATTCAAGTTGGTGAGGAGTGTACTACCAATACCCGAAAAGCGCGAGCTTTTCGGCCAGACTTCTAGGATTGATTGTAGAATATTTCCACTTTGAATGATTGATTTTTCTTCATCACCAACCAGCCGTCGCTCTCTATCTTTCCAAAGTTTGATAGTCATCCATAATATTATCCCCAGAATGAATAGAACGATTACACTAATTAGAATAATGGTCTTTACTGTAGGTGCCCATCTTGAGACCAAATTTCCGATCCCACTCTTCCCGATCAGATCTGATATTTTGTCGCCTAACCCGCGCATCATAGCGTTGAGCTTCTGCAGACTATCCCCCAGTTCCTGTATAGATTGTGAATCCTGGAATAGATCGCCAAGTATTGTGGTCAAGAATGAGATAACTGGACTAATAATCACCCAAATAATTATAACTATCGAGCCTAATATTCCGAAAAATAAACCTCCAATTCCAGCAAATATATTTATAGACACACTTCCTACTAGTGATGAAATACCTACGACAACCAGAGCAGTCAGGAGGATACCCAGGAACCATGAACGATTAAATCTGTTCTTTGTTCCACCACGAACCATTCCAACTACTGTCATTCGTGCAGTACTTACTCCCATTAATGTGGAAAATAAAAATAAATAAAAGAATTCACCTGCGTTTTCACCCGTCGCAAGAGTAATTATAAAAATAAAAACCACAAACATAATAATCCCAATCCAAAAATGACTCATCACAGATCTTGGGCCAATGTGTTCTTGGGCAAGCGATACTCCTCGCCAAAAAGCAACCAACACTGCGATAATGACAATAAATTCCACTGGGATCAGGTATTTAATATCTGCAAAACTTTTGATCGGGCGGCTGATCAACTCTGAAACAGAGATGGATTCTTTTGCATACAATAACGTTTTAATCCCAATGTAGCAACCAATTAGTAGGAAGGCTATCATCAATCCCTGGCGAATTGATTTCTTTAGGCGTAAATAATCCATACTTCTGATTAATATATGGGAGAATAATATGATGCTCGACAGGATGACTAATATCCGTACCGAATCAACAGCATAAGTTTCAGGTGTTAACGAACGAAACCATGGTGTGATCCAACTAACATCAATAAGGACAATCATTAATATTGCTATTTCTCGCCAGCTATTCAGCCGAATTGGTGAGAATTTCTTCCTCATTTTATTATTGCCTGGAAAGGCTGGTGTATAGTTTGAATGCCAGGGATTAGCGGAGGAGCATCTTCACTCAATAAATATAACGTAATTCGGCGCTCATGTTGCTTTAGCTGGATTAACGTAGACGCAAGCTCAGGAGTTATTATGGTAGTCAAAACGATCAATGTGGCTCCATACTGGACACGTGGAATTTCTCTCAGCAAAAAACGTTCGAAATTACCCGTTGTAACAGATGTCACTCCAGCTAACGCTTGTAATAAAACCACAAGTTGCTGCTGAGAGCGGCCTGGTGGAATTCTAAAGGGCTGGTCCGCATGAGCCAGGCAGCCATTTGCGACCAGTCCTACTTTATACCCTTCATGTATACCTTCATTAACTATGGTCGCTGCTACCTTTATCAAGTACTCTAGCAAGTCAGGATAAACACCCTCCCAAGGGCGGGCAAATGTGGATACATTCATACAGACCATCATAACCTGGCCAGTGGTTGGTTGAAAAACTTTAACTTGTAATTGTCCAGTACGGGCAGTGGCAGGCCAATGGACCCTGCGAAATCCATCCTCTGGCCTGTATTCTCGCACTCCCATTGGACGGTTAGGGTCCTCAAATAATCGGCGTCTGGACCTACGGTCTCCGAATGGGTCCTCTGCTGGAAATTCAAGTTCATTAAACGGTAGTATTGTAGGAAATACCGTTAGTAATTGATTCTGTGAAATTTCTTTGGTTTTTTCAAAGATGCCGAAAAAGTCACCCGTATCTATCCTGGCAGGACCTATTGAATAAATACCACGCTTCCTGAGGACTAAAACATAAGAACGGCGTGCTTTTTCATACCATCGCAAACTGAATACATTAGTCAGGAAACCTCGTTCCTTTATATGACTTGGTGCTAATATATCTTCATCTTCAGGTCCAACAGCACGCTCCCAATCATCCTGAATGCGTAGCCAGGAAATCGGTAAGAATTTGCGATTCTCAGCTTCCAATTGAAGTTTGATTTTTTCACCTGGGAATCCACGCGTGTAATGGAACCATCTGCGGTAATTTACCCCCACAAGTGAACGTGATTGCCACCACCTTGCTACCCCTACAGTAACTAGTAGTGCAGTAGATAAAGTGATCAGGAATGGTTCTTTCATCATTACCCCGATCATTATCAAGATGAAGATAAGCAATAACCCACGGTTTAGCATATATTTATCTAATTCTCAACCGGAACTGAAATAGAATCCACAATGTCTGTCACCAATTGACTAGGTTGTCTACCACGCAACTGAGCCTGAGGAGACACTATCAAACGATGAGTAAGTACGTGGGGAGCCATGTATTTAATATCATCAGGTAAAACAAAATCTCTTCCCTGAATTGCTGCCCATGCTTGAGCTGAGTGATAAAGTGCCATGGTTGCGCGTGGGCTTGAACCAAGCTGAATCTCGTTATGATTACGAGTAGCCCTGGCTATGCGCACAATATAATCACGCACTGAATCTTCTACTCTGATGTTCCTACGCTCATTTTGTAATTGGATGATTTCAGAGGAAGATGTCACAGGTAGCAGATCAGGTAATTGAGAGGTTGATCGAAACCGTTCAAGGATTGAATTCTCTTCACTTTGAGATGGGTAACCAATTACTATTCGAAGGAGGAAACGATCTATCTGAGCTTCTGGCAATGGAAATGTCCCTTCTAGTTCAATAGGATTTTGGGTAGCCAATATCAGAAATGGTCTGGGCAGTAAATGGGTAAGACCGTCTATTGTTACTTGTTGTTCCTGCATCGCTTCCAATAGAGCAGATTGTGTTCGGGGGGTTGCTCGGTTAATTTCATCTGCGAGCACAATTTGAGAGATTACCGGTCCTGGTCTGAATTCAAATTCTTGCAGTTTTTGATTAAACCAGTTAATACCCGTTACATCGGAGGGCAATAAATCGGGGGTAAATTGGATTCGTCTGAATGTGCATCCCAAGGATGCGGCCAAAGCCTTTGCCAGAGTAGTCTTTCCAATCCCAGGAACATCTTCCAATAAAATATGACCTTCACATAATACCCCAACCAAAGCCAGATTAATCACTTCATCTTTGCACACCATTACTTTTTGCACATTGTCTCGAATTTTTCTGCACAAATTCTCAATCATGACCACCTCCTGGAGTAGATATTATATAACATCAAACTGTATTATCAATTTCCGGTAATAACTCTTGATAAGGGTCCTGATTATTTACCCAAAACTACGCTGGAGGTTCAGATAATCGTTCCTGGTATAATCCTCACATGAATCCCATTATCGCTTTGGACATTGAAACAACGGGACTTGACTCAAAAAAAGATGCCATCCTCGAAATTGGTGCAGTACGGTTCAATGGAAAAAGAATTGAAGATGAATGGTCATCGTTAATTAATCCCGGTAGGAAAATCCCTCCTTTTATCACCCAATTAACCGGAATAAATGACCATATGGTATTGGAAGCCCCACCAATCCATAAAGTATTGCCAGAGTTGCGCAATTTCGTCGGTGATTTACCCATCCTTGGGCATAATGTTGGTTTTGATCTCTCTTTTCTACGTAATTATGGTCTATTTCGAACAAACGAAACCTTAGATACCTATGAAATTGCATCAGTATTACTTCCCTCTGCAAGTCGATATAATCTGGGTGCTCTTGGGAATTTTTTATTAATCCCTCTACCTGCGAGCCATCGCGCACTGGATGATGCTCGTGTTACCTGTGCTGTATATCAATCACTATACGAAATCGGCATGGAATTACCGCTTCAACTCCTGTCAGAAATTATTCGCCTGGGAGAGGGAATTGATTGGGCTGGGTTTCCAGCATTCAATGACATACTTCGTTCCAGATCAAAAGAAACTATCTCTAGCCGTCAGGTAAGACAGGGTTCGGGGCCAATCTTCGATGGATATAATAGCAGAGACTTCCCAGCGCTCTCCCCGAATCCTCAACCAGTCTCATTGGATCCGGATGAAGTAGCATCAGCTTTAGAAATAGGTGGCATATTTTCCCATCATTTTCCAAATTATGAATATCGCCCTCAGCAAATAGAAATGCTCCGTTCAGTTACTCGAGCGCTTTCTGAGAATCGTCATTTACTGGTAGAAGCTGGAACAGGAACAGGTAAAAGTATGGCATATTTGTTACCTGCAGCACTTTGGGCGTTAAAAAATGGTCAGCGAGTAGTAATTTCGACAAACACAATCAACCTACAAGATCAACTGATTAATAAAGATATACCTGATTTACGCGCTGCAATGGGGATCAATCTTTCTGCTTCTGTCATGAAAGGTCGATCAAATTATCTCTGCCCAAGACGCTTGGAAAATATGCGCCGACGATACCCAGAGAATGCTGATGAGATGCGGGTATTGTGCAAAGTATTAGTGTGGTTACAGTCAACGGAGAGTGGAGATCGTAATGAGATAAACCTGAATGGCCCAATCGAACGTGATATATGGATGCGCCTATCCGCAGACGACGATGGATGTACAACAGAAAACTGTTTAAAGCGAGGAGGTATTTGTCCATTCTACCATGCACGTCAGGCAGCGCTCTCGGCTCATGTCCTGGTTGTTAATCACGCGCTCTTGCTAGCAGATGTCGCCACAGGTAATAGAGTATTGCCTGAGTTCAATTATGTGATCATCGATGAAGGTCATCATTTAGAAGATGCTACAACCAATGCACTAAGCTTTCGAATTAACCAGTCAATGATAGACCGTACTGTCCGAGAATTAGGAAGTCCGAATTCAGGTATACTAGGCAAGCTTATCACTGCCCTGGAAGTAAACGTTCAGCCATCTGATTTTGCTGCTCTAAATCATTATATTCAACAGATCACTGATCTTGCCTTTCAATTCCAAACTACTTCGCAAGGTTTCTTCAAAGCGATAGACCAATTTCTCCTGGAACAACGTGAAGGGCGTGAAATTGGTATGTATGCACATCAAGAGCGTATTCTTCCTGCAACACGCACACAACCTGACTGGGTAGATGTCGAAGCCGCATGGGAGGAATGCGAAACAAGCTTAGGACCATTAATTGATATCCTGGTCAAGTTAATCCAGGCGCTTGGTGATATTAAAGAAAACCTTCCCGAAGAAGAAGATGATAGTATCACCAATCTGAGCAGCTTATATCGCCGACTTTATGATATACAAACCAATCTGGATGGAATGATTTTTTCTCCAAAGTCCGATACGATTTATTGGTTCGAGATCAGCCCGAATGGGAGACAAATGTCTCTGAATGCTGCCCCACTCCATATAGGTCCATTGATGCAAAAATATCTATGGCATGATAAATCATCCGTCATACTAACATCCGCAACCCTAACGACAGCGGGTGAATTTAATTACCTCAAAGGACGCCTGAACGCAGATGAAGCAGATGAGCTTGCAGTTGGTTCTCCATTTGATTATGAATCTTCAGTACTGTTATATATTGCGAATGATATACCGGAGCCTTCGGATCGAGCTGGTCATCAGCGTGCAATTGAACAGGGAATCATAAAGTTATGTATTGCTACAGGAGGAAAGGCGTTAATACTGTTCACTTCTTACGACCAGCTTAAACGAACTTCTCGTTCAGTTGGCGAAACCCTAAGACGCAACGGTATCCAGGTTTACGAGCAAGGAGAAGGTGCATCTGCAAACACCCTACTTGAAAACTTCCGGACCGATGATCATGCTGTCTTATTCGGAACAAAAGCGTTTTGGGAAGGTGTTGATGTACCCGGAGAAGCCTTATCAGTATTGGTTATTGTCAAGCTACCATTTGATGTGCCATCCGACCCAATAGTATCTGCCCGTGCAGAAACTTTTGATGATCCATTTAGCGAATATTCCCTTCCCGAAGCAATATTACGATTTCGGCAAGGCTTTGGTCGCTTGATCCGTACTCAGTCCGACCGGGGAGTTGTGGCGATATTCGACCGGCGTATAATGACTAAAAGTTACGGCCGAATATTCATAGATTCTCTTCCAATCTGTACCACAAGGGTTGGTCCAGCAAGTGAATTACCGCAACTTGCAGTCAAATGGCTTAATCTTTAATAATTGGGATATTGGGCATCAATGAATTTTTAAAGGTTGGCAGTTGTTAATCAATGATATTCTCACCTGACCGCCTGTAAAACACCAACAACGTACTCCCATAATGTCGCTGGTTAAATTCAACTAAATTTTGAATTTGCAATTCTTGACCGATGGATTCATATTCAATTGGATGGATCTGCACGATCACCCATGCATCATCTGATAGCCATCCTATTTGAATATCTAAAGATAACAATGCCTTACTCCATATTTTTTTATATTGGGGAGGTGCAACAAAAATATAATCGAATTGATTGTTTGGCGGATGCCCCAAGAAAGTAATAGCATCCGCTCGGATTACTTCTCCCCCGTCTATTAACCCTGTACTTTTTAGGTTATCACGTATTGTTGCTACCGGATGCCAGTTAAAGTCCACAAAACATACATACTTTGCTCCTCTGCTTAAAGCCTCAATCCCGACACTCCCAGTACCAGCAAACAGATCCAAAACGGATGCACCCTGGATATCGGGGCCAATGATATTAAACAACGCCTCCCGAACTTTATCAGTTATTGGGCGGGTTGTCTCACCTGGTACAGACCGAATTCTCCTTCCGCGAGCTTTACCTCCAATAATTCTTAGCTCTTTCACTACATACAGCTCTTGATTGCAGCCAGGATGTTTGCCCTGGGTGTGGTGATGGATAAAACACACCCTGTTCCCAATATAAAACGTCTTTTATTTGTTTCCAGAATAGAATCGCGTGCTTCAGAATACACATGTTCTGGAGATCCTAACTCCATCGTGTTGACCCGTTGGAGCCCTCCGCACACTACTCCTGGAAACAAACTCTGGCCTTCTGCAAGATTTGGAAACGTTTCGCGGTCATGCCAGTTGATTACCTGTACAGGATAATTTGAGAAAAGCTTGAACATAATGTCTTCGCCGTGTAAATGCAGCATATTCAGCCATTTTTTAGATACAACCTCAAGCAACTCAAGATCGTATCCTCGACCAAACTTTACATATTCATCAATCGATAATAGTCGATAACTTGCATGTTGAACTGCATAAAATATACCCGAAATCCCACGATGACAAGCGGCTTCTATAAACCTTCGGGTGCTTTCGGCAATGGTTTTTAATCCTGTCTGGATAGCCTCTGGATACTGACGTAGATGCACCAATAGCATTTGTCCACCCACAAGGTTTTTTGCTTGTGCGAGTGGGCTAAATATTGTTTGGAGCACAGGCAAATCCGGACCCAATTCATCACATATCATTTTTAAGCAAGTTAATTGATCGCGCAGTGCGCCTCTAAATGGATCCAAGGGCTGTAATTTTATCCAATCGTCTGGTGAATTAATAATCCTACGTGTATATTCCCGCGTTCCTTCAGAATTACCTCTCCATTCATCTTCTACTCCCCAATCCTTTATACAAAATGAAGATGAAGGTGTAACTTTAACCAGATCAAAATTAAATAATTTTTGAAAGTCTATAACAGCTCCTGCCAGTCCGTCTGGTGTTTGATCATCAACTGGAAAATGACGCCACAAAGCGATGGGTGTTTTATCAGGTACATCACCCATCAAACATTGCTCGATCCGATTTCGATGGGTCATTCTATGTGTTTCCAAATCTCCTTCTCCAGGTTCCAATCTCCTTGAGTCATTTCATTTATATGCCCAAGTGCCAGGCGTCGAAGCATATCATGTTTCGAGGTATTTGACCCAGTTTGAGTACCTAATAGGTTCAAGACCTGCGTAAATGCAGCGATTGCTTCTTCTTTTCGGTCAAGTGCTTTGAGCACCATACCCAGGCTATAATACGAATCGATATGATTACTATCTAACGAAATTGCTTTTTTCAAGTCTACTTCAGCATCAGTATATTGCTTGCGTGCATATAGAGCCATTCCACGCTTCTGAAATTCATCCGCTGAGGTTGGCTCTCCCATATTAGTTGGATCCAGTTCTATTGATTTGACTTTAAAAATCTCTTTCTTTTTAAATAACTTCGCCATTTTGTATTTCTCCTGTACTTTGGTTTATACCAATGTATGATTTACTGTTTTTCTTATTTCTTCTTCTTCCAAAGCTTGTTCGGTAAGGTATTTTTCAATAAAGGTCGATCTACGCATACGTAATGCCATCGGAGCAATGATGTGAAGGTCTTCGTTATTAACCTCCAGACGGCCATCTAACGCAGCAAACGCTCTAGCAGCTTCGAATAGTGTCACTTCTGCTCTCAATGAATCAATATTTAGCTGGTGAATTAAATCTAAAGCCAGGTTAGTTACATTTTCCGGTATTTTAACATTAGGAAGTATATCTCGGGCCATCTGAACTTCTGTTTGAGCGATTTTTGTTTCATCACTATATTTTAACATTACCTGGCGTGGATTTGCTAGGTAAGCTTGGACCCGTTTATATGCTTCCAATCGCTGGTTCGTTTCTATCAGCCCTTTGACAACGATACGTAGTCCAAAACGGTCCATTATTTGTGGGCGTAGCCGGCCTTCTTCAGGATTCATGGTGCCAATAAGCACAAATCGTGACCGAAAGGTTGCTGATGTTGCACCTCGTCTGACTGTATAAGAACCATATGCTGCGGCATCCAATATGGAATCCACAACTTCATCGGCAAGTAAATTTACCTCATCCACCAATAACAAATTATGGTCGGCATGAGCCAATATACCACGGTGTAATCGGAGTCGGTCATGCCCTGTGATATTGTCATCAACTACTCCAACCACATCTTCTATACGCGCATTCAATGGGAGCTCAACCAAACGTATTTTATCCAAAGCTGCCAATGGTTCCCCCATGGCGAATTTTCTTGCACAATTCGGACAAACTGCATCAATTCCACCAGTTTCAATATCTTCGGGGAGACATCCATAGTAACATAAGCTGCGTGGGATCTCTGGAACAAGGTCTACCAATCCACGAATTGCAGTAGTTTTCCCCGTTCCACGTGGTCCGACTAGTAAAACACCCCCAATTGCTGGGTTGATCAGTGCCAGTAACAGGGAATATTTCATCTCAACCTGACCGACTATGGCAAGAAATGGAAATGGTAATTTTTCAACCAGACCACTATCTTGTTGATCTTGAGAACCTTGAAATTTATCCCCAGAATCCTGCTCAATAATATCCTTCAAAGACCGAATCGAACTATCGCTCTGGGATATATTGTCAGATCCTATAATTTGTCTGGAAAATTCATCACTCATAATATTGAAAGACTATTCCATATCTTCGCGTAATTCACCAAAATCGACTGGTGGAAGCATATCAGGACGATCCATTAACACATCCATCTCACCAAATGTGAGTTCAGGCATCATGGGTGGCAAAGGAGACAATGCTGGTGGTGCTATTTTAAAGGTAAATGGAGGAATAATTTCCATCATAGGCCTGGTATATCCATCTTCCTGTTTACGTAATATCCTAGGTCCTTCTGCTAGCCAACCGACATAACGCCCATGAGTTGAATAAATATGCCTATCAGAAGAGATCCAGCCAATCCAGTCACCTTCACAACTGAATATGTAAGGATAAGCTAAAAAAGCACCAACATCACCACTTGTAGTGTAGATAGGAACTAATGTATTGTCAGCCATTCTTGCTCACTCTCTCAAAATTATACCCATTTCCTTGAAAATCAACGAATACTTTTAGATCGATTTCATTACTTAACATCACTATAGGTCCAATAACGATTAACAAAGAAATTCCAAAATAAGACACTGATAACAGCAATCGCTAATGTCACGTTTTCACCCATTACGTCAAGGGGAAGGAATAAGTACTGACCAGGTAGCTTATAAAATAGATTTGTGATAATTGGTTCCAGAATTATTAAGATGGGTATGCGAATAATCAGTCCAGTGATATTTACCAGTGTGAATTGTATGAATTGGCGCACGATTGGTTTTGAGCGTGAATCTGGATAAGTCCAATACCTATTCCAGGTGAAATTGCTCATTACAGCACAGATAAAAGAAATTGTACCAGCCCAGACATAAGGAACACCAAATATACGGTGAAGAATGTTTTCAATGCCAAAATCGACAGCTGCACCGAATATACCAACGACTAAAAAGCGAAGAAAACGCGTCCGCTCTCTTGGGTTGAATAGTACGCCGGTCATGACATACCAAGTTTTTGGCGGAAATAAGGGATGGTTTTATTAAGACCATCATCTAAACTATTGCGGGGTTCCCATTCAAGAATATTTCTAGCACGAGTGATATCTGGTCTTCTACGCTGCGGATCACTCTCCGAGCGCTCATGTGGTTTATATGTAATCCCTGCCCGATTTTTTACAATATCATTGATCCGCTCAGCAAATTCTAGAATGGTCATTTCAACCGGATTACCAATATTAACAGGCAGATGTTCATCTGAATGCAATAGGCGGATAATTCCATCCACGAGATCATCAACGTAACAAAAACTACGAGTCTGTTGCCCATCACCATAAATGGTTAATGGTTCACCACGTAATGCTTGTTGGATAAAGTTGGGCACTACCCTGCCATCATCAAGATGCATTCTAGGACCATAAGTATTAAAAATACGTGCTATTCTGGTGTCGATTCCGTGAAATCGATGGTAAGCCATGGTTAACGCCTCAGCAAATCGCTTTGCCTCATCATAAACTGACCTATCACCAATCGGATCAACATGACCCCAATAGCTCTCGGTCTGTGGATGCTCCAAAGGGTCGCCATATATTTCGCTTGTGCTAGCTAATAAAAATTTTGCTTTATTCATCCTTGCAACCCCAAGCGTATTATGAGTTCCAAGTGCTCCGGCTTTCATCGTCTGTATAGGTAAATTTACATATCCATATGGCGAGTTAGGATTTGGGCTGGCTGGAGATGCAAAGTGCAATACAGCATCAACATCACCCGCTACAAAAATGAAGCTTGAAACATCATGCCTGATAAATGAGAATCTCGAATTGCTGGATAAATGAGCTAGATTATCCGGATTTCCTGTAATGAAGTTGTCCATACCCACAACCTCATGTCCATCAGCTAAAAGGTGCTCACTGAGATGTGAACCCAAAAATCCTGCTGCACCTGAAATTAATATCCTCATTTTCTACTATCTCCAATCAACCTGAGTGGTCAATCCATCACCGGTAATTTGTTGAGCAACTTCTGAGTTTGAATCAACAAACCAAATATTCCCGTTATATATGAATGCTATTGCATAATCACCCTCAGAGCCCATTGCTTCCGGAGACCAGACTAAATTCTGCGGTAATAGGCCAGCTGCTCCTTCCTCGGGGAATAAGTACTTTTGATTCGACCCGTCTCTATCGATGACAGACAGTCGGTATCCACTTGATTCACTTTGGTCGGGAAATATTGCCTGTAAATATGCCACAGAGAATGACGATTGGTCCAGGAATGTACCTGAAAGTGTATCGATAAAATTCGTCTTTTGTTGCAGAGGTGAAGGCACCGGATATGCGAACATTCCAACATTGTTAATCAGATGAACCGGTGAGCCTTCGAATAATGGGATTGCAATCAAGTCGAATTTCTGAGAGTCAACGTTTTCATTTGTGCCAGATGTTATATGATCAACTGTGTAGATTACATTCCCATCAGGAGACCAGGCTGCTCCAGGAACCCATGCCCAATTTCCACCAGTCTGGTATGGTGTGATGCTGTAAATTGACGTAACTGTACCTTTCCGACCGTCAACTATTCCAATGCCATCCGGTCGTGAATATAAAAAGCTCGTCCCTTCCGGTGACCAGGAAAAATCCATACCCCACCAACCATAAACTCCCCCAGAGTTTGGTTCGAGGATTGTTCTCGGAGAGCCAACGTAACCGCTTGCACTAACACCTATCTCATATAGGTCGTTATTTGCCTGCCAGCCTGGTGATGTCTCACGCCATTCAACAGTCGAATAAGCTACGATAGTTGAACCAGGATCAAAATCTGCAAAATGGACAACATTGTTTTCACCCAGATCGATTATCTTCACTGGATCTTTCTGCAACGAAGCCACCCAAAGCGAATTAATAGTACTTTCAACGCTCGAAAACCTGCTGAAAAGGAGAAATTTTCCATCCTGAGATAAAGAGAATATCCTTCCATCTAAATCCCCCGTTGATACGATTAATCGTCGATTGCTAGTGGATTTTTCGATTACCCAGGCGTTACCTGCAGATAAATATGCGATTTTCCCTGGAAAATCGATTGATGCAAACGATGACCTGCTACCAATCATTACTACTTCAGGTATAGCAGCTTGTAGAACTACCGATTTTACGATATTTTTAGAAACTTCAATGTCATCCTCAAAAACACGATGATAGGTGATCTCCTCCAGTCCATTTACACCAGGTTGGCTTAATCTACTCTCTCCATCTGGCAAGGCTTCATTTCGTAACTCTTGGTGATCAAATGGAATGGCTTTTTGCTCAATAAAATATTCTTCTCGAACTCGTATAACCTTCACTTGATCGCTATCTGAAAGAACTGTATATAAAGGAGGTTCGACACGGTCCATCGTGCCCAAGGTTATTTGAGCTGTTTTCAGAGCTTCCTGAACTGTGCTCCCAGGAGTCACTTTGATTTGTATATCTTTATTATCAGCGTTTATAGTGGTCGTAATTAGTTCCTGAGTTACCTGCGGAGCAGTGCATCCCCAAAGAATTAGTGACATAAAAATGATAATCATGGACCGCAAGAATTTTTTATTAGTCCGATGGTATAATCGCAAAGTTCACCTGGATGAATTATAAAGTATTCACAGTTTCAGCTAAGAGCCCATTATAGCATGACCGACGAACCCTTCCCGGAATCCAGTTCTGACCATATTATTGCCCGCATTGAGGCAATTCTATTCGTTGCCGCTGGTCCAATATCTACTTCTCAATTGGTAACTACACTTGATGTCCCTTTACGTGTAATTGATAACAACCTTGAGGCTCTCGAACGAAGGCTGGCATCAGAATCCCAGCCGCATGGCTTACGTCTTCAACGCCATCATGGTCGGGTCCAACTTACTACCTCACCAGATATGGCGATATACGTTGAACGATTTCTCGGATTGGAAACGTCTAATAAGCTAAGTCGAGCTGCTCTTGAAACATTGGCGATAGTTGCCTATCAACAACCTGTCACACGCCCAGAGATCGATGCAGTACGTGGAGTAAGTTCAGATGGAGTGTTAAAAAACCTGCTTAGTAAAGGTCTGGTACAGGAAATAGGACGTGCAGAACGACCAGGTCGACCAATCTTATTCACAACCACTTCTGATTTTCTACAGCATTTCGGTCTGAACTCCCTCGAAGAATTGCCACCCTTATCAATCGACCTCCAACCAAAAACAACTTCAATAAATTACCCCGAAGACTGATATTCCTTATCCATCGCTTAAATCATCAACAAAATACCTAATATAAGAAGCACCTATTAGCCTGACATTTTATAATCTGGTTGATTTGCCTATGCCTAGGAACATCAGGTGTGCATGCATGCAGGTTGTTGGCAAGGGCGACAAGACAAGTTCAATCTAAATTACGCTAATTTTGCATATATTTTTCGATTGCACTTTTCCGCATAATTTAAATCATCAAATTGACTTTTCTACAGGTGTATGCTAGTATCCTTTGATATTTCAATAATCGATAAATGGTTAAAATGGACATCCAACCAATACTTCTTCCATACCCTCGTAGCCTCAAGATTATCGATGACTTTTATACTTTTTCTACAAATCAGCAGATTCTCCTGGAAAGTGAACATCCCCAATCGATATTGTTCTCGGGAACTCAAATTCAAAAAGCGATATTAGCTCAGCTTGGTTTTAAGTATGAAATAAATGCAAGTACTTCGATTCTACGAGAGCAGATTGGGATCATATTGCGTGTTGCTCCAGTGCATGTAAATAATCACCAGGGTTATTTGCTCCATATTACGCCTTCCTCGATTTGTATCGAAGCAAATAATGAACAAGGACTATTTTATGGTTGTGCTACACTGATCCAGATTATTTATTATTACCTGTCACACTCGAGTAAAAATGACAGTCTTCCAGTCGGATCCATTCCCTGCATGGATATTGCAGATTGGCCAGATTTCGTAAATCGAGGAGTAATGCTTGATATTTCGCGTAACAAAGTCCCTACAATGGATACTATCTTCAACCTTGTCGACCTATTGTCATCCTGGAAGATTAATCAACTTCAGCTTTACACAGAGCACACCTTTGCATATAAGCAACACCCTGAAATATGGGCAGATGCTTCTCCCTTCACAGGCGAAAATATATTGATATTAGATACCTATTGCCGTGAGAGATATATCGAGTTGGTACCCAATCAAAACTCGTTTGGTCATCTGGAGCATTGGTTAAATCATCCAAGATACAAGTCACTGGCAGAAGCACCAGATGGTTTTGATTTTCCATGGGGGCATCATTCTGGACCATTTAGTTTGTGTCCATTGGATCCGGGAAGCATAAAACTTGTGGGTAGTTTATACGATGAACTGTTGCCCCATTTTTCAAGCTGCCAGATAAATGTTGGGTGTGATGAGACTTTTGATTTGGGTCAAGGTCGCAGCAAAAACCAATGTGCATCAGTTGGATCAGGACGCGTCTATCTGGATTTTCTGCTCAAGATTTATGAGCAAGTTACAGAACGCGGCTATAAGATGCAATTTTGGGGGGATATCATTATGGCTCATCCCGAGCTCGTTCATGAGCTACCCAAAGATTCAATCGCATTGGAATGGGGGTATGAGGCCAAACATCCATTCTATGATCATGGAGAAATATTTGCTCATGCCGGGTTACCTTTCTACGTTTGTCCGGGAACCTCCTCCTGGAATTCTATCGCAGGTCGGACAGATAACTGCATTCAGAATTTAGCCAATGCAGCGAAAAACGGCCTTAAAAATGGAGCGGCTGGTTATTTAATTACTGATTGGGGAGATAATGGTCATTGGCAGGTATTACCGGTTAGCTACCTTGGTTTCGCTGCAGGTGCTGCATACTCATGGTCTTATCAGGCTAACGTTGACCTGGATATCATGGCAGCATTAGAACGATACGCATTCCAAGATACGGCATATATCCTGGGAAAAGTTGCTTACGACCTAGGTAACATTTACCACCAAATAGGCATTGAACCCGAAAACTCTTCAGCACTATTCGAGATACTACAACGACCCATTCAGGAATGGAAAGGGTACCTGGAACCTGATAAAGCCATATCGGTATTAAGCCACACGTTGGACGTTATTGATATGGTTGCGGTAAGTATTTCCACCGCTACCTCCACTCGGTATGATAAGGGATTACTTGAACGTGAATTTACCCTAACAGCGAATCTATTACGCCACGCTTGCTTGCGAGGTTTGTTTGGCTTCGGCTCAACGAGTAATTCAAGAAACTTTCTCGCATCAGATTTAAAGAAAATCATCGATGAGTTTACAGATATCTGGCTTTTACGGAACCGACCAGGTGGATTAGAAGACAGTCTGACATACTTCAATACTCCTCGAAAAGATTATTAATAATTGGCTGGAGGTATGTATGAAAGAAACACCGCCCAAATCCAAACCAGAATGGCTTGAAAATGCGATATTTTACCAGATCTACCCACAATCTTTTTATGACTCGAATGGTGATGGGATCGGGGATATACCTGGAATTATTAATAAATTGGATTACATCCAATCTCTGGGTGTAACAGCGGTATGGTTGAATCCATGTTTTGTTTCACCCTTCCAGGATGCTGGCTATGATGTCGCAGATTACTACAAAGTTGCTAAACGATATGGCACAAATTCTGACCTAAAGCGACTGTTTGAAGAAGGGCGTAAAAGGGACATCCGCATACTGCTCGATCTTGTCGCAGGGCATACCTCAATTCAACACCCATGGTTCATGGAATCCAGCAAACCTGAACGGAACCAATATACCGATTATTATATTTGGACAGATGCCCATTGGAAGTGGGAAATCCCTGGCTACAGGGTTGTGAGTGGATACTCACAGCGTGATGGATGTTACCTCACCAACTTCTTTTATTCACAACCGGCTTTAAATTATGGCTTTGCCAATCCTGACCCAAATCACCCCTGGCAACAACCCGTAGATGCACCTGGCCCCATGCGGGTGCGGCAGGAACTCAAAAGCATCATACGTTTTTGGCTTGAGATGGGCGCTAGTGGTTTCCGGGTTGATATGGCTGGCTCTCTGATTAAAGGTGATCCAGGAAATCGTGAAACAATGAAACTCTGGCAGGAAATTCGGGCCTGGTTGGATGTGGAGTTTCCTGATGCCTGCCTGATCTCCGAGTGGGGTGTGCCATCCCAAGCCATCCAGGCTGGTTTTCATATGGATTTTTGCATCCCTTTTGGCATGCCGGGGTATACCGCCTTACTTAGAAAAGCTTTTGGACCAGGTCCTGGGACTGATCCTTATGGCTTCAGCTTTTTTGATTCGCGGGGACATGGCAATATCATGGAATTCCTGGATGAGTATCTTGGACATTACCAGAAAATCCTTGACATGGGCCTAATTGCCTTTCCAACCGGGAATCACGATATCAATCCACGAATAAGTAAAGGACGCTCTACCACCGACCTCGAATTGGTATTCCTTTTCATCCTGACCATGCCTGGTGTTCCCTTCATCTGGTATGGAGATGAAATTGGTATGCGTTCTTTAGATTATCTCCCATCCAAGGAAGGCGGCTATAATCGTACAGGTGCGCGCACCCCGATGCAATGGTCGGAGGATACCAATGCAGGATTTTCAACTGCGGCTACAGAAAAGCTGTACCTTCCGATTGATCAAGCAAAAGATCGACCAACAGTCCTTCAACAGGAAAATGATCCGGATTCATTGCTCCAACGTGTACGGAGACTAGTAGCCATTCGGAAAACACATCCCGCCTTACAAGGATCTGCACCATTTAAAATACTTTTCGCTCATCCCGGCGAATATCCACTGGTTTTCTTAAGGGAAGCTGATCAAGAATCGTTCATTATTGCAGTTAATCCCTTTTCACATTCCGTTGAGGCTGAGTTCCCTTACTTATCAAATTCTGTACCTCAAACGATTTATGGTGCGGCTGCTGGATTAATCGCCAATAATAACCTTTGGAAGATCCACCTCCCAGGAACATCCGGCGGGATTTATCGAGTAGCTAAATCGTGATTTTCTAATGATCACATATCCTTTAGATTTAATTCCATTTTCTCTTTGTGGTTCTTTTTTAACCATTTCATCACGTAACTCAAGCGGTTCACCTCGTCTAATTTATAAAACGACGAGTAGCCGCAATTACTATACGCATAATCTTCCATTTCTTCCTGAAGAATTTTTTGAGCTTGCACTAATTAAAAAAAATCAAGAAGTTCCCTATACATGGCAAGCATACCCACATAAATTAGAAATATATGGAGAAGGAGGAGAAACACTCACCCTTGTTTTTTCGGATGAAAATACACTCCTTTTTAACGCAGAAAACACCGGAGTTATATTAATACCCTGTAAAGTTTTTTCAGTCCAATATTCTCCCGCAATAAATCAAATATGTCTCATTGATTGGTTCGCCCGAGGCATCCATATGTTTCGGGCAGATGATCATACAAATGTGGAAACCACAATTTCCGAGTCTACCGCGGGGATAGATAAATATAGAGGGGAATTCCCATACGCTATCACTTTTAAACCAAAAGATGATACATCCACGATCCGAGGAGGGATACATTTTTCACGCTATGAAACCTTCTGGGATAAATCTTTTCACGATTTTGATACCATTCTATCAATTCGAGAAGAAGAATACGTCAGGTGGATGAGTAAACTTCCTGGTGTCCCAGAGACTTACCAAATCCCAGCTGAACTTGCATGGTTTGTCTTGTGGAATTGCCAGGTGCCACCGGAGGCTGCTCTTTCACGTCCGGCAATTTATATGAGTAAAAACTGGATGAATGGGATCTGGGCATGGGACAACCTATTTAATGCATTCGCAATAGCCAAAGCCAAACCGCAACTCGCATGGGATCAATTTATGCTTTTCTTTGATAACCAGGATCCAAATGGCATGGTCCCTGACATGATCACCGATTTGGAACCCATTTATGGATTTACAAAACCACCTTTATATGGCTGGGCAATCTGTAAATTAGTCGATGAGCTTGGAGTAAAAAAGTCACTTCCATATCTTAATACCATATATAAGCCATTAAAGAAGCTGACCAACTGGTGGTACACCTTCAGGGATTATGATCAGGATGGTCTGCCTCAATACAATCACGGAAATGATTCAGGGTGGGATAATGCAACCATTTTTGATCATGGATGCCCGGTGGAAGGTGCTGATTTGGCAGTCTATCTGGTGCTTCAATGTGATTGTCTGGCATTCATCTGCGAAGTAACCGGACGTAAGAAAGCAGCAATTCGATGGAAAGCTAAAGCTGAAAAACAACTCTCAGATTTGTTAACCCATTCTGTGAAAGATGACCATTTATTCTCTCCATTGAGCGGTAATCACCAGATAGAAACTAGTCAATCATTGATCAACTACCTCCCACTGTTACTTGGGAAACGTCTACCAAAAAGGATCCCTAAAACACTTGTTGCTGATTTGCAATCCGGAGGACCATTCCTTACCCCATATGGTCTGGCATCTGAATCTCCCTCGAGTAGCAAATATTTGCCGGATGGATATTGGAGGGGACCTATTTGGGCTGCATCCTCATATCTTATCTTTGATGGTTTGATAAGAGCCGGCGAGCAAGATATGGCTCGCTTGATTGCTGAACGATTTTGTGACCTTTGTATGCTAGAACCAGGTTTTTGGGAGAATTATGATGCTCTTACTGGCAAGGGCTTACGTTGCCCAGGCTATTCATGGACTGCTTCTGTCTTTCTATTATTTGCAGAATGGCTCAAATTAAATACAACGGAGAAATAACCTTCCATAAATAAAATGACAACATTTATCATTAATGATTTGCTTGAAATTGGTGGACGAAAGACATGGAAAATGCCCCAGTTAACTGGCTTAAATAAACTGTCTCCACATTCATCCCATCTTCCATTCCCAACTCCTGAGGAGGCGCTTGGAAACGATCGCTCATCTTCACCATGGTTTCTTGGTTTAAATGGCACATGGGATTTTAAAATTGTGGATCGACCAGAGCAAGTTGCAGATAGATTAGCCGACGATAATCCATGGTCGACCATTCATCTACCGGGCAATTGGACAATGCAGGGGTTTGGACGCCCCCAATATACAAATGTAGTAATGCCATTTCCTAATCCTCCACCGGAAGTCCCGGAGGATAACCCAACAGGTATCTACAGGCGTACTTTTACCCTCCCTAAAACATGGCAAGGTAGAAGGGTAATTCTTCATTGTGAAGGGTGTGAGGGTGCTCTATATGTTTACCTGAACGGTCAATCAGTTGGGATCAGCAAGGACTCACGCACGCCAGCGGAATTCGACATTTCCAACCTAACAAACCCTACTGACTCCAATGAACTGGTACTGGTGGTGGTTCATTGGTCAGATGCATCATTCATTGAAGATCAAGACCATTGGTGGCAAGCAGGATTGCAGCGAGATGTGTATCTTTACTCTACCCTAATTCCACCCATATGTTCATGCAATATGCGATCTGAGAGAGGATTATCAGGATGGCATTCTCCGATTGTGGGTTAAAATTGGGTTTCCTGGAATTACTCCGAGAGATAGCTTCGTTCAAGTTCAGTTGTTTGACCCTCAATTGAAATCTGTGCTAGACCAGCCGCTGAATAAGACTTTTGATGCATCTAAGGATCAATGGTTAGCACCGATCTTCCCCGCTAATGAGTTATATTTTGAACAAAACATCCACCAACCAAAGCGTTGGACTGCCGAGACCCCTTCCCTTTATTCATTGGTGATCACATTAAAAACACCACATGGTGAAGAATCTATTGGCATTAAGGTTGGATTTCGAAAAATCGAGATCCGTGACCGAATGTTATTGGTTAATGGAAAGCGTATCATGATCAAAGGGGTGAATTATCATGATCATGATGACAGCGCAGGCAACGCAATTTCTCCTGAGTTATACAAAAAAGACTTGTATCTAATGAAGCAATTTAATATTAACGCCATTCGCACATCCCATTATCCAAAGGATCCGTATTTTTATGATCTTTGCGATCTACTTGGTTTTTATGTAATTGACGAAGCAAATATTGAAAACCATGCCTATTTTAAGGATCTATGCCGCGACCCTCGATATACCAATGCATACGTGGAACGAGTTCAAGCGATGGTTGAGCGTGATAAAAACCATCCGTGCATTATTTTATGGTCATTGGGAAATGAGAGTGGATATGGACCGAATCAAGATGCAGCTGCGGGATATATCAGAGGGGTTGATCCATCCAGACCATTGCATTATGAATCTGCCTTGGGAGAAAAATGGCCAGGTGGTCTCTGGAAAGGTGGTGAACGTGTCACTGATGTGGTCTGCCCAATGTATCCATCGATCGACGAGATAATTAACTGGTCGATCAAAGATAAAGGCAACCGCCCTCTCATTTTGTGCGAATACTCTCATTGCATGGGCAATAGCAATGGCAGCCTAGCTGAATATTGGGAGATATTTGAAAAATGCGCAGGAGTTCAGGGTGGTTTCCTGTGGGAGTGGATCGACCATGGGATCTTACAATCTTCTGCAAGTGGTAAATCTTACTGGGCGTATGGCGGGGATTTCGGTGATGAACCTAATGATGCCAACTTTTGTATTGATGGTATTGTTTGGCCTGATCGGAATCCACATCCTGCACTTTATGAATTCAAATACCTAGCTCAGCCCGTCAAAGTCGAAATGATTGACAGTGACCAAGGAATTATTCGCATCTTCAATAAACATGATTTCATTAGTTTGGATTGGTTAACTGCAGCTTGGGAATTTACGAAATATGGAGAAGTCATTCAGCAAGGTAAGCTAATAGATCTCGATATCTTACCTGGCGAATCTAAATTCTATAAATTACCCATCGCCGATATATTTGTTGGAAATTCTGAATGTTTTGTAAATTTCCATTTCAAACAACTGGAAGCAACAACATGGTCACCCGCTGGGTATGAAGTTGGTTGGCAACAATTATCCTTTCATAATTCTCCCCATAGAAATAAGCAAAAGGAATATGTTCAAAAAGACTCAATAATTCCTTCTGTTGAGATCACTGGGGATGTAATCAAGCTATCATCAGAACATGTTCATGCAATATTTGATAAAGAAATTGGCGAGTTGGTTGAATTTGGAATTGAGAAAAATATTCTGGTACATGGACCAAAATTAAATATATGGCGTGCGCCGGTTGATAATGACGGGATAAAACTATTATCCGACCGCTCTGAGGAAGCCTGGAAAGTCTTAACTTTCTGGAAATCCCTTGGGGTAAATGAGCTACAATATCGGATAAAATCAATTCGTTATGTCAACAAACCAAACCAACCTGTCACCATCATAATCTCACATATTGCATCAGGCCGGGACAATTGGGATGATTTTACCCACATCCATCACTATACCCTCCTGCCTTCAGGCAGGTTACTGATAAAAAACCGTGTCCTGGTCGGTAAAGGGATTATTGATCTCCCTAGGATTGGAGTTTCCTTAATGATTAATCCATCTCTGGTGAATCTAGAATGGTATGGACGCGGACCCTGGGAGAACTACCCAGATAGAAAATCCTCAGCAATGATCGGAAAATATTCAAGTAAAGTAATCGAACAATATGTACCATATATCGTGCCACAGGAGCATGGTCACAAAACTGATGTCCGTTGGTTTAGCATATGCGATGGAGATGGTAATGGCGTGAAAGTGGAAGGTGTGCCGACTTTTGAATTTTCGGCTAGTCATTTCTCAGATAAAGACCTATATTCAGCCAGACATACCCATGAATTGTCTCACAAGCCTGAGATTTGGTTGAGCATAGATTCAGCCATGCGTGGATTAGGCTCTGCCAGCTGTGGTCCAGATACATTGGATCAACATCGACTACTAAAGTCTAAATATGAGTTTACATATATATTAGAGCCCATTTCGAGGGTAATATCTTATTATTGAGTCGGATATGAAACCAATAATAAACCAAATCTATTCTAATGTACTGTATGGTCAGCATCAAGAAGTAGTTAACAATATCAAAACTGCCCTTAAACAAGGGATACCATCACCTTCGATTATGAATGAAGGCATGATCTCAGCAATGGCAGAGGTGGGGCGACTGTTCGAATCAGGTGAATATTATGTCCCGGAGATGCTAGTTGCTGCCAGGGCGATGCAGTCTGGAATGAATATTCTCAAGCACTCTCTCACAAGTTCCGAAGCCCATCCTGCTGGGAAGGTGGTTATCGGGACAGTCAAAGGGGATTTTCATGATATCGGTAAAAACCTGGTAATAATGATGCTAGAAGGGTCCGGATTTAAGGTCATCGATTTGGGTGTGGATGTAAATCCTGAATCATTTCTATCTGCGGTAACTGAGCAAGGGGTAGATATTATCGGGATGTCAGCATTAATCACAACCACAATGCCAGCTATGCGACCAGTTATAGAATTATTGGAAAAATCCGGCGTACGCCAACAAGTAAAAGTTATTGTAGGTGGTGCTCCTCTAACGGAAGCGTATGCTCAACAGATCCGTGCGGATGGATATGCATCAGATGCCAGTTGAGCTGTCACAATGGCAAAAGCTATATTAATAAAATGAAATTCACCGAAACATTATTTTGTTTAATGTTTGATATGGGATAAATAATGGTAAAGATGGAGAATATTCATGGCACTTACGAAAGAATGGTTACATCGGATCACACATTGGAATACTGGTTTATGGAAGACTTGTTATGAACCTTTGGGAAAACTCGATTTAACCGGATTTGTCACAACAAAGCATCTTTCTTTTGAACAAGCAAACCGCCATAAATTTCATCCCTTGCCAGTAGGCACGGCTTGGGGAGCCAAATGGCAATATGGTTGGTTTAAAACAGAAATTATTATTCCAGAGACAGCTCAGGGACATCGAATTATGTTGCACATGAATCCTGCCGCTAAATCGACTGAAGTGGGCGAATGTCTGGTTTGGGCGAACGGAAAAATTATTGGCTCTTTTGGGTGGGCAAGGTCGGAAATAACATTATCCAAGGCAGGGATTCCTGGGGAAAGCTATTCAATATTAGCTGAAGCATATGCAGGCCATGGATCCCTATTAGTTGGCGGTGGACCGATTTTATTTGGGCTTGAATCTGTACCTGAGGTGGTGCAGCTTCAAGTAATTGTTGGTGAAAGCAGCTATGGTATCTGGCACGAGCAGGCTTACCAGCTGGCTTTAGACTTCAATATATTATTCGAGCTTCGGAACCGCCTTGATCCTAATTCTCTACGAGTAGCAGAGATAGATCGAGCGCTGAAAGATGTTACCTTTTTAATTGATCTGGAGTTGCCTGAGCAGGAAATGCTCGAGACAATTAATCTTGGTCGAGAGATATTACGTCCATTACTTGAGTGTGTAAATGGCTCAACTGCACCTACGCTCTATGCATTTGGTCACGCCCATCTTGACGTAGCCTGGCTTTGGCCATTGGCTGAGACGGAGCGTAAAATTGCGCGTACGGCAATAAACCAGCTTTCACTTATTGAGGAATATCCTGATTATCTCTTTTTACAATCTCAACCTCAGCTTTATACCATGTTGAAAAATCGCTATCCGGAGCTATATGAGCGATTTAAACAAGCTGTTTTAGCAGGAAATGTGATCGCAGATGGCGCCATGTGGATTGAAGCAGACACCAACCTGACAAGTGGTGAAAGCCTTATCCGTCAAATCATGTATGCCAAACAATTCTTCAAAAAGGAATTCTCTGTTAATACGGAGGTATTGTGGTTGCCTGATGTTTTTGGGTATACGGGTGCCTTACCTCAAATACTGGTAAAATGCGGATGTATCGGCTTTGCCACACATAAGATCACCTGGACATACCATGGAGGTGATCAATTTCCATTTAACACATTTTTATGGGAAGGAATCGACGGGACTGCTATTCCAGCCCACATTTTTACTGACTATAATAGTGAGACTCGGCCAGCTAGTCTCTTGGATAAGTGGGAGACACGCTTACAAACAGATGGTATCCAGTCCATGCTATTATCCTTTGGCTGGGGAGATGGTGGTGGGGGTCCTACCCGAGACCACCTTGAATACATATCGCGTGCGAAAGATCTTGAAGGTCTTCCAAGAGTGAAGCACGCATCACCAGCTCAGTTCTTTTCTGATTTGAAACAAGAGGGTCTACCGAAAGAACGTTATGTCGGTGAATTATATTATCAAGCACATCGTGGCACGTATACGTCCCAAGCAAAAACAAAACTAGGCAATCGCCGTGCTGAATTTTCATTACGTGAAGCTGAGTTCTGGGGCAGCATCGCTCGCACTTTGAAAGATTATGATTATTCCCCAGACACGCTAAAACCAAGTTGGCTAAAATTATTACTCAATCAATTTCATGATATTCTCCCAGGCTCATCTATCCACAGGGTATACGATGAGGCTGCTCCAGCCTTCGATGAAGTAATATCTTCAGCCAAAGATATTTCTCAAGCTGCCACCTCAATCTTTCCGACAAGTAGTGACTCTGACACTATTTTTAATTCCCTTTCCTGGGACCGTAATGTCCTGATCGATTTTCCTCAAGGACCGGAATTGGTTACTGTTCCAGCTTGCGGATGGACAACAATAAATCATGATCATCGATCGATAGATCCGATAAGCAAGCAAGAAAAGGATTTCAAGGTTACTACAAAAAGCCTTGAAAACGAATTCTTATGCGCTAAATTCAATGATACGGGAGAATTGACCAGCCTTGTGGATAAAGAGACTGGAATCGAGATGATGGCAGGGATGGGAAATCGTTTTTGTTTATACAAAGATGTACCTTCTTATTTTGATGCCTGGGATATCGATAGCATGACCGAAAACCTGCTCATGCAAACCGATGAGCAGGTAGAATTAGAGGTTAGTCGATCCGATCCATATGTCAGCAAGATTAAACTAGTCCGGAAAATACACCATTCTTCTTTATCCCAGATAATTAGTCTTCAGAAAGGAAGCCATCGAATCGATTTCGAGACTAAAGTGGATTGGCAAGAAAGCCACAAATTACTAAAAGTAGCATTTCCGGTAAATATCCATTCCAATGAAGCACTTCATGAGATCCAATTTGGGCATATTAAACGTCCCAATCACCGCTCTCGACCTTATGATGTCGATAGATTTGAAGTATGCAACCATAAATGGACCGCATTAGCAGAAGAAAGCCGTGGGGTAGCAGTTCTGAATGACAGCAAATATGGGATCAATGTACTCGGAAATAGCATGAATCTCACCTTGCTAAAGTCATCCCTGGCACCAGACCCAGCTGCTGATAAGGGCTTTCATTCCTTCACCTATGCACTCTATTATTGGACCGGAAGTTTTGGTGATTGTGGCGTTGTACGCGAGGCTTATGAATTAAACTGCCCCGTGCTGATCCGATCAGGTTCAGCGGATGAGACATCAATTTTCAAACTGGATAATTCCAATATCATCCTTGAGACAGTTAAACCTGCTGAGGATGGTACAAGAGATATCATTTTACGTTTGTATGAATCGAAGTGTTCATTGACAAAATGTAATTTATCAACAATATTACCTGTATACAAGGTCTCACAGACGGATATGCTTGAGAGATTCCAGGTTGATTTATCCATAAACAAGGGTAAAATCACCCTGGAATTTCGTCCCTTCGAAGTCAAAACGATTCGATTGTCCTTTGATAAATAATAAATCGCTAATAATCATCATTCGGATCTAAGGATATTAGAATGGAAGAAAGATTACAAAAAATACTGGCACATGCAGGATTCGGATCCCGCCGATCCTGTGAAGATTTTATCATTGCAGGCCGGGTAACTGTGAATGGTCAGGTAGCTACAATTGGATCTAAAGCAGATTTCCTAACTGACCAGATCAAACTGGACGGAAAATTAATCAAACTCCCTGAGGTTTTTCAGTATATTATGTTGTATAAACCACGGGGAGTATTATCTACAGTCAGCTCGCCTGATTCACGAATAACAGTACGCGACCTAGTGCCTGTCGAAGGCACTCTGTATCCGGTTGGCAGGTTGGACGTGGACAGTGAAGGCTTGATGCTGCTCACCAATGACGGAGAGTTAGCAAATCAACTCACTCATCCTCGGTATGGACATGAAAAAGAATATCGCGTTTTAGTTGCACGTCACCCTGACGAAAAACAGTTGAGTGCCTGGCGAGACGGAGTGGTCATGCAGGATGATTATCGTACTGCACCCGTCCAGGTGGATGTGGAATCACATTCAGGTAAAGGGACCTGGATGCGAGTGATTATGAAGGAAGGGCGAAAGCGCCAGATCCGTGATACATGCAGACAGATTGGCCTGCCAGTGGTAAGCATCATTCGGATCAGGATTGGTAGTTTAAGGCTAGGAAATTTACAACCAAAAGAATGGAGATATTTAACAACAGCTGAAATCAAGGGGTTAAAGGCATTGTCTCCAGTAAAAACCATCTTCAAACCCAGCCGTGTAAATAATAATTAGTATTTACTAAAGAGTATCGGAATATTTGTAAGTTATTCTGTTGTCAGATTTCATGAGCAATTACGTTTATCACTTAGAGTAGTTAATGCTATTATCTCGACCATCGTTGCAGGATTCCGAATCGTTTAGCATCTTATTTGCACATACAAGGCTCATTATCTTTCGTTTTATCTATGGCTTGCATGGCGGTCCACTTGAAGAAGTTGAAGATTTAACTAGCGATACATATTCGCGGGCATGGAAGGGACGCAATCAATTTTCTGGAGATGAACAAGATGCTTTATGCTGGCTATTCACCATTGCTCGCCATTTGGTAATCGATGCGCATCGAAAAAAGAAAAACCGACTCAATGACACAATTGAGATATTGGATGACAAGAATCTGGAGACAGTATTTTTATCCTCCGAGCTTTCTCCAGAAGAACAGGTTGTTAATCGGGAACAATTTGCTCATTTATGGGAATTGTTGCTGGGTCTTCAGTTCGATCGGCGTGAAATGCTCGTCCTCCGTTATATGCTTGGATGGCAGGTTAAGCAAATTGCAGTATTTTTCAATATGGAAGAAAATACTGTTTCAGTTTACATTCACAGGAGCTTGGAGCAAATCCGCCGCAATTGGTGAAATCATATGAATGAACAGTTTAGCACGCAACCAACTCCTGACACACCAGATGATATTCAAATCATTGAGCTGTTGGGTAGGTTCGCACCATTTCCAAGTGCCCGTTTTAATGAAAAAATGGAACAAGCCCCATGGATAACGACAACATCAAAGGAACATAGACGACTATTTAGCTCCTCCACACCTGCACGTAGGTGGGTGTTAGTTATTGCAATTTTGATCGCTTTACTTGCTTTTATTGGATTATCATTTTCCCCGTCTATCCGGGCTGTTGCCCGACAAATCATCTATTCTTTTATATCCGAACGGTCAGATAAAATCGTTATCCAGACAACTCTAACAACTCCGGGAGATTTATTTCATTTTTCAGATCCAGCTAATTTTCCGTTGACTATCCAAGAAATTCATGAACAAGCTGGTTTTGATGTAATGGAAATAATGGAGTTGCCAGTAAGTCTTAAACAAGTTGGCTCGCGATTCGATTCAAGCTACAATGCGGTAACTAGCTTATATCAAGGGAATGACTATAATCTCTTCCTTACGCAGCGGCCTGCTGAAAGTGGTGAAGATGTTTTTAGTATTGGATCTACTGCCCGAGTCGATCTGGTTAAGATAGGGGATCAGCAAGGTGAATTCGTACGGGGCGGTTGGAAGGCAAGCTCAGCTCAAACAATAACAAAAACGATTAGCCCAGGTAATCAAACAAACATCAATGCTGTCTGGGATAATTACCTGCCCCAATATACACTCCGTTGGCAAGCTAAAGGTTTTATGTATGAGTTGCGTACAACTGGAGAAGGCAGTCCATCACAATCAGAGCTGATTGCATTGGCGAATGGGTTAAAATAGACTTAGTACTATAGATCTTGTATTAAGGAATGTTTATGAATAACACTCAACCAGTAATTAATGAACCGAAGAAATCATGGCTGGACAGCCCCATTTTTTCTTCTCCTCTCATCAATATTGAAAAGACAATTTTTGCAATTATACTCATCCTGACGATTTTCACTCGATTCTATATGCTTGAACCGAGGGTTATGAGCCATGACGAAACATCTCACACATATTTTTCCTGGTTGTTTTTCAAAGGCAATGGCTATGCGCACGATCCGGTAACTCATGGCCCATTACAATTCCACCTGGTCGCTTTATCGTACTTTCTGTTTGGCGATAGTGATACCACTGCCCGGGTGCCTGCTGCGATATTCAGCATTGCTACAGTTGCTTTCATGTGGAACTACCGTCGCTATCTAGGTCGGGCAGGTGCCCTCGTGGCAGCCTTGTTGCTAACTATCTCGCCTTATATGCTTTTTTACGGCCGGTATGTACGCAATGAAGCCTTTGTTGCTTTTTTTGCGGTGGTTATGCTATGGTCAATGCTACGATATATCGAAACAGCTAAACCAAAATACTTATATATTTTCACAACAGTCACAGTTCTTCACTTCTGTACCAAGGAAACTTCTTTTATATATGTAGCTCAAGCCCTTCTGTTCTTGGCTTTGTACTTGGTTTACCGCCTTACTCAACGAAGATGGATTCGGGACGGATATCGGACATCTTTTCTCATTGCCCTTATAGCCTCATTATTCCTACTAACCTTAGGGATGATTATTAAGAATTTTAGCGGGAAATTATCCGCTACTGGACAACCTCTCTATCCATTCTTGGCTTCATTTCAGGCGTTCGTTCCTCTTCTCATAATAATTCTTGGGGTTATAGCGGTAATTATCGCCATTTTTTTTGCAATATCCGGATTTGGGTTTTCTCGTATTCGAGAAGAACGTTCATTTGATTTACTTATGCTACTTGGGACACTTGTTCTTCCGCAGTTATCGGCATTTGCGATTAATATATTTGGTTGGAAAATCCCGGTTAATGCCACGGAAGTAAATGCCCTCACTGGACCTGATGTACTACACATGGCATATATCGTTGTTCCCATCTTTATTGTGTCCATATTATTAGGATTATGGTGGAATTGGCGTCAGTGGCTAATTAATGCGGCTATCTGGTATGCGATCTATATCGTTTTTTACACTTCCATGTTTACCAATGGAGTTGGATTCTTCACCGGTCTGGTTGGCTCACTCGGATACTGGATAGCCCAACAAGACGTCAACAGAGGCGATCAACCAATCTACTATTATGCCTTGATTCAAATCCCAATGTACGAATTTCTACCCGCAATAGGCAGTATTTTGGGCATAATTCTAGCATTGATGGGTCGAACTACTATTCATGATGATTCTTTCGAGATAGAAAACATTGGGATCAGAGAATCATATCAACCAACCGCTGATTCAACAACCAATGTTGATGAAAACGATTCTCTTGTCCAAGAAGCTCAAGATACCATTGAGGAACCAGCATCGCCAATCGTTAGGCCACCTACTGTAGGCTTACTCATATTTTGGACTATATCCAGCTTGCTTGCATATTCCATTGCCGGGGAAAAAATGCCTTGGCTGACTGTGCATATAACATTGCCTATGATCCTCCTATCAGGTTGGTCGATTGGGTATCTGATCGATACTACGAACTGGACGGTATTCCGTAACAAAAAAGGGTGGATCATGCTAGGCATGCTATTTATATTTGTTCCTGCCCTTCTTAGCACAATTCGATCATTGCTCGGTACTACGCCTCCCTTTAATGGAAAGTCGCTTGATCAATTGGCAGCGACAAGTGATTTTATAATCGCTTTCTTTCTAATGATTGCTTGTCTAGCTGGTTTGATCTTCTTATTGAAAGACTGGTCACCTCGCCTTATCATTCGGGGATTAGCTTTTGTTTTTCTGGGCTTATTGTTAGTACTTACCGCCCGGGCAGCATTCATGGCATCTTATATTAATTATGATTATGCAAAGGAATATCTAGTCTATGCGCATAGCGCTCCCGGAAATAAAATTGCTTTACAACAAATTACCGACATATCTCGCCGTCTAACCGGGGGATTGGATTTAATTGTCGCTTACGATGATAAAAGTACATATCCATTTTGGTGGTATTTGCGGAATTTCCCTAACCAGCGATATTACGGCAGTACCCCTACTCGCGACCTGCGTGATGTTCCTGTTATCCTCGTCGGCCAGGATAATTTTGGCAAGATTGAAGCAGTTGTGGGTCAGGCCTATAATGAATTTGACTATCAGCGTATCTGGTGGCCAAATATGGACTATATGAATTTGAATTCAGAGCGTATAAAAAATGCAATTATTGATCCCCAGATGCGTGAGGCCATTTTTCAGATCTGGCTAAACCGAGACTATACTTTATATAGTCAGCTTACTGGGCAAGATATGAGTCTTCAGAACTGGAATCCCTCCGAAAAGTTTCGCTTATATATTCGTAAAGACGTCGTGTCTCAATTATGGGATTATGGTTCGACTGCGTCATCTGTTCCTGTCCAGGCAGATCCATATGAAGGAAAGCAAATAACTCTTAACGCAGACAAAGTGATTGGCATGACCGGCACCCAACCAGGACAATTACAAAATCCACGCGATTTGGCACTTGCCCCAGATGGAACTCTTTACGTCTCTGATACATCTAATAATCGCATCCAACACCTTTCTGAAGATGGTAGCTTGCTTCAGGAATGGGGTTCTTTCGCAGATATTTCCAAAGGTACTGCACCTGGTGGAACTTTTTTTGAACCTTGGGGAATTGCAGTTGGATCAGATGGATCTGTATATGTTGCAGATACCTGGAACCATCGCATTCAAAAATTCACAGCCGAGGGTGAATTTGTAAGCATGTGGGGTTACTTTGGTCAGGCGGATACACCCTTTGCGATTTGGGGACCTCGAGATATCGCAATAGATAAAAATGGGAATCTATTTGTCACAGATACTGGTAACAAACGGATTGTCATCTATGATAGAGATGGAAATTATGTAAATCAATTTGGAACGGTTGGTCTCGAAGCCGGTAAATTTGATGAACCAGTAGGGGTTGCAGTGGATATGGATGGTTTGGTGTATATCGCTGATACATGGAACCAACGGATCCAGGTAATGGTGGCAGATGCTAGCGGTAGTTACCTACCTCTGATTAATTGGGAAGTCGTTGCCTGGTATGGTCAGTCTTTGGATAATAAACCTTATCTTGCAGTTGATAATAATGGCCATGTATTTATAACTGACCCTGAAGGCTTCCGTGTTTTACAATTTACTACCACAGGAACATTTGTCAATTATTTTGGAGATTACGGTTCTGGCCTTAATAGCTTTAACCTGCCTACTGGAATCATCTCCGATGATAATGGCGGCTTGTGGATTGCAGATGCGGGGAATGACCGCATCATGCACTTTTTCTTACCAACCCAATAGTAAGAAAGTCACTCATTTTGCACACTTTTTACGCAACACGTTATTAATGTGACCCATGATATGTTATGTTCGTCAAACGACGGTTTGGAACCCTGGTGGTATAATCCGCCCGCTATAAGATCAAATTTTTTCCTCTACTGAGGAGTCATAAGGGATGAAATTACACGAATACCAATCTAAACAAATATTCTCACGCTATGGAATTCCAATACCCAAGGGTAGAGTAACCACTACGGCAGAGGAAGCCCGTAACATTGCTACCGAAATCGGTGGTCGGGTGGTTATTAAATCACAAGTACTTGTGGGTGGGCGAGGTAAAGCAGGGGGTATCCGCGTCGCAAAAGATCCACATGAAGCTGAAGAAATCGCCACCCATATTCTTGCCATGGAGATTAAAGGTCTTCCAGTGAGAAAAGTATTAGTAGATGAAGCAGCAAATATCTCCAAAGAGATATATTTGGGTATTACAAATGATCGCGCTGCTCGGAAACCTGTGATGATGGCATCTTCTGCCGGTGGTGTTGAGATTGAAGAAGTCGCCAGAACAACGCCTGAAAATATAATTAAAGAACACATTGATCCGTTGTTAGGACTCAAAGATTACCAAGCACGCGATATCGCCATTGGGATTGATTTACCCAAGCAGCACTGGAAAATCTTCAATCAGATCGCCAATGGTCTATGGCATGTTTACCAGGATTGTGACGCAACCCTGGCTGAGATCAACCCTCTTGTTATCACAGAAGATAATCGCCTAATTGCATTGGATGGTAAGATGCTGTTGGATGATAATGCTCTTTTCCGCCATCCAGACTTGTCTGAGTTGCGTGACCTGGATGGTGAAGCCCCGTCTGAGATTGAAGCTCGAAAGTATGGCTTAAGTTTCATAAAATTAGACGGAAACATCGGATGTATGGTCAATGGTGCGGGTCTGGCAATGACCACCATGGATATTATCAAATTATTCGGTGGTGAACCGGCAAATTTCCTTGATATTGGCGGTGGAGCTGGAAGTGATAAAGTTACTGCTGCGATGAAGATTATTCTGACTGATCCGAAAGTAAAAACAGTATTGTTTAACATTTTTGGAGGTATCACCCGATGTGATGAGGTGGCTCGTGGTATTTTGGTTGCCATAGCAGAAGTTAAACCAAAAGTACCTATGGTCGTTCGTTTAGTTGGTACAAATGCTGAAGAAGGTCGCAAACTACTCTCGGATGCGAATATGATCACTGCTGACACCCTGGCAGATGCTGCTCAAAAAGCTGTTACCGCTGTCAAAACAGTGAAGGCAGGGAGGTAAAGCAAATGAGTATCCTGATCAATAAAAACACACGTCTAATAGTACACGGTATCACTGGCAACGAAGGATTATTCCATACCACACAAATGGTTTCATATGGAACAAATGTGGTCGCCGGAATGACACCCGGAAAAGGTGGCGAGTGGGTAATCGATGGAAAGATCCCCGTTTTCGATTCAGTAAAAGTAGCTGTTGAAGCAACCGGTGCAAATACGAGTTGCATTTTTGTCCCTGCCAGGTTCGCAGGAGATTCAATTTACGAAGCTGCCGATGCAGGGATATCGCTTATCGTTTGTATCACCGAAGGCATTCCGGTACAGGATATGATGCGTGTTCGGAATTACCTCGACCAGAAAAAAGTACGTTTGATTGGACCGAATTGCCCAGGTTTACTTACACCAGGAGAAGCAAAGGTCGGGATTATTCCGGGTAATATTGCGATCCCTGGGAATGTCGGTGTCGTTTCACGCTCGGGCACCCTGACCTACGAAGTGTTATATGCTCTCATGTTGCTAGGTCACGGTGTCAGTACCTGTATTGGTATCGGTGGAGATCCGATAAACGGCACCAATTTCATCGACGCCCTTACCATGTTTGAAGCTGATCCCCAAACTGAAAAAATCGTAATGATTGGTGAGATTGGTGGCACAGATGAAGAAAAAGCTGCAGAATATATCGCTGGTCATATGACGAAACCTGTGGTTAGCTTTATCGCTGGTCAAACAGCTCCCCCAGGTAAGCGTATGGGCCATGCTGGGGCTATTGTTGAAGGTGGTTCGGGTTTAGCATCGGACAAAATCAAAGCGCTGCAAGCTGCTGGCGTCAAAGTAGCAACGCATCCTGAGGAAATTCCCAGTTTATTGTTTTAATTAAACAAAAAAACAGGGAAAAAGCCAATCCCTCAAACCGAGAAACTGATTCCCTGTTTTTAACTAATTTGTCTTTATGGTGCCCGTGTGATGTAAATTTGAAGGACTGTAAACTCACCGATCGGGTTGTACTGTAAAGAAAAGTTTATTCGGTCTCCATTGGTTTTTGACCGTGTCATTTGCGCCATGGATCCGACCACGCTATCAGGATTATTGATTTGATCCCATCCATTTTTGGGGAGTTCTTCTTGGTAGAATGCTACGACGTCTGCGATTGGAAGGGCAACTTTATAGCCCAAATTTAATTGATTCGCAACTTCTAGTTCATATGCATCAGGCATAATAGGAACATCTTCCGGTGGTCCGTTTGGTTGACTGACTACTTCAGTGGCCTGTTGTACCGGTGATGATGATTCCTGAGTAGTGACTGGATTTTCTACAGGCGCAGTTGTCGCCTGACTTTTACTGCATGCAACTGTTAATACTAATATAAATAGAATGGTAGTAAAATTTCCAAAAACTCTATTCAGTTTCATCATCTCCTCCAAGGATTTCCATAAGAAAAATAAGAATTCATTTTTCCAATGCTATTTACTATTTGATTCCATTAATAATAAAGCTTATATAAATAAAAATGTATGAAAAAGCGCAGCAAAGACTGCGCCTCCTAATATCCTATATAAACATTATTTTGAATGGGCTTGAAGATAATCAACAGCATGTCCTACAGTCTTAATATCTTGGGCTTCTTTATCAGAAATTTCGCCACCAAATTCATCTTCGAATTTCATGATTAATTCAACCAGATCCAGTGAATCTGCTTCAAGGTCTTCTCTAAACCGGGCTTCCATTGTAATCTTCCCTTCATCGACACCGAGTAGGTCTAAAATGATTACTTTTACTTTATCGAATATTTCATTTTGATCCATCATTTCTGTTCCTCCATATAGGATTGTTCACGTGATACTGCGCAATTGTATCCTCAGATGGCAATCTGTCAAGTCTCAGGCTAATGTTGTTGACATGCTTAGTCCAGTTTGGTAAGATTACTCTCACACCAGGAACACCATGCCATGGAAAAAGTTACGCCATTAGGACAACGTAAGTCTGACCACATCCGGATAAATCTAGAAGAAAATGTCCAATCTGATCTTTCCTCCGGTCTGGAAAAATATCATTTCATTCACCGCGCAATTCCAGAACTTAACTTGAATGAAGTAGATTCCAGTATAACCTTATTTGGTAAACAACTCAGTTCACCGCTTCTAATATCATCAATGACAGGAGGTACGGCTGACGCTGCAAGGATAAATCAAAATTTAGCCTTAGCAGCACAGCAAGCTCGGATCGCAATGGGGGTTGGTTCGCAGCGTATTGCGATAGAACATCCTGAACTAGCATGGACATTTCAAGTACGGTCCATTGCTCCAGATATTCTACTTTTTGCTAATTTAGGAGCAGTACAGTTAAATTATGGCTACGGTTTGAAAGAATGCCAGCGTGCTGTTGATATGGTCGGTGCTGACGCGCTAGTTCTCCACTTTAATAGTGTTCAGGAGGCAATCCAGGAGGAAGGCGACACTAAATTTGCAGGGTTGATCAACAAAATTGAAACTATCTGTAAAAAATTGGCAGTACCCGTAATTGCTAAGGAAGTAGGATGGGGATTCTCAACACAAGATATCTCACTCCTAACGCAAGCTGGTGTCAGCTCGATCGATGTAGCAGGAGCAGGTGGTACATCCTGGTCGCAAGTCGAAATGTATCGCTCTGAGAACGAATACCGACGAAAACTTGCGGAAGATTTCCTTAATTGGGGTATCCCAACTGCCGAAGTAATTCAAAATGCGCTCCAGGTTGCTCCAACTTTACCAATAATTGCTTCAGGTGGATTACGTTCTGGCGTTGATATCGCAAAATGCATTGCTCTTGGTGCATCCATAGGAGGGATGGCAAGTCCATTCTTAAAATCAGCAGCTCGATCTGTTGATGAAACCATAAACATGATAAATTTGATCAAACTAGAAATTAACATTTGCATGTTCGCCACCGGATCAAAAACGATCGACCAGCTCCGTCAAGATAAGCTGGTAAACAAATAGTCATCCGATGCTAGCGTCACAGGAAGATATTACCCGAATTTATCTTACCGCAGTCGAAACAGAACTACAGAAAGCGGTGAAGCAAGCCAATATAAGTGGCGATACCAAACTGCATGACATGCTTGCCTATCACATGGGTTGGCTTGGAAAACCAATCAATTCAGAGGCTCGAGGAAAGCGTATCCGGCCTTTGTTGGTTTTATTGTCTTGTTCTACCGCTGGGGGAGACTGGATGCAAGCCTTACCTGCTGCAGTTGCAGTTGAGCTGGTTCACAATTTTTCATTATTACATGATGACATTGAGGATAAAAGTCATCTCCGGCGAGGTCGTCCAACAGTTTGGAAGAAATGGGGCATTCCACAAGCGATCAATGCGGGTGATGCAATGTTCATCTTGGCTCACCTTCAATTACTCCAACTATCTGAAAAACTCACCCATTCTGTAACCTTACAGGCATTGGAAATACTTCAACGAGCTTGTCTGCAACTTACCCAGGGACAATATTTGGATCTGAGTTATGAGAAACGTAATGATGTAACCATCGATGATTATTGGACGTTGATTGACAGCAAAACAGCTGCTTTGATTTCAGCAAGCACAGAGCTTGGTGCTTTATCAGCTTTTTGTGATGCCCAGGTTTGTGATGCTTACCGTAACTTTGGTCGCAGCCTTGGCTTGGCTTTCCAGGTACAAGACGACTTTTTGGGGATATGGGGTAATGCAGCATTGACGGGAAAATCGAACCAAAGTGATCTGATTACCAAGAAAAAAACCTTACCAATTTTGTTTGGATTATCCAATTCTGTGATTTTCACCGAACGCTGGAACCAGGGCCCTATCGTTGCGGGTGAATTGGACGAGATAATCAATTTATTGGAAACAACTGGCGCAAAATCATTCACCCAGGCCAAAGCAAATGATTTAATTAGTCAGGCCTTAAGAGAACTTGACGGCGTTCACCTAAACGAAACAGCTTATCAAGTTCTAAAAAGTTTGGCTCTGAACCTGATCCATCGTCAGCTTTGAGTAAACAAAATAATCTATTAATAATAGGTCAGCGAGGAGATGGATGCAATCTAAATAAACTCCATGAATACCTGATTACCCAATAAACGTCCTTTATTGGTTAATCGTAATGTTTCATTTCCATCACCCGCCCATTCCAATAATCCAAAACCAAGCAATCGATCTATTTGAATCCCGAAGCATTGCCATAAGCTAATTCCAAATCGCCGTTGAAACTCATAGTTAGAAACTCCCTCGATAACAAGGCGAAGCCCCATCATCATCGTCTCACCGATTTCAGTATCAACATCGATCGGATCTATCTGGAGAGTTGCAGGAGTCCGAGGAAAGTTGATTTCCTCCTCAGGATTCAACATTCCATTTTTAAGTCTATTAATATATACACGTGGTGCTGAAACATTTACAGTCCTTTGTTGATTGATATAACCATGAGCGCCAGCCCCCAAACCAAGATAAGGTAGGTTGCGCCAATATTGCAGATTATGCTTGCAAGTAAACATCCCTCCTTTTTGATCACCAAGACACCAATTTGATATTTCATACTGGATGTATCCTGCGTCAACCAACCTCTTACTTGCATGTTCATACATATCGGCAACTAGGTCTTGATCTGGTTCGGGAAAAAACCCGCTTTTCACTTTGCGGTATATTGGCGTATTCTCCTCAATTGTCAGCGAATAGAGGGATAAATGCTCTGGATGAAGGCATAAAGCAGCCTCAACATTATCCATCCAAGATCTCAATCCTTGAAATGGCAGCCCATAAATTAGATCTAGGCTCAGGTTATTGATACCAGCAGCCCTTGACCATTCCACTGCATTGAGGACATCCATATAAAAGTGCTGTCTTCCCAACAAAGCAAGCTCATCATCATTTGAGGACTGCATTCCAAGACTGAGGCGGCTCACTCCCAAAGAATTTAATTGTTTAAGGTATGTCTTTGACACTGTCCCCGGATTAGCCTCAAGACTTATCTCAATAGACTCATCCACTTGAAAGTAATTATTCAAATAGGACAGGATCATTTCAAGGTCAGCTGCTGTTAATAACGATGGAGTTCCACCTCCAAAATATATCGTTCCAATTGGTAATCGCTGATTATTCCCAGTTGATAAAACTAAAATTTCTTGGCACACAGCCTGCGTGTAGGATGGCATAAGCGCTTCAAGACCTGCATAGGTATTGAAGTCGCAATATCCACAACGATGAGTGCAAAAAGGAATATGGATATAGACGCTAACTGACTCCATTTATCCAGTATATCATGTCGATAAATGTAATAATTACCTTTGAAGAGAATACGCATACCCGCCCGATGGATAATAAAAGCTGGTATAATGCGCCAAGTCTGGTAAATCTGCCAGCGTGTTTAGAATATGAGTCCTGAGTCGAACACAACCCCTACAAAAATTTGCCCTACATGCGGTTCACGAGTGAAGGAAGATGCTACTCGTTGCCTGGTATGTGGTGCTGACTTGGTCAGCGCGGATAAAGGCACCCAGTCATCAAAAGTTGTTCAAGGTAGCCGGATGCCTTCCATCACTCTAAGTTTACCGGTTGCAATTGGATTATTAGCTTTATTCCTTGGAATTGGTGCTGTAATCGTGTTTTTTGCCCTTCGTCAAGTACCCGAAGCAATTATTCCACCAACAGCGACATCCACAATTACAGCAACTGCAACTGGAACCCAAACAGCTACATATACGCCTTTACCAACTTCAACAAATACACCCGAACCGAGCCCGACACCATTCACACATCTTGTCCAATCAAATGAGACCTGTATTGGAATTGCTCTTTTTTATAATGTGTCTGTCCAGAGCATCGTTTCATTGAATAACCTACCTACAGCTTGCGATACATTGTATATTAACCAGCCATTACTTATTCCTCAACCCACACCTACTGGTACACCCCTACCATCCGCGACATATAGCCTTGTGGAGCAGACTGAAGCGGCCTGTGAAAAAGTGGAAATCATTGTTCAATCCACTGATACTTTAATGAGCATTGCATCAAATTATGGCGTTCCGATGGAAGCCATAAGAGAGGAAAATGGGCTTTCAGGTGATACAGTCTATTTAGACCAACCTCTTACAATACCTCTTTGCCGGCGTTACTCTACACCTGGTCCATCCCCGACAGCTACTCTTCCACCACCTTATGCTGCACCCAATTTACTGCTTCCAGCAAACGGTGCCCCATTCACACTTGCCGATGATTCAATCACCCTGCAATGGGCTTCGGTTGGTTCACTCTTGGAAAATGAAGCTTACCAGGTAACTATTGAAGATATAACAGCAGCTCAAGGCCCATCTCTTTTAGATCAAGTCAATGACACAAAATACAACATTTCGTCATCTATCCGTCCAACTAACGGAAGCGCACATATTTTTAGCTGGTTCGTTGAAGTTGTACGGATAACTGGATCAGATGAAAGCGGTAATCCAATATGGTCAACTGCAGGTGCTGCCAGCTTCCCGAGATATTTCTCTTGGACAGGAAAATCGGGAGGTACAACTCCCACACCGTAATAAAAAAATACAGCGCAGAAAACCTACGCTGTATTTAAGAAGTTTTGAGAGAAGATTACACTGCCTTCGCAGCTATATCTTCGAGCATTGTCGTAGTCAGGGATTTAGGTCTTTCGATTGGTTGGTTAAGCGCCCTTGCCCAGACTGCATTCGCTGAAACACCCAGGATGCGACTTATCCCGAACATTACTGTGTAAAAATCAAATTCCCTGATCCCAAAATGATATTGCAAAGAGCCACTAATGGCATCCACATTCGGCCATGGATCTTTTGCCTTTCCCTGTTCTCGTAAAACATCTGGTACTACATCGTAAACAAGCGCTGCAAGCTTGAATATCTCATCTTCAGGAAAATATTTCTTTCCAAATTCAAGCTGGGCTGTAAAACGTGGGTCTGTCTTACGCAAAACAGCATGGCCATAACCTGGGATCACCTGACCATTGTTCAATGTATCCCACGCAAACTGACTTAAAGCAGCCTTATCATATGAGCACTCGCCACATTTGTCTCTAACTTCTAACAACCAACTTAAGCATTCCTGGTTTGCTAAACCATGCAATGGACCAGCCAGGCCACTTAAACCAGCTGAAGCAGCATAATATATATCTGATAATGAAGAGGCAACTAGATGGGTTGTGTGTGCACTGACATTCCCAGTTTCATGGTCAGAATGAAGTAAAAAATATAACCTTGAAAGGTCTTCATATAGAGGATCTTTAACCCCCATCATATGTGCAAAATTACCTGCCCAATCCAAATTGGGGTCAGGTGAAATGATGTCACCATTCTTATACTTAAGTCGATAAATATAGGCAGCAATCTCCGGCAACTTTGCTATAAGATTCAGGCTATCCTCCAACATGGGCTCCCAATATGAATCTTTCTTTAATCCATCGTGATATTGTTTTGAGAAAAGTGATTCACGCTGCAATATTAGTACTGCCACAGTGAATAATGTCATCGGATGGGTATCAGAAGGTAATGAACGGATGGCTTCAAAAACATATTGCGGTACATAACCGCGTTTTTTCCACTCTGATTCAACCTCCATCGCCTGCTCAATTGTTGGGATGCTTCCGACCAGAAATAGGTAATAAAGTCCACCTGCATAAGGCATTTCTGCTCCTTTTGGTTTTGGTAATTTTTCCAGAACCTCGGGAATTGTATATCCCCGAAACCTTATCCCTTCTACTGGATCTACATATGAAATATCCGTCACGAGACCTTTTACATCCCGCATGCCTCCATATACCTGAGCGATGGTCACCTCTCCGACTTTTACATCACCTTTTTCTTTTACGAGCTTTCTTACCCGTTCACGCCATGAGGGTAATTGCTCTTGAATTTTATCTTTAAGAATCATAGAATTTTCTCCAA
>Ga0315276_10000310_pt1 | contig 41145 bp, 57 predicted proteins | sample YL17G05_0_MG_FD_204542 | JGI IMG/M metagenome (GOLD analysis project Ga0315276, IMG submission 204542) | Sediment microbial communities from Yellowstone Lake, YNP, Wyoming, USA - YL17G05_0 | ecosystem: Environmental > Aquatic > Freshwater > Lake > Sediment | place: USA: Wyoming | collected...
GCCCGAGGCGGGCGACGATCCCCGGGTCCAGGAGCTCGGCCGGGCCGAGGTCCTCGGCGCCCGCGAACTCGTCCACGCGGTAGCGGCGCTTGCAGGCGGCGCACTCGACCATCGGGTCGTTGAACTCGGCGACGTGCCCCGAGGTGACCCAGATCTGGGGGTGCATCAGGATCCCGGAGTCGAGCCCGACAATGTCGTCGCGCGACTGGACCATGGCCCGCCACCAGGCCCGCTTGACGTTGTTCTTGAGCTCGACGCCGAGGGGCCCGTAGTCCCACACGGCATTGATGCCGCCGTAGATCTCGGACGAGGGGAAGACGAAGCCGCGTCGCTTGGCAAGGCTGACGATCGTGTCGAGGTTCGCGACGGCGGGCGCCACGGCGCTCTGGTCCGGCGAGGGGACGGTGTCGGTCACGGGATCGGGCTCCACGGTTGGCCCGAGCGTGGCAGGCCCGGGCGGGAGGGGGTTCGCGGCGGATCGTAGCAGGACGGGGCCGGCTGAGCGGTGGGACCGCGGTCAGCGGGCCGACGTGTCGGCGCTCGCCCGCCGTGAGCCCCTACCAGGCCCGAACCCGCGTCGGCCGGATGCGGATCTCGACCGGGTAGTCGACGAGCATGCTTTCCATCGTCCAGCCGTAGGCCGCCAGCTTCGCGGCGTGCTTCTCGATGTAGGCGGGCGGGACGTCGGCCAGCGCTGCCCCCTCGCGCGCGACCCGGGCCTCGCCCTCGATGGAGACGACGTCGCCGCCGTCACCGTCGCCGTCGAAGGTGGCGGCCACCCGCGGGTTGGCCCGGACGTTGGCGAGGCGCGGCGTGTCGGCGCGGCTGAAAAGCAGGATCTCGCCGTCAATCCACAGGAACCAGACCGGCGAGGCCTGGGGCTGGCCCCCTGGGGTCACCGTCGTGAGCCAGAGGATGAGCTCGCGCCCCAGGCGCTCGGCGGCGCGGGCGCCGGACTTCGTCGTCGGGTCGATCATCGGGGTCCTCCTTCAAGCGACGGCGCGAGTGCAGGCACGGCCGAGACCGGCGGCGGTCCGGATGGCGCGGCGACCGCCCCATAGCCCGCCTTCACCTCTTCGAGGAAGCGCCGCGAGCGGGTGTCGCGCTCCATCACGTGGCGCACGAACTCGCCCAGGACGCGTTCCACCTCCGCCTCCACGACCCCCGGGAGCCGGAGCCCGGCCAGCGCCTCCACGTCCATTCGCTGGTACGCCTTGAGGACCTTGAGCCCGGCCGTGGAGAGTCCGGCCAGCGCCATCGACGGTCCGGCATGGCGCCCGCACAGGACCCCGCCCAGGCGCGGGATCCAGCGCGCCTCGTCGCCCGCCTCGAGCAGCCTGTCACACTCCACGCAGCGGTCGACCTCCGGTCGGACGCCCAGCTCGTCGCAGAGGCGCATCTCGAACCAGCGGGCCACTCGCCCCGGATTCATCCCCGCGTCGAGCAGCTCGTAGGCCCGGCGGAGGAGCAGGTAGAGCGGCTCGGCCGCGTGGCGTTCCTCCATCGAGCGCTCCAGCAGCTCTCCGCAGTACCAGGCGGTGGCGGTCACCTCCAGCCGATCGCGCAGGCCCAGCCAGGCGTGCTCCATCGTGACCTGGGTGACGACGTCGAAGGTTCGGCCCCTTGCCAGCTGGAGGCGCAGCTCGGTGAGAGGTTCCAGCGACCCCCCGATCCGGCTCGTGGGCCGGCGGATCCCCTTGGCGATCGCCTTGATCTTGCCCAGCCCCGGTGTCAGGAGCGTCAGGATCCGGTCCGCCTCGCCGTAGTCGAAGCGGGAGAGGACGATGGCGTCCGTCACGTAGAGGCGTCGGTCGGGCACAACGTCACCGTATCATCCGGGCGCGGGACCCGTGGCGGGCCCCTCGCCTGCGTGGGGTCGGGCACCGACGGGGCGGCCCCCGTCGTGCGGACCGTGTGACTCGCGCCGTTCCATGAGCGACAAGGGGGGCAACGGTGGATCATGCCCGCCCGCGGACCGGCCTACCCGCCGGCGCACCCGGGACAGACGTGACGCTTGCCGCCCCGGCGTCCGAATCCGCCGTGCCATGGCCGGTCGAGGCGGCGAAGGACCGCCGGCACTCCCGAGCGGCCGGCATGGCAGCCGACAGCGCGTGCGTCGGGGAGCGCCTCGCCGCTCCCGTGCCGTCGTGGCGCTCATGGGACGGCGCCCGCCCGCGAAGGACCGCGCGGGCACCCTCGCACCCTGTCGCCCGGGCCGGCGGGCTATCATCGTGCCCGTGCCCACCCCAGTGGACTTCGACCTGCCCGCGCTGATCGCCGATGTCGAGGACGAGATCCTCCGCCTGGTCGTCGACCGCGACCCGTCCACCCACGGGATGTACGAGATGGTCCGCTACCACATGGGCCTCGACGGCTCCGGCTCGTCGGGGAAGCGGATGCGACCGCTCCTGGGGCTCCTCGCCTATGCGTCCATCACGGGCGAGACCGCGCCGGCCCTGCCGGGCGCCGCCGCCGTCGAGCTGGGCCACAACTTCAGCCTGATCCACGACGACATCGAGGACGGCGACCGCGAGCGGCGCCACCGGGCGACGCTCTGGACCCTCCAGGGGATCCCGCAGGCGATCAATACGGGCGACGCCGTCTTCGTCCTGTCGCGGATCGCGCTCCATCGGCTCACCGCGCTCGGCTTCTCCGACGCGAAGGTGCTTCGCCTGATGCGCCTCTACGACGAGACCTGCCTCGCGCTCTGCGAGGGCCAGTACATCGACATCTGGACCGGCGAGCATGACGTCACGATGACCGTGGACCTCTACTTCGACATGATCGGGCGCAAGACCGCCGCCCTGATCTCCGCCAGCATCGAGGCCGGCGCGCTCCTCGCCACCGACGACGAGGAAGTGATCACCCGCTACCGCGCGTTCGGCTGGGCCCTGGGCCTCGCCTTCCAGCTCAACGACGACGTGCTGGGCATCTGGGGCCGGGAGCAGGCGACCGGCAAGGAGCCCACGGACCTCGCCAAGCACAAGAAGACGCTCCCCGTCATCTACGCCCTGGAGCACGCGACACCCGCCGACCGGGCCCGCCTCGAGGCCGTCTACACCCACCCCGAGCCGGGTGCCGGCGAGATCACCGAGGCGATGGCAATCCTCGAGCGGACGGGCGCCCAGGACTACACCCGGGCGGAGGCCCGGCGCTGGCGCGACGAGGCGATCGCCCAGCTCGACGCCGCCGGCGTCGTCCAGCCGGAAGCGCGGGCGAAGCTCGAGCAGATCATGCGGAGCGTGATCTCGGCGTAGCCCTCGCGTAGCCCCGCCCGGAGGCGCCGGTCAGCGGTCGGCGTCGTCGGCCCCGTCGCCCTCGTTGCGCGCGCGCTCCCGGGCGACCAGGACCTTCGCCACCCGCCGCCCGTCGGTCGCCTCGACGGTGATCGTGAGGCTCTCGACCCGGACGACGTCACCGGGCCGCGGAACCCCGCCGATGCGGTGGAAGACGAGGCCCCCGATCGTGTCGTACTCGTCGCGGTCCTCGAGGAGCGCGTCCACGTCCAGGTCGTCCCACAGCTCGCCGAGCTCGTCGACGGAGGCACGCCCGTCGATCCGGGCCCGGTCGTCGTCGAGGCGGACGACCATGGGTTCCTCCTCGTCGTATTCGTCCTGGATCTCGCCCACGATCTCCTCGAGGAGATCCTCGATCGTGACGAGCCCTGCGGTGCCGCCGTACTCGTCGAGGACGACCGCGAGATGGACCTTCCGGCGCTGAAGCTCGTGCAGGAGGTCGTCGATCGTGATCGACTCCGGGACGAAGACAGGCGTTCGCAGGAGCGCACGGATCGGCGGCGGATCGGCGGATGCCTCCTTGAGGAACGGCAGGAGGTCCTTCGCGTAGAGGATCCCGACGACCTCATCGGCGGACCGTTCCCAGACCGGCAGGCGGCTGTGACCCTCGGCGATGATCCGGTCCACGGCCTCCTCGAACGTCCCATCGACCTCAAGGCCGACGATGTCGGTCCGCGGCACCATCACCTCGTGGACGCGGCGCTTGCCGAGCTCGATGACCGCGTGAATCATCTGCTCCTCCTCCGCCTCGAGGATGCCCTCCTCGCCGCCCCGCTCGACGATGAGCTTCAGCTCCGCGGCCGTGATCTGGCCCTCCTTCGCCGCGTCCCCGCCGAAAGGCCGCACGAGCGCCCGGGTCACCCCGGTGAGCACGACGATGAGCGGGCCGAGGACGCGGGCAAGAACGTCGACAGGGCGCGACAACGCGATCGCGAACCGCTCCGCGTGGGCCAGCGCGAGCATCTTCGGGACGAGCTCGGCGAAGACGATCGTGAACAGGGCGAGCAGGACGGTCACGCTGATGAGGGCGGTGGCGTCCGCGGTCCCAGTCGCCATCCCGAGCCCGACCAGGAAGCTCGAGAGCTCGTGGGCGAGGCTGACCGCAGCGTATGCCGAGGCGAAGAACCCGATGACCGTGAGCCCGAGCTGGCTGACCGCGAGGAACCGGCCGGGGTCGTCCAGGAGCCGGCGGACCCGCCGGCCGCCGGTGCTCCCCTCGTCGACGAGCTGGTCGATGCGGCTCCGGCGGACCGACACGAGGGCGATCTCCGCGGCGACGAAGAAGGCCTCGAACATGGTGAGGACCACGATGATCGCCAGGTCGGCCAGGATGTTCATTCCGGGCTGGCGGGCGGCTCCCCGCCCGCAGGGTCGGTCGGCAACGGGGCGTCGGACACCTCGACGCCGTCGGGCGCCGCCGGCGGCCGTGGGTCACGCAGGCGCGCTGGGACGCCGACGGCAAGCTTGCCCGCAGGCACGTCCCTCGTGACCACGGCGCCCGCCCCGGTCCTCGCCCCGTCGCCGAGCGTGATCGGCGCGCGCAGCATCGTGTCGACCCCCAGGAAGACGCCCTTCCCGATCTCGGTGTGGTGCTTGCGCGCGCCGTCGTAGTTGGCCGTGATCGTCCCGGCCCCGACGTTCGTCCCCTCGCCGACGTGGGCGTCGCCGAGGTAGCTCATGTGGTGCTGCTTCACGCCCGCCTCGAGGCGGCTGTTCTTCACCTCGGCGAAGTTGCCGAGCTCGACGCCGGGCCCGATCGAGCTCCCCGGGCGCAGGTGGCTGAAGGGGCCGATCGTGGTCCCCTCCTCCACCTCGGCGTGCTCCAGGATGCTCGCCCAGACGCGGCAGCGCGGCCCGACGACGGTATCGACCAGCTGGCTTCCGGCGCCGACGACGGTCCCCTCCCCCACCCGGGTCCGGCCGCGCAGGATCACGTTCGGCTCCAACGTCACGTCCGGGGCGAGCTCCACGTCGGCGTCGACGAACGCCGTCGCCGGGTCGTGCATCGTCACGCCGGCGCGCATCCAGGCCGTGTTGATCCGCTCGCGCAGGATGGCCGTCGCCTCGGCCAGCTGGACGCGGTCGTTGATCCCGTCCAGCACCCCGTCGTCGGGGGCCTCGAAGGCGACGACGATCCGGCCGTCGGCGTTCGCGAGGTCGACGAGCTGCGTGAGGTAGAGCTCCCCGGTGGCCGGCGACGGGGTGAGGCGGGTGACGGCCGCGCGCAGCCAGGCGGCGTCGAAGGCGTAGAGACCGGCGTTGACCTCGCCGACCGCGAGCTCATCGGGCGAGGCGTCCTTCGCCTCGACGATCCGGGCGACGCGGTCGCCGTCGGCGGTGCGGATCACCCGGCCCAGGGCGCCGGGCTGCCAGGTCTCGAAGGAGACGAGGGCCACCGTCGCGCCGGCGTCGCGGCGCCAGGCAAGGACCCCCGCGACCAGCTCGCTCTCGACGAGGGGGACGTCGCCCGACAGGACGACGACCTCGTCGGCATCCAGCGGGACGGCGGCCACGCCGGCCCGCAGCGCGCCGCCGGTTCCGTCCGGTCGTTCCTGCAGGGCGAACGCGACGCCCGAGGCGAAGGCTTCGCGGAGGGCGGCCGTCGCCGGCGAGTAGACCACCACGGGGTCACTGCCCGTCGCCGGGCGGGCAGCGTCGAGCACGTAGGCGAGCATGGGGCGACCACACAGAGCGTGGAGCACCTTCGGCCGGGTCGAGCGCATGCGCGTGCCGAGCCCGCCGGCCAGCACGACGGCGACGGGGCGGGTCACCGGGACGCGGGGCGGGCGGCGCGACCCGGGAGCGAGGAGGGCTCCGGGCCCGGGCAGCTGCCGGCCGGCGAGGCTGGATCGGGTGTCATGTGGTCCCGGGATCGTAGGGGCGCGCCCGCCGGTTCGTCAACCGACGCGCCCGCCCCATTCGACGAGCCCGCCCCGCTTCAGACGCGCAGGCGGGCGATCGCCTCGATCTCGACCCGGCCGCCCTTCGGGAGCGCAGCGACCTGCACCGTTGACCGGGCCGGCGGCGGGTCCGTCACGAAGCGGCCGTAGACGGCGTTGACGGCCGCGAAGTCGGCCATGTCGGCGAGAAAGACGGTCGTCTTCACGACGTCGGCGAAGGTGCAGCCAACAGCGCCGAGAACGTTGCGCAAGTTGGTCATCGCCCGCTCCGCCTGGGTCTCGACGTCAGGTCCGGCGAAGTCGCCGGTCGCCGGATCGAGCCCGAGCTGGCCGGAGCAGAAGAGGAAGCCACCCGCGGTGACGGCCTGGCTGTAGGGGCCGATGGCGGCGGGGGCGAGGGGCGTGGCAACGGGCGTGCGGGGCATCGCGATCTCCTTCGGGGTGCTCAGGATGGCATGGTCGAGAGTCCGCCGACGAGGGCGGCCGCGGCAACGAACGGGGGCCTCTCCCCGGGCAGGGAGAGCAGCCCGTCGGCCAGCGCGGCGCGGACGATCGCGGCGTCGCCCAGCGCGTCGGCCTTCGACGACGAGAGGGCCCACAGCGTGGGCCCTGATCCCGACTGGCCCACCGGTCGCTCAAGCAGCCGGGAGAGGGCTCGACGGGCCGGGACCATCCCGGGGACGAGGTCGGCGGTCGCGGGCGCCAGGTCGTTGGCGACCGCGAGGAGGCCCGCGCGCTCCAGGAGACGGGCCGCGGAGAGCCCGGCCTGCAGCTCCCCGGCAAGGTGCGTCGAGGATGCCAGCGCCGCGCCGCCGGGCGGCCGGACGCCCGCCGCGTAGCGCTCGAAGACCGCGGGCGTCGAGACGGCGACCGACGGGGTGACGAGAACGACGCCGGGTGCCTCGCCGCGGGGCGGCGGCAGCGGCCGCACCCGCTCCCCGCGTCCCTCGACGGCCGCCCAGCCGCCGGCCAGGAAGAACGGGCAGTCGGAGCCGAGCGACGCGGCGATGGCCGTGCGTGCGTCCGGGTCGAGGAGGTCCTCGACGCCCCACGCCTCCAGCGCCCCGTCGAGTGCGGCGACAGCGTCGGACGAGCCACCCGCCAGGCCCGCGGCCCCCGGGATCCGTTTCTCGAGGCGGATCGCGAGGGCCGGGAGCGGGCGGTCGTCCCCGGCGGCGCGCACTGCCCGCCGGACCGCGGCGATCGCCCGCAGAACCAGGTTCTCCGCCACGGGCCCAAGGTCGGGCGCCGGGCCCGAGCCGTCCCCCACCACGTGGAGGCGATCCACGGGGCCGAACGCGGGGCCCAGGGAGAGCCGATCCGCGAGGTCGAGGGTGGCCATCACCGAATGGAGGGCGTGGAAGCCATCCGGGCGGCGCCCAACCACGGCCAGGGTAAGGTTCAGCTTCGCCGGGGCCACCCGCACGACGGGCGTGACGCGGCCGGGCGGGGCGATCACGGCGGGCCGCCCCCCGGGCGGCCGCGCCGATCCTCGGGGATCGGGCCGAGCGCTCCCAGGAGCGCGATCCACTCCGCCACCCCGAGCGTCTGCGGGCGGCGGTCGCTCGCAATGCCCACCTCCGCCAGCGCGGCGGCGATCGTCGCCGGCTCGATCGGCAGCTGGCGGGGCAGGACGTTGTGGAGCATCTTGCGCCGCTCGCGAAACCCCGCCTGGACAAGGCGCCACAGGTCGTCCTCCATGGAGGCCGGGAGTCGCCCCGGGGCATCGGGAGCCCGGACCTCGAGGGCGAGGATCGCCGATTCGACCTCCGGCGCGGGCTCGAAGGCGTCGCGCGGGACCCGCCGCACGATCGTCGCGGCCGCGTGGTACTGGACGAAGACCGAGAGGTAGCTCATCGCCCCGGGCGGCGCGGCGACCCGCTCCGCCACCTCGCGCTGGACCATGAGGACACAGCGCTCGGGGCGCGGCCCCGCCTCTCCGCCGAGGAGTCGGTGGAGAACCGGGCTCGTGACGTGATACGGGAGGTTGGCCACGACGTCGTAGGGCGGGGTCGCGAGGGCCGCGATGGCCTCGTCGAGGATGTCACCCTCGACGAGCGTGAGCGCGCCAGCCGCCAGCTCGAGGGCGAAGGCGCTGCGGAGATGCACGACCATCCCCCGGTCGATCTCCACCGCGGTGACCCGGGCCCCCGCGGCGAGGAGCCCCCCGGTCAGAATGCCGAGCCCCGGACCGATCTCGAGAATCCGGCAGTCCGGGGTCGGGGCCGCTTCGGCGAGGATGGCCTCGAGCACGTCCACGTCGGCCAGGAAGTTCTGGCTGAAGCGACGCTGCGCGCGCAGCCCCGCCTCGCGGAGGGTGCGCCGCACGGCGGCCGGGTCGAGGCGGATCGCGGCGGGCGGGCTCATCCCGTCACTCGTCCCGCGGCATCCGCCTCGGCGTCCCGGGCCCGGGCGTAGGCGCGGGCCTCGGCGCCCCGGGTGGGTGGGCGGCGCGAGGCCGGGGCGCCCGCAGGTCGCGCCAATGGCCACGAGGCTCGGGCGCCCAGGTCGGGCCCGGCCGTCTCGCCGGCGGCGAGGCGACGGGCGCCCGCAGCACCGATCATGGCCCCATTGTCGGTGCACAGCCCGGGTCGGGGGATGACGAGGTCGACCCCGAGTCGGGCCGCGCCGGCCCCGAGGCGCCCCCGCAGCGCCACGTTCGAGGCGACGCCGCCGCCGACGACGATCGTTCGGACGCCCAGCGCCTCGGCCGCCCGCAGCGTTTTCGTGGCCAGGACGTCCACGACGCTCTCCTGGAAGGCGGCTGCGAGCGCGGCCACGCGGGACGCTTCGAGGCGGCCCCCGCTCTCGGTCGGAGGGCGCCCGCCGTGTGCCAGCTCCACCTCCACGAGGCGCCGCAGGGCGGTCTTGAGGCCCGAGAAGCTGAAGTCGTACGAGTCGCCGAGCCAGGCCCGGGGAAGCCGGTCCGTCACGTCGGCGGCCTCCTCGGCGGCCAGCGCGATTGCCGGCCCGCCGGGATACCCGAGGCCCAGGAGGCGACCCGCCTTGTCGAAGGCCTCGCCGGCCGCGTCGTCGACCGTCTCGCCGAGCAGGCGGTAGGTGAGGTGGTCCCGCATCTCGACGAGGAAGGTGTGCCCGCCCGAGACGACCAGCGCCACGAGCGGGAAGGCCGGCTCCGGGCGTTCGGGCTCGCCGGGGTCCAGGAGCCACGCGGCGTAGAGGTGGCCCTCCAGGTGGTTGACCCCCACCACCGGGACGTCGAGCGCCCAGGCGAGCGCCTTCGCGTAGGAAAGCCCGACGAGGAGGGAGCCGACGAGCCCGGGCCCGGCCGTGACGGCGACCTCGCGCACGTCGGCCAGCGTGGCCCCGGCCGCCGCGAGGACCTCGTCGAGCGCCGGGTCGAGCCAGCGCAGGTGCGCCCGCGCGGCCAGCTCGGGGACGATGCCGCCGGCGCCGGCGTGGAGCGCAACCTGGCTGGCCACGGCCTGGGCGACGATCCGCCGTGGGCCATCGAGGAGGGCGACGCCGGTCTCGTCGCAGGACGACTCGACGGCCAGGAGCAGCCCGCGGCTCATTCCGGAGTCTCGGGCGCGGGCAGCGCTGCGAGCTCCGCCCGGCGCACGGCGAGGCGGGCCGTCATGGCGAGGCCCTCCAGGGGCTCGGTCGTCATGATCAGAGCGTCCTCGTGGTCGTCGCTGTAGTAGCGCGGCCGGATGCCGACGGGCCGGAACCCGTATTTCTCGTAGAGCCGCCGCGCGCCGAGGTTCGAGAGACGGACCTCGAGCGTGGCCTCGCGCGCCCCGCGGGCGAGCGCGAGGTCCAGGAGGGCCAGGATAAGGCGCTCGCCGATGCGCCGGCGGCGCCAGGCCGGGACGACCGCGAAGGTCGTCACGTGGGCCTCGTCGACCATGAGCCAGATCCCCGCGAACCCGATCACCTCGCGCCCGGCCCGCACGACGAGGTAGTGGGCCAGCCGGTTCGTCTCGAGCTCGTTGCGGTAGGCGTACGAGGGCCAGGGCGTCGTGAAGCTCGCCTTCTCGATCGCCTGGACGGCCGCCAGGTCGGCGTGGGTCATCGGGTCGATGACGAGCCTCACGGGCGCTCGGGCGACCATGCGACCTCCCCCGGGGCGACGGTCACGCCGCGCGGCATCGTCACGTATTCGGGCCCCAGGGCCGCGCCGTCATCGGCACCCTCGCGGAGGCGCGCGGCGCCGAGGTGCAGGAGCGCCGCCGCGAGTCCCGCCCGGGCCACCGCGCCACGCGCCGCGGCGTCGCCCGGCACGCGGCCGACCAGGTCGACGGCCACGAGCGCGGCGCCGGGAGCCGGGTCGCCCGGCGGCCCGTCGGGGGGCGCGAGGGTGGCCCTCCCGTCGCGCACGAGGTAGCGGCCCGCGGAACCGGCCGGCAGCAGGAGCGCCACCTCGCCGCTCGGCGGGACGGCACCGGTTGCCCGGGCCGCCGCCTCGAGGGCGACACCCGTCGGGACCCCCACGAGCGGCGCCGCGGCCGCCCGCGCGATCCCGTGCGCCGTCGCGAGCCCGACGCGCAGCCCGGTGAACCCTCCGGGACCCGTGCCCGCCACGATCCCGGCCAGGGCGCCCGGGCCCGGGCGCCCGATCCCGGCCCGGGCCAGGAGCGCCGCGATGCGGACGAGCAGCTCCTCCGCGTGGCGGTGGCCGGCCTCCCATTCGTCGACGGCGAGCAGCTCCCCGTCGAGCGTGCCCAGGGCGATGACCGCCCGGCTCGTGGCGGTCTCGATGACGAGGACGGGCCGGGCCGGGGACCGCTCCCCGCTCGCGGCAGTCACGACAGCGCCTCGAGGAGCTTGGCGTGGCGCGCATCCGTCGCCCGCAGGACGAGGGCGCGCGGGGCGTTGCCGGAGCCGTCGATCGCGACGTCGAGGCGACCGAGCGGAAGCGCCGCGCCCAGACGCTCCGCCCATTCGATCACCGTGACCCCCTCCACGGCCCGGTCGTCGAGGATCCCGGCGGCGAGGGCGTCCTCGGCGCCGGCCAGGCGGTAGCAGTCGACGTGGAAGAGCGGGACGCGCCCGGTGTGCTCGGCGACGAGAACGAAGGTGGGTGACGCGACCGGCTCTGCGACGCCCAGGCCCCGCGCGATGCCGCGGGCCAGCTCTGTCTTCCCGGCGCCCAGGGGCCCGCCCAGGGCGATCACGTCGCCCGGGCGCGCGGCGGCGCCGAGGCGCGCGCCGAGGGCGCGCGTGGCGGCGGGGGAGCGGCTGGTCCGCCGGACGGCGGCGGGGGGCGCGGTCACCGCAAGAGCCTACCCGAAGCGCACGGGACCGACGGCCCGTCTCCTGCGGGTGCTGCGGCGCCTCGCCCGCGAGGTCAGGTGAACCACTCCAGGTCGCCGACCGCGACGACCGCCTCGCGCCCGTCGTCGAGGTGGACCCGGGCGGTCTCGACCACGATCCCGCCCGGAAGGCGCCGCGGCCCGGCGAGTCCCGTGAACCGGCCCTCGCGCCCGACCTCCGGGCCGCCCCGCACGCGGACGCGGTCGGGATCGGGCGACGGCAGGTCGTGGAGCGACAGGGCCGTCAGGAGCATGGGCGGACCCCCAGCGAGACCCACCTCCGACCCGGCGAGGACGGCGAGGATCTCCCGCATCGGGCCCGCGAGCGAACGACGCATGTAGCCGTCCAGGATCAACACGGGAAACGGGGCCAGGCGATGGAGCCCGGCCCGCTGGCGCGCCTCGGATGCCACGACGTCGCGTCGGTCGCGCTCGGCCAGGGCCGGGACCACCGCCCCGGCAATCCCCATCGCCCGGGCCCGGGTGAGAGCCTCCGCGTCGGCCCGGCCGGGAAAGACGACGATCGCGCCGGCGTGGGCGACCTCCAACGGGATCCGACCGTCGCCATCGCCCGGAAGGAGCGCCAGGCGACCGTGACCGGGATCGCCGAGGAGCTCGGCGCCGCGGATCCCGGTGCCATCGAGCCCGAGCACCAGCTCCACCCCTGGGTGGATCGCGACCACGCGCCCGGCGGCGGGCGCGGCGACCAGGTCGGGATGCGGCCCGGTGGCGATCCGGCGCCGGCCGCCATGCTCGAAGAGGAGCTCGCCGGCGGGCACCGTCCCGCGCCGCCCGGGCTCGGCGGGGATCCACGACCCGGGGTGCGACGTCGCCGGGTGTCCGTCGCCGGTCTCCACGAGCCGGGCGTCGCGGACCCGCTCCGCGAGCACGTCACCCGCGACCACGCTCGCTCCCGAAGTCGCCACGATCCGGTCGCCGGGAAGGAGCGCGATGCGGACGCGCGGCTCCACGACGAACAGGGGGCGGGCGGAGACGAGGGGCGGGCCGCTCACCGGTCGCGATCGGGCCAGAGCGCCGCCTCCCAGCTCCCCAGCACGTCCCGCCGCGCGTCGGCCCGCTCGGGAAGCCGGAGCGGCACGTCGCGGAGGTCGACGACCAGGCCAGCGAGCCCGCCGGTCGCGCGCAGGGCGAACCGCTTGCCGCGCACGCCCAGGTCGACGGGCGTCCGGAAGCCGAGCTCGACGGCGCCGGCCTGGCCGGGCGGAAGGTCCACGAGGGCCAGGCGACCGCCGGCCAGCTGGAGGTCCACGGGCGCGTCGCCCACGGTCAGGCGGAGCTGCCCGGCCTGGCGCCCCGCGCGAACGCCACGCGCGATCGCCAGCGTGCCGAGGGGAACCAGGGCATCCGCGAGCAGCTCGCCCACGACACGCGCTCGCTCGGCGGCATCCTCGATCGTCCCGAGCGGGGCGAGGAGACGCGCGGAATCGAGCGCCACCTGGACGATGCCGGGCCGCCGGACCGCGTCGGCGAGCACCAGCAGGGCGGCGGGCGCCGGGATCGACGACCACGCGCCGCCGGCGAGGACGACGAGATCGGGCGGTGGGCCGTCGAGCTCCGCGGTGCCCGCGACGAGACGCTCGAGGGAGGCCCGCAGCGCCGCCGCCCGGAGGAGCGCGCCGTCCCCCCCGAGGTCGGCCCACGGGGCGAGGCGCAGCTCCGCGAGCCGGTCGCGCAGGCGGGCTCGATCGAGGCCGAAGGTCGCCCAGGCCTCGACACGATCGAGGGCGGCGTCGTCGTCCACGAGGCCGAGGACGGCTGACGGCGCCTCGACGGCCGCGATGCGGGCGGGCGCCCCGGGCTCCGGACCGGGCTCCGCCCGGGCGCGGAGCGCGCCGCTCATGCCGACCTCCAGCAGCTCGATCCGGAGGTCCAGCACCTCGGCAAGCGTGGCAGTCACCGCGATCAGCGCCTGGCGCGCGTCGGCAGGGCCCGCGCGGCGCGCGGCGAGCAGGGCGCGGAGGTCGACGGCCGGTTCGCCGTGGGGCCGCGGAACCGCCACGACGTCCGTCCCGAGCGGGAACGCCGACGCGCTGGCGGCGGCCGCACCCACGAGGATGACCGGCATCCCCGGCCGGCGCTCCGCCACGCTCGCCGCGAGCGCCACCAGCTCGTCGACGAGCTCGCGCTCATCGGCGGCCGGCGGGTCGCCCGTCCCGACGACGAGGGCCGCCACGTCCGGGCGCGTCGCCAGGCGCGTGATCTCGAGGGGGTCGAGGCGTTCGGCGCTCGCCCCCGTCGTCCGCCAGCCGGCGGCGGTCGCGTCGGCCTCGAGGCGCTGGCGGGCGACCTCGGTGGCGGCCAGCACGACCGCGTGGGCCATGGCGCTGCCGACGGCCTCGATCGTCGGCGGGATGGTCCCCGGCTCGTCGAGCCCGAGACCGGCCGCCAGCGCCGGGTCCGCCGTCCGCACGCGGTCCAGGAGGATCTCGAAGAGCGCGTCCGACGCCGGGACGCCGGCGGCGGGCACGGCCGTGGCCGCGAGGAGCCGCCAACGGCGATCGACGCGCGCGACAACCGCTGCGGCGCAGGTCGCGGTGCCGCGGTCGAGGGTGACGAAGGCGTCGCGCCGGGCGCGCGCTGGTCGAGTCGGTGCGGCGCCCGCCTCGCGAGCCGGGGCCGCGGCGTCGGTCACGCGTCCCAGCTCAGGTCCTCGTCGAGCTCCTCGAGACGATCGATGAGCTGCTCGATCCCGATCTCGTCGGCGAGGATGGCGCGCGCGGGCGCGTTCTCACCGCCGAAGAGCCGTCGGAGGACGGGGTCGAAGAAGAGCATCGCGCTGCCGGGAAGCATGCCGTCGGGCATGCTCGCCTGCAGGAAGAGGACCGCCGGAGCCGTCATCCCGTGGAGCAGGATCTCGCGGGCGACCTCCTCCACGAGCTCGGCGCGCTGCTCGGGCGTGGGAAGCGCGCCGGCGATCCCGGTCACGCGCGACCGCCGCCCGCCGGCGCCCCGGCCGTCTCGGGCGCCGCGAGCGCGAGGCGGAACGCCTCGTATGGGGCCGCCCCCCGGAGCGCGAAGGTCACGGTTCGGAGGCGCGGCAGGCGTGGTGCAACCTCGCGAACCGTGGCCACCGTGATCCGGGCGGCCTCGGCGAGCGGGAAGCCGCCCACCCCGGTGCCGAGCGCAGGGATCGCGAGGGTTTCGACGCCCAGCTCGCGAGCGCGGGCCAGCGCGCTCCGGACGGCGCGCTCGATGGTGGCCGCGCTGGTCCGCCGCTGGTGGTCGAGCGACACGGCGTGGATGACCCAGCGGGCCCCGAGGGAGCCGGCGTCCGTCACGATCGCGCCACCCAGGGGGACCGGCGCCTGGCGGACCGCGGCGAATTCGATCGCGTCGCCGCCGCGGCGCTTGATCGCACCGGCGACACCGGTGGACATCCAGAGCGTGACGTTCGCTGGGTTCACGATCGCGTCGACCTCGAGGTCACAGATGTCGCCGTTCCAGAGCGCGAGCTGCGCCATCTCCCCCGTTCCTCGGTGAGCGTACGGATGCCGACCGCCACGGCCCGCGCAGTGTACACCCGGGTCAGACGCCGGGACATCACGGAGACGACCTCCCAGCTGATCGTGGTGCGCTCCTGCGCCAGCTCCCCGGCGCTGATCTCGTCGCCGCCCTGGGCGCCGAGGAGGACGAATTCGTCGGCGGGCGTCACGGGCGGCCCCGGGACGTCGGTGACGTCCGCCATCACGGCGTCCATCGCCACGTTGCCCACGAGCGGCACGCGACACCCGCGCACGAGAGCCGTCGCCCGGTTCGAGAGCGTCCGCACCCAGCCGTCGGCATAGCCCAGGGGCAGGGTGGCGATGCGGCTCGGACGGGTCGTGACGAACGACGGCCCGTAGCTGATGCCCGTGCCCGCCGGGAGGTCGGCGACCCGGATCGGCCGAGCGTGCAACGAGAGGGCGGGGCGGAGGCCGGCGTGGATGCCCGTCGCGGCCGAGCCGATGGCCAGGCCGTCGGGGACGATGCCGTACGCCGCGAGCCCGACCCGCAGCCCGTCGAAGACCGGACCCTCCCCGGCGACCAGGCGTTCGACCGCGAGGAGGCCCCCGGTCGCGAGAAGGTGCCGGTGTGGGACCGTGATCCCGGCGTCCCGCAGCGCGTCGACGGCGGCCGCGAAGCGCTCCACCTGCCCGTCGGTTCGGGCCCTGTCGGCGGGCGCCTGGAGGTGCGACCAGGCGCCGCGGAGGACGACGCCGGGCGACGCGGCGGCGAGCCGGCCGGCGACGACGGCCTCGGCGGTCGTCAGCCCGTCGCGCCCCAGGCCGGTCTCGATGGCCAGCTGGACGCCCAGGTCGGGCAGCGTTCGGCGGGCCCTCCGGCGGGCCGCCCCGTACGCAGCGATCGCCTCGTCCAGGAGGGCGGGGTCGCTGGCTGCGATCGCCACGCCGGCACGGGCTGCCACCGCCGCCCCGTCGGGCGGGACCCCGAAGAGCACCAGGACCGGGGCGGAGATGCCTGCCCTCCGCAGCTCGAGGGCCTCGTCCAAAGTGGCCACACACAGGCCCCGGGCGCCGGCCGCCAGCGCCGCCCAGGCGACCGGGACGGCTCCGTGTCCGTAGGCGTCGGCCTTGACGACGACCTCCACCGAGATACCGCCGGGCAGGCCCGCACGAATCGCGGCAACGTTGCCGGCGAGCCGGTCGAGGTCGACCTCCAGCCACGCCGTCCGGGGCAGGGGCGGCAGCCCGGCCGCCCGGAGGCGCGCGTCGACGCCGCCCCTGCTCCCCCCGTCGGGGTCGGTCACGTCGCGTCGGCGCCGGGGGCGGCGCCGCCGCCGCCGCCGAACCCGACGCGGCTCCCGCTGGCTCGCCGCTCCGCCTCGAGGGCCAGCCGGCGCCGCGCGAGGGCGACCTCGAGGGGAAGATCCCCGGCCAGGATCCCGGCGTCGCCCAGGCGCGCCCGCGCCGCCTCGCCGGCCATGCCGTGCAGGTGGACGCCCAGGCGCGCCGCCGCGTAGGGCGCGAGACCCTGGGCGAGCAGGGCCCCGATGGTCCCGGCCAGGACGTCCCCGCTCCCGCCCGTCGCGAGGCCCGGGTTCTGGAAGGGCGCGATCGCAGCCGACCCGTCCGGGGCGGCGATGACGGTGTGGGCGCCCTTGAGCACGACCACGTGGCCCCAGGTCGCGGCGGCATCGAGCGCCGCCTCGCAACGTGCCTCGTCGTCCTCGTTGAGCTCGCCGTCGACGCCGGGGGAGATGCCGGACGCGGCCCGCAGCCGGGTGAACTCGCCGGCGTGGGGCGTGAGGATGGAAGGGCGGCGCACGCCCTCCCACCAGCCGTCTTCGGCGGCGAGCGTCCGCAGGGCCTCGGCGTCGACCACGGCGGGGCAGGCGTCCTCGCCCCCGGCGGGCCCCAGCACGCCCCGGACGAGATCGCCGGTCGCCAGCGAGGGGCGGAGACCGGGCCCGATGACAAGGGCGTCGTGGTCGTGGTCGAGGATCCGCGCCAGGGCGGGCTCCGGGTCCACCTCCCCGACGTCATCCTCGGCCAGCGGCATCGTCGTCGCCTCCACCACCTTGGCGGCGAAGAGCGGCTGCAGCGACTCCGGCACGGCGAGCGTGACGAGGCCGGCGCCCGTCCGCCCGGCCGCCCGACAGACGAGGAGCGCGGCGCCCGCGTAGTCGAGCGAGCCGGCGAGGACCAGGAGCTTGCCGAAGGTCCCCTTGTGCCCGCGGGGGGGTCGGGCGGGCAGGAGGAGCGCCGCGGCCCGGTCGTCGAGCCGCTCGAGGTCAGTCATGGCGACGCCCGGCCGTCCCGTCGCCACCCCGCGAGGCCTCGAGCGCGGCGGCCTCCGCCGCGAGGGCCCGCAGCCGCTCCATCCGTCGCAGGAGGGCGGCCTCGCGCTCGTCCAGGCGGGCGTCGATGTCCGGCGGGAGGACGTAGCGTCCGCCCGAGCTGCGAACGCCGAAGGCGATCGCCAGCGCGTATTCCCGCTCGTGGGTGATGCTCACCGCCACGCGTTCCACGCCGAGCTGGTCTGCCCGCGCCGCGGCGCGCCCGTGGAGGCGGACGGCCGGCTGACCCGTCGGCAGCCGCTCGATCTCGATGTCGCGCCAGCCGATGCCGCGCACGCCGAGGCCGAGGACCTTGCTGACCGCCTCCTTGGCCGCCCAGCGCCCCGCGAACGTCTCCGGGCGGCCCCGCACGTAGCGCGCTTCGGCGGGCGTCAGGACGCGGCCGACAAACCGGTCGCCGAAGCGCTCGAGCGCCGCGCGGATCCGGTCGACCCGGATGATGTCGAGGCCGATCTCGGCCGTTCCGTGCAGGACCGGCCTCGTTGGGTCCACCGTCCGCCCTACTCCACCGTCACCGACTTGGCGAGGTTCCGCGGCTGGTCCACGTCCGTGCCGCGGGCAACCGCCGTGTAGTAGGCGAAGAGCTGGAGGGGGATGATTGCCAGGATCGGGCTCAGCGCCTCCAGCGTGTCCGGGACCCACAGGACGTCGTCGGCGAACCGCTCGATCTGGGCGTCCCCCTCCGTCGCGACCGCGATGACGCGCGCGTCGCGTGCCCGGCCCTCCATGACGTTGCTGATCAGCTTGTCGTAGACCGCCGAGCGGGTGGCGACGGCCACGAGCGGGCACTCCGCGTCGAGGAGGCTGATGGGCCCGTGCTTGAGCTCGCCCGCGGCGTAGCCCTCCGCGTGGACGTAGCTGACCTCCTTGAGCTTGAGAGCACCCTCGAGCGCCGCCGGGTAGGAGGTGCCGCGCCCGACGAACATGAATCCGCGGCTGTTGACGTAGCGGCGGGCGAGGTCGCGGACTCCGGCGCTCGCGTCGAGCGCCCGCTGGGCGGCGTCGGGGAGAGCCCGCAGCGCCTCGACGAGCGCGCGCTCCTCCGCCGGGGGCAGCGTCCCGCGGACGCCGGCGATCGCCGCGGCGACCATGACGAGCGTCGCCACCTGCGTCGTGAATGTCTTGGAGGCCGCCACCGCGATCTCGGGGCCAGCCTGGAGGAAGAGGACCACATCCGCCTCGCGGGTGATCGCCGAGCCGACCGTGTTGGTCACGGCCACGATCGGGCAGCCCTGCTCGCGCGCATGGCGGGTCGGGGCGATCGTGTCGGCCGTCTCGCCCGACTGGGTGACGGCGAGCACGAGGGTCGTTGGGTCGAGCGGCGGCGGGCTGTAGCGGAACTCCGATCCGACGGTCACCCGCGCCGGGAGCCCGGTCCAGCGCTCGATGAGGGCCGCGCCCACAAGCGCGGCGTACGAGGCCGTCCCGCACGCGATCAGCTCGACGCGGGTGATCGTCCGCAGGACGCCGGCCAGCGGAATCAGCTCCTCGACCCGGAGCGTCCCGTCGGGCGCCAGCCGGCCCGCGAGGCACTGGCGGAGCGCCTGGGGCTGCTCGTGGATCTCCTTGAGCATGAAATGCTCGAAGCCGCCCTTCTCGGCCGCCTCGGCCGTCCAGGTTATCTCCGTCGCGACCCGCTCGCGGGGCGCGCCGGCCACGTCGGTGACCTCGATCCCCCAGGGCCGGAGGTCGGCGACGTCGCCCTCCTCCAGGAAGACGACGCGGTTGGTGTGGGCGAGGATCGCGGCCACGTCCGAGGCGAGGAAGGTCTCGTCGTCGCCGAGCCCCACCACGAGGGGTACGTTCATCCGGGCGCCGACGAGCCGGTCGGGCTCCCCCCGGTGCATGACCGCGACGGCATAGGCGCCCTGGGCCCGGGCCAGCGCCGCGCGGACCGCCGCCGCGAGGTCGCCGTGATAGGCCTCCTCGACGAGATGCGCCAGGGCCTCCGTGTCTGTCTCGGAGGCGAGGGTGTGGCCGCGGGCCTCGAGCCCATCGCGCAGCTCGCGGAAGTTCTCGATGATCCCGTTGTGGATGACAATGATCTCGCCGGTGCAGTCCACGTGGGGGTGGGCGTTCAGATCGTTGGGGCGGCCGTGCGTGGCCCAGCGGGTGTGAGCCAGGCCGATGCCGGCGTTGGGGGTCCGATCGTGGAGGGCCGTGGCGAGGTTGGCCAGCTTCCCGGCCTTCTTCTCGACGAAGAGGTCGCCCGCCTCGGTGACCAACGCGATCCCGGCCGAATCGTAGCCCCGGTACTCCAGCCGGCGCAGCCCTTCCATCAGGATCGGGCCCGCCGCTCGATGTCCCGTGTAGCCGACGATTCCGCACATGCCGTCCGAACCCACCTCTGCTGCCCGGGGCGCCCCCGCCGGCACCCCTGCCGGCGCCCTAGTGTAGGCGCTCGCCGGCCAGGGCAGCCAGCGCGTCGGCCAGCTCGCGGACCGTCGCCGGATCAGCGCCCTCGACCATGACCCGCAGGGCGGGCTCCGTTCCGGACGGGCGGACCAGGACCCGACCCCCGGCGCCCAGCCGCCGGCGCGCGGCCTCGATCGCCGCGCCGAGCACGGGATCAGCCTCCCACTGCTCCTTGCGCCGGGCCGGGACGGCGCGCTGCTCCTGCGGGAGGAGCGGAACGGCGGCGGCCAGCTCGTCGATCGGCCGGCCGGCGCGACCCAGGATCGCCAGGAGCTCCAGGCCGGTCACGACGCCGTCGCCGGAGCTGGCATGCTCGAGGACGATCACGTGGCCGCTCTTCTCCCCGCCGAGGCCGGCCCCGGTCACCTGCATCCCCTCGAGGATGTACTTGTCCCCGACCGGCGTCCGGACCAGTCGCCCGCCGGCGGACGCGAGGGCGGCCTCCAGGCCGCCGTTCGAGAGGACGGTCACCACCAGGATCCCGCCGGGCAGCGCGCCGCGCGCGAGGCGGTCGAGCGCGCACACGCCGAGCAGCTGGTCGCCGTCCACGACCCGGCCGTGACGATCGACGACGACGAGGCGATCGGCGTCGCCGTCCAGCGCGAAGCCGAGGTCGGCCCGCCGGGCCACGACCTCGGCAGCCAGGGAGGCCGGCGCCATGGCGCCGCAGCCGTCGTTGATGTTGACCCCGTCCGGCTGGTTGTGGATGACGTCCACGCGGGCGCCCGTTGCGGCGAGGATCTCGGGGGCGGTTGCCCCGCCCGCGCCGTTCGCGCAGTCGAGGACGATGTGGAGATCGCACGGGGTCGCCGCGGCAAGGCGCCTCCGGTCCTCGCGGTAGCGGTCCGCCAGGTCCGGGGCGTCCGCGACGCGTCCGATCCCGGCGTTCCGCGGCCCCCCGAGCTCCTCGGCCCGCCAGATCAGCTGCTCGAGGGCGTCTTCGGCCGGCTCGTCGAGCTTGAGGCCGCGGCTGTCGAGCACCTTGAGGCCGTTGTCGTCGGCTGGGTTGTGCGAGGCGGAAACCATGATGCCCGCCGCGAACGCCCCGCTGCCGGCGAGGAAGGCGAGGGCCGGCGTGGGCAGCACCCCGGCGATCCGGACATCGGTCCCCATGCTCGCGGCGCCGGCCGCGATCGCCGCGACCAGCATCCCGCCCGAGCGCCGGGTGTCCTGGCCCACGACCAGGCAGCCCCCCGCCCCGGCCAGCTCGTAGGCGACGGCCCTCCCCAGGGCGTACGCCAGCGGCGGCCGCAGGTCGACGTTGGCGGTGCCGCGGATCCCGTCGGTGCCGAAGAGTCGCCCCATCGTCAGGGGGCGGCCGTGGGAGCCGGCGCGGCGGTCGGCGTCCCGGGCGGCTCGGATGCGGGCGTGGGCGTCGGCGCCGGCGAGGCGAGGAGCGTCACCGTCACGGTCACCTCGCGGGGCGAGGCGGAGACGAGGGTGAGGCCGTCCGGGAGCCGAACGGTCACCAGCACGGCGCGCGTGCCAGCGTCCAGCCCGGCCACGTCGAGCCGGGCGGTGATGCGGGTCGGGTCGACCGCGTCGAGGGCCTCCAACGTCCCGCCGATCGTCAGGAGGACGCGGTCGACCGCCGGCTGGTAGGAGAGATCGGGGCTGCCGTTGACGATCTCGATCCCGGCCTCCAGGGTCCGGGTGCCCGAGCGCGGGCGGATGGTGATCGTCACCCGCACCTGGTCCACTCCCAGGGCGGCCACGCCGTCGGGGAGGTCCAGGCCCACCTCGGTCTCGACGTCGGACGTTGCCCCGGCGATCGCGACGGGCCGCGTGTCGATCGAGACGAGGCCGGCCAGCGCGTCCGCCTCGCCCTCCACCGTGACGAGGGCCGGCTGGACCTCGACGGAGGAGATCTCCGCCGACGGTGCCGGGGTGCCGGTCACCACGGGGTTGACGGGCAGGGTCCGGGTCGCCAGCTGGCTCCCGATCTGGATCGTGACCCGCACCGAGCTCGGCTGGACGTCCACGCCGTCCACGACCTCGCCGCTGGCGTCGACCGCCCGGAGGCCGACGGTCTCGTTGACATCGAGCCCGGACGGATCGATTCGGACGCGAGCCACGGCCGCCACCACGAACCGGACGGACGACTCGGGCCCGGAGACCGTCACGGTGTCCTGGGACACGACCGGGTCCCGCACGTCGAGTCCCGGCGGGACCGGGCTGAGATCGACCCGGACAGGGACCTCGCGGGTGACCAGCGGGTCCAGGCGGACCGCAACGCGGGACGGCGAGAAATCGATGATCTGGAGGGCGGGGTCGACCGAGGTGACGACGACCGGGACGCTCACCGGCGGCGCCCCGGCGACCGCCTTCATGTTCGAGAGGTCGATGGTCGCGCTGAACGTCGAGGAGGCGACCTGGGGGCGGTCGGTGCCGAGGGCGAGGTAGCGGACCGTCCTCACGTCCTCCAGGTCGCCCAGGATGAAGGTGTCCTCGGGCTGGTTGAGGATCTGGATCGGGATCCGGCCCTGGAACGTCTCGGCCGACGCCGAGACGATGAGCCCCGCGTAGAGGAGCGAAGCGAGCACGATCGCCGCCAGCTTGAGCGGCCAGTTGCGGACGACGAAGGCGACGGCATGACGCACGACGGGTCAGCCGCCCGTGCCGGCCGCGGCGCTCGGCGCGTCATCGCGCGGCTCGTCCGCGCCGCTCTCGCGGGCCGCGCGGCCCAGGTCGCCCAGGGCGGCCCGCCGCAGCCCGGCGGCGGTGGCCCGCGGACGGCCCAGCCGGTCGCGGATCGCGTCGCCCCGCCGTTCCGGACGGAGCAGCGCGGTCAGGGCCCGGTGGAGCTGGGCCTCGTCGAGGTTCCTGCGGATCCGGGCGCGCTCCACGAGGCTCGCCTGGCCGGTCTCCTCCGAGACGACGACGACGAGCGCATCGGTCTGCTCCGTGATCCCGAGGGCGGCCCGGTGGCGGGTGCCGTAGCGCTCGGCCTGGAGCGTGGTCTCGGCAAGCGGCAGGAGGGCACCGGCGGCGAGGATCGTCTCGCCGCGCACGATGACCGCCCCGTCGTGGAGGGCGCCCCGGGGCACGAACAGCGCCTCGAGGAGGTCGGCCGTCAGGTCGCCGTGGATCATGACGCCGGTCTCGGCGATCTCCTCGAGGCCGGTCTCGCGCTCGATCACCACGAGGGCGCCGCTGCGCGCCGCTGCGAGGCGAGCTGCCGCGTGGGCCACGGCACCGGCGACCCGCTCGGCCGCCCGCTGATCGGAGGGCGATACCAGCCACGCCAGCGACCCCACGCGGCCCAGGCGCTCGAGGCCGCGTCGGAGCTCCGGCTGGAAGACGACGACGAGGGCAAAGAGGCCCACGACGGCCCCCGCCTGGAGGAGCTGGGTGAAGAGGCGCAGCCCCGTCGCCTGGGCCACCGCGTAGATCACGAGGATCACGCTGACGCCGATCACCAGGCGCACCGCGCGCGTGCCGCGGATCAGGCTGAAGACCCAGTAGATGACGACGGCGGTCAGCCCGATGTCGACGAGCGTGGCCAGCCGGATCTGGCCGGCGATCGACTCGAGGAGCTCCGACATCGTCCGGTGAGTGTAGCACCGGGGCTCCGGCTGCCCGATCGCCGGCGCCCCCGCCGGCGCCGCCCGCTGGTCAGTCGGGGGCGAAGCGCGGGTCGTCGGGCAGGCGATCGGCCGCCGTCCGCCGCACCAGGTCGGCCGCGGCGGCGTCCCCGTCCAGGTCCGCGAGGCGGAGCAGCTGGCGATACGCGTCCCCCGCCTGGCCGGTCCACCCGCGCTCCACGGCGAGGTCCGCGAGCAGCAGGTGGAGATCCACGTCGCCGGGGCGGACGCCGATCCCCAGGAGGCAGGCGTCGAAGGCGGCGGCGGCCCGACCCTGCGCCCGGTGGGCGCGGGCTGCGGCAAGCGCGGCCGCCGCCGCGCTCTCGGCGTCTCCGCGAGCGGCCGACTCCTCGAACGCGAGGACGAACGCCTCTGGGTCGGGCGGCGGTTCGGATGCCGTCGCGCGCAGCTCCCCCACGAGGCGCGCGTGCCGCTCCCGCCGCTCGTCGGTCGGCTCGATGGCAAGCGCCCGGCGGGCGGCCTCGGCGGCGTCCGGCAGGCGGGCCTGCGTCGCCCGGATCCCGGCGAGGTCGTCGTAGGCCAGGGCGGCCTCTGCCGTGCGACGGAGGACGACCAGCGCCTGGGCCCGCCCGAGGAGGGAGGCGTCGTCTTCGGGATCCAGGGCGAGGGCGCCGTCGAACGCCTCCACGGCGCCCTGGGGATCGCCGAGCCGCAGCTGAACGCTGCCGAGGGCCGTCCGGGGCACCACGCGGTCCGCCGTGATCGAGATCGCCTCGCGGTAGGCGACGGCGGCGTCCTCGAGGCGGCCCCGCAGGACGGCCACGTGGCCGGCCCGGAGGGCCTCCTTGTAGCGCTCGAAGAGGGTCTCGGTCATCGCAGCCGGCTCCGGGACCGGGAAGAGGACGAGCGCCCCGCAGGGGGCGCCCGCCTGGTCAGCGCTTCGTGTACTGCGGCGCCTTGCGCGCCCGCTTGAGGCCGTACTTCTTGCGCTCCTTCATCCGCGGGTCGCGGGTCAGGAAGCCGGCCTGGCGGAGCGGCAGGCGATAGCCCTCCGGGTCCACGGTGAGGAGTGCCCGGGCGATGCCGTGGCGGATCGCGCCCGCCTGGCCCGTCACGCCGCCACCCTCGACCTTGACCAGGGCGTTGTAGCGACCCTCCGTCCCGGTGACCCGGAACGGCATCCGCAGGTCGCCCTCGGAGATGGCGTTGCCGAAGTGCTGCTCGAGCGAGCGGCCGTTGACGACGATGTCGCCCTCGCCGGCCATGAGGCGGACGCGGGCGACGGACGTCTTGCGGCGTCCGGTGCCCTGGAAGTAGGCAGGAGTAATCATCGGGGCGTGCTCCTCGTCAGGCCAGCGGCTCGGGCTGCTGGGCCTGGTGCGGATGGTCCGGGCCCGCATAGATCTTCAGCTTGCGGAGCTGCTTCGCTCCGAGGCGATTGTGCGGCAGCATCCCCTTCACCGCGCGCCGGAGGACCTCCTCGGGGCGCCGAGCAAGGAGGTGTCCGAGGGTTTCCTCTTTATAGCCCCCGGGATATCCGCTGTGGCGCGCGTAGACCTTCGAGTCCAGCTTGTCCCGCGACACGGCGACCTTTCCGGCGTTGAGGACGATCACGTGGTCGCCCGAGTCGAGATGCGGCGTGTAGATGGGCTTGTGCTTGCCCTCGAGGACGAAGGCGATCCGCGACGCGAGCCGGCCGAGCGTCTCGTCCGTCGCGTCGACGACGTACCAGCGTCGGTCGATCTCCGCCTCTCGGAGCGTGTACGTCTTCGTGGTCATCTGTCTCCGTTCATCTCGGTGGCCGGCCGTCCCAAGACGACGTGCCGCAGGCAGAGCCCCTTCGCCGGGGCCACTGCCCCGTTGAAGGCCGGTGCCCTCGACGCAAGCGCCGCGGCCACCGCCGACTCCTCGACCTTGCCGCGTCCCACCAGGAGGAGCGCCGCGGCGATCCGTCGGACCATCTGGCGGAGAAAGGCGTCGCCCCTGACGTCGATCGTCACGAGCGGGCCGTCCCGCCGGACCCGAACCCGGTGAAGGGTCCGGACCGGTTGCCGGTCCGCCGCCCCGAAGGCCGAGAAGTCGTGCCGGCCCTCGAGGACCGACCCGGCCCGCGCCATCGCAGCGGTGTCGAGCGGGACCCGCACCCCGAGCGCGAAACGCTCGCGGAGCGGGCTTCGCGGCCCGTTCCAGACGGTATAGCGGTAGTCCCGGTACCGCGCCGCGTAGCGAGGGCGAAACCCGATCGGGGCCCGCCGGAGATCGCGAACCGCGATATCCGGCGGCAGCAGCGCGTCGAGCGCCCTGCCGAGCTCCGTCACCGTGAGCCGCCCGGGCCAGCTGAATGCGATCACCTGGCCCGTTGCGTGCACCCCGGCGTCGGTGCGTCCCGCCGCGTCGACCCGGACCCGGCGACTGCCGCAGAGGGTGCCGAGCGCCGCTTCGAGCTCTCCCTGGACCGTCCGGGCCCGCAGCTGGAGCTGGAACCCGGCAAAGTCCGTGCCGTCATATTCGACCCGTGCGCGCATCCGCACGAGGGCACCCTCTCGGGCGCGGTGGCCTGGGTCAGAGGAGCTCGATCTGGACGATCGGGGCCCTGTCACCGTTACGGTTGCCGAGATGGGTGATCCGGGTGTACCCAGATGTCCGCTCGGCGTATTTCGGGGCGATCTCATCGAAGAGCTTCCTGATGACGAGGGGCTCGTTGGGAAGCTCCGCGACGACCATACGGCGGGCAGCAAGGTCGCCCCGCTTCGCGAGCGTGATCATCCGCTCGACCTGGGGGCGGATCTCCTTCGCCTTCGCCTCCGTGGTCTTGACCTTCTCGTAGCGCAGGACCGACACGATCAGGTTGGCGTAGAGGGCCAGCCGGGGGCTGTGCTTGCGCCCGAGCTTGCGGCCGTCGATGCGGTGAGCCATGGCTCAGGCCTCCTCGAACGGAACGTCGCCGTCCTGGGGCGGGTCGCCATCCTGGAGCTCGTCGTCCTCGCCCAGCTCGTCCAGATCGCCGGCCTCGCCCTCCGGGACGAGGAAGCCGCGCATCCGGAGGCGCTCCTTCATCTCGTCGAGCGACTTCTTGCCGAAGTTGCGCATCCGCAGGAGCTCGTCGTCGGAGAGCTGCAGCAGCTGCCCCACCTTGACGATGTTGTTGCGCTTGAGGGAGTTGTAGGCCCGCATCGGGAGGTCGAGCTCCTCGATCGGCATCTCCAGCATGTTGGCCGGGATCTGCGGCGCGCCCGAGGCGGCCGCGACCGGAACGGCCGCGGCACCGACGTTGGCGAAGAGCGAGAACTGGCGGACCAGGATCTCGGCCGCCTTCCCGAGGGCGTCCTCCGGGCCGAGGGTCCCGTCGGTCTCGATCTCGAGGGTCAGCTTGTCGTAGTTGGTCATCTGGCCGACGCGCATGTTCTCGACGTGGAAGTTCACCTTCCGCACCGGCGTGAAGATCGCGTCGACCGGGATCACGCCGATCGGCAGTCCCTCGGGCCGCTCGGCGGCCAGGTAGCCGACGCCGCGCTCGACGGTGAGATCCATCTCGACCTGGACGTCGTCGGCGTCGAGGGTCATGAGGATCTGGTCCGGGTTCACGATCTCGACGTCCGCCGATTCGAGGATATCGCCGGCGGTGACCGTGCCGGCCCCCGACTTGATGAGCTTGAGCTGGACCGGGTGGGCGGCGAAGCTGCGGAGGCGGAGCCTCTTCACGTTCAGGACGATCTGGGTGACGTCTTCCTTGACGCCGGCGATCGTGGTGAACTCGTGGTAGACGTCGCGGATCTGGATGGAGGTGACGGCCGCCCCCTCGAGCGAGGAGAGGAGGACGCGCCGGAGCGCGTTCCCCAGGGTCGTCCCGTAGCCGGCCGGCAGCGGGCCGGCTTCGTACTTGGCGTACGAGCCCTGCTCCGCGACGGGCTCGATCTGGGTCGTGGTCTCGAGTTCGATCATGGGGCGGCGCTACCTCGAGTAGTACTCGACCACGAGCTGCTCGTTGAGCTCGAGCGGCATCTGGTCGCGCCGCGGCGTGGCGGCGATCGTCCCGGTCAGGGTCGTCGGGTCGATGGTGAGCCACTCCGGAACGGCGACGGAGCGGAGGGACTCCTTGGCGATCTTGAATGGCTCGCGGTCGCGGTGCGACTCGCGGACGGCCACCGTGTCACCCGGCTTGACCTGGAAGGAGGGGATGTTCGTGGGGCGCCCGTTGACGGCGAAGTGACCGTGACCGACGAGCTGCCGGGCGTGGTCGCGGGACGTCGCGATGCCGAGCCGGAAGACCACGTTGTCGAGGCGGAGCTCGAGGAGCCGGAGGAGGTTCTCGCCGGTCACCCCGGGGCGGGACTCGGCCGCGTCGAAGTAGTTTCGGAACTGCTTCTCCAGGACGCGGTAGATCCGGCGAACCTTCTGCTTCTCGCGCAGCTGGAGGCCGTAGTCGCCGACCTTGCGGCGGCGTACGCCGTGCTGGCCCGGTGGCGACGGGCGGCGCTCGAAGGCGCACTTCTTGGTATAGCAGCGCGAGCCCTTCAGGAAGAGCTTGGCGCCCTCGCGCCGGCACAGCCGGCAGACAGGATCGGTGTAGCGAGCCATGGGGCGGAAGCTCCGGTCAGACGCGGCGCCGCTTGGGCGGGCGGCATCCGTTGTGCGGGATCGGGGTGACGTCGGTGATGGCGGTGACCTCGAGGCCGGCGGCCTGCAGGGACCGAACCGCCTGTTCGCGACCAGCGCCGGGGCCCTTCACGTAGACCTCGACCTGGCGCATGCCGTGCTCCATCGCCTTCTTGGCGGCGGAGTCGGCGGATAGCGCGGCCGCGTACGGCGTGCTCTTGCGGGAGCCCTTGAACCCGACGACCCCGGCCGACCCCCAGCTGATCACGTTGCCGGTCTGGTCCGTGATCGTGACGATCGTGTTGTTGAAGGTCGCCTGGATGTGCACATGCCCCTGGGGCACATTCTTTCGCTCCCGCCGGCGCTGCTTGGGAGCTCGCTTCCGATCGGCCATGCGTCCGACTCGTCCCCCTACTTCTTGCGCCGGGCGCCGACGGTCCTCTTCGGACCGCGTCGTTGGCGAGCGTTGGTCTTCGTGCGCTGGCCGCGCACCGGCAGGTTCCGCCGGTGGCGGAGGCCGCGGTACGAGCCGATCTCGATGAGGCGCTTGATGTTCAGCGCCACCTCGCGGCGGAGGTCACCCTCCACCTTGTAGCGGCGGTCGATCACCTCACGCAGCCGGTTGACCTGGTCCTCGGTGAGGTCCCGGACCCGGGTGTCGGGGTTGACGTTCGTCTGCTGGAGGATCTTCTGGCTCGTCGGGAGCCCGATCCCGTAGATGTAGGTAAGGGCGATCTCAACGCGCTTCTCGCGCGGGATGTCGATGCCGGCGATCCGTGCCATTCGTCTAGCCCTGCCGCTGCTTGTGCTTCGGGTTGGCGCAGATGACCATCACGGTCCCGTGGCGGCGAATCACCTTGCACTTGTCACAGCGCGCCTTCACGGAGGCTCGGACTTTCAACAGGTTCCTCTTCGCTTCGGTGCTGCTGCCGGCTACTTGAGCCGGTAGGTGATGCGACCCCGGGTGAGGTCGTAGGGTGAGAGCTCGACCCGCACGCGGTCGCCCGGCAGGATCCGGATGAAGTTCATCCGGAGCTTCCCGCTGATGTGGGCGAGGACGCGATGCCCGTTCTCGAGCTCCACCTTGAACATCGTGTTCGGAAGCGGCTCGATGACGGTCCCTTCGACCTCGATGGCGTCCTTCTTGCCCACGGGCTCCCTTGTGCCTTCGTCACATGATCATGCGCCGGCCGAGGCCGGGCGCACGAACGCGTAGCCTACCAACTTCCGCTCGATCCGGCAAGCGCCGGGCGCATCGCTCACGGTCGGGTCAGGACCTCCGGCCCGTTCGCCGTGACGGCAATCGAGTCTTCCCAGTGGGCTGCGATCGACCCGTCGCGCGTGACGACCGTCCAACCGTCGCCGAGGGTCTCCACGTCCGCGGAGCCGAGCGTGAACATCGGCTCGATGGCCAGGCAGATGCCGGGCGCCAGCTCGATCCCCCGGGCCTTGGTGCGGTAGTTCGGGACCTGGGGCTCCTCGTGCATCGCGGTCCCGATCCCGTGCCCGACGTACGGCCGGACGACCCCATACCCGCGCGGCAGGGCCACGTCCTCCACGGCCGCGGAGACGTCCCATACCCGGTTCCCGCACCGGGCGGCGGCGATTCCCGCCTCGAGCGCCTGCCGTGTCGCGTCGACGAGGTCGCGCACCGGCTGCGCCACGTCGCCGACGACGAACGTCCGGGCGGCGTCGCCATGCCAGCCGTCGACGATCGCGCCGGCATCGACGGAGACCACCTGGCCCTCGCGGATCACGCGGTCGCCGGGGATCCCGTGGACGACTTCGCGATCGATCGAGATGCACAGCGAGGCCGGATACCCGAAGTAGCCCTTGAAGGACGGCGTCGCCCCGGCCTTCCGTATGTGCGCCTCGGCGAGCGCGTCGAGGTGGGCGGTCGAGACGCCCGGGCGCAGCTCCTCCTCCACCAGCGCGAGGACCTCGGCCACGACGCGGCCGGCACGGCGCATCGTGGCGATCTCGGCGGCCGACTTGCGGGTGATCACGGGTGCGTCCGCCAATAGGGAACGGGCTCGATGCGGTCGAGCAGGTCGTGCGTGATGGCGGCGATCGGGCGGCGCCCGTCGACCGTCTCGAGCACGCCGGCCGCCCGGTAGTGGTCCACCACGTCCTCGAGGGCACCGAGCTGCTTCTCGAGGCGGGCTCGCACGACGTCGGGGCGGTCGTCGTCGCGCTGGATCAGCCGGGACCCGCAGATGTCGCAGACGCCGGGCACGCGTGGCGGATAGGCGATCTCGTGGAACGTGTGGCCGGCAGCCTCGCACAGCCAGCGCCCGGAGAGCCTCCGCAGCAGCTCGTCGGCGGGGACGTCGACGTACAGGGCAGCCTCCACGGCAGCCCCCCGCTCGACGAGCGCGCGATCGAGGGCCTCCGCCTGGGAGCGCGTGCGCGGGAAGCCGTCCAGGATCACGCCGCGGGCGGCGTCCGGGGCAGCGAGTCGCTCCAGGAGCATCTCCACGGTCACCTGGTCGGGGACCAGCTCGCCGCGCTCCATGTACGCCTTCGCGGCGATCCCGAGGGGCGTCCCGTCACGGAAGGCAGCCCGGAAGAGGTCCCCGGTCGCCACGTGCGGCAGCCCCAGGTGCCGGGCCAGGATGTGGGCCTGGGTGCCCTTGCCCGCCCCGGGCCCACCCAGGAGCACGAGGGCCCTCATCGATCCGGGGTCCCCGGAGCCTCCTCGGTCACCGGATGAAGCCCTCGTAGCTGCGCATGAGGAGCTGCGCCTCGAGCTGCTTCATCGTCTCGACGACGACGCTGACGGCGATGAGGAGGCTGGTGCCGCCGAGCGACAGGGCCGAGCTGCCCGGGAAGAAGATGGAGATGACGAACGGCATGACCGCGATGGTCCCCAGGAAGAGCGCCCCGGCGACCGTGATCCGGTTGACGACGCGGGCCAGGTAGTCCTGGGTGGGACGACCGGGCCGGATGCCGGGGATGAACCCCCCGTTCTTCCGCAGCTGCTCTGCCGTCTCGTCGGGCTTGAACGTGAACGCCGTGTAGAAGTAGGTGAACCCGACCGTCAGGAGGAAGTACATGCCGCCGTAGATCAACGGGCTCTGGGGACCGAAGGTGTTGACGATGAAGTTCGCGATGTCGGCCACGACCTGGACGTCGGAGCTCGTGAAGTAGCCGGCGATCTGGCTCGGGAAGAGCAGGATGCTGACCGCGAAGATGATCGGGATCACGCCGGCCTGGTTGACCCGCAGCGGCAGGAACGTGGTGCCGCCCTGGTACATCCGGCGCCCCCGCACGCGGCTCGCGTACTGGACCGGGATCCGCCGCTGGCCCTCGGTGATGAACACGATCGACGCGACGGCGATGACCGCGAAGGCGACAAAGACGATCGCCTCGACCCAGTTCGGCGTCTCGAGGAAGCGCAGGATCGAGCCCGGGATACGGGAGACGATGCCGGCGAAGATGATGAAGCTGATCCCGTTGCCGATCCCCTTCTCCGTGATCAGCTCGCCCAGCCACATGAGGAGGACCGAGCCGGCCGTGAGGCTGACGATCTGGGTCAGCGTCTCGAACGAGGAGAGGTCGAAGGTCGAGGTCAGCACGCCCTGCGAGCTGAGGAGGGCCAGGAAGCCGTAGCTCTGGAGGAGCGCCAGCGGCACCGAAAGGTAGCGGGTGTACTGGTTGATCTTGTTGCGGCCGTATTCGCCCTCGCGCTGGAGGGCCTGGATGGCCGGGATCACCCCGGTCATCAGCTGCATGATGATCGAGGCGTTGATATACGGGTTGACGCCGAGGCCCACCACAGAGAAGCGCGAAAGCCCGCCTCCCGAGAACAGATCGAGGAGCCCGAAGAGGGCGTTGTTCTCGAAGAACGCCGCCAGCTGCTGCGGATCCGCGCCCGGCACCGGCACGTGGGCCAGGGCGCGGAAGACGATGAGGATCCCCAGCACGAAGAGGATCCGCCGCCGGATGTCCGGCGCACGGAAGGCGTTGAGGAGGGACTCGTACATCGGGGAGGCCTAGGCCTCGTCGGCGGGGACGGGATCCACGCCGAGGGCCGCCAGCGGGCTCGACGGGATCTCGAGGACCTGGAGGCTGCCGCCGGCCGCCTCGATCTTCTCCCGGGCGCTCTTCGTGAACGCGTCGGCCACGACGAAGAGGGGGCGGGTCAGCTCACCGCCGCCGAGGATCTTCAGCGGCTTGTCGAGGCTTCGGACCAGGCCGGCAACGCGCAGGAGCTCCTGCGTCACCGCGATCGGAGCGCCCTTCTCCCCCTCGGGAAGACGGCCCATGTCCGCTGCGGCGCCGATGCGGCCGACGTTGACGACCTCGTACTCGATCCGGTTGAAGTTGCGGAAGCCGCGCAGCTTGGGGATCCGGATGTGGAGCGGGGTCTGCCCGCCCTCGAACCACGGCGGACTCGAGGCACCCGCGCGCGACTTCTGGCCCTTCGTGCCGCGGCCGGCGGTCTTGCCCTTGCCGGCCGCGATGCCGCGTCCGACCCGGGTCTTCTTCGTGTGGGCTCCGGCCGCGGGCCGGAGGTCGTGGAGCTTCATCGCTTCTTCTCCGGGCCGGACTCGGGGAGCTCCTCGACGGTCACGAGGAAGCGGATCTGGCGCACCATCCCCCGCGTCGCCACGTTGTCCGGCACCTCGACCGTGCTGCCGATGCGACGGAGGCCGAGGGCCCGGGCGGTGGCGCGGTTGCGCTCGATGTGGCTGATGGTGCTCTTGACCTGGGTGACGCGGAGCCTACCGGCCATCGGCCACCTCCGGGGCGGGCTGCCCGGCCACGAAGACCCGGACCGGAACCCCGCGGCGAGCACTCATCTCCTCGGCGGACTTCAGGTCGCGGAGCGCCTCCAGCGTCGCGCGCACGACGTTGACCGGGTTGGTCGAGCCGTACACCTTCGTGAGGATGTCCCGGATGCCGGCCGCCTCGACGACCGCGCGGACCGAGCCGCCGGCGATGACGCCGGTGCCCTGGGAGGCCGGCTTGAGCATCACCCGCGCGGCCGCGTACTCCGCGTTCACCTGGTGCGGGATCGTCGTCCCGATCCTCGGGACGAGGATCAGGTGCTTCTTGGCGTCCTCGACGCCCTTGCGGATCGACTCGGGAACCTCGCCGGCTTTCCCGAGCCCCGCGCCGACATGCCCCTGCCCGTCGCCCACGACGACGACGGCGCTGAAGCTGAAGCGGCGGCCGCCCTTGACGACCTTCGCCACGCGGTTGATCTGGACGACCCGCTCCTCGAGCGTCAGCTTCGCAGGATCGATCCTGGCCACGGTCGGTCTCCTCCTAGAAGTCGAGACCGGCTTGCCGGGCGGCGTCGGCAAGGGTCTTGAGGCGACCGTGGTACCGGAACCCGGCACGGTCGAAGACGACCTGCTCGACGCCGGCGGTGCGGGCCCGCTCGGCGACCAAGCGGCCGACGACTTTGGCCTCCTCGACCTTCGTCTGCTTCGAACCCTTGAACGAGGGCTCCAGCGTGGAGGCGGCGGCGAGCGTGGTGCCCGCCGCGTCGTCGATCACCTGGGCGTAGATGTGATTGAGGCTGCGGAAGACCGCGAGACGCGGGCGACCGGCGGAGCCCTCCACGCGGAGGCGGATCCGCTCGTGCCGCTTCTGCCGCGCGGCGCCGCGCGAGGCGACCTTCGTCATCTCGGACGTCCCTTCGTTACTTCTTTCCGCCGATCTTGCCGGCCTTGCCGGCCTTTCGACGGATCACCTCGCCGGAGTACCGGACACCCTTGCCCTTGTAGGGCTCCGGCTTCCGGGAGGCGCGAACCTTGGCCGCGACCTGTCCGACGAGCTCCTTGTCGATGCCCACGACGGCCAGCTTGACCGGGGTCTCCACCTCGAAGGAGATGCCCGCGGGGGGCACGATCTCCACCGGGTGGCTGTAGCCCAGGTTGAGCTGGAGCTTGTCGCCGATCTTCTGCGCACGGTAGCCGACGCCGGCGATCTCGAGCGTCTTCCGGTAGCCGGAGGTGACGCCGTCAACCATGTTCGCGACGAGGGTCCGGGTGAGGCCATGGAGCTGCTTGTGCCCCTTCGCCTCCGACGGGCGGGAGACGACCAGCGTCCCCTCCACCGCCTCGACCATCATCGCCGGCGGCAGCGAGCGGGTCAGGGTCCCTTTCGGACCCGTCACCGTGATGACCGGCAGGTCGAGGTTGACCTCCACGCCGGCCGGGATCGGGATCGGCCGTCGACCGATGCGCGACATCGCCGTCCCCCTACCAGACGTACGCCAGGACTTCCCCGCCGAGCTGCGCCCTGCGCGCCTGCTGGCCGGTCATGATCCCCTGGCTTGTGCTGACGATGACGATCCCGAGGCCTCCGAGGACCCGCGGGATCTCTGTCTTCCGGGCGTAGGCGCGGAGGCCGGGCTTGCTGATGCGCTTGAGCCCGGACACGACCGGCGCCTTCCCGTCGACGTACTTGAGGGTGAGCCGCAGAACCTGGGCGGGGCCGTCACGCTCCTCGCTGAAGCCGGAGATGAACCCTTCCTCCACGAGGATGCGGGCGATCTCGCGCTTCACGCGGGATGCCGGGACGGCCACCTCGAGGTGGCGCGCCCGCGACGCGTTGCGGATCCGCGTGAGCATGTCGGCGATCGGATCGGACACGTTCATCGGCGGCTCACCAGCTGGACTTCGTCACTCCCGGCAGCTCGCCCACGAGGGCGCGCTCCCGGAAGCAGATTCGACAGAGCGCGAAGCGGCGCATGTACGCCCGCGGCCGTCCGCACAGGGTGCAGCGGTGATACGCCTGCGCCTTGTGCTTCGGGGCCCGCTTGGCCTTCGCGATCAGGGACTTCTTGGCCATCGTCTCCTCCTCGCTCAGCCGGCGAAGGGCATGCCGAGGAGCTCCAGCAGCTTGCGGGACTCCTCGTCGGTCTTCGCCGTCGTCACGATGCTGATCTCCAGCCCGCGGAGACGGTCGACCTTGTCGTAGTCGATCTCGGGAAACGCGAGCTGCTCGCGAAGCCCGAGGCTGTAGTTGCCCCGCCCGTCGAACGACTTCCCGGGGATCCCCCGGAAGTCGCGGATGCGGGGAAGGGCGACGGTCGTGAGACGCTCGAGGAAGTCCCACATCCGCTCGCCGCGGAGGGTGACCTTTGCTCCGACCGTGTTCCCGGTCCGCAGGTGGAACTGGGCGATGGAGCGCTTTGCCTTCGTCACGATCGCCTTCTGCCCGGTGATGAGGGCGAGGTCGCCGACGGCCGCGTCGACCGCCTTGGCGTTGGTGAGTGCCTCCCCGAGCCCGATGTTGACCACGATCTTCTCGAGGCGCGGCACCTGCATCGGGTTCGTGTACGAGAACTGCTTCTGGAGCGCCGGGACGACCTCGGCCCCGTAGCGCTCCCTCAGGCGACCGCTCACGAGCCCTTCACCTCCACGCCCTGGCCGCAACGGCCGCAAGCCCGGACGCGGGCGCCGGTCTCCAGCTCCAGGTGGCGGACCCTGGTGGGGCGATCGCAGTGCGGACAGACGAGCATGACGCGGCCGATCGCGACCGGCATCGGCTTGTCGATGATCCCACCCTGCTGCATGCGCGGGGTGCGGTCGTTCTGGTTCATGCGCGGGCGCGGCTTCGTGTGCCGCTTGGCGAGGTTGAGCCCCTCCACGACGACGCGGAAGGGCTGGCCGACGAGCGCCGGACGCTCGACGCGCTTCACCTCGCCCCGCTTGCCGGCGTCCTTGCCCGCCAGGACGAGGACGGTGTCACCGGTGCGGAGCTCGGGGACCTTGGTCCCGCGGGATGCGACGGCACGGGCCACCTCAGAGCACCTCCGGGGCGAGGGAGACGATCTTCATGTAGTTGCGGTCGCGCAGCTCGCGGGCCACCGGGCCGAAGATGCGGGTCCCGCGGGGATTCCCCTGGTTGTTGATGAGGACCGCGGCGTTCTCGTCGAAGCGGATGTAGCTGCCGTCGGGACGGCCGTACTCCTTGGCCGTCCGAACGACCACGGCCCGCACGACGTCGCCCTTCTTGACGGCGGCGTTCGGGATCGCCTGCTTGACGCTGGCGACGATCACGTCGCCGACGTCGGCCGTCTTCTTCTGGGAGCGGCCCATGATCCGGATGCACTGGATGACGCGTGCGCCCGTGTTGTCCGCGACGCGCAGCCGCGTCTGGTTCTGGATCACGCCTCGGCCTCCACCCCTGCCGACGCAGCGACGTCGCCGGTTTCGGCGTGCGCCTTGCCCGGGTGAGCCGCGGCGTGGATCGCCTCGGTCGTCGCCGCTTCATCGACGACGATCTCCGACGGGCGGTCCTCGCCGGCGCGGGAGGTGACCTCGACGAGGCGCCAGCGCTTGGTCCGCGACAGCGGGCGCGACTCCTCGATGAGGACCGTGTCCCCCACCTTGGCCTGGTTCTGCTCGTCGTGGACGGCGAACTTGGTCGTCATCCGCACGACGCGCTTGTAGAGCGGGTGGCGGGTCAGGCGCTCGACGGAGACGACGATCGTCTTGTCCATCTTGTCGCTGACGACGCGTCCGACCTTCGTCTTGCGCTTGCCCTGCACCTGTGCTGCTCCTGCCATCTGCGGGCCCTATGCCGTCTTTCCGAGCTTGCGCTCGTGCTGGACGGTGAGGATCCGGGCGACCGTCCGGCGGCTGCCGGAGATCGCGGTGTAGTCCTTCAGCTGGCGCGTCGCGAGCTCGAAGCGGGCCTGCCAGAGGTCCCGTTTCGCGTCCCGGAGCGCCTGCTCCAGCTCCGCGTCCGTGAGGGCGCGAACCTTGTCGATGTCCATCACGCGCCCTCTTCCTCCTTGACGATGAAGCGCGTGGCGACCGGCAGCTTGTGGGACGCGAGGCGCATCGCCTCCACGGCCGAGGCGCGGTCGACCCCGGCCATCTCGAAGAGGATCCGCCCCGGCCGGACCACCGCGACCCAATGGTCGGGCGCGCCCTTGCCGGAGCCCATCCGGGTTTCGGCGGGCTTCTTGGTCGCCGGCTTGTCCGGGAAGATGCGGATCCAGATCTTGCCGCCGCGCTTCACCGAGCGGGTCATCGCGCGTCGTGCCGCCTCGATCTGGCGGCTCGTGATCCAGGCGGGCTCGAGCGTGACCAGCCCGAACTCACCGAAGGAGACGGCCGTGCCGCCCTTCGCCATGCCGGACATCCGGCCGCGCATCACCTTGCGGTGCTTGACGCGGCGAGGCATCAGCATCGCGTCAGACCCCCTGGCCGGCCGGCGCGGCCGCCGGGGCGGCCGCGGGCCGGGCGGCCCGCTGGTCGGGGACGTCGCCCCGGTAGATCCAGACCTTGACGCCGATCGTGCCGTAGGTCGTCCGCGAGAGGACGTACCCGTAGCCGATGTCGGCGCGCAGCGTACCGAGCGGGATGCGACCTTCGCGGTCCCACTCGCGACGGGCCATCTCGGAGCCGCCGAGGCGACCGGCGACGGCGATCTTCACGCCCTTCGCCCCCGCCTTCATCGTGCGCTGGATGCCCTGCTTCATGGCCTTCCGGAAGGCGATCCGGCGGGCCAGCTGCTGGGCGATGTTCATGGCGACGAGATACGCGTCGAGCTCGGGCTGGCGGATCTCCTTGATCTCCACCTTCACCTTCCGCGGCTTCGTCAGGTCGCCGACCTGCTTGCGCAGGATCTCGACGTTGGCGCCGCCCTTGCCGATCACGATGCCCGGCTTGGCGGTGTGGATCGTCACGGTCACGTAATTGATGCCGCGCTCGATCTCGACGCCGCTGACGCTGGCATTGGCCAGGCGCAGCTCGATGAGGCGGCGGATCGCGAGGTCCTCCTTGAGGAGGGTGGTGTACTCCTTGTCGGCGTACCACTTCGCGGTCCAGGTGCGGGTGATCCCCAGGCGGAAGCCGTAGGGGTGGACCTTGTGTCCCATCAGGCCTCCCGATCCTCGAGGACGATCGTGATGTGGGTCATGGGCTTGTGGATCGGGAACGCCCGGCCCTGGGCCCTCGGCTTCCAGCGCTTCATGGTGGGCCCCTCGTTGGCGAGGGCCTCCACGATGAACAGGCTGTCGGCCGGCAGGTTGTGGTTGTTCTCGGCGTTGGCCGTCGCGCTCGCGAGGACGCGGGCGACGTCACGCGCCGCGCCCTGCGGCATGAACCGCAGGATCGTGGCGGCGTCCTCGGCGCGCCGGCCACGGATGGCCCGGACGACGAGATCGGCCTTGCGGGTGGACCCGCGAAGGTACTTGGCGGTGGCGGATACGCGCACGGTCCGACCCCTACCTGAGCGAGGACGAGCGGTCGGTCTTCTTCTCGTGCCCGCGGAAGGTGCGGGTGGGAGCGAACTCCCCGAAGCGATGACCGACCATGTTCTCGGTGACGAAGACGGGCACGTGCTTCCGCCCGTTGTAGACGGCAACCGTGTGCCCGATGAAATCGGGGAAGACGACCGACGCGCGCGACCAGGTCTTGACGACCTTCCGCTCGCTCCGCTTGTTCATCTCCTGGACCCGGCCGAGAAGCCGCGCCTCGACGAACGGTCCCTTCTTGACCGAACGCGACATGCTTCGGTTCCTCCGTTACGACTTGCGGTGCCGCGAGCGAACAACGAGCCGGTTCGGCTTCTTGTCCTTCGCGGTGCGATAGCCCATGGCCGGCTTGCCCCACGGGGTCTTGGGCGGCATGCCCGTGGGCGACTTGCCCTCGCCGCCACCATGGGGGTGGTCGCGCGGGGTCATCGCCACGCCGCGGGTCTCCGGGCGGAGGCCCATGTGGCGAGCGCGGCCGGCCTTGCCGAGGCTCTGATTCTCGTGATCCAGGTTCGAGACCTGGCCGACCGTCGCCATGCAGCGGAGCGGCACGCGGCGCATCTCCCCCGAGGGGAGGCGAACCGTCGCGTAGTCGCCCTCCTTGGCGAGGAGCTGGGCGCTTCCGCCGGCGGAGCGGACGATCTGGCCGCCCTTGCCGGGGATCATCTCGATGTTGTGGATGGTGGTGCCGAGGGGGATGTTCGCGAGCGGCAGGGCGTTCCCCACCCGGGCCTCCGCGTCCGGGCCGGCGACGACGACGTCGCCCACCTTGAGGCCGTGGGGGAGGAGCATGTAGCGCTTCTCGCCATCCCGGTAGTGAAGGAGGCCGATGCGGGCCGACCGGTTCGGGTCGTACTCCACCGTGGCGACCTTGGCGGGAACCCCGAGCTTGTCGCGCTTGAAATCGACGATCCGGTAGTGGCGCTTCTCGCCCCCGCCACGATGACGGACGGTGAGGCGGCCCTGGTTGTTGCGACCCGAGCCGCGTTTCATCGGCTCGAGGAGCGGCTTGTGGGGCTCCCGGGTCGTGATCTCCTCGAACGTCGAGCGGGTCATGAACCGCCGGCCGGGCGAGGTGGGCTTGTAGCTGCGAAGCGGCATCGCTACACCCCCTCGAAGAATTCGATCTTCTGGCCCGCGGCGACCGTGACGGTCGCCTTGCGCCAGGGCGTGGTCCAGCCGCTGATGCGCCCGCGCTTCGTGCCGCGGCGCTTCTCCTTGGCCTTCGTCGTGAGGACGTTGACCTTGGTGACCTGGACCTTGAAGAGCTCCTCGACCGCCGCCGCGACCTGGATCTTGGAGGCGTCGCCGTGGACCTCGAACGTGTACTTCCCGCGGCCGGACTCGTCCATCGACTTCTCGCTGATGATCGGCCGGACGATGACATCGTGGGCGGTGAGCGTCACGCGTACACCTCCTCGAGGCGGGCCAGCGCGGGCTGCTCGATGACGATCGTGTCGGCCTTGAGGACCTCCACGATGTTGAGCGAGTCGGCCAGGAGGACCTCGACCCCGGGCAGGTTGCGCGCCGACAGGTCCAGCTTGTCGTCGCGGGCGGGGGCCACGATGAGCACCCGGCCGCTCGCCTGGAGGTTGCCGAGGACGCCGACGAGGTCCTTCGTCCGGATCTGCTCGAGGGCGAAGGCGTCGAGCACCTTGATGGCCCCGTCGAGGAGCTTCGCCGTGAGCGCGCCGCGGAGGGCGAGCCGCTTCATGCGTCGCGGGAGCCGCTGCGCGTAGGAGCGCGGGTGCGGGCCGAAGACGACGCCGCCGCCGGCGTAGTGCGGTGCACTGCGCGATCCCTGGCGGGCGCGGCCGGTCCCCTTCTGGCGGTACGGCTTCCTGCCGCCGCCGCGGACCTCGCCGCGGGTCTTGGTGTCGTGCGTGCCCAGGTGGCGCCCCGCAAGCTGCGCGATCACCGCCTGGTGCATGACCGCGGCGTTCACGGGAGCGGCGAAGAGCTCATCGGAGAGCTCCACGGTCCCGATCACGTCGCCGCTGCGGGCGTAGAGGGTGGTCTGGGGCATCGTCAGGCCTTCTTCACGAGGACGAGCGCGTTCGGCGCTCCGGGCACGGACCCCTTCACGAGGAGGAGGTTCCGGTCGAGGTCCGCGCGCACGACCCGCAGCTTCGTGACGGTGACGCGCTCGTCACCCATGTGGCCGGACATCCGGCTGCCGCGATAGACGCGGCCGGGCGTCGTACCGGGGCCGATGGAGCCGGGCTCGCGATGGTGGTCGGAGCCGTGCGTCTTCGGGCCACGGTGGAAGTTGTGGCGCTTGATGGTGCCCGCGAAGCCCTTGCCCTTCGAGGTGCCGGTCACGTGGATGAGGTCGCCGGGTGCGAAGAGGCTGACGTCGAGCGTCTGGCCGACCTGGTAGGCCTCGAGATCATCGACGCGGAACTCGCGAATGACCGCGACCTTCGGAAGGTCGCGCAGCTGGCCCGCCTCGGGCTTGCTGAGCTTCCTGCCGGGCTCGGTGCCGAGCTGGATCGCGGCGTAGCCGTCCCGCTCGGGCGTCCGGAGGCGCGTCACCGTGTTCGGCTGGATCGCGACGACGCTCACCGGGATCATCGTCCCGTCGTCCTGGAAGACCTGGGTCATGCCGACCTTGCGGCCGATCAATCCGATGCTCATCGCCGCATCACATCTTGATCTCGATGTCGACGCCCGACGCCAGCGAGAGTCGCATCAGGGCGTCGACGGTCTTCGCCGACGGATCGAGGATGTCCACGAGACGCTTGTGGGTCCGGATCTCGAACTGCTCCCGGCTGTCCTTGTCGATGAAGGGCGACCGGAGAACCGTGAACTTCTCGATCCGGGTCGGCAGCGGCACCGGTCCCACCACGTCGGCGCCGGTGCGCTGGGCGGTCTCCACGATCTGCGCCGCGGACTGGTCCAGCAGGCGGTGGTCGTAGGCCTTGAGGCGGATCCTGATCCGCTGCTTTGCCATCTCGTCCCTACTCGGTGATAGCCACGACGGCGCCGGCGCCGACGGTCCGGCCACCCTCGCGGATGGCGAAGCGCTGGCCGACCTCGAGGCCGATCGGGGTGATCAGCTCGACGGTCAT
>Ga0315276_10000311_pt1 | contig 41100 bp, 25 predicted proteins | sample YL17G05_0_MG_FD_204542 | JGI IMG/M metagenome (GOLD analysis project Ga0315276, IMG submission 204542) | Sediment microbial communities from Yellowstone Lake, YNP, Wyoming, USA - YL17G05_0 | ecosystem: Environmental > Aquatic > Freshwater > Lake > Sediment | place: USA: Wyoming | collected...
CGGCGGTGAGAAAGTAGCCCTGGAGAAACCTGAAGCGGGCGATCTGCCGGGTGATCCTGATTTCTGGGTTATTGTCGATGAGGTGATCTACTCCGATGTGGATCCCTGGCCGACGTCGCCTGACGGCCTTGGCGATGCCCTGCAAAGGATATCCACTGACGCGGATGACAGCGGCAACGATCCGACAAACTGGACCGGCGACACGCCTTCACCATGAAGCGGCAAAGATAGTCTTCACGAATAATTTTTGTCGATTTGAGGCTGCTGTTTAAACATTATTGTATATAGTTTAGGAAATAGCCAATGCTGAAATCTGATGTTTTAAGAATTTCGTTATTCGTATTGCTGTCAACCATGTTTTTGGTGACCTGGGCATCTGCGGATGGATTAGTGGGTGATCTTAGCGAAGACTATAGCGTCGATTTGGAGGATCTGTTAGCGTTGGCTGGGCAGTGGCTCGACGAATTCGGCTGTGTAGGGCATCCGGATGATTGCGCCGATCTGGTTGGTAATAACGGAGTTGATTTGGCTGACTTTGCCGTGGTTTCGGCCAACTGGCTTGATACCGCCAATCTGAAGATCAATGAGTTCATGTCAAGCAATTACAGTACCATAGATGACGACGAAGGTGATTTTGATGACTGGATCGAGATATACAACAGCGAAAATGGACCTGTTGATATTGGCGGCATGTACCTCACTGACGATTTGGAGAACCCGACTAAATGGCGGATTCCCGACGATGCCCCCACAGAAACCACTATCGGACCACATGGCTATCTTTTAATCTGGGCAGACGGCCAGCCGGAGGAAGGGCCGCTACATGCGGATTTCCAGCTCGAAAATACCGGTGAGGGAATTGGTCTGTTCGCCGGCAACGGCAGCACCCTGATTGACAGTGTTATTTATAGTCAGCAGGTAACCAATGTTTCTTTTGGTCGCTATCCCAATGCCGGTGATAACTGGCGCTTCTATGGTAGTCCTACTGCGGGTGCGGAAAATACCGGTATGGTTTACCTGGGGCTGGTGGCTGAGCCGGAATTTAGTGTTCGCCGCGGCTTTTACGAGGAGGCTTTTGATGTAGTCCTGACGTGTCCGACCCCCGTCGTGAGGATACGTTATACTCTCGACAGCACTGATCCGACAGAAGCTTCCGCCCTATACACCGGCACGCCGATTGCGGTCAGCAGCACTACATGTCTGCGTGCGGCGGCTTTCAAGACGGGCTATCTGCCTTCGGCGGCTGTTACTCATACCTACATTTTTGTTGACGACGTCATTGAGCAGCCCGAGATGGTCACCGACATAACACAAGACCCGGTTTGGGGTCCGCAAATACATGACGCCCTGCTGGAGATTCCTACTATTTCCCTAGTGACACCTTACACCATCCCTGACTATCCTATTCAAAGTCCACCTGAAGTGCCGGTATCAATCGAAATGATTTTCCCCGACGGTTCCGAAGGTTTTCAGGCCAATGCCTGCGCCGAGCGTTACGGTGGAATATATACCGTGTGGCCGAAACAAGCTCTGCGGATAAGTTTCAAGAGCATTTATGGACCAAGTCGGCTCGAATTCGATCTGTTTGGCGATACCCCTTATGGCGGAGATGACGCAACTGATAGTTTCAACCAGATTATTTTGCGTAACGGAAGCCATGATTCCCTTTTCTACGGCGGCTACACTTCCAAGGGGGTCTATACACGCGGCCGCTATTGCTATGACCGACAAATAGAAATGGGACACCTCTCATTACGAGGGAAATTTGTACATGTATATCTCAATGGCGTCTATTGGGGACAGTATGATCTGATGGAAAGGCCTACCGCTGACTTCATGGCCACTTATTTGGGCGGTGACGAAGAAGATTATGATATTATGAAAGGTCGCGGTGGTATTTTTTGTGCGGAGGGAGACAGTGCGGCCTGGGATTACCTGGTTGCCAATACCGACAACTATGAAATCGTACAGGAGTACATGGATGTCGATAACTATATCGACTACATGCTCTTAAATTTCTACGGGGCAAATGACCATGACTGGTATTCAATGCACAACTGGGTCGCCGGTCGGAGGCGGGAGCCTGGCGGCAAATTTATGTTCTTTATGTGGGACAATGATTTTCTTTTCCGTAGTTTGGACTACAATACTGTCGATGACAACGGTGGACCGGGCTATATGTTGGCATCATTAGCACAACACGAAGAATTCAGAATGCGGCTTGCGGATCGTGCACAGAAACTCTTCTTTAATGATGGGATGCTAACCCCTGCCCGGGTTCAAGCCGATTTCACTGAGTTGACTAGTCGCGTAGAAAGAACAGTTATCCCCGAATGCGCCCGATGGTCAGAGGTTGCAAAGAGTGCAGTCTATAATGAGTACCCCCCCGATTTCACTTACACTCCCGATACCCTGCAACAATCCGTTAACTGGATTAAATACGATTGGGGCAATGTTCAAAGTGATAGAGTTATTCAGCAGATGCGTGATGGGCATGAGGGTATAAGTCTTTTCCCCAGTATCGACGCTCCAACGTTCAGTCAACATGGCGGCGAGATAGCCCCGGCTGTGCCGGTGTCGATGACGGCCCCGGCAGGGGTAATCTGGTACACCACCGACGGTGAGGATCCGCGTGTCTCTACCGGCGATGGGATTTTGAAACTGGTGGATTCGCAGACGCCGATGCAGGTATTGGTTCCGACTGATGACTCCCTGGAACTGGGCTGGACGTTTCCGGGCTTTCCGATTGGTCCAAGCTGGACGACCGGGACGTCTGGGATCGGTTTTGATGTTACGGCAGTAGATGGGTTTGACAGTGAGCCAGTGGCGCATTGGCCGTTTGACGAGTTGGATGGGCCGACGGCGTTCGATGCCACGGGTAACAATTACGATGGTACGCTTTATGGCGATCCTGCGAGGGTGACCGGTCATGTAGGTTCAGGGGCACTACAATTTGACGGGAGCAACTATGTTTCCTGTGGCGTTGAGCCTGGCTCGGCGGAGGATCTGACATTTTCACTGTGGATCAAGCCGAGTTCGGAACAAGCAGGCCGGCCGTTGAGTAAAATCTCAGAAGGTTCTGACCCGGGTAGTGGTTATGCGGTAATGCTGCGCCCGGAATCGGGCAATCCGTACTGGAATAAGGCGGCGATTGTACGGATTGGCGCGGATAAGAACTATGGCGGATGGGGCAATGAGTGCATGGCAAGCAAGGCATACGAGCCCGGTATGTGGTCGCACTTGCTTTATACTTTTGACAGCGTTACCGCGACGGGCAAGATATATGTCAACGGTCTTTGCGCTGGGACGAAGGTTGGGGCGGATCACACCTTGAACGGGGTGGCCAATACGCAGGATGATTTGTGGATCGGGAAGGGGTGGTCCGAGCCTTATGTTGGTGTGATAGATGATGTTGCGGTTTGGGATATGGTGCTGCCGGAATATGAGATTATTACCATAGCATCAGGTGAGCCGGCTTACAAGAGCCTGATCGAGACGGATATCGAGTCGCAGATGCACGATACAAATGCTTCGGTGTATATTCGCATTCCATTTAATGTGAATGATCTGTCAAAGATTGATCGATTGTCGCTCAAAGTGAAATATGACGATGGTTTTGTCGCGTACCTTAACGGTCAGAAAGTAGCCGAACGCAATGCCCCGGCGTCAGTGGAATGGAACTCTTCGGCTACGGGGGAACATCCGATTAGCCAAGCATGGTTTTTTGAAGCGATCAATATCAGTGCTCACATTGGTAAGCTGTTCAGTGGCAATAATGTTTTGGCTGTTCATGGTCTGAACATCAACAAGAATGATGATGATTTTCTGATGTGTATCGAACTGGAGACCGGCAACATACCGGGTAATGTTTCCGGTAGTGCGATCAAATATACCGGTCCAATCAGTTTCAGCGAGAGTACGCATCTCAAGGCACGGGTGTTGGTCGGTGATACGTGGAGTGCGTTGAATGAGGCTGTTTTTGCCATGGGGCCGGTGGTTGAGAATCTGCGTATTACGGAGATTATGTACCATCCCGCCGATCCAAACGCTGAATACATCGAACTGAAAAATATCGGAGTTGATCCAATCAATATAGGGTTGGCTAGATTCACCAATGGGATCGAGTTTACTTTTCCGTCTCATGAACTGGCCGCGGGCGAGTATGTGCTGGTTGCTCAAAGCCCGGCCGAGCTTGTGGCGGCGGCGCCATCGATCCCGCCCGGCGTTGGGATACTCGGTCCGTACACCGGTCAGATCAACGATGGCGGGGAAAAGATCAAGCTTGTCGATGCCATCGGTCGAACGATACATAAATTTGACTATAAAGACGGCTGGTATGAGATCACCGATGGCGGCGGGTTCTCGCTAACCATCAAGGATCCAACCAGCGGCGATCTGACGAGTTGGGATGAAAAGGCGGGCTGGCGTCCGAGCGCTTCCATCGGCGGTTCGCCCGGTGAAGATGATACGGGTCAGGTTCCGGAACTCGGCGCGATAAAGATTAACGAATTGCTGGCCCATTCCGACGTGGTTTATGCATACGACTGGATTGAGTTGTACAACACGACTGGCACGGCTATCAACATTGGCGGCTGGTATCTCAGTGACGATAACGATAACCTAAAGAAATATACGATTCCGGACGGTACTTCAATTGGCGCCTATGATTACTGTGTTTTCTATGAGAATCTGCATTTTGGCGTGGGTAACCCAGCCGATCCGGCCAATGTACCGTTTGCCCTGAGCGGAAACGGCGAGACGTTGTATCTCAACTCCGGTCAGGGTGGCGTACTAACCGGATACAGTGAAGAGGAAGCCTTTGACGCTTCGGAGACTGATGTGCCGTTCGGTCGTTACGAAAAGAGCACCGGCGCCTTTAATTTTGTGGCGATGAGTTCGCCTACGCCGGGATCGGCCAACGCTTATCCTAAGGTTGGTCCTGTGGTGATTAGTGAGATTATGTACAATCCGCTAACCGAAGGCGATGCGGAGTATGTGGAGCTTTTGAATATCAGCGGTTCGACGATTCTCCTGCAGGAATGGGATAGCGTTCATGGAATATACGTTCCATGGCAGTTTACTGACGAGGGAGGTATCACTTTTAACCTGCCGCTTATACCTATTGATGCCGGCGAGCGGATATTGTTGGTGAAGAATAAGACCATTTTCGAGACTGAGTTTACCGATGTTCCCAGTGGTGTGCGGATATTCGCGTGGGGTGAGGGTAAGTTGGATAATGGCGGCGAGAGGATAGAAATATCCAGGCCTGGCGATCTGGAAGGTCTTACCCGCTACTACATCCGCGTGGACCGTGTGAACTACGACGATGATCCGCCCTGGCCGAGTGGGCCGGATGGCGGCGGCAATTCTTTGACGCGTATTGTATCAAGCGATTACGGCAACGACGTGGCCAACTGGCGGAGCGAAACACCTACTCCTGGTGAATAGATCATGTTATGGCTGGAGCGAAATCACAGGAACAGAATAAGTAAAATCGATTCTGTTATTCTTGGCCGACAAGTGGCCGATACGTCTCATGGACGCTATCACAATGGGACCGATAACTGGTCCAGACATGTTACCGCATCGCATGGAAACACAAATAGTTTTTACGAATTGGTTCTGAAATCCGTTGGAACCAGGCGTATAATATAACGAAAAGTAGTGGTATGAAATGGTGTAAAGAACAGGAGAATGAAAAATGTCAGGCTTTAATGTTACAAAAATCTCGTTGCTTGTATTAATTTCAATCGCAATTTTGGTAGGCCCCATCCTGGCAGGTAACCCGGCGGGTGATGTGAACTCAAGCGGTGAAGTGAATATAGGCGATCTGGAGATTTTGGCCGGGCAGTGGCTGGACGGCCCAGGCTGTGTTGGTCATCCTGACGATTGCGCAGATTTGGTCGGCGATGATGGAGTCAACATAGCAGATTTCGGCATAATGAGCGAAAACTGGTTGCAACAGTGGACGCCGACCCCGCCTGCGCCCAGTCTGATTTTGCCGGCGAACGAATCGAACGTTGCCGGGACAAATATAGATTTTTCCTGGAGCACTTCAGCCGGGGCTAACAATTATTATCTTCAGGTTGCTGACGATGTGGGTTTCAGCAGTTTGACCTATGACGGAGTTGTCGGCAATACCACCAGCATTAATCTGGGGGATTTCCCCACCGATGGAACGAGATTTTACTGGCATGTGAAAGCCGGATATTATGCAGGCGATCCTTTTTCGGAAGACCTGATATCTGATCAATCGACCCAGTGGCATTATCGCAAAGGTCAGTCAGAACCACCTTCCAATTGGCGCGAACTGGGCTTCACAGAAGATGGCACGTGGCATGTGGGCCAGACGATCATCGGCTTCAGCAACAGGGGTGAATTTGAACCAGGTACCGAACTTACCGACATGTACCAAAACTACTATACGGTGTACGCTCGTCACAGTTTTGAGCTTGACACTCCCCCCGGATATGAACTCGATACATTGACGCTGAGGTTATTTATCGATGATGGTTGTATCGTCTCAATCAACAACGAAGAGGTGCATCGTTTTAACGTTTCGGATGGACCAAAATACTACAACAGCTTCAACGGTCTGGACTATCTCAATCCGTCATGGACACAGGAGGAACTAACAGATATTTCTTCTCTTGTGGAAGGGACAAATGTTCTGGCTATGCATGTCCTCAACAATGCTGCCAACAGCAGCGATCTTGCGATTGAAGCTGAATTGATTGCTAATTTTGTTCCAACAGGTGTTGGGGGATGGAGTGAATATTCGCCCACCTGGTATTTTGATAATGGTACCGTGCCAATACCGTCTGTGCCTGGTCTGAGTTTGCCGGCAAACGAATCGAAAGTCGGCGGGACAAACATAGCTTTCTCATGGAGCGCTTCAGCTTTTGCCAACGATTATTATCTGCAGGTCGCCACCAATTCGGGTTTCGTCGCCGGCAGTTTAATCTATAACGGCGCAGTCGGTAATACCACCAGCATCAATCTCGGATCCTTCCCTTACGATGGAACGAAGTTTTACTGGCATGTCAGGGCCGGTAACGCCAGTGGATGGAGTGCATATTCCACCGCCTGGTGTTTTTATAATGAAGACCCGCCGCTACCGCCCGAGTTCAGTCTGAAGATCAATGAGTTCGTGGCGAGCAATAGCAGTACTGTCAGCCATTTCGGTAACCGTCTAGATGAATTTGGTAACGATGTATATGAATTTGAGGACTGGATCGAGATATACAACGCCGGAGATGTAGCTGTTGATATTGGCGGGAAGTACCTGACCGATAATTTGTCCAATCCAATGAAATGGCAGATTCCGGACGATTCTCCAAGCCAAACTACTATCGCCTCGGGTGACTATCTTTTGATCTGGGCCGACGGCGAGCCGGATGAAGGAGTGCTGCATGTGGATTTCCAAATCGGTAAAGACGATGGGGAGATCGGTCTCTTCGACAGCGACGGCATCACCCTGATCGACAGCGTCATTTATGATCAGCAGGTAACCGACATTTCGTTTGGTCGCTATCCAAATGCCGGTGCTAACTGGCGATACTATGGCAATCCTACTCCGGAGGCGGGGAATACCGGTACGGTTTACCTGGGTGTGGTTGCTGATCCGGAATTTAGTGTCCGCCGAGGCTTCCACGAGGAGGCCTTTAACGTGGTCCTGACGTGCCCGACGCCCGGTGCAACGATATATTACACTTTCGACAGTACCGATCCGACGGAATCTTCCACCCTATATAGCGGCCCGGTTGCAGTCAGCACCACTACATGCCTGCGTGCCAGGGCCTTTAGGACGGACTATTTGCCTTCGGTGATTATCACTCATACTTACATTTATGTTGACGAGGTTATCGCTCACCCCGATATGGTGACCGACATAACGCAAGACCCCGTTTGGGGTCCGCAAATATATGATGCCCTGCTGGAGATTCCTACTATCTCCCTGGTGACACCTTACACCATCCCTGACTATCCTCTTGAAAGTCCGCCTGAAGTGCCGGTCTCGATCGAAATGATTTTCCCCGACGGCAGTAAAGGTTTTCAGGCCAATGCCGGGGTCGAGCGTTTCGGCAGAGAATATACTGTGTGGGAAAAACAAGCTTTGCGGGTAAGCTTCAAGAACATTTACGGGCCAAGCCGGCTCGAGTTCGATCTGTTTAGCGATACCCCTTATGGTGGAGATGATGCCACCAAGAGTTTCAACCAGATCATTTTGCGTAACGGAAGCCATGATTCTCTTTTCTACGGCGGCTACACTTCCTGGGGAATCTATTCACGTGGCCGCTATTGCTATGACCGACAATTTGAAATGGGACACATCTCATTACGCGGGAGATTTGTGCACATGTATCAAAATGGCAATTATCGGGGACTCTATGACATGTTTGAAAGACCTACCGCTGATTATATGTCTCAATACCTGGGCGGTGAAGAAGAAGATTATGACATTGTCAAAGGTCGCGGCGGTCTCCAATATATGGAGGGAGATTTTATGCCGGATGGCACGTTAGAGTCGTGGGACTATATGAAAGCAAATCTCAACAACTACGAAATCGCAAAGGATTATATAGACATTGATAACCTTATAGATTATTTGATTTTGAATTTCTATGGCGGAAATGACCATGACTGGTATGGGGATCATAACTGGGTTGCCGGTCGAAAACGCGAACCGGGCGGCAAATGGAAGTTCTTTATGTGGGACAACGATTTCCTTTTCCGCATATTGAACGCCGACACTACCGATAACGGCACACCGTCCGACTTGTATGACTCATTAAGGGTGCACGCAGAATTCAGGGTGAGAATGGGCGATCGCGCTCAGAAACACTTCTTTAATGGCGGCATGCTCACACCTGCCCGGGTTCAAGCCGATTTCACCGAGTTGGCTTCTCGCATAGAAAGAGTAGTTATCCCCGAATGCGCCCGATGGTGCGAGGTTGCAAAGACTGCAATCGAGAATGCTTACCCACCCGATTTCACTTACACTCCTACTACCTTCCAGGACTCCGTTGACTGGATTAAATTCACTTGGGCCCCTGTTCGAACCAATACAGTTCTTACGCAGATGCGTAATGATGGTGTTTTCCCCAGTATCAACGCCCCAACGTTCAGTCAGCACGGCGGCGAGATAACCCCGGCTGTGCCGGTGTCGATTACGGCTCCGACAGGGACGATCTATTACACCATTGACGGGGCCGACCCCAGACTGACCGGCGGGGCTATTAATACTGCCCACGCCATTGTATATACCGTTCCGATCAACTTTACCAAAAGCACGTGCCTCAAGGCTCGTGCGAAGAGCGGCGGTACGTGGAGTGCGTTGAATGAGGCTGTTTTTGCCGTGGGGCCGGTGGTTGGGAATCTGCGTATTACCGAGATTATGTACAATCCCGCTGATCTCAACGCTGAATACATCGAGCTGAAAAACATTGGTGGTAACACAATCAATATAGGGCTGGTTCGCTTTACTAATGGAATCGACTTTACTTTTCCGTCTCATGAACTGACCGCGGGTAAGTACGTACTGGTTGCCCAGGATCCGACAGCCCTGGCAGCGGTGGCGTCGATCCCGCCTGGTGTTGGGATACTTGGTCCATATACTGGTCTGTTCGACAATGGTGGAGAGAAGATCGAGCTTGTCGATGCCATCGGTCGAACGATACATGAATTTGACTATGAAGACGGCTGGTATGAGATTACCGACGGCATCGGGTTCTCGCTGACCATCAAGGATCCGACAGATGCCGATCTGACCATTTGGGATGATAAGGCAGGCTGGCGGCCGAGTGCTTCCATTGGCGGTTCGCCCGGTGAAGATGACAGCGGACAGGTTCCGGAACTCGGCGCGATTAAGATTAACGAATTGCTGGCCCATTCCGACGTGGTTTATGCATACGACTGGGTCGAGTTGTACAACACCACTGGCGCGCCCATCAACATTGGCGGCTGGTATCTCAGTGACGACAACAATAACCTGAAGAAATATACGATTCCGAACGGTACTTCAATTGGTGCGTATGGTTACTGTGTTTTCTATGAGAATCTGCACTTTGGCGTGGGTAACCCGGCTGATCCGGCCAATGTACCGTTTGCCCTGAGTGAGAATGGCGAGACGTTGTATCTTAACTCCGGTCAGGGCGGCGTATTAACCGGATACAGTGAAGAGGAAGCCTTTGACGCTTCGCAGGCTGATGTGCCGTTCGGTCGTTATCAAAAGAGCACCGGCACCTTTAACTTTGTGGCGATGAGTTCGCCCACGCCGGGATGGGCTAACGCTTATCCGAAAGTGGGGCCCATTGTCATCAGCGAGATTATGTACAATCCGCTAACCGAAGGCGACGCGGAGTATGTGGAGCTTTTGAATATCAGCGGTTCGACGGTGACCTTGCAGGAATGGGATCCCGTTGAGGGGATCAACGTTCCGTGGCGGTTCACCGACAGTGGCGGTATTATGTATGATTTCCCGCTGGGTACTACGATGAACGCCGGCGAGAAGATACTGTTGGTGAAGAATTTGATCGTTTTTGAAATGGAGTTTGGCGGTAGTGTGCCTGGCGATAAATTCGAGTGGGGCGAGGGCAAGCTGGATAACGGCGGTGAGAAAATAGAGTTGTCCATGCCTGGCGATCTGGAAGGTCTCATCCGCTATTACATCCAGGTAGATCGTATCAATTACAGTGATGGCACACATCCCGTCGGCGATGATCCCTGGCCCACCGGGCCGGACGGCACCGGCCAGTCGCTGACGCGTAAAGTGCCGAGCGACTACGGTAACGATGTGGACAACTGGCAAAGCGCCACACCCAGCCCTGGTGGGTGAGATTTGATTTTCAGGCCCGACAGGATGTGCGATTTCGCTTACGCGGCTCTACGTGTCGCACGTTTTCCTGCGTGTTGCTTGTGCGCAAAGTTATGCCCAATGGGTATCGTTATACATGGCAGGACCAATCGTAAAGCCTTGTGGTTTATGTGTACCCAATTGGTATGATAATTCCTGTATTGATACGATCTTCGCAAGACGGCCACCAGCTTTCCACGTCACTGTCTGTTTGTCTCAGCTTAGGAAGGTTTTGGTCGTCTTCGAATCTTGAGCATGGCATGGCGTACCTGTACGCCCGTCAAATAAGCCCGAATACCAAAAAACAGCAAAGCCAATACTGCAAATGCGGTAACTATGGCGATCAGTCCCGGCAGCCTGTAGAGAAACGAAATATCTTTTGAAGTGTCGTTCCCGGGCGAAGCAGAACCAGTCTCGGTCGGAACAGGGTCAGACCCAGCAGTGACAGGCGGCTCACCGATCAGCATATATATCAGACAGGCCGATCCAGAACCACCCACGGCGACTATCGCGGCCAAAATGATAAACTTTATTAGAGCAGACCGGTTTTTCTGTTTTTTGGGGCCAAATTCTCTACGTCTTTTCATAACTACAGTATAACAATTTTCGCCGGCGGTTGCCACAGAAAAGATGGTCGGCAAGCAGAAAAATCGAAAAAAATCAGTCAAACAGGTCACTTTTCTGTTATCTGTTTTGTCGATTTTATGGGTATTGATCGGTCATTGAAAAGCCGACAATTACACTGGTCCGGATTATGTCTGTCTGGATTTGATAGTGTTTAGAAATTGTGTTTTTTCAGTGTTGATTGATCGATGATACAACAAAGAAAAAAACAGGCTGGACCGCTGAAAATGCGGTTTTATATTCCGATAATGCTTTTGGTAATGGTATTGTCGGCCGGCTGTACGCCGCATGGGCGAGAACCCCAATTATCGGACCTGGAAGGTTGTGATCCGGCACTTAAAATACAAGCGGTCAAATTGGCCGGGGAGAATGAACTCGTCTCGGCCGTGGTGCCTTTAGTAGATTTGCTGCAGGACGAAGATCGGGCCGTGCGATATTACGCCATAGCGTCACTGCGGCGGATAACCGGAACCGATCACGGTTACGATTTTAAGGCGGATGCCGGCAGTCGAGCTGAAGCCGTTGCCCGCTGGCGGGAAGAACTGAACCAAAAAGAGACTCAGTCAGTGTCCTGGAACCGTTACGATACAAATGCTGCTGAGCATCAAGAGAGATATTAAGTCGAAATGAACGGTCAATGCAAAATAGCATCGAATCAGGTTGAGTTGCGAATGAACGCGTCTCCACAATTCTTGTGCATAGCGCGGCAGGCAACCAATCGAATGGCTCAAATGGTCGGTCTGAGCGAAAAAGATGTGGATATGGTGACATTGGCCGTGGAGGAGGCACTGGCTAATGTGATTCAGCATGGTTACGGCGGTCCATGCGATGAGCCAATAATTATGCAATTTCGACAGATTGCTTCAAGTCATGGAAGGCCCGCACGACTGGAAATAACAGTGCGGGATTTCGGTAAGCAGGTGGACCCGACGTGTATCAAAAGTAGAGACCTGGATGATATACGACCGGGCGGACTGGGAGTGCATATTATTAAGTCGATAATGGACGAAATAGGATATTCCTGTGAATCTGATGGGGGCATGAAGTTACAAATGGTCAAATATGTGCGGGAATAATAAGAAACGCTAACAAAGTCAGCCGGTGCTGTCCCAAGCGAAGGCGAAAGGTTGAGAGGTTACAATGGCAGGCGAAAAAGATAAATTCCAGAATGTGGTCAAGGACATTAAACGTCACGGGGATACTATCATTTTAACGCTTACCGGAGAAATCGACATGCACTGTTCCGTCCATGTGCGGGGCGAACTGCTCGAAATCATACAGGAAAACCCGGCAATGGTGATTATTGATATGAACGAAGTGGAATTCATGGACTCAAGTGGCTTGGCGGTGTTGGTGGAGACGCTGCAATTGACCCGCCGGGACAACCGAGTGTTAAAATTAGTGGGACTGCGTCCACGGGTACGAAGTATATTTGAGATTTCCCGGCTGGACAACTTATTCCAAATCTATAACAGCCAAGCAGAGGCACTGGCATAATGAAGCAGTCAGCTCCACAACCAGATCGATCTGTTAAGGTAACCGGCTTAGTCAGCCCATTGGCGTCGTTGGGAGCGGCGACACTGGCGATGGCTAAAAGAATTTTCGCTATGGCCGGTGGCATGTACCTGCTGCTGAGCGAAACAGCGGAAAATACAGCCAAGGGACTGTTCACCCCGACAGTACGGCTGGACCAGGAAGCGATAATCACCCAAATGGTACGTGTCGGAGTAAGGGCTATTCCTATCGTAGTCCTGATAGAATTGGCGATCGGGGTGATTATGCCCTTACAGATGTTTCCCAAGCTCGATGAGTTTGGTCAGGCCCAGCAGGTTGCCACGATCAATGCTATCGCGGCTTTCCGTGAACTTGGACCATTGATGACCGCTATTATACTGGGCGGTTTTGCCGGCGCCAGTATCGCCGCCGAACTGGGTGCGATGGTAATGGCTGAGGAAATCGAAGCCCTGCGGACGCTGGCATTGAATCCCGTGAGATTCCTGGTTGTACCCAGGTTGTTGGCTACGGTGATAATGATGGTACTGCTGACGGTAATCGCCGACGTGGTTATAATTGCCGGCGGCTGGATGACATCGGTCCATTTGGGAATCGATTCCGACATTTTTTATCAGATGACCAAAGATGCGGTCGATATCACCGGTTTTGCCACAGGGCTGATAAAGGCGGCAGTCTTTGGCCTTTTGATAGGGTTGATTGCCTGCTTTCAGGGTCTGACGGTCAAACCATGGCAGGGCAGTGAAGGCGTAGGCCGGGCCACAACCAACACCGTGGTTTACTGTATAGTCGCTGTCATTGGAGCCGATGTGGTTTTCACCGTGATCTTCTATTCGTATGGATTATTTACATAGAAACTATGTTGCTGTGAGTGGTCAGTGCTGACAAACACAACCGAAAAAACTCAGACGAAACCCGCTGTTATACAGATACGCGGATTGACCAAAAGTTTTGCCGATCAGCAGGTGCTGGGCGGTATCGATCTTGACGTGTTTCAGGGTGAGATCATGGTGATTATGGGAGGCAGCGGCTGCGGCAAAAGCACCCTGTTACGCCATTTGGTCGGTTCGATTCGGCCGGATGACGGCAGCGTCAAAATGTTCGGTCAGGAAATAACCACCATGGCCGAACATCAACTTAATGAAGTACGCAAACGATTTGGAATTTTGTTTCAGTCCGGAGCATTGATTAATTCGCTTAGTGTGGGCGAAAATGTGGCTTTGCCGCTGCGGGAGCATACCGGTTTGGATGCGAACACCATTGAGATTATGGTGAAAATCAAGTTGGAACTGGTAGGATTGCGAGCTCACGCCGATAAAATGCCTGCCCAATTAAGCGGCGGCATGAAAAAACGAGCCGGATTGGCTCGGGCAATCGCCCTGGACCCACAAATATTGTTCTATGATGAACCAGGCGCCGGCCTTGATCCAGTTACCGGCGCCCAGATCGACCGGTTAATCATCGATCTGACCCGTAAACTCAATGTGACCAGTGTAGTGGTGACCCATCAGATGGATTCGGCCTTTAATATCGCCGACCGTATGTGCATGTTAGACAAAGGTGTAATCTTAAAGACAGGAACAAGGCAGGAATTTGAAACTTTACGCGATACCGCACTGGAAGAGCTTTCAACCGAACAGGATAAACTGATACGTCAATTTATCCGCGGCGACGCCGAAGGACCGCTGGCTAAACGTAAAGTGCACAGCGATTACGAAGAAGACCTGCTCCAGGCAAAATAAAAAGCTGAAATTGAAACAGTACGGAAGTGGAGTTATGGCAAAAAAAGTACGAAATGAGATAGCTGTGGGAATAACCGTCATAACCGTGCTGGTGCTGACGTTTTGTATCGTACTGGCACTGGCCGACTGGCCGGACGCGTACGCGGCCAAACACAGCATTACCGTGCAGTTGCCTTACAAGGTGGGACTGCGGGGACTAAGGAGGGGCAGTCCTGTATATCTCGGCGGCGCCAAAATAGGACAGGTTACTAATACCCGAATCGAAAAACTCGATCCTGACTCAACCGGCGACGAAGACGTCTGGGTCTTTTTTACTATGAAGATTCCGCGAAAATATCCTTTACGACGTGACTGTGTACTGGTGCCGGAAAGTAACGTTTTGGGCGGGCAAACGGTCCTGGCTATAACCGATCTTGGCTGCCGGGAAACTCTCGTTCAGGATGGCCAAACGGTTAAATTGACGCTGGCCGACAGTATGACCGAAGCTATCAAGCGGGAGTTTAACCCTGATAACCCTGACAGCCTCGTATCGCACCTGAAGTTCGAAGTTGACCGCGGTAATGACGATTCCATTATGGCATCGGTGGCCCACTCCGCGAACAATCTCAAGCAACTCACTGCCAAAATAGATCGGCAATTTACCCTCGACGATCAGAAGCAAACTCTGATGGTCAAGGTGCATTCGATCCTGGATCGGCTTGGGGAGGTTACCGAGCAGATTAATACTCAGTTTGACACCGACAATAAAATGGCCGTGTTGGCCAGGTTGCATATAGCCCTGGATAAGCTTGACACCGGCTTGACCCAGATCAAAGAAATAATAGAAACCAATAAAACAGACGTAACGCAGATGGTCACATCGCTGAGGAACACCGCCGAACAGCTGGAAAATGATTTGCCGACAATAACAAAACAGATTGAACAATCCCTGGCCAAGGCTGATGCCGCCATCGATACCGCCCAGATAGCATTGACAAATCTGAAGGACTTTTCCAGCCAGGCCAGTGACACTATCCAGGTCAACCGGGACAACATCGACCAGCTCATCCAGAATGTTGCTGAAGTCAGTGTCAATCTCAAGCTCGCCAGTCGTGATGTCCACCGGGCGCCCTGGAAACTGCTCTATAAACCCAAAAAGGAAGAATTGAAAATTCAGGGTTTAATAGACTCAGCCGGAGACTTTGCCGCCGGCGCAGAACGCCTCGACAACGCCTCACTGCGATTAAAGACAATACTGGAAACCACCGGCGTGAAAATACCGGTCGATAAGAAAAAAATCGACGCCATCATTACCGAACTGGAAACCAGCTTCGAAAAATTTGAAAAGGCCGAACAAAAATTCTGGAAAGAGCTATAGGTAAACTTTCACACTTTTTCAGCGGCAAAATCCGATGATTTTAGGAATTTAAACACAACCTGACGTTTATTCCACTCTGCCAACAGGCTCGCTGACCGGCTTGCGCGACTTCGGCTGCTCGACCTTGCCGGCAAATCGCAACTCGAACGGCACGGCCTCACCTCCCACCGCCCCAACGTCAACCATCAACACGCCCGGCTGAGCCATATTCGGGTTTTGTTTCACGTAATTGACATACACATCAACGCATTGCATCGACTTGGGCACATGAAATACCATCTGTGTCGGATCGCCGCCGTTGCCCTTGACTTTGCCTGTAATATGTTGCTCGCGTGCATCCCATTTCACACCCTTCACTTCCAACACACCTTGGCTAAAGTGCCCGGTAGTGCCGATCAACTGCGGCCGACCCAGATACGGCCGAAGCGAATACACATGGCATGATTTTTCCGGCACATCAATCGTCATTGCATGACCCGTTATCGTCGTCAATTCCATCTGCCAGAAATCCCACAACAACCAATGACTCGGCGCCTCACCGGCTTGATGTTTCCAACCGCGACTGCGCGAGACCACTTCATCAAGGTTCAGCGTGATCTTCTGGCCCTTGCGGTTGCCCTGAAACTCGAACACCCCAAACAACGTGTAATCGCCATCCGCCTCACCGGGCGACATACCCCACAGCAGGTACGGCTCGTTTTCCCAAAGGTCCAGCGGCCGACCGGCCACCGGCAACGGAGGCAGAATACGCTGGTAAATATCAATGTATTCCTTCGGCAGATCGTCAAGCGAATCACCGTAAGTCAACACGTTCCCAGCCAGTGCCATCCACGACATCCACGTGCGGTTCCAATCGACGCTTTTCGCCTTACCACGTTGTACACAAACAATCGCATCGGGGTCGTTGATCCAGACTCGCCAGTTATAAAACCAGCGAGTCCCGGCCGAAACATACGAATAAATCGCCTCGCCGTGCGAATCACCGCTGATGCGCATGCCATCGCACAACCCCATTGCGGGGCCCAGCAACGCACCGCAATGTAACCAGTACGTATCTTTGCCATAGCCGCGACGCATTGCTTGCAACCCTTGGTTGTGAGCCTCGACAGGGGTCAGCGTCGCATTAAAACGCGGCTGTTTGCGTGCGCCCCAGTTCATGAAGTCTGTCATAACATAACGGTAACCACGATCCCGCCACGCCCGCGCGGTTGACTCCATATATTTTGCGGCCGCTGGATTTGAGGCGTCCAGGTAAGCCATGCCGTTGCCGTACATCTCACCCGTATGAACCTTGCCGTCATCTTCCTTGTAAAGGTAATCTTTATGTTCACGGAAAAGCCGCGACTTGGTTGAAACCCAGAACGGCGGATACCAAATCCCCGCGCGAACCTGCCATTTATTCATCATGCCCGCCAGTCGATCAAAACCGTTGGCAATCGCCAGTGTCTTATTGTCCCAATCGCCGTAAGCCATTTCATTACTGTCATCGACAACACGCATCGACGCAGCGCCGCGCGTGCCAAAATATTTTACGACCGGTCCGATGTTCGCTTCGACACCCCTTTCCAAACCTTCTTTGTAATCGTAAAGCGGCTCCTGACGCATCCAACCGGCATACCAACTGCACCACGTGGCAAAATTCTCCGGCCACAACTGCACACCGTTTTCTTTTGCCGCCAGGTCCGCAAAATGTTCCATCTGCGCCAGCGGATTGTCATCACCCGATACAAACAACGGATCGACACTACGCGATGCCCCGGCCCCCAACACACATCCGTCGCATTCGCCATACGCCGTCAATTGAACACCCTTCTCGTCATACAACAGCGTGAATCGGTCCAGGTTGTGACGCCCGGCGAGAAAACCACCGGCAAACGAAGGACTTTGACAGGCAAGCGTGTAGTAACTCGATGCAGCTTTACCTTTTTCAAGCCGGCCTACATCTTCGCCTTCCCATGAATTATGGCCACTGGTCAGAATACGATTGTTCGATGAATCAACCTCGCCCGTCAGCTTGCCGATCAACACGTCCAACCGATCCAGCTTCAACGTTTTATCACTACGGTTGTAAATCGTCCAGTCAATCCGCACCGAGTCGGCGTCGATCAAATGAATCACCATCTCCCAATCGAGCACCTTTTGCCCATCAATACCTGTCAGCACTTGCCGACCTTGCAGTTGATTCACCGTTACCTGGAAACGTTTGTCACTTGTCGCAATCACCGGGCCATCCGTGATTGCAATCTGACCAATACCATCGACCAGCCAAGCCTTGCCACTGGCACTGACAAACTCGATCCTGCGTGTTTGGTCATTCCACACAACCGTCGCCGCACCGACATTGCACATCCAACATAGCAACATCAACGTGACCCCGACCATAAACCGCAATCGCCCTTGACGTCTTGAATCGATTTTATGTCTTATTTCCATAACAAATACCTCTCTACTGCGATTTCCCATATATCATTATATGTATCAGCTCAGCTACGCCGCCGAGCCTCTTTTCCAATAGAATATCAAACCTATCTCAGAAATTCAAGGGGGCCTCTAAAAATCACAATAATAGCAAAAACACGAATTTGGTCATTCCAGAGGAAAAAAATGACACGGTGGCGGTGAAAGTCGAGGACAAATCGGCTGACACCGTAACAAAAGCGACGCTTGTGGCGATGAAGAAATTGCCGCCGGAGAAAGTCAGGACGATCACTTTTGACGACGGTAAGGAGTTTGTGGGTTTTAAGGAATTGGAGCGCGAATTGGATATGCGGAGTTATTTTGCCAGAGCGTACCATAGCTGGGAACGCGGCGCCAATGAGAATACCAACGGCCTGTTGCGTCAGTTCTTCCGCAAAGGCATGGATTTCAGATCAATCGAGCAGTCTGCACTTGACAAGGCCGTTGAGTTGTTGAATAATCGACCACGTAAATGTTTAAACTATCGGACCCCGACAGAGGTCTTCTGGAGCAAACCCAAGTGTTGCGATTCAGATTGAATTTCGGGACGTTTGAAACCTCCTATATCAATTGGCTCTGGTTAATGATAAGCGTTGTTTTTTAAAACAGATTTGATATTCTACTAGAAAGAGGCTCAGCGGCGTAGCTGAGCTAAGAGATATATATGGTATATGGGAAATCCCAGATTAGGAGCAAAAGATGGGGCACACACGTTCTTTTTTTCCCGCTTTTTGTATAACTCTGACAACAATATTTTTTACTTTAACAAACCTTGTCGGAGCAACCCCTGTCGTCGAATGGGATTTCACCAAAGGCACACTCGGCTGGACGGGCAACCAGAGAGTAACCGATCTGTCCTCTTCCGCTGAAGGAATCACATTTCAATGCACCGGCCTTGACCCATGGATTGAAGGCCCTGCTGTCGATTTGCCCTCGGACAAAATTTTCCGAATTTCTATCCGCATGAAATCAAACGCCGATCCTGGCGCCCAGCTCTTTTATGGACCCGTCTTTACAGAGGGTATGTCAAAAAGATTCGGAGTAAAAACTGATAACAAGTGGCACGATTATTCTTTTTTCATCCGTGACAAACTCGGCAAAGACACAAGATTTCGCCTCGACCCATGCACAGCCGCCGGCACCGTCTCCATAGCATTCATAAGCATTGAAGCATTGGCCAAAATTGAAGAACCAATACTGAAAAAACCAAAATTACCCAACAACATCACCGTCGAAAAACTTACCGCCAAATCAGGTCAGCTTGAAGTACTTCATTATGGCAAATGTTGGGGAAATTTCGCTGTCAACATTGATAACACTCGCTATGCAGTCGGCTATGGCGATGAATTGATCGGTTTCGTTACCGATGACAAGACCCACTGGCTGTCTCTGGCCGATGCCGATGTATCATTCAAACAAAACGGCCCTCAAGGATTTACCGCCATTGCAAAGATCAAAGACCCCACTGGCGGAACATGGACAATAACAAGGGCTTTTCGTAAAAACGCCTGCTCTGAAACCATAGATGTCATATCAAAAGTAACTGTCGATAAGGACCGTCAAGTCGTTCGCCTGCCATGGCTGACAATCTTCCCCGGCCTGGGCAACTTTGGCCCAAAAAAACATCAGGCCCTTTTCGCTGGCCTTGAATACCTCGCCGACGAACCTTCCAGCACAAAAGCAGACATCGAAACAGCAGAACACCTCAGACGAATTCCCGACCCCGTGAAAATTACTTTCCCCCTGATGGCAATCGAAACCGAAGGTAAATACCTCGGCCTTATCTGGGAAAAATCCGATATGACCGCCGCCGCCTTCGATTCGCCCGACAGGTTATATGCTTCCGGCGCACACCTGATGGAGCTTTCCGCCCCCGCCGTCGGTAACTTTCGCCTTGAAAATGATTACGCCGCCATGGGCGGTTTCACAATGACTGCAAACAAACCCATTACAGCAAAAGCTATGATAATAGCCGGCACCGGCGACTCTGTCGTCCAGGCCGTAAAACATTACCTGCAATTAAACCCCATCCCTCCCCTGCCGACATACAAAAGCGGATTCGCAGATGCCGCTAAACTCCTCTCACTCGGCTGGCTCGATTCGGACATCAACCAGGATGGTCTCATCCGACACGCAGTCTGGGGCAATAGCTTCGGACCAACACCCGCCGCAGATGCCGCCGCCCTCATGAACTGCCACGCCGCTCAAACAGAAGACAAAAATCTCCGCGAAAGACTACTACAAGGCAGCAAGCAAATCCTTTCAAAGTTGCCGCCAAATGACCCCTACTCCTCCGGCGTCTCACATGTCCGACCGCCCATTGCCCCGCTTATCTTCGGCAGGGTCACCGAATATGTACAATTACGAAAACAACAGGCCAGGAATCTTCTTGACCAGTTCGACGAAAACGGCGTTAAATTATATCACCCAGGCAAGGTGGATTACTCACGTACACATTTCGCAAAACACGCCAACGGTCTGGCCGCCGGTTCAGTAGTCCAAATACTTGAAGCCGCAACTCTCTGTGCCGACAAACAGCTAATAGAAAAAGCCATTGAACTGCTCGACAAACAAACAATCCTTTATGCAAACACCGTCCCCCGCGGCGCACAAACATGGGAAGTCCCCCTGCACACTCCCGACGTTCTCGCCTCGGCACATCTTGTTAAAGCCTATCTGCTCGGATATATAATTACAGACCGCACCGACCTGCTCAAAGAAGCACAATACTGGGCATGGACAGGCCTGCCTTTTGTTTATCTCGAAAATCCAACCGAAAACCAGGTTGGCCCTTATGCAACAATAGCAGTCTACGGCGCCACAAGTTGGCAGGCTCCCGTTTGGTTTGGAATGCCCGTCCAGTGGTGCGGCCTAGTTTACGGTTCATCTCTATATGACCTCGCCGAATATGACCCCAAAGGTCCATGGCTGCAAATCGCAAAAGGAATTACAATCACAGCCCTGCAAATGACCTGGCCCGAATCTGACAAAGAAAGAGTTGGCCTCCTGCCCGACATATACCACCTCCAGGACCAGAGAAGCGATGGCCCCGCAATAAATCCCGGAACCGTCGGAACAGACCTGGCTCGTGCCTATGATCGCGGCAAAATCTACGATGTCAAAAAAATCAGGTCCACTGGTTGGTTCGTCCATGCCCCCGGTGCAATCAGAAATATAAAAACAGAAGGTGATACCGTAACTCTCGAGGTTCATGCATCAGGCAATCTTTTGATATCCGGCGTTCAGAACAAACCGGCGCAAATATCAACAAGACCGATCGGCTCAAGTGCCGAATTTCAGCACGCCCCCATCCAATACGATGAAAAGTTGAAATGCCTTGTGATAATACTCGCCACCCCCTCTAATGTCTCCATCAAAACAGCAAGTTCTTTATTAGAGTCGTATAGTATCGACGAGTTCTCTTTGCCCGGATACGACATTTTGTTGACGGTGAGGTTGCCGGGAAATCGGACTATTTCTTGATAATTTACTTTATGGCAGCAGGATTTCCATTAAACGCCCGCGGAAAAGTTCACACTCGAACTGGGTGTCCCAGTAATCGGTCACTTGAAATCTATTCGTCCGAGGTCACTTCTTGCCTTAGAGATTTAATTTTGCCGCGATGTTTTTTATCCGCCAGCCTCCTGCGCCGTGCCGAAGCTGTTGGTTTGGTTGCCCGGCGGACCTTGGGAGCAACCAGGGCTTTGCGGATAAGTTGGGCCAGTCGGTTGAGCGTTTCCTGACGATTACGCCCTTGATGACGGAACCGGTCCGACTCCATAATCAATATCCCCTGCTCGGTCAGCCGCCGCCCGGCCGATTTCGCCAATCTCTTCCTGGCGGCATCGGGAATCACGTCACAGTTTTTCAGATCGAACATCAATTGCGCACGGGTACTTACTTTATTTACGTTCTGTCCCCCCGGCCCGCGCGAACGGATATACCGAATCTTGATATGATCCGCAGAGATGGTGATTTTGTCATTTATCTGTAACATGGACACCTAAACCGCAGGACTTACGATTGGCTCTGCCAGATACAATGCCAGATACAACGACCCATTGTGTATAAATAGCTGGCTCAAATCAGGTTCTCGATCAGGACAACCCGGCAGGGCGCCCCATCGGACCCGGCCAGTTTTAGTGGACCGCACGCCAGAAAATATTCGCCCGGTTCAATCTCCCCCAGCGTAATAGTCTCCAGGATAGTTACATTATTCCCCAACAATAACTGGTGGACAGTTTTATTGATCTCGCCCGGTTTACCTATGCTCAGGTAGTCCATGCCCAGCAGTAAAATACCCTGATCGACGATAAATTGCGCCGCGGTCTGGTCAATATATACAAAATCAGGATCGAAAGATACCTGACCGTCACCTAACAGTTGTGAGTTGTCGGTTTTTAGCAGCAGCCGTTTGGTGCCCTGCGGAACCTTTTCTCTTAGAACATCGCCGGTAACGATTGGCATAGCACGGCAGTCTGCCACATACGCCCGACCGTAAAGATGGTCCAGTGGAATCTCATCCACGCCATAGCCGTCGGGAACAAAGTGCAGTGGGGCATCGACATGAGTCCCCGTGTGAGCGGACAGATTAACCTGGGAAAGATTGGAATGGTCACCGTGTTCGATACTGCCTCGCAGCCTCCGCTGATAGGGCACGTCCTTAGGCCAGACCACCACACCTGTTGCCAAAGTCAGCGATATATCATGGATTATCATGTCTTTACTCATCGGCTGTTATTATAGCGATAAATACTCACAGGTCAACCGACAAGTTGCCTGTCCAGACCGACCTGCAGCAGTAAATAGTTATAAAGTTAGCTGTGACAAGGAATTATAACGGTCAGGGCAGACTACCGAACTAAATCCATATAAACTATAGCCACAAGTGGGCCAATCTGGTATAATAGTTGCGTAATGTATGGATTTAAATCTCAAATACTATTGTTAATGTTGTTGCCGCTTGTTTGGACGGCATGGTTGCCGGCTTCTGCTATGGCTGAGGAGTCGGTTCAGCCTAGATGTTTGACGGCGGTGGGCGTGTATCAACTGACCGATTTTGACCCAAAACTGACCGGCCGCACAGTCAGGGTAGCGATGGTAGAGCTGAGTCAATCAATAATGTTTGACAATGAGTTGTCAGATTATGCGTTTATGCCCAATTTCGAGCATCGCTCACTTACGCACGTGAACCTTGGCGATCTCTACTGTTATCAGAACCCTCATCATCCGATTGTATGTAGTGATCACGCTACTATGATCGCCGGAACGCTTTTTGGCCGCGATACCTCAGCCGGCCTGGCGGATTTGGGTGCTTTTGAGTACCGTGGAATAGTGCCGGATGCCCTGGTTGAGGTTTTTGAAACCAACTGGTTTATTTACAAACAGGTATTGGCAGGTGTCCGTGAATCGTTCGATAACGATGTGATCAGCATCAGTTGGGGCACGGATGCAAGTGATGCGATTACCGCTTGGTGGCAGCGGGGCATCGATGCCATGGCCCAGCACCAGGGCGTGGTAATAGCAGCCGGCTGTGGTAACGGTTCCGATGACGAGTTCACTTCCATTAGCAAACCATCGTGGGGTTATAATGTTATTAGTGTTGGAGCAGCCAGTGGTTTGGGTGATTTCCCCGATTTTCTTCAGTATATAGGCCCCCCGATTATGACCTGCAGCAGTTTCGGCCCGACCGATGACGGCAGATGCAAACCTGATATTATCGCCCCGGGCATTTGCCTGGGCCCGAGCGGTTATTCAGACGAAACATATAATTGCGAAATGACAGCGGTCAGTTACAGCAGTTTTGCCGCCCCGCAGATCGCCGGAATCGCTGCACTGTTGATCGATGCTGTCCGGCAAAATGACATTGCCCATGCGGATGATCCACGCGTAATAAAAGCACTGTTGCTCAATGGCGCCAACAAGCTCATCGGTTGGCACAAAGGCAATTGCGGTCCACGGGACGACCACGAGGTACCCCTGGACTATCAGCAGGGAGCCGGACTGGTCAATGCCTGGAATTCATACCGACACCTTATAGCCGGCCGATACGATCCAAATGATCTCAGCGACCTCGGCGATCCAAACGACGCCAATCACGGCTGGGACTGGGGCTGGGTCAATTTTGACCCTAATGATCCCGATTCCCAGAGAATATACTATATGCCCCAACCGCTGGAACCGCACAGTTATTTCAAGGCAACATTATGCTGGTATCGGCATTACCAGCCACAGGGGATATTCGAGCCTTTACCGCTCAATGTGCTCACCCTGGAATTATGGTCTGTTGACCAGCAGGGCAATTTATCAGCGAAACTCGATTATTCCGACAGCACCTGCGACAACCTTCAGCACATATATTATTACAGCCCGCAGGCCCAATCGGTGGCCCTGATAGTAAACGGCATTGGCAGCGGCGTCGGGGACATCTCCTATGAACCCTATGGGTTGGCATATTGCAGCGGGCAGGACAATTGGTCGGGTGATCTGTTTTCCGCTGATTTGGATGCTGACGGCCTGGTCGGTGTCAACGACCTGCTGCAACTTATCTACAAAATATTGTGGGCACAGAACAATAAACATCCAATCGAGGAATACTTCCGGGAAGACATCAATGCTGACGGTCAGATTAATGGGCTTGACCTGAGCAAACTGGCCGAACAATGGCAGTGGCGCTCGATCTGGAATTGACCAGCCACTCCGGCTCTCGTGCCTTCTTCCTTTTGATAAAATGGTTCTGAACAACATAGATAGTGATTATGGCCGATTTATTCTTACTTCTTAGCACTTTTAGACCGTCTTGCAGACCAGCCAAAAGACGCGCACAGACGGACCGCAGCCCTATTCTTGCCATTATGTGCTTTGCTGCCCTGTTTGTGCTGCTGATTCCAGACACGGCTCAGGCTTATATCGGACCTGGTGCCGGTTTTGCGGTGGCTGGCTCACTGCTGACGATGTTTGCGGCATTTTTCGCCGCGATCCTGGCGTTTTTTACATGGCCCATCCGTTATATTATTCGAGCGGTCCGCGGCCGACACGCCTTCAAAAACAGTCGGGTCAAAAAATTCGTGATACTGGGCCTTGACGGACTCGACCCGGGCCTAGCCGAACAATTCATGAACGAGGGGTTGCTGCCCAACATGGCCAAACTGCGAGAGCAGGGCTGTTTCAAGCGATTGGCAACGACCACTCCTTCTATTTCACCTGTGGCATGGTCATCGTTTCAAACCGGCGTCAATCCGGGCAAACACAACATCTTTGATTTTCTCACACGCGATAAGCGAACCTATCAGCCCAGGCTCAGTTCAGTCGATATCAGGGGCCCAAAACGAAAAATCAATATCGGTAAGTATCAGTTCCCCCTGGGCAAAGCCGACATTCGTCTGTTACGCAAGGGCAGGCAGTTTTGGAAAACGCTCGGCGAGCACGGCATATTCAGTCATGTCATTCGCGTACCCATCACCTTTCCGCCGGAAAAGTTTTACGGCGTATCGCTTTCGGGAATGTGTGTACCGGACCTGCGAGGCTCGCAGGGAATGTTTTCTTTTTATACGACCCGCGACAACGACAGCGACCCACGCACCGGTGGTGAAAATTATCACGTTAGCAGACAGGGCAACACGATAAAAACCGAGCTTGTCGGATCCGAAAATCCACTCCGCAAGGACAAAAGCGTTTTGAAATGCCCATTTGCGATAACTATCAAAGATGAAACGTCCGCCTCGATCAAGATTAGCGGTGACAGTTACACGCTTGAAAAAAATGTATATACCCCGTGGATAAATGTCGATTTCAAGGCCGGGCCAGGTATGAAGATACGCGGCATCTGCAAGTTTCTTTTGCTCAGCACCGCCCCGGAATTTGAACTGTACGTAACGCCCATCAACATCGATCCGGAAAAACCCGTCATGCCCATCGCCCATCCGGGTGTTTACTCGGCTTATCTTGCCAGGCGGCAGGGTCCGTTTGCCACTCTCGGATTGGCCGAGGATAGTTGGGCTCTTAACGAAAAAATCCTCAGTGACGACGGCTTCCTCCAGCAATGTATTCAGATAGACCAGGAACGCGAAAAAATGTTCTTCGATTCACTTGATAAGGTCAAACACGGCCTGTGTGTTTGTGTCTTTGACGGCACCGATCGCATCCAGCATGCGTTCTGGCGACAAATCGACAAAGAACACCCCATTCATCAGGAAGGCCGCGGGCAATCACGGGATGCCATCAAACAATTGTATCGACGCATGGACAACCTGGTCGCCAGAACGCTGGAAAAATGCAAAGGCAAAGACACCATTTTTATGATTATTTCCGATCATGGCTTTAACTCGTTTCGCTATGGGGTCGATTTGAACCGTTGGCTCGAAGATAACGACTATCTTACCGTCAGGCAAGGCCGGCGAGACGAACAATATCTGCAATCTGTCGATTGGTCACAAACACAGGCTTTTGCCGTCGGCCTGTCTGGCATCTTTCTCAATCTCAAGGGACGTGAATCGCAGGGAATAGTCGATCCCGGCGCCCAGGCCGCGCAGTTGCGCAGGGAAATCGCAGAGAAACTTTGCCAACTTACCGACCCGGCACGGGGGCAACAAAAAGCGATTAAGCAGGTTTACAACTCGCTGGAGATTTACTGCGGACCCTATAAAGACGAAGCGCCCGATCTGCTGGTCGGCTATAACAAAGGCTACCGCGCTTCCTGGGAAACCGCTATCGGCCGGGTGACAGATGAGGTCTTCCATGACAACACCAAAGCATGGAGCGGGGACCACTGTATCGACCCTCAACTCGTTCCCGGCGTACTTTTCTGCAATCGACCCATTGCAACCGATAACCCACGATTGATGGATATAGGCCCGACCGTCCTGGATATGTTTGGCGTTACGGTGCCCGGATACATGGACGGGAAACCGCTGACCATCGCTGACCTCGAACCTGACAAAGGGAAAACGAAAACCGGCTCGAAGGATATCTCTCATGGCCGACAATAAACAAAAACTTGACAGAAGACAATTTCTCAAACAATCCACCCTGGCAACGGCGGCGATTACTACAGGTTTGCCCGTAAAACACGTTTATGCGGCACGAAAAAAACGCTCCGGCAAAACCGCAAAAAAAGTGATCGTCATCGGCTTCGATGGCATGGACCCACGATTGTCCGAAAAAATGATGAATGACGGTTTACTGCCTAATCTGGCCCAGTTCCGCAACCAAGGCGGATACCACGTATTGGGCACCAGCATCCCTCCGCAAAGTCCTGTAGCCTGGGCAAACTTCATCAATGGCGCCGGACCCGGCACACACGGAATTTTCGACTTCATCCATCGCAACCCCCAAAGACAGGTCGCCCCATTTATGTCCACCTCCGAAACCGTTTTAGGTGCAGGTTACTGGCAAACAGGAGACCACAGGCTGCAACTGGATTTTTGGCCATTCAACCACAAACCTGCCGAAACCGTCCTGCGCCGCCAGGGAACACCCTTTTGGGATTATCTCGACCAGGCCGATATCCAATCGACATTTTACGATCTGCCTTCCAACTATCCGCCCAGCCGCTCGAAACACGGCAACCATCGATGCCTGGCCGGTATGGGCACCCCCGACCTGCAGGGAAACTACGGCGGGTATCATCACTTTGCCGAAGACGGACCGTTTCAGATGGAAGACGATGGCGGATGTAAACGCTCCATGCTCTTTTTCGAAAACGAGCAGGCAGATGGAACCCTGTTCGGACCGCCGAACACTTTTCTTAAAAACCCACAATCGACCAAAATCGGTTTTGCAGTGCATCGCGATATCCAGGCACGCGCCGCGATAATTGAAATCCAGGACCGTAAGATACTACTTAAAGAAGGACAGTGGAGCCGCTGGCTTAAACTGGAATTCGAACTGACCATGCCTTTTTTTTTGCCCGACAAAAACCTCAGTGGAATATGCCGTTTTTACCTCCAGGAAGTTGCTCCCAACTTCCGCCTCTACGTCAGCCCTATTAACACCGACCCATCCGAACCGGCACTTAGAATTACCGAGCCACCGGAGTTTATAGAAAAAATTTCAGACAAATTGGGATTGTTCTACACCACTGGGTTCCAGGAAGATCACAAAGCACTGTCAACAAAAATATTCGTCGAGGACGAATTTATCACCCAGGCCGGTATTGTGCTCGAAGAGCGCCTTAACCTGCTGGAATACGCCCTGGAAAACTATGACGACGGCTTGTTGTTCTTTTACTTCTCCAGTACCGACCTGCAGGGCCACATGCTATGGTGGGACTCAGACGATAAACACCCGGTCCGTTCCACAGCCGAGGCAAAAAGATGCTTTCTCCATCTCCAGAACATCTACCGAAAAATGGATGACGTGCTCGGACGAATCGTCAAACGTTACGGCGTTCAGGCCACCATTATGGTGATGAGCGATCACGGTTTTGCCAATTTCAAAAGGCAGTTCAACCTCAATACCTGGCTGCGGAACAACGGCTATATCGCCCCCGCCGACGCCTCGTGGATATTGAGTGACGTTGACTGGTCTCGCACCAGGGCGTACGGTTTGGGTATTAACGGACTGTATCTTAATCTTAGCGGACGGGAACGGGACGGTATTGTACAACCGGGTCGGGAACGGGAAGAGCTTATCGCCGAGCTGATAAGCAAACTCCAGGCAGTCACAGACGTTAATGGCAACAGGGTGATCCGCGAGGTGCACCGCACCGACAAGGCATATTCCGGACCCGCTACCGGATTGGCGCCGGACCTGATCGTCGGTTACTGTCGCGGCTACCGCGCTTCATGGGCTACCTGTCTGGGCAAGATGCCCAGGGAGGAGGATGTGCTGCTGGATAACGACTCAGCATGGAGCGCCGACCATTGTGCCGATGTCTCGGAGGTGCCCGGTGTCCTCTTCAGTAACAGACCCATTGCCGCCGATAAACCAGCGCTGGTGGATATGGCGCCATCTATTCTGACAGAATTTGGCTTGAAGATTCCATCGACGATGACAGGAAAGAACATTTTTACGACCCAGGCGTAATAAACCAGATAGGCATAGACCCATAATGAATGAAAATGTCGGGTACAATGATACCCATTGGGTATAGCAATTGAATTAGGAGTTATCGCACATGGCTAAGATCAAAATCGACTCGAACCTTTTTGATCGTCTCAAAAAGGCCGCCGAAGTAGCCGGCTACAGCAGTACCGAAGAATTTGTCACACACATAATCGAAAAGGAATTGGCCAAAATCGAAACCGACAACGTGGACGAAAACGTCGCGGATCGCCTCCGCGGACTGGGGTATATCGAATGATGGACTTTCTCACCGGCGTTATAGTCTGGATAAACGTATTGGCCAACAGCCTGGGTTGGCTACTGGCGCCGATAGCCGTACTGCCCGGATGGTTATCCAACACCATTATCTCCGCAGTAACCGGAGTGTTGTTACTGATTATTTTCAAATACACTTCCAATCAACTCGCCATCGGCCGCGTCAGGAACGAGATCAAAGCCAACATGCTCGCCCTGAAACTGTTCAAAGACAGCGTCTCGGTAACTTTGAAGGCCCAGGGACATATTTTTGGCGGATCGCTGCGATTATTGTTTCATGCCGTTCGACCAATGCTTGTGATGATCCTGCCGGTAACTTTGCTGTTGGCACAGATGGGACTATGGTATCAGGCACGGCCGCTACGAACTGGAGAGCAGGCCATAATCACCATGAAACTAAATGGTGATATCGATACCGCTTGGCCACAGGTAGATATCAAATCGATACCTGCCGCAAAGGTGATCGCCGGTCCGGTCTGCGCTTTCAGTACGCGGGAAATATGCTGGGAAATCGAAGCTCAGCAAAACGGCTGTCACAATATAGTTTTCCATGTAGATCATCAACAAATCGAAAAAGAACTGGCAATCGGCCCCGGCTTTATGCGCGTAAGCACCAATCGGCCGGGCCGGCACTGGACCGATGTCCTGATGCACCCATGGGAAAAACCTTTCGAACCCGATTCCATCGTTCACTCGATCACCATCGCCTATCCGGACCGCATTTCCATAAACAGCGGTACCGACTGGTGGGTGATTTATTTCTTTATCGCTTCGATGGTGTTTGCAATGATTTTCAAACCGTTCTTGAAAGTTAAAATATAAAAGGTTGATTGAAATGTCAAATTTTGTGCGTTTTGTAGCGTTGTTGATGATACTGTTGGTCTGCGCATCGATTGCGTACGGTCAGTTTCGCCCGTACCGCCCCACACCTAAGGATAAGGACAAAAGCCAAAACAAAACCCAAAGCCAGGACAAAGCCCAAACCGAAAATAAGGGTGCCGACGAAAGCGAAAAACCGCAGCAGGTCACCCCCACCCCGGAAGATCGCATCGGAGCTTACCAATTCCCAACCGCCGATCACTGTGAGATACTTACCGTCCAATACGATGGTGATCGGGTAACTGAATGGTCACAGGTTCTGGTGGACGAGCAAACCTGCCTGGTTTCACCGGTACTCAAAGTGGGACGCGAGCACGAGTTAAATCATCACCGTGTTACTGTAACTTTCACCGGCACAGGATCGGTAGAGATGTCTCTGGGACACTATGGAGGGGACAAACTTGACGATGTTATCACTAAAGAAAACCTTCGCAGTAAATTCGAAACATTAAAAAGCGGACAGGAAATACCAATTTCTTCGTCATACAAACAGGAACGTTGCGCATGGCTGTTCCTGCGAATCGCAGGTCAGGTAAAAATTACCGACGTTCGTCACACCTTCTGGCGGGGCCAGGACACAATTTACGGACATGTCCCCGGACAGTTCGAATTCGCCGGACTTAAGCTGCCATATCGGCTCATGTACCCACGAAACTACGACCCGAACAAAACCTACCCGCTGACCCTAAGCGTCTCAGGTTCCGGCGGCATTGGAGCCGACAATATAAAAAATATGGAGCAGGTTATACTGGCACGGTATCTTTTTACCAACTACTACTACGACAACGATTTCGAATGCTTTAGTCTGGTACCGCAGATCCCTGACAGAAAAACGATCCCCTCGCCATATTGGCCCAGCGGCGACCGGGGAAAACCTTCTTCTTATCATCCTGCTCTCAACAGCCCACCCAGCCAGCCGGCACTACCGATGCTTGACGAAAACGGATGGTACGTGCAGGCCACCCTTGCGTTGATCCACAAGATGATTGAAAACAAAAACTTCCATATCGATCCAGACCGTATCTACTATTCTGGGTTCTCATTTGGCGGAAAGGGCTGTTGGGAATTCTTAAAGGCTGACCGCACGCTTTTCGCCGCCGCTATGTGCGGTGCCGGCTGGCCCATCGGACAGCCTTATACCGACCCGACCGGCCCACTGCTGGAACGCCTTAAACTCGAAGTGCAGCGATACAAACATACTCCCGTATATATCTTTGCCGGCCAGCTCGATGGTATGCGATATGGCAGCAGTGCCGTGGACAAGGAAATCCGTGCACAGGGCGGAAACAGCACCTACATCGAATTTCCCAACACTGATCATGTTTCCACTGCTGGAAAAGCCTGGGGCAAACGCGACCACATCGTCTGGCTGTTCCAACAGAACCGCAAAAACAACCCACCTCCCGGTGAAGACCCGTTCCCCAACGGCGTTTACCCATAACCCCTATCGGAAGAACTATTATGATTACCAGTAACATCGGTTTAATCATCACTCTGAATATACTCCTCATATCATTACCGACACTTGCGGACACTCCTCCAGTCCTCCGGGCCGACGACTTCAAACATTACATCGACAGCTTCAACCATCGCGACGAAGAGCTTTACTCCAACATCCCAAACACAAAAGCCTGGGATTTTCTCCGTAGTAACATCCCTCTGTTCGAATGTCCCGACCGTGATTTCGAACAAACCTGGTATTTCCGATGGTGGACCTATCGAAAACACGTCAAACTTACACCAGACGGTTACGTCATCACCGAATTTCTCCCCAAGGTCCCATGGTCCGGCAAACACAACACCATCAGTTGCCCAGCCGCACATCATTTCTACGAAGGACGTTGGCTGCACAACCAAAACTACCTCAACGACTACGCCACCTTCTGGTTCCGCAAGGGCGGCAGTCTCCGAAGCTACAGCTTCTGGGCCGCCGACGCCATGTACGCACGCTATCTCGTAAACGCCGACAAGGAATTCCTCATCGGACTGCTCGATGACATGATAAACAACTACCACGAATGGGAAAAGAAATGCCTCGAACCGGACGGACTCTTTTGGCAGGTTGACGGCTGCGACGGCATGGAAGTTTCCGTTGGTGGCAGCGGTAAACGCGCCACCATCAACAGCTACATGTTCGGCGACGCCACCGCCATCGCCAAAATCGCCGCTCTCGCCGGCAAACCCGAACTCACAAAAACATACTTGGCAAAAGCGGAAAAAATCAAAAACCTCGTCCTGACCAAACTATGGGACGAAAAGGCGCAATTCTTCAAAGTACTACCTCGCGGCGAAAATGCCAAACTAGCCGATGTCCGAGAACAACATGGCTACACTCCCTGGTACTTCAACCTCCCCGAACCCTCCAAAGGATACGAACATGCCTGGAAGCAGCTCATGGACCCTCAGGGCTTCTACGCACCGTTCGGTCCCACAACCACCGAACAACGGCACCCTGGTTTCAAAATTTCATACCAGGGACATGAATGCCAGTGGAACGGACCAAGCTGGCCACTTTCGACCTCCATCACTCTCACTGCCCTGGCCAACGTCCTCAACAACTACCCTCAGTCCGCCGTCACAAAATCAGACTACTACGAAACACTAAAAATCTACACCAAATCCCATCGCCGTAAACGCGACGATGGCCAAGTCATCCCATGGATCGACGAAAACCTCAACCCACACACTGGCGACTGGCTCTCACGCACACGACTGAAATCATGGAAGAACGACACCTGGGACGAAGGAAAAGGCGGCAGGGAACGCGGCAAAGACTATAACCATTCCTCTTACTGCGACCTCATCATCACCGGCCTCATCGGACTGCGACCCCGCCCCGACGACATCGTCGAAATCAATCCACTGCTTCCCGAAGGCCGATGGGACTGGTTCTGCATGGACAACATCCTGTACCACGGCCACATTCTCACCATCCTCTACGACAAAACCGGAACAAAATACAACCACGGCCAGGGCCTTCACCTCCTCATCGACCAACACCCCGCCGCCCACGCCAACAACCTCACCCCCATCAAAGCCAAACTACCTACCGTATGTCCCCAATAAAAACTGATAATTTGAGTCTATTTATTCCCACTACGCCTGATGAAATGCGTCAACGCGGGTGGGATCGGGCTGATATTATTCTTGTTACTGGTGATGCCTATGTTGATCACCCTGCTTTCGGTGCTGCATTGATAGGCAGATGGCTGGAAAAACTGGGCTACCGGGTGGCTATACTTGCCCAGCCCGACTGGCGAAGCGCGGAGCCATTTCGAGTTTTTGGACCTCCAAGACTGTTCTGGGGCATTACTTCCGGTGCCATTGATTCGCGTCTTAACGACTATGCTTCTATGGGGCATCGTCGAAAAAAAGACGTATATAGCCCGGATGGGGCCTTGGGGCTTCGTCCCGGGCGACCTTTGCTTGTTTATTCGGCCCGTGTCCGTGAGGCCTTTAAGGGAATTCCTGTAATCCTTGGAGGTCTTGAAGCCAGCATTCGCCGAATTGTTCATTATGATTTTATCGAAGATAAGTTGAAAAGATCGGCGCTGACCGATGCCAAAGCCGATCTGCTGGTGCACGGTATGGGCGAACTCGCCATCAAAGAGATTGCCCAACGGCTAAGTGATGGCCAGTCCATCAGCCAGTTGACAAACATACCAGGCACTGCTTACATGGTTAATCGTCAGACAGCTATACCGGATAATGCCAAACGCCTGCCTTCATTATCGCAGCAAAAAGCAGACCCCTACAGCGTAATGGATGCTCAGAAATTGTATGAGGCTCAGGCTCATCCAAACGGCCTGCCGGTAATCCAGGATCAGGACCCGGGCACTCTTGTGGTAATGCCGCCCTCGCAGACTCTAAGCACATCCGTGATAGACGAATTGTATGGTCTCCCTTTTACTCGCAGATGGCATCCGACTTATGACAAATTGGGTGGAGTCCCAGCCCTAGAACCGGTACAATTCTCAATAACTACTCATCGCGGCTGTTTCGGCGGCTGTTCATTTTGTTCCATTCATATTCATCAGGGCAGGCAAATTTGTTCACGTTCTATTGAAAGTTTATTGGCGGAAGCTGATTCCCTGACAAAGCACAAACAATTCCGCGGTACTATCAGCGACATAGGCGGTCCGACAGCTAATATGTACGGCATGAGATGCGATCATTCTGACAGTTGCCGGCGAGTAGGCTGCCTTGTTCCATCGGTATGCAAAAATCTCAAATCCGACGCCAGCCAATTAATGAATATGATGGAAGCATTCCTGAAATGGAAAGAAAGCCAGCCGTCCCCGGTAAACATATATGTAGCTTCAGGCATACGACATGACCTGGCGATTCGAAATAAAGACTATATCAATTTACTGGTTCGGCATTTTGTGGGCGGCCATCTTAAAGTTGCTCCGGAACACTATTGTTCCAGGGTACTTGAGCTGATGGGCAAGCCTCCGTTTGAAATCTTTGAAGAATTCGAAGCTTATTTTAAGCAAGCTTCTCAGCGGGCTGGTAAAGAACAATACCTTGTGCCGTATTTCATAAGCTCGCACCCCGGCTGTACCGCTGATGATGCGATGACGCTCACAGAGTACTTAGTATCACGTTCATGGCGCCCACGTCAGGTTCAGGATTTTAGCCCCGTACCGCTGACTGCTTCAACAGCTATGTATGTATCCGGCCTTGACACAAAAGGTGGAAAAATCCATGTCCCTCGCGGGCATAAGGAAAAAATTCTCCAGGCTTCACTGTTGCAGTACTATGAACCTAAAAACAAAAAAATTGTAACCGATTTTCTTCAACACCGACATCGAACTGATTTAATCAGTCAAATTAGCCGGTTGAAAACGCGTAGAAAAAATACGTTCTAAATTTTTCTTCGTCATATTCGCCCAATATATATAACCTTGTCATCACCAACGGAATAGAAATCTTTAATACAGGCTTCATTACGATAGCCAAGCTTTTCGTAAAACTGACGCGTTGAAAAGTACCGCTGGCTTCCAGACGTCTCGACTGCAATCATTCGACCTTTGAGTTTTTTAATAATCGCTGTTGCATACTGAACAAGAGATGTTCCCACGCCTTGTTTTTGATTGTCCGGGGCCACTGCCAGCCAGTAAATATCAAAGGTACCAACCGTGCAGGGGGTCGGTCCAAAACAAACCCATCCGATTGTTTTCTGTGCCTCTTTGGCAACAAAAGATTGGTAGCTGACCTCCGGCCCACCTGAAATCGAATCGTCAAATACTTCTTCTGCTATCTTAAGCTCTTCCGGCCTAAAAAACTTTGTCTGTTTTAGAATCGCCATAACGACATTTTTATCTTCCGGGCAGGCTCGGTGTATGCCTGTTGTAAAGGGTTTAGTACGCATAGAGATATTTCCTGTAATAGTATCAAAGCGAATATATATTAGAACTCCGCATTAAAGCGTTATGCAATAAGGTTTCTATAAACTTTTTGCAACTTATTCCTCCGGCCTCAAGGGCGGCTGCAAATCCGGCATCGGCAGATATATCGGGATTCGGATTGACTTCAAGTACGAATATCTGCTTATTGTGGTTCATACGAAAATCGACACGGGCGTAATCACGACAACCGATAGCATTCCATGCGGCGAGTGCATGTTGCCGTACGAGGCCAGATGTTTCTTCGGATAACCGGGCCGGTATAATACGGGGGGTGTTATTATATGCAAAGGAATCGGCATCCCATTTTGCGGAATAACCAACAATCCTCATGCTATTTGCATCAAAGGCACTAAAATCAATTTCGGCAATCGGCAGAACCTGAACTTCGTTATTTTGCTGAAGTAAAGAAACATTGAGCTCACGGTCTGGTATAAATTGCTCAACAAGAGCCGGCTGCTTAAACTGCCTGTGAATTTGATTGATTGCCTTGTCCAAGGCCATACCTGGCAGGTCAACAATCGAGTCAGCATCGATGCCTTCACTGGCATCGGAAAAAACCGGTTTTACAACATATTTCCCGTGTACCAACCCTTTCAGACAAATCCCCTGCCCGATTGGAACAATTGTTCCTTCCGGAACCGGAACCTCTGCTGCTTTAAGCACGGCCTTTGTCTGCCATTTGTTTTGAGCCAGTATCAAAGCAGGCGTGTCACTGCCTGTACATGTTCGGCCATACACCTGGCAGATCGCGGGAACATAACATGCGTGCAAAATATCAGCCGGCAACTCTTCAACCAGGTTAAAGACGATTCCTTGATCACTATGGGTAAGAATATCGGGTAATTGTTCGATTGTTTCGATACTCTTGACCTGGTATTTTATCCCCAGCGCCCTAAACGCCTCAGTAACCGCATGGACTTCCTCCATAAGACCTGCGTTGCTTTCCACGAAGACAGCTCCGTCTTTGGTTATCAGCCCTTTGTCCACAGCGTTGTGGATAATCAGAACATTGCCTGTCATATAAATGTTGCCTGTTCATTTTAGGGAACCTCTAAAAATTGCTTTTGTCACGAGAACGAGCGAAATTTTCGTCAGCGAGGCAGAGGTCAAAAATCGCCGCAGGCGTAGTTTCAACTACGTTGAGGACGATTTTTGGCCGATAACGATGCTGACGGAAATTGCAGCCGTTCGTAGTAAAAATGAATTTTAAGAGGTTCCCTTAAGCCTTTTAAGAGCGTTATTAATTATTTGATCGATTAATTCTTCGTACTTCAATCCTTGCTGAATTGCAATCATTGGCAGATCGGAATGTATCGGATGAAGACCTGGCAAGGGGTTTATTTCTAAAAAACATGGAACCCCTTCTTTATCACAACGAAAATCCACGCGGGCCGCATCTCTGCATTGAAGGGCTTTGTAGGACTTGAGGGCTAATTGCTCAAGCTGCCTGTGAAGCGAGCCTTTTCGGTATGGTACATAGTTTACCAGCTTTTCATATTGCTTTTTCGCAACGTATGAGTATATAGCGCCCTTTTTGTCCTGCAGTATCTCGATTTCCATAATCCCCAGCACATGAGCATCATTTCCATTGCCTAAAACTCCGACCGTAAATTCCCGGCCAGGCAGAAATTCCTCCACCAGAACAGGCTGAGAAAAACGCTCCAGTAAATATTCGCATGTTTGTGTCAGTTGGTCTCTTGATTCTATCCGGGAGTTGTGATTTATGCCCTTGCTGGTTCCTTCAGCTATAGGTTTTGCAAATAGGGGATATTCAAAGGCGGTGTGGTCAATGCTTTCAAGAGATTCGATTACTTTGAATTTAGCGGTGGGTAGTCCGCTGTCACGTACAATGCGCTTGGCAAAACCCTTATCCAAAGTTATTGCACAAACAAGAGGATCTGAAAATGTATAGCCGATATTGTACACCTCAAGAATTGACGGCACATGCGATTCACGACATCGGCCTGATAAACCTTCGGCAACATTGAAAACCAGGTCCCATTTCTCTCCAGCGACAAGGCGAGAAGATAGCGAACGAGCATTGCCAATTCGGTCGGTCTTATACCCAAGACTTTTAATGGCCTGCTCTATCAGCGCAATTGTTTCCTCCAAATCGAGTTCCGCGATATCTTCCTCGTCATAGCCTGAACCTTCGTAATCGATCCTCAAATCGTATGTGAGGCCAATTATCATAATATCTCCGTTTCACAGAACAGCCAAACATCATAAATCAAACAAAAAACTGCCATCAGGAGTTGGTGTTTTTTTCCTTTTTTCAACAATTTCACGGCGTCTCTCGTTCCTGGCCATATTGACAGGCTGAATAATTGACGCCTTTCCAACGGCCAACTCCCATACACCGGCCTTGAGCGGTTGGACTTGTTCATCTTGTGGTTTCGGTAATGTTTTGATTTCAGGTTCAGGGTAATTAACCATAAGCCCTTCGTAGTTACGTAAAACCGTGTGCGTTGGACTCATGGAAACAATATAGTTCGGCATAATAGGTATTTTCCCGCCGCCGTGCGGTGTATCTACTATAAAAGATGGTATGGCTATGCCGCTTACTCTACCTTTCATATATTCGATTATTTCTATCCCCCGGCTCAAAGGGGTGCGAAAATGCTCAATACCACGCACCAGATCACACTGGTACAAGTAATACGGCCTGACTCGCATGCGAATCAGGCCGCGACATAGTTGCTCAATAATCTGGGCGGAATCATTAACTCCTCTTAGCAAAACCGTTTGATTGCCAAGAGGTATTCCAGCGTCTGCTAACCTGTTGCAGGCATCTGCCGATTCAGGGGTCAATTCGTTTGGGTGGTTAAAATGGGTGTTGATCCACAGCGGATGATACTTACGCAGCATTTCTACGAGTTCGGCGGTAATCCTCATCGGCAAAACGACTGGTACACGGGTACCGACGCGGATTACCTGCACGCTCTCCACTGAGTGGATACTTGACAGGACGGCCTCAATCGCATCGGTTGGCATTGTTAATGGGTCGCCGCCGGAAATAATAACATCAGAAATTTCCGGATGAGCCAACAGATAATCTGTTACTTGTTGGAGCCTGCGAGCAGAAATCGTGCATTCTCTGGTTCCAGCTATACGCTTACGTGTACAATGCCGGCAATAAGAGGCACAGGTAGTTGTTACAATCACCAGTGCTCGATCCGGATACCGATGCACAAGGCCTGGCACCGGCATGTCTTCATTTTCTTCCAGCGGGTCTTCGCTTAGCCAGGACGGACTGAAAAGTTCATCAGGCTGTGGCACACACATCTGAAAAATTGGGTCCGAAGTATCCGAACGCTGTATCAGCGAAGCATAATAGGGGGTAATAGCCAAAGGATATTTTTTAATGACATCCGCTAGATTTTGGCTATTGTGTAAGGTTGGCAGATAACGTATCAATTGGTCAGGTGTACGTATCCGGTTTTTGATTTGCCATTTCCAGTCGTTCCATCTGGTTTTAATCTGCAAATTATCTTTACAAAAGTCTGCAGAACACCTTTCTGGGCGGACTTGTTCCAAAACTGAGGTGGGCGGAGGTTCATCGGATTGCTCCGTATTTTCGGAAAAACTACACATTTTATACATGATCTGTATTCCTTAAAAAAATGAAACATTAGAACATGGTGGGCATTAAAAAAATGTCCTAAAACATCTTCCATGTTTTCATGCTCTTCCGGATAGGAACGAATACGTTCGATAAGATGTTCAATGGCATCTTCCACCAGCACGAGAACCACTTCCTCTTTATCCGCAAAATGCCGATGGAGCGTACCTTTGCCGAGGTCGGCTTTTTCAGTGTTATCTTCAGCCGTTGCGGCATCAGCACTCTTTTCGCTAAAGATATCCAAAGCTGCCTCCTTAAGCTTTTTTCGGATCATGGCGATTCTTTGCCGCCCTGCCAGCTTTTTTAGACTTAGTATTCATAAGAATGACCATATAGTCACAACTGACCGCTTGGTCAACAATAAAAATAAATTTTTAAAGAAATTTATCATTGTTTAGCACTACAGCGAGACATGGCTGTTTTTAGACCCCAAAACCACATTTACGATACCGATAACAGGTCCAATAAGTTAGCATAAATACTATCGGCTTAACATAGGTCGGTCCAGCGAAAGCTGGTAATTCATATCCGCTGTTCATAAAGTCGTCGGCAGAAGCGGTCGGTCATGCCTGCAATGTAATCGCAAACCACCCGATGTGGGCCTTGCTCATCCAACTGCTGCTGATAACGCTCGGGAAGCAGCGACGGCCGTTCGATGTAACGGGCGAACAAAACGTTTAGCCTCCGGAAACAACTCATTAACACTGTGCTTGATAAGCTGGTAAAGCTCTACACCGGCCAATTCCCCTTTGTCGATTAGTCCGCAAACCAGCGAATCGTCCAGATCGTGCGAATTATAAGCTATCGCATCGGCAATATCTGCAATCTGACCTTCGAGCGGCGCCTGGCCGCAGCCGTATTCATGTTCAACGACTGGATGGTCGTATTGCGTCTCGTGTTTCGCCAGGCATTCGCGTGTCTCGTATGTCAGGTTCAACCCACGAAAAGCCGGATACGGATGTTCGAGATATTCCACCGTTCGCAACGACTGACGGTTGTGTTCGAACCCTCCGTGTCCGTCCATAAGCTCATTGAGCACAGCTTCGCCGCCATGGCCGTAGGGTGGATGCCCCAAATCGTGCGCCAGCGATGCCGCCTCCGCTAAATCTTCATTTACTGACAATACCCTGGCTATGGTTCTGGCAATCTGGGCTACCTCGATAGTATGGGTCAAACGCGTCCTGTAATAATCACTCGCTGGATCGAGGAATACCTGTGTTTTGGCCTCCAGCCGCCGAAAAGCGGCACAGTGAACCACGCGGTCGCGATCACGCTGAAAACAAGTGCGGTAAGTGTGTTCAGGTTCATTGTGACGTCGGCCA
>Ga0315276_10000312_pt1 | contig 40989 bp, 23 predicted proteins | sample YL17G05_0_MG_FD_204542 | JGI IMG/M metagenome (GOLD analysis project Ga0315276, IMG submission 204542) | Sediment microbial communities from Yellowstone Lake, YNP, Wyoming, USA - YL17G05_0 | ecosystem: Environmental > Aquatic > Freshwater > Lake > Sediment | place: USA: Wyoming | collected...
GTTTACGAGCGCAGAAGTCACGTCCATGCTGTGGTCCGGAGCGCCCGACGCAGAGAATTCTCTGACAGATATTACCGAATTGAGTTCTTCAATCGCGTATTCTTGTGCCGGAATCAATCTTGAGATCAGCTCATCGATTTCTTTTCGATAACTATCATTCAGATACTGTCGGGCTATTCGAAGGGACGTGATCATCAGTACCGTGTAGTGGAATTCCAAATCACTGAGCTCATATCGGGTTTCATGGGCCAAGCTATATCCTCCCAACGCCTTGTCAAAGTATACCGGAATGTTCTCCTCCGAAAGTGTCGTAAGGTAGCGGAAGGCAGTGCGCCTCGGAATGCCGCACACCTCTTTAATGGCCTCAATCGTGACAACCTTACGATGGCAGAAGAGGTTTATTAGTCTTAGCATTCTGGTGATTCGGCCCATGATCAGTAACCTCCTGTTGTTCGGAGGGGAATATTCTCATAATCCCCTCCGGCGCTTTACACGATTACATGGTTGCCAACGCCAGCAGCGTTGCCAGCACTAGATCGAGCGGTGAGGAAGCCGATGAGGGGAATAAGCTGTCTCCCGGACTGACCACATTTGTGGTGTCAGGATGGACGGCAATTGGCGGGATCGGCGGATCATCGGTCGCTTGCACCTTTTGCGACGGCGTCGCGATGAGCAGAAGGGCAGCTAACAGCACTAATAGGATGATTGGAGAGCGTCTGAATCTCGGCGTGTGAGTCATAAATACCTCCGTGCCTCCGTTAGGGTCATTGTCACGAAGGCGTCCGCAAGCAATCATAGCGCCAATCTCTCCGTTGCGGATAACCCGTTGTGATGCAGTAGATTGACTACGGGAGATTCCCGGCTTGAACGGTTTGTGATGTAGCTAGGTTGTGTCATCGTTGCCACGCGCCGGCTAACCCGAAGCGAGACATAGCCGAACTCTATTGATTTCGAGCAAAAAAGCGGTTAAGCGGTGATCTTAGGGGGGTTAGAAATCCGGTTGAATGCCGTATTTCTTCATCTTTCTACGCAAAGTTGAGAGCGGCATCCCGAGTTGTGCTGAAGCAAGAGACTGATTGCCGTTTGCTCTGGCCAATGCTGCTCTAATGCGAGCTGCTTCGGCGGCCACGGCTGCTCCTTTGGTCGCGGGAGAGGCGTTGGCGCTGAGCAGCATTTCTGCGGGAAGATCAGATGCATTGATTTGCTCCCCCGGTCGGAGAATACAGTATCGCTCAACAAGATTCCGCACTTCACGGGCATTGCCCGGCCAATCATATCTTGTCAGAATCGACAACGCATCGCTGGTAAACTGAGGCGGTTTCGTACTGAGCGAGAAAATACGCAGGTAATGCTCGATCAGTGCTTCGACATCGTCTGGTCTCTCTCGCAGAGGCGCGATATCTATGACTATTCGGTTTATGCGATAGTAAAGATCCTCCCGAAACGTCTTCTCTCTGATCATTTGCAGCAGGTTCTTGTTAGTGGCATAGATAAACCGGATGTCCGTGTGAATTGGCCTGTTGCTTCCGACCTTTTCAAACTGCTGATATTCAAGAACGCGGAGCACTTTCGCTTGCATCGATACTGACATGTCCCCGACTTCATCCAGATAAAGGGTGCCGCCGTCAGCTGCAGAGAACTTGCCCTCGCGTTCTCCAACGCCGGTCGCGGTGTTCTTGGCCACACCGAACAATTCACTCTCGATCAGCGTAGGCGCAATTGCCGCACAATTCACCTTAATCAATGGCTCTTTGGCTCGATTGCTCAGGTCGTGTATCATCCGGCACAGGAGTTCCTTGCCCGTCCCGCTTTCTCCTGACAAAAGCACGCTCGCATTGGTGCGTGCAATTTGCGGCAAATGATCAAACAGACGGAGCAACGATGGATCACGAGTTATGAACGACGCTGGATTGCCAAAACGGTTCAGGTCCTGAATCAACTGCAAGTTCGTCGAGCTGAGTGTCCGGAACTGCTTTGCGGTTGTCAGAATTACTGTCAGGAAGTTGGCAATTGACAAGACGTACTGCAAATCATCCGGGTCAAAAACCGAAGGAATAGTGTGGTGGTCCAGGTAGAGAACCCCGATCGGGTTCGCTCCGTCGATGAGCGGAACACAGACTACTGATAGGATATTGTGGTACACGACGCTTCTGTACTTCTTCGTTCGTCGATCTGCCCGCGCATTCTCGATCACTACCGGTAGCAAGGTGTTAATCGCGTCCCTGGGCAAGTTCGAACTGAAATCGGTCACATCTTTGAGACTTTCATCATCGCAGTTAAGCGAGGCAATGACCTGCAGGTCAGACGAGTCCCTTTTTTGAAGCATAATTACCGCGCGCTCTGCACCCGTATGATCGACTGCAAATTGCAGCAACCGATTCAGTGACTCTTGGAAGTTGGTCATATCTCGTATCATTGTTGAGATACCCAAGAGTGCCTGAGTCATCCTTGATGAATTGTCAAATGCCTCCGATAGTCTCTGAATTGACGATTCGCAGGTCAGAACGTAACGCTTGTTCCCGAGCGCACGTGCCAGATCGAGTGACTGCTGGACGAAATTCTTGGCATGTCTGATTTGTCCCGCGGCTTCATAAAGGGACGAGAGCTTCAGGCCGACCAACATCGCCCAATATCGCTGATGCCCCCGATGGAGCACTGAAAACGCGGCCTTCCAGCTTTCCAGCCTCTCTTTCTGGTCCGATGGTGTGCCAGCGGCCAGAAGCAGTAGTCCGGTGGCATGCAGGCGGGGTGATTGTGACTTGAGCAATGACTGTATGTAGGGATCGGCTATTTTCGCAATCTCCGTACTCGCCTCATCCTTCAGTAGAAGGGCTCTTAGTAGGCCTGCTGTCGCCACATGTAGACTGCCGATCTGGAGGAGCTGCTCAACAACTTTCAGCAGCGCATCTGTGTCGGCTGGGGTGCTGTTGTCGGCATCTATCAGTAATTGTGCCAATCTGCCCTCCAAAGACCAGTCAAGCCCCTTGCCCTTCTCACTGTGTTCAAGTGCCTTGGCAACATTTTCCTCCGCAGAGGAAAGCTCTCCGGTGTACAACGACAGATCGGTAAGTCTCATATACACCCATGCCAGTTGCCGATGCCCTTTCGTCATCTGCGCTGCATCAAGCAAGGCCTTACGTGCCCCCTCTGTGTCCCCTTCATGCATCCACACGTAACCGGCTGTGTAGAGGTAGGCCGCAGTGTTCTCTGATGAGCACGCCTGGCTCGATAGTCGATAGAGGCGCTGCAACCAATAGCGCGCTTTGCTAAACTCCGCCAGTTTTACCAAGTCGAGGACCAGGATTTGACACGGCATCGAAGCGGACAACATGCGTTTATGTTCAGCCATCATACGTATGGCAATCTTGGCTATGGCAACGGCCAAATCATACATGCCCAATTCCGAATAGATGCTGCAAAGCACGCATTGAATGGAAATTGCGCGTAATGGAAGGGCGTGTACCTCCGCAACACTATACGCTTCCTTCAGGGCCTTGATCGCGGCAGATCGATCTCTCCGTTCGCGGTGCAGAACGCCGATAGTATAGAGCGTGAGGCAGACTACTTCATGCGCCTCTTGCGCTTCAGCATCGATCTGCAGCGCATCCAGCTCACTACGAGCAGTATCCAATTCCCCCCCAAAGATGAGCAGAAACGCCTTGGAACGACGCAGTTTCAATCCGTAAATCGACCGAAGGTCTATGTCCTTTCGAGCCAATTCACGCTCCAGAATATGGTTGCAGCTTGCGAAGTCAAAGATCCTTCCAAGAGTGGTCACGAGTTCGATGACAGCGTCCGACGTGTCGATCCCGCTGGATCGCCCGTAATCAATCGCGCTCTCCAGCAGAAGTCGCGCATCCTGGGCACGGCTCAGAGAACCGGCGAGCTCTCCGGCTTCGAGGAGAACACGATAGCGTTCTTCAGCGGAATGCCCGTCTCCCTGGAAGGTATCCAAATCAAGCAAGCGTTTGTACGCGAGAAACGCCTTGGATATATGACCCTTCAGCCTGTACTGCTGTGCTTTTGCGAGAAGATCTTCCGCGAGCGGATGAGGACTTATTCCAGATGGTTTCCCGCCACTGACAGTGATGGCTTCCAGATCATTGTAGAGCCGAGTAAGTGCTGCGTCCGGTAGCAGGACATGCCAGTAGTCGGCGTGTCGCTCCAGCGCAGACTTTCCGAAGGCGCCTCTCACGGCTTGAAACGTGCGTCGCCTTGAGACGGAGAAGGCCGCGGCGATATCTTCGACCAATTCCTGTTCAAGTCCGAAGATCTTGCACTTCTCGACAATGAAATCTTCAAGCGCTGAACCATTTCCAAACGAACTGCGATCACCTGCAGACAGACGCGTGGCAATAACCATCGAGAACAGCTGACGCTGGCACTGCCGAAATATGGAATCGTCAATTATACCTCGGTCGCGGAAATAGGCGAGGAGGTAACCTGGACGCTTGAGATAGTCACTTTCCAGCAATGGTTCTATCGCTTCAGCCAGACGATTCCTCGTCGTGGCGTCAAGGGAATGTAGACTCTCGTCAACCGGACCCAATTCCTGGAGCCAGCGCTTCAGAGACATCCCAAGGGAAAAGTTGTCCGATTGAATCCAAATCTTCGAATTCGACAGTATCTCAGGGGAGATATGCGCAGGAGTGCCAAGTACAGTGGAATCCGGACGGGATCCATTCTTGCGCAACAAATCAAGGTCGCACACAATGACCGGAGGGTTTCGGTCGCCTTCACTGACAAGAAAGTTCGCCAGCTTCAGATCGCAGTGAACCAGGTCGAGTGCGTGCAGGTAGTCAACTGCCAGGCAGACCGCAGGGAAGATCACCTGGAAACGAGAGACGAGAATCGCCGACGTCAACTCTTGCCAGCGATTTCGGTCAAGAACCGGATACTCTAGTATTCCAGTCCCGTTGTGATTCAGAAAGGCTCTCGCCCTCAGGATTGTTGAGCTTCGAAGAATCCTCTGGCACCCAAAAGACTCTTGGAATGCTGCTGAAATTGCGGCAAGCGGTATGCTACTCGTGGGCGACGCGACTTTGAGAAAACACTCCTGACCGTCAGCCCCCTTTGTGGCTACCCACGACTCGCAAAAGTCGTTCTGGGACACCAGGGTACGAAGCTGGTATGACTGAGGGACATCCACTCTTGAAAAATCCACCGGACTGCTCTACAGGTTCAAATTCTCGAGTTAACCGCCGATTCGTAGCTGAGCAACCCACACCAAAGATAACTACAGAAATCATTCCGCCAACTGACTTTTTCTCACTTTGCAGTGCCAGAAACTGACACTGGAGGCCCATATCTTTCTTAAGACACTCGTGGAAAGGGTACAGCGTATGGCGGTAGGAGGTGCTGTATGCGCTCCAACTTGGTGGGTAGCGGAAGCGCTGGAACGTGTGAGGGGGGAGGGGGGAGGGGCTTGGCCACGGCGAGGCTGCCTTCACAGCCACTTCTTGCGCCTGAACCATGCCAGCATGGCGACGGCCGAAACAGTCATTACGATCCACAGAAGCGGGTATCCCCAGCGCCATTCCAGTTCCGGCATATATCGGAAATTCATCCCGTAGACGCCGGCAAGGAATGTCAGGGGGATGAAGATCGTGGCGATTATCGTGAGCACTTTCATGACAGCGTTCAACCGATTGCTCGCGCTCGACAGGTAGATGTCCAGCATGCCGCTCAGCATGTCGCGGAAAGTCTCGATCGTGTCGATAATCTGAATCGTGTGGTCATGCACATCGCGCAGGTACACCTCGGTAGTGCGGCTCATGACGGGAGACTCACTCCGTTGCAGGCCGCTTACCAACTCCCGCACCGGCCAGATCGCCTTGCGAAGAATCAGGAGTTCGTTCTTGAAGTGCTGAATGAGCCGTAGTGTCTCCGGTGTCGGACTCTGTACGATACTGTTCTGCATCTCCTCGAAATGCTCCCCCAAATGCTCGAACACGACAAAGTAGTTGTCGACGACCGCGTCAATCAACGCATACGCAAGGTAATCGGAGCCGGCTTTACGTAGCCGCCCGGAACCCTTGCGCAGCCGCTCGCGTACCGGTTCGAAGACATCATGCTCGCTCTCATGAATCGTCAGGACATAATGCGGTCCGAACAGAATGCTCAGTTCGTCTGAAAGCACCTCAGTAGTCTGCATATCGAGCGACAGCATCTTGATTGTGACAAAGAGATAATCGCTGTAATCCTCGAGTTTGGGACGCTGGCCGGTAGTGACGATATCCTCAAGTACCAGCGGATGCAGATTGAACTGCTTACCCAGCGCCTCGACAATCGATGAATCATGAGAACCGTTGACGTTGATCCACGTCACTCCCGTCTGGCTCACCTGCTTCAGAGCATCAGCGACAGTGATTTTGGTCGATTCGACAAACTGTAACTCATCATAGCTGATAGCGTCCACCCGTACTGCCCGAACGGGCGCTTCCGCGACTCTCACCAACGTCCCCGGAGACAGTCCGGCTTTGTGGGCAACGCGCTTGTAGTGGCGATGCATACGTTGACGGATACCGTTCTTGCCGGGCAGGTTTCCTATGGCTTGTCTCCTCTGGTGTGGATTTCGCGTATCGGGTACGGAATCACAATCCCTTCGCTGCGATACCGCTCATGGATTCGGCGGATGAACTCGTGCTTCAGCAGGAACTGGTCGCCGAACTGCCTGACGCGAAGGATTACGTTGAACCTAATGGCCGAATCGCCCAATTCAGTAAATCGTACTAGCGGTTCGAACTCCGGCACACCGCCATCGATCTCTCTGAGCACTGACTTGGCCACCTCGATTGTCACGCGCTCAACTTTGTCCAGATCGCTGTCATAACTGACCCCAAACCCAATAATGACCGGGGTCTCCTTGTCCGGCTGGTCGAAGTCCACGACAATGCTGGAGGCCACCCGCGAATTCGGCACGATGATCAAATGGTTCGCCATGGCTTTGATAGTAGTCGTGCGCCAGCTGATGTCGACCACATTCCCTTCCTGTCCGGTCTCCAGCTTGATGTAATCCCCCGGGCGGACCTTGCGCGACGCTAGTATGTGAATCCCTGCAAACAGATTTGACAAAGTATCCTGCAGCGCCAGTGCGACCGCCAACCCCCCCACGCCTAGAGCAGTGAGAAGCGGCGTAATCGAAATTCCCAGCGACTGCAGAATTATAAGTACGCCGATCAGGTAAACAGTCGCCCTCGCTATATAGACTAATATGGAAGCAGACTTGACCTGCCCCTCTTCGCCGACTGTCGACAGACTCGCGAACCCAACTGCGATACGTGATAGCACCATCGTACCGCAGAGAATCAGAAGCACCTTAAGTACTTTGTGCAGAAGCGAAAGCCACGACTGGTCCAACGGCAGTGAGAATGACGCGAAGAACAGCCCGATTATCACCAGTACCGCCGTGATTATGCCCTTCAGGGCGCCGATGATGATTTCATCGCCGCGCCATTCAGTCCTGTCCGCCAGCCTCTTGAGCCGGGCCAGCACTACCCGCTCGATGACAAGCCCCAACAGCAATGCCCCGCCGACAATGATTACCGGCCAGAGCCAGTTGATGACGACCTTAACGGGGAGGGTTTGCTTTAGGCTGTCAATGATTGGTTCTGCGGTTTTCAGAGCTTCAGTTTGCATAGCTGGTCAGATCAATTCCTCTACTTTGTGACTATGAAGAATCTGTAAAGCAGGGAAGAGGCGGTCAAGGTTAAAGTGGCGGCAAACCTCTGGCCTCCAATGCACAGGCAGGAGCTTTACGCCCCCACCTGCTCTTCCAATTGATACCTGCGGTAAATACGGGCATAGTGGCCGTCGCGTGAAATCAACTCCCGATGCGTGCCGGATTCCACAATCCGCCCGTCTTCGAGCACATGAATGCAATCCACTCGCTCCAGCGTATCAGGCCGATGGGTGATAATCACCGCCGTCATGCCGGGCATAACCTCGTGCAGCCGATCCCAGAGCGCAGCCTCGGTGCGGGAATCAAGCGCCGATGTGCAGTCATCCAGAATCAGAATCTTCGGTTTCCCCACCAGCGCGCGCGCCAATGCCAACCGTTGTTTCTGACCGCCGGAGATTGACATACCGCGTGTGCCGATCGGCGTCTCCAGCCCTTTCGGGAATCGCGCCACTTCATCCTTCAACTGCGACACTTCGAGTGCCCAGTCGAGAGTATCGTCAGACACTTCGTCCCGCCCGAACCGAATATTGTTTCGAATCGTATCGCTGAACAGAATCGGCTCCTGCGGAACATAGCCGATATTGCGGCGAAGGTCCTCCAACCGGAACTCCCGCAAATCGCGGCCATCGAGTGTAACCCGCCCGCCGGTCGGATCGACCAATCGCGGCACCAGATTCACCAGCCAACTCTTGCCGGAACCGACCTTACCAACCAGCGCCACTGTTTGCCCGGCCGGAACTGACAGCGAAATGTCATCGATGATCTTCCGATCCAGACCGGCAAAGGTGAAGCTCACGTTCTCAAACTGCAGCGTGCCTTCAACCCTTCCTGTTCTCGTTGTACCGGACGGCTCGTGCACCAACGGCTGTACTTTTTCAAGTTCCACCAGCCGGTCGATTGACACGCCCGACTGCAGTGATCTGACCAAGAACTGCCCGATATCGAACATCGGGAAGAACAGGTAGACGACATAGTAGACGAATGCGAACAATTCACCGACCGACAGCTTCGCATTGATAACCTGCGCGCCACCCGCCAAAAGCACGATAATCACGCCGAACTGCCAGATGTACATGTACATCGAGTCGACCACGGCGCCGGACCTGACCGTATCAATTTCTGCGACTCGACGGATCCCGAGCGCCTGCGCGAACTTCGACTGTTGCGCTTTCGCCTGCACGTACGCCTTGACCACGCGGATACCTGAAAAGCAGGCCTCCATGACGGCGGTGAAACTTGAAATCTTCGTCTGCAGGTCATCGTACCGCTTGTGCAGCAGTTTCGAGCTGCGGAAGAAGATGAAGATCATCACCGGCAACGGCCCGGCGGTCAACAGGGTCAACCAGGGATTGATGCTCACCATCATGATGATTACGAACACGACCATGGCCAACGCTTCGTACAGCCGGAAAATGCCGGAGCAGGCAAACCACGACAGCTTGCCGTCGATATCGTCAGTCAGCCTCGTGACGAGATCACCGGTCCGGAATTTGTTGAAGAAATCCGGGCCTTTGGTCGTAATGTCGTCAAACGCGTATTGCCGAAACGCCCAGTCAAGTCGCCGATTCATCCAGGCGCGATGTGCTTGCACGAATGCATACAGGCAGAACGCGACAATACCCAGCGCAATGAACGCCAGCGGCAGTAACCGTTCCGGCCCAAGGCCGAGATTCTGGCCGATTCCCACCGCCCAGAGAGCGATCTCATTCTTCGGTACCTGCCCATCCTTGATGAAATCAATCGAGAACTGCATGAAGCGCGGCAAGTATGCCTGCAACATCGCCTGCACCGGCGTCAGCAGAATCAGGACCGCCAGCACATACGGGAAGTGCCTATAATATCTCCAAAACCACTTTATCTTTTCACGCATTGACTGCCACTCCATTTCTGGACTTGTACTGCAGATGGAACAGCTTGGAATAGTATCCATTCTGCAGGATCAGCTCCGTGTGCGTTCCGCGCTCGACTATTTCGCCGCGCCGAATTACCAGTATCCGGTCGACATCGAGTATCGTCGATAGCCGGTGCGCAATCACCAGCGAAGTTCGTCCCGACATGAGCGTCTTCAGCGCACTCTGAATCGATCGCTCCGTCTCAGGGTCAACCGAGCTGGTCGCTTCATCCAGAATCAACAGATCCGGATTGACCACCAGTGCCCTCGCAAACGACAGTAGTTGCCGTTCGCCGCGGCTGAAGTTAGCCCCCTTTTCTGATACCTCGGTTCGGTACCCCTTCGGGAGTCGCTCGATAAACCGGTGTGCATCGACTGTCTTCGCGGCTGACGTTATCCGATCCTCAGTATATTCCGCGTTTTCCAACGCGATATTGGAGCGAACATCGCCGGGAAACAAGTAGATATCCTGAAGCACCAGCGCGAACCGGCGCCGCAGTTCCTCTTGTGTCATCTCCCGAATATCAATGCCGTCGACCAGTATCCTCCCGTGCTGCGGATCATAGAACCGCAACAGCAGATTAATGACGGTCGATTTTCCGCCGCCGGTGACCCCGGCGAGTGCGAATCTCTGCCCGACGAGCACCTCGAATGACGCATTCTTCAGAGCGTAATCGTCGTCGCCGTTGTATGAGAACGAGACATTGTCAAACCTGATGCCCTGTTTCAATCTGGGCCATTCAACCGGCCGGACCGGGTCCAGCACTCTGGGCCTCGACGAAAGCAGAGCGTATATTCGCTTGGCGCCGGCGATCGCTTTTTGAATCGTGCCGAGCTGTTCCGAGGTGCGATAGATCGGATCATATGCCCGCCAGATAAGAATGATGAACATGCTCAGCGTTCCGACTGTCAGTAGACCTGCGCGCGCCCACCCGATTCCGAACAGCAGCACGAACCCGATCAGCAAGTACTGCGTGAAGGATACGAGGTTGAAGAAACCGACCACGCAAATTTCAGCGTAGGCGTCGCTCTTGAAGCGGTCTCCGCACACCTGACTTACCCGTCGGCGCGAATATTCACCTCTGTGGAATATCTGCACTATCGCCATGCCGTGCAGGAATTCGGTAAGCGTCGCAATCATCTCTGCCGTCTTCTTTCGTACGGCGTCAAACCGTGGAGTCGTCGTCTTGGCGAACACCGTGATCATCACCGCCAGTACGGGAATGATGCATGCCAGTATGAGCATCAGCCGCCAACTGTAATAGGCCATGACCGCGAATGTCCCGCCGATCAGCAGCAAATCCCCCACCAGAACCACTGCCGTCGTAGTGAACAACTGACGAAGTGCCTCAGTGTCCGATTCGACACGAGCCATCAAGCGGCCGACCGGATTTCGGTCAAAAAACGAGATGTCCTGAGACAGGATGTGATCAAATAGTTGCTGTTTCAACTCGACCATAACATCCTGACCGATCGTCTCCAGCCTGATTCGCTGCATATACTGAAGCAGCAGGTGAATCCCCTGCAGAGCGGTGATGGTCAGGGTGGTAATCACCAGTCCGCCATAGTCACCGGTCGCAAGGTTTACGTCGAATGCGCGCTTCAAGAGGATCGGCCAGATCAGCGACAGCACGGTCGCAACGGATAGCAGAACGAACGCTGCCAGCATCAGTTTTCGACGCTTGACCAGCAGGGGCAAAAGGAAGCCGAAAGCCCGGCGCGAACTGATCGCCTGCTCTTCTGGACTAAGCTGTTGGTCCTCAAGTAATTCCATATTCATTTTCTATTGCCTGTTTCCTCGTCAATGGTTGTGACACCGGGAACAGGTAAAAAAAACCGCCTATCCCTGAGTGTCAGGAATGGCGGGATGAGCGTGCCGCGTTATCGTCAAGGCCTGGGCATACCTCTCCCGCCGTATCCGACCCTTACCGGGTCATTCGTTCTGCAAATGTTAATCATACTTCGATCAACTCCTTTGCTGCGGGCGCTTCTGGTAATACGATACTTACTGTCGTACGAGTTTCTTATTCAATTGTTGCACTCAATATATAGCTATCCGGATTCCTGTCAAACGAAATGTTGCCTGTTCGTCTTCATACCTGCTGTCAAGTTTTGGGGCAAAATGCCGACACTCCGGTAAGATAGTCCGCTCGAATTACTCGAATCCGGACTGGGGACTGGCTATTTGAAATTGTCCTGGCAGGCAAAGGGGAAAGGTAACGTGAGAATCCTGGTGATTGACGATGAGGAGATGATCCGCACGCTCGCCGTCAATATACTCGAGAAAGCGGGACACGCCGTTATGACTGCCGAATCAGGGCGAGAGGCGATAGAACTCGTCGAGCGCAATCCGGAGATGATTGATATCGCAATCGTTGATAATACTATGCCCGGTATGACCGGTCTTGAAACGATCAGGGAGATACGCAAGCACTCCGGCCTGCTCCCCTGCATTCTTTCCAGCGGCAACATCATTGAACCTCACCATATCCCCGAAGACATTCGTCTTCGCACTTACATGCTTCAGAAACCGTATCGACCTCAGAACCTCGTTGATAAGGTGGCGGATGTTCACCGAGCGAGTTGACCGCCTCCCGCATCTCTAGGCTCTCTTATCACCGCCAAGAATTTGCTTTCCATCACCGGCCTTGCGGCGTTACCTTAGCCGGTACTATGCCTTGGCTTAAGATCGTTGCAAAGCCCTTGTGTCTCTTGGCGTTGCTGACGCTTTGCTGTTGTGCGCCGGAACCCACTCTTGCACGTGATGCTGGACTGAAGATATTTCGGATTGGCTTCCTTGAAGCGGGAGAGCACGCCCCCCACGCCGCTATGAGGGAGGCTTATCGATCACAATTAGAGCGCATCCTTGATTCCAACCTGGCGGTAGTTTATCCTCCCAACGGCTTCCTTACCGCCGCGTGGAATCGGGACAGCTGTCGGGCCATGGCTCGTCGCTTGGCTGCCCAGTCGAACATAGATCTCATAGGCGCATTGGGACCGTGGGTGGTCGAAGACCTGATTGCGGCCGAATGTACCAAGCCGATCGTGGCGCTTTATCGATGTGATCCGCTTAGGGAGGGGCTCGTGGGAAGTGACGGCCGACCAGTCTACGGTAATCTCACGGTCGACGTAGTTCCTGCTCGTTTTCGACAGGACTTGACCACTCTTACAGCCATTGTGCCGGTCAAAAAGCTGGGCGTTCTCTACTTTGCTTCCACCGACGAACGACCAAGGATAATGGCGGCGATTGATTCTCTGGGTCGCTCGCTGGGCTTCGAAGTAGTTGGTGCGGAAGCATACAACATCGCCGGCACGTTTGCCTTCTTTAAGGCCTACGGCGCGCTCGGCCCGAAAGTGGATGCAGTGTACGCTCCTTTCCTATGGGGAATGGAAAGAGATAAACCTCGCGAGTTCTTCGAGCGCCTTGCTTCCGAGGGCGTGCCGGTCTATTCCTCGGAAGGGCGATTTGCCGTCGAGCGCGGGGCGATACTGTCACGAACTAATATCACGCTCGATGCTCGGGCATGGTTTGATGCGTGGAAGACCGTGCGCATTCTCAAGGGTGAAAAACCGGCTGATCTCCCCACCACATGCCCGGAAACGCCGACCCTTATGGTGAATGAGGCTGTGTTTCAGAACCTCAAGCTTGAGTATCCTGAGGATCTTCTGAAGGAATCTGAAACGGTCCCGGCGCAGGTTCCTCCCGAGGCACCGCGATACTCGCTTCCCGATGCCGTTCGTCGGGCGTTGGACCAAAACCCCGGCCACCTGGCAGCATATGAAGCCCTGGCCAGCGCCGCGGCTGCGGCCTCACGGGCATGGACGAACTACCTTCCACAAGTAGTCGGTTCCGTATCGGCCTACCACTTCGATGATCACACCATCAGCAATGATTTTGGAGAGACGAAGAACGACCGCTTCGGCGGCTCGGTGACATTGGAGCAACAGCTGTTCTCTCTTAGCGCTATCCGTTCAATTCAGATTGAATCCGACAAACGGAAACTGGCTGTGATCAACTACAATCAGGATTCCCTTGATCTAACCATGGCAGTAACCACCGCGTTTCTAGACTGCCTAAAGGTCGATGAGGTTCTCGCTGCAGCAATTCAGTACCGCAGGTCCGTGACATACTGTCTGGAAATGGCGCGCACAGGTGAGTCAATTTCAGGTAAGGAGTCTCCAGCTATCGGCAGGCTGCGCTCGGAGCAACTGATCGCGTCATCCCAAGTTCTTGAATCCCATCGCACTCAGTGGGCGGCCCATGTTATGCTAAACTCACTGCTGAACCAGGCTGGAGATACACCGTTCGCTCTCGATACATCCGGCTTCAGTCGGACCGAGGCCGCTCGCGAGCAGCAGATGATGTGGACATTGATGAGATCTGCTTCGCGAAAGGCTCAGACACGCGATTATCTTGTTGCCCAGGGGCTGGAATTCAACCCACGCGTACGCCGGGTGCGCCGGGAAGTGGATATCCAACATCTGGCACTCGCCCAAAACCGAGCTCGCTACTTTCCGACTCTGGGCTTCAGATCAATTCTCAACTACTCCGACCGCTTGAGAGATTACCCGCCGGTCTTCGTCGAAAAAGACTTCTCGTGGTGTATCGGAATCGATCTGAAACTCCCTCTCTTCCTGGGAGGGGATCGTCTCAAAGAGCGGCGTCAGTTGAACGCGGACGTGAGTGGTCTCGAGTACCGGCGCGATCAAGCGGCCTTGGATGTCATGCGCGATATCTCCATCGAAGCCGACAACCTCATGAATGCACTGCGACAGTCCGACTTGCTTGAAGAGGCACTTGGACTTCAGAATCCGCAACTCGAATCGGCCATCGGTGAATTCGTTTCCGGCAGATCGGGCTATCTTGAGGCGCTCGACGCTGTGCGGTCCGGATTCTACGTTGGAATCCGAGCAATTGACGCCAGGTTCGCATATCTGCAATCGACCGCCAAACTGACATACACCATTGGATGGCCTCTGCAGGACCGTAAATCGACTCCCGGACAGGTGATCGCGACCCGTTTGTTACAGGCCGGTTTGGGGCGGCATTAGAACGGACCCAAGAGACTTGACCCGGGGGATGTATGCTTTTCCCTGACATTGAGACTCCTGCGCTGCTGATCGAGCGGACTACACTGCATCACAACATCGAAATGATGCAGCGGCTCGCCGAAAGGCACAACGTGATGCTTCGCCCGCACATCAAAACACACAAATCGGCTGTGATCGCCAGGATGCAATTGGCCAAGGGCGCGTGCGGCATTGCGGTAGCCAAGCTGTCTGAAGCTGAGGCGATGGCGCGGAACGGAATTCAGAATATTCAGATCGCAAATCAGGTGATTGGCCAGTCCCGGGTCAGGCGCCTGCTCGATCTCGCGCAACAGACGGAGGTCTCGTGCAGTGTTGATTCGCCGGAGAACGTACGAGAACTGTCTGAGGCATTCTCAGCTCGTGGCCGAATGCTGCGGGTTCTGGTTGAAGTCGATACCGGGCTCCACCGGTGCGGCCTCAGCGATCGGGAAGAAATCGGCAGGCTCTGTCAATTCGTCGAACGATGTGAGGGGCTGCAATTGGCTGGTATTATGACGCATGCGGGTCATGCCTACGCGGCTACAAGCACGGATGAAGTCGCACGAATCGGCCGACAGGAAGGAGAGACAATGGTAATGCTCGCCGACACGCTGAGACAGGGCGGACTTCGGATTGGGCAGGTCAGTGTCGGCTCGACGCCCACTGCGCCTCATGCGGTGGCTGTATCCGGCGTGACCGAGCTTCGCGTCGGCAACTATGCGTTCCACGACATGATTCAGGTAACGCTGGGCGTGGCGAGGGAGAAGCAATGTGCACTGTCCGTGCTGGCAACAGTCATCAGTACGCGCGGAAATAGTCGGGCAGTTCTCGATGCCGGAAGCAAGGCGCTCACTACCGAACAGGGAGCGCATGGCAACCAGAGGCTCCATGGCTTTGGCAAGATTCAGGGTATGTCGGTTACGCTTGACCGACTGTCGGAGGAACACGGGGTTATCGAAAATCCAGACCGGCAGCTTCCAATCGGAAGCCGTGTTCGCATCATTCCCAATCACGCCTGCGCAACCGTGAATTTGTACAATTATGCGTATATCGTCGATGGCGATAGGATGCTGCAGCAGATTCCAATCGACGCGCGCGGCTGCGTCATCTAAGGGCAATTCTTTAGGGCCACCGCTCCAACACCAGCATGATTGCACAGATTGCCAAGACCGCGACGGTGACGGCCACTCGCAGCACTCTGTAGATCGGTCGGTCGACCGGCGGCTCTACCGGTCGATTTCTCAGGATGTTGACAAATCGGCGCCCGTAGCTTCCAAGCGACACCAGTATCAGCACCACCGTGAAAAGGGTAATCAACCGAATGCCAAAGGCGAATCTAATGACGTAGAATCCCAACAGCAGGACTATTGCAGAGAACGTGTACTGGCCAATGACATTAGATGGAGTAGGAATCTTCCTGCGCTTCAGCACCAGCATTCCGGTCACTACAATCAGGAAATCACGGCCGATGATGCTGACTGCCAACCAGATGGGCAAGTCCCGATACAGCACTAGCTCGATCAGCAGGACGGCGGCAAACAGCTTATCTGCCAAGGGGTCGAGAACCAAGCCCAATCCGGTTCGCATGTTCAGGCGGCGAGCCAGATAACCGTCAAGTCCATCAGTGAGCGCGGCCGCCAGCAGCAGCCCTACACACACCGTAGCCGAATAGGCATCATCTTCGGCTAAGTAATATCCGACAAGAGGCGTAATAAGTATGCGGGACAAACTGACCAAGTTGGGCGGCAGCCAGATGTCTCGGAGCCGGATCGGAAGAGACTCGCTTGATTGGTTGACAGTCACACCCAATGTATACCCCGCTCTGGCCACTTCTGGCAAGTCCGATTCTCGCGACCACCTTGGCTGGACGCAGGACTGCCGTTTATCAAGTGCGACCCCCCGCACGCGCTAAAGTATTGCGCCACACTGTCGATACTCGCAAGTGATAGGATAAAATGGCACGGGACCGCCAGATGTCTGGGCGATTTCCGTGAAAGGCTCGGGCAAATTGGAAGCGCCAGTGCTACACGACTGTGCTACGATAAGAAAAGTGCCACCAATGATTGTAACTCCGGCAAAACCAGAGAACGTTGATGCCTGCTCTACCTACCGGTATGAAAACTCAAGGGACTATCGACGAGGCCTATCTGATATCCTTATATGGGGATACGCGCAAAATTGTTGTTGACACTTATTAATAAAATGAGTGTAGTCTACACGTATATTGTAGGGAAGAAAAGGCTCTCAGGACGAGAGACCACTACGACCAAGGAGGTGTATGCTGCCAGAGATAAGCAGTCGCTCGCATTTACTTTACCATGTCATAAAAGCGAAAATCCTAACAATCTAACTTGAGGGTAATGACACATGAAGCTCAAATGTCTCAGTTTCGTACTGCCTGTGCTGTGCGTGCTGACGGGAATTGCGCTGGGTGCAGTCACCGGGAAAATCACCGGCGTGATTACCGACACTCAGTCCAAGGAACCGCTGGTCGGCGTTTCCGTGCTAATTGTCGGCACGACCATGGGCGCACAGACAAATGAGGACGGACGGTATACCATACTGAACGTCCCGGTCGGAACCTATGTGCTCAAGATCAGCGCGGTGGGGTACGCTCCGGTGGAGGTTAGCAACGTCGAGGTCTCGGCGGATCTGGCCAGCTATCAGAGCCACAGCATGACCTCACAGGTGACCGACTTGAACCAGGTGATAACCGTCACCGCCGAACGCCCGCTCGTGATGAAGGACAAGACGACTACTGTCAACATCTTGAGGCGTGACGAAATCCTGGCGATGCCGACTCGCGGCTTTGAGCAGGTAGTCGGTATCCAGAACAGCGTTGTGCGTATGAAGTCTAACGTGGATCTTCGCCAGCGCGGTTTCCGTGAATCGACCGGCCCGGCCGCGACTGAAATGAACTTGCGCGGTGGACGTCCGTCGGAAGTCGCTTACTATGTCGACGGTTTCTCTCAGCAGGATCCGTTGTCCGGGTTGTCGACTGCCAACATCAACAACAACGCACTAAAAGAGATATCCGTTGTCTCGGGTGCCTTTTCGGCTGAATACGGCCACGTGTCATCCGGTATCGTAAACGTCGTAACGAATTCCGGATCGGACAAGTACAGCGGCAACATAGAGGCCATTACGGACAATCTGGTTGGTGCCAAGCACAGTTTTGACCAGAACTATTACTCCGGCGATTTTGGTGGCCCAATTCCGGGCTTGAAGAAAGGGTACTTCTTCATATCCGGCGAGCGCCGCTGGCTGGGTGATCGGCAGCCGTCCTCCAAAACCAAGGAAATGGCCGAGCGGTTCAACCTGCAGGATCAATTCGGTCCAAACTACCAACGTCTTCCCAGCAACACTCAGAGTGGGTGGTCCTATCAGGGCAAAGTGGATTATAGCTTCACCCCCAGTATCAAACTTCTTCTTAGCGCGAACGGATCACTGGACAACTGGCGGGAATATCGTCATGAACGAATCTATGATGAGGCGCACCAGCCGCGCTACGAAGACAAGAACTTCGGTGCCAACGCCAAGATCACCCATACGCTGAGCACCAACACTTTTTACAACTTGAGCGGTTCTTACTTTATGACCGAGCGGTTCCGCGGTGACAACACGCTTTGGAAAGACATGAATGCGTACCAGCGGCCGTTTGCCGATCCCGAAGAAGACCCTTCAAACCTCTTCTTCGCATGGGATGAGGATATAACCGTTAGCGCCAGTGTGCTCGATACTTCAATCGTTCCGGGTTCAGCCGACGACACCGATGTGGTCGTGCCTCACCAGCAGGCGTACTGGCAGAACTACCTCAAACGCAAAGCATCCTACATCGGGTTCAAGGGTGACCTGACGCACAGAGTCAATGACCAGCATACGTTGCGCGGCGGTTTCGATTTTCAGCGCCATACGCTGAGGTACTTTGAGAATCTCGATGCCACCACGCCGTACAACGCGCAATACGTGAATCGGTACGGTTACGATGCTAATGCTGAGGAATATGATGCCCCGGAATCAGACACGCTCGCCTGGATCAACAACACCAAGCACCCGATCAACCTCGGCGTTTATCTGGAGGATCGGTTCGATCTTCAGAATATGATTATTAGCGCCGGATTACGCTTCGATTACTTTGATTACAAGGCGCTGCGATTCCGTGACTCCTTGAACCCGCTGAATCCCGGCCGAACCCAAACCAATGGGGACAATCTTGACAAGGCGGACTTCGAGGCCAGCAAGAAGTTCTCGAGACTCTCGCCTCGCCTCGGCATTGCTTTCCCGATCTCCGACAAGACGCAATTCCATATCAACTATGGCAAGTTCTTCCAGCGTCCTGACTTGAGAAACCTGTATGACGGCTATGACTTCTTCGCCGCTCGAATCACCGGCGGATCGTTCTACCCGTTCCCCAGCCCGAATCTACAACCGGAAAAGACAACGCAGTACGAGGTCGGCGTCACGCACCAACTCGGTACCAACACTGCCCTCTCGATCACGGCTTACTACAAGGATGTTCAGGACCTGACGCAGATCTTCCACGTCTCGCCTGCCAACCCGAACACCTACGACATTTTCGGTAATATTGACTTCGGCACAATAAAGGGCGTGGACTTTGAACTGAATATGCGCCGTACCAAGAACATCTCGCTCGATCTGAAGTATACCCTGTCCTATGCTCAAGGCACCGGCTCATACCCACAAACCCGATATGTAATTGCCTGGCAGAATCCGAACGAGCCGATGAAGTCAACACAACCGCTCGATTACGATCAGCGCCACAACTTCTCGGCCATTGTCGACATCCGCGCCGGTAAGCATGAAGGACCCAAGGTCGGTAACGTCTACCTTCTGGAGAACACCGGCGTTAACTTCCTGGTGACAGCTTCCAGCGGTGTGCCGTATACGCCGCTTGTGGTTGACAACTCAGTTACGCTTGCTGCGTACTCCCCGATTCCTACCGGGCCGATCAACTCGGAAAACCTGCCCTGGACTTTCCGAATCGATATGAAGCTTGAGCGCGTCATCAAAGTGGGCAACTACACGATCACGCCGTACTTGTGGGTCAAGAACCTGCTGGATAGAGACAATGTGATGGCCGTTCATGAAACAACCGGCAAGCCGGACGAAAACGGTTGGCTAAACACCAGTGCCGGTCGTGACTTTGTTGGCAACTATGGCGCCACGGGTTATAACCTGATTCAGTTCAACCCCAAGAACTGGGACATTCCACGGATGTTCCTCTTCGGCTTGAGAGCATCATTCTAATAGGAGATGAGGATTAGCGATATGAATAAGAAATTGATTTTGGTGTCGCTGATACTGCTGTTGGCGGTGCCGCTGTTGGCGGCGCCCCGATTCGGGTCGAGAGGTCCAAAACCTGTGGCGACCAGATTGGACAACACATCATATATCGACGCCAACAACATATTCATGTTTGTCACCAACCAGGGCTCGTTTGGACGCGACCTGGGCGGTGTCTTTGGTTATGATTACGGAACCTTCTTCCCGTACAACGGCATTCAATACATTCTCGACGGCTCGCAGGTTGCGTCCCCCTTGTATGCCTCCGGACTCTGGATCGGAGGTATCGATCAGGCGACCGGCGAGCGCCGAGTGAAAGTTGCCGAATATAACAGCGAGTACTGGCAGGGGCCATGGGAAACAGCGCCCACCTTCGTGGATAATGCGAATATCCACGTATATCACCTTTATGCCGACAGCCTTGCAGACAACCCAAACGCCGATTACGCGAATTGGAAAGAGGCCTGGAGGCAGGGTGCTCCATCTATTGACAGCGTTACACCCGAGATGATCGGCGACCAGATGGACTGGGCGGTTTACCACGATCGTAATGACACGCTGAAGTTCAATGACGCCGGCAATACCGGTCCCATCGGAGTAGAAATCCGTCAGACCACTTTCGCCTTCAGGCGTGAAGGACCTCTGAACAACATCATATTTATCAAGTTTCAGGCGTTTAACCGTGGCGGAAATACGATCGAGGATTGCTATTTCTCGCTCTGGGCTGACCCCGATCTGGGCGGCTCAGGGGATGACCTTGTCGGCTGTGATTCAACGCTTGGGCTTGGCTTCATCTACAATGCCACCAACACCGACTCAGACTACGGATCAAGGCCGCCGAGCCTTGGTTATGACTTCTTCCAAGGACCATTGGTTCCCGGCACGGCGGCAGACACCGGCAAAGCTTGGGGTACGATCTGGCCCGGTTACAAGAATTTGGGGATGGTGTCATTCAATAAGTACATCAACGGCACCGACCCCAACGATGCCGGCGAATCTTACAATTACATGCAGGGCTTGAATGCCGACGGATCGCCGTACACCTATAACGGTGTACCGACCAAGTATGTTGCTGCCGGTGACCCGGTCGGCAATACCGGTGATCTTGACTTCAGCCCGGCTGACCGCCGTTTCATGCAGTCGACCGGACCGATCACCTTCAGCCCCGGTGACAGCGTAGAAATACTCGCTGCCATCATCGTTGGCGACGGAACCAACCGCAAGTCATCTATCTCGGTCATGAAGTACTATGACGTCTTTGCTCAAAAGGCCTATGACGACAATTTCCAGGTTGCTAACGCGCCCGCCGCGCCGATCGTGACCGCCTCTTCCACCAACGGGACAATTACCCTGCGGTGGACGGATGCTTCTGAGGTCGATCATGGTGACTATCCGTTCGAAGGCTACACTGTATATCAGGGGGTAAGCCCTAGCGGTCCGTGGACTGTCGTTAACAACTTTGCTGTCCTCAACGCCACTATCAAGGACGAGGTCATCGACCCCAGTTCAGGTCAAACCGAGACCCGCGTGGTCAAGCTGGCCAATGATAATACCTTGCAGCGGTATATTACCCTGCGCGAAGACTACATCCTCGGCGAACCTCTCCGTAACACTACGCAGTATTTTTACAAAATTGGCGCCTATAGCTACGACCCCACCAAACTGCCCAAGATGCTGGAATCAGTCACCGGGTTGTCGGTAGTTCCTCAGGCGCCCAACGCCGGGGAGCAATTTACGTGGGCGCTAACCGATACTATTCCGGTTACGCACGCTACCGGAAGGTCTAACGGCTATGTCACCCCTTATGTCGTCGAACCGCGACTGCTGACTGGCCATGTCTACAAAGTGATTTTCACGGAAGATGAAGACGCCGGCTTTGTCTGGTCTCTTGTTGACAGCACTGCCGACACAACTCTTGTAGTCGACCAGACCAACCAGTCGGATGACGGCGACTATCCAATTCTCGACGGATTCCATCTGAGAGTTGCCGGACCGTCGCTGAGGGGCAGATCAACCAGGTACACGAGTGCCAGTCCGTTGAACGTGAGTCAGGTTCTAAGAGATGCCATCCCTGATTCTGTTCTTGGCCCTCTCCGGGATTATTATGGCGGTCGCTGGTTAACCGGTGGCGGACCTCAATTCGGCGAACTTCAAAACGGAGCCGTGTATCTCGGAAATAGAATCCCCCATAAGGGATCGACTTTGCTTCCGGACGAGTACCCCATTGTTCAGCTTCGTTTTAGGCCCATGCAATCCTTCACGGATCTCACTGATGATGGCTACTACACGCCCGGTGAGCCATATGTTGTCGACGACACGACATTGACGCAGAAGGCGTTCATGTATTTGAATGATACTCTGGTTCCATCAGGCTACGAAGGCATCTACAGAGTTCCATTTACTGCTTGGGATGTAACTGACGCGGCGAGTCCCCGACAACTGAACGTAGCTGTTCGCGACCGCGACGGCAATCACCAGTGGGACATTTGGAACGTTGCCAAGGGCGCCGATACGCTGGTGCTTCCCAACAAGGGTGATGTGACGGAGAACTACATCTACATTCTCAACACCAGCTACGATACCACTCACTATGGCGACGGCACTGGCACGACGATAGATGCGATGAACGGCCCGGATGGAGAGGTCGTCGATGCGGCCTGGATGCTGAGCATATATGATCGGGGCATAATGACGGATACATTCGTAAACAAGACCTACAGTGGTATGCTCGCGGAACAGTGCACCTACCAGTTGACTCCATGGCGCATCAACCTGCCCGCTGACACTTTCCGCTTTGTGGCCACCAGCGCTGGTCAGACGGCCACTGGGGCCGACCTCGCGGCTATCAATGTCGTTCCAAACCCGTACTATCTGATCGGGCCGTACGATCCGGCTCCGACCAACCGTAATATCTATTTCCAGCATCTTCCGACCGAGTGCACGATCTCGATCTATAACTTGGCCGGAGATCTGGTGAAGCAGATTACCAGGAACGACCCAACGTCTTCCATTACTGCTTGGGATGTAATGACAGAGAACAATCTGCCGGTAGCTTCAGGCATCTACATCTGGGTAGTCGAGGCTCCGGGATTCGGCCAGAGGATCGGCAAAATGGCGGTCTTCATGGAAGCCGAAGTAATAAAGAAATACTAAGGAACGGAGGAAACGAGTCATGAAATACAGATTACTGTTTGTCGTGCCGGCGCTCCTCCTGTTGGGCCTGTCTGCGGTCTATGCCGGGAACCCCGCACGCATTGGCACCGCAGGAGCCTCGGAGCTGCTGATTCCGATCGGATCACGCGGCGCTGCAATGGGGGGAACTGTCACGGCTGATGCTTATGGCGTCGAAGCCGTCTATTGGAATCCCGCCGGGTTGGCCTCGCTCGAGGGAACGGAGGCTATGTTTGGTCACCTGCCGTATCTTGCCGACGTTGGTGTCAGCTTCGGCGGTGTTGCCACCGCTATTGAGGGCTTCGGTACGCTGGGCGCGACCGCAAAGGTCGTCTCGGTAGGCGATATCGAGGAGACGACGCGAGAACAACCGGATGGAACCGGTAGAGTCTATAACCCGACACTCACTGTGCTTGGCCTCACCTATGCCAAGCAGTTCACCGCCAACGTCGCGTTTGGCGCTACCGGAATGTTCATCAATGAGAAGATATTCGAGATGAACGCCAGTGGCATGGCGTTCGATGTCGGCTTCATCTACGACACCCGGTGGCATGGCGTGAAGTTCGGGCTGACGCTAAAGAATTATGGCGCGACTATGAAATTCAGCGGCAAAGGGGGAGAAGTTCGGGAGAGCGATCACGGGCTTACCCCGGAAGGGAAGGCCTTTGACCTGCCGAGCTATATCGCGATGGGCGTCGCATACAACTTCTTCAACCAGAACAAGAGCGCGGTGACGCTTAACGGCAATTTCCGCTCCAACAACTTCTCCGAGGATCTCTGGCAGGGAGGCGCCGAATACGCATACGACGGCAAGTACTTCCTGCGCGGTGGCTACAACTACTCCAAACAGACCAATTATCTGTACGGGGCGACTCTTGGTGCGGGTCTAATTGTGCCGATCGGAAGTACAAAGGTCACCTTCGAGTATGCCTGGAATCAGACAGAAGTATTCGAAGACAACCAGTTCTTCACGGTCAAGGCCAACTTCTAAGCCGCTGACAACTCGCTGACAACGGATCGGGCGTCCACTGCGGACGCCCGATTTCTTTTACTGATAGTCCTGTTCGTTGAATGCCGGCCGATCCAAATACCGAGGCGCGATAGCTTCAAAAATAAACTCCGGCAGTCAGGGAATAACTGCCGGAGCTGAACTCTAGCGGTATGGGGAATCGAACCCCAGTTTGATGGCTGAGAACCACCTGTCCTAACCCCTAGACGATACCGCCAATTCAATGCGCAATGCTAAAAAAGCAACGTACGAATATAGAGAAGTTCAAAAACTTGTGTCAAGAAATGTAAGTACATTGCAGGACAATAGGTTACGCGACACGACAAACTAATCACATGACACCGAACAGGTTAGTCGCACTCACTTTCTCGCACGAATTGCGATGTTTTTTCGGCATCAGTTATCTGAAGATTATTACCGTCGCGCCGTTTTGGCCTGCCATATTGACTGCTCATCTTCATTTTTGGTCACAAGTTGTGAGATTGCTCCCTTAGGGTGTGACAGGTAATAGCTTAGTGAGTAGAAAATGGACTGGATGTCACAGAATCAATGACTTCTGACCGGCACTGGCCACGGCAGCCGGAGACGCTCGCCTCCTCCCCGGTGCCATCAAGAAAATAAGAGTCTCAGAAATTGAGGCGGCCTGTGAACGTTGGGCCAGATGCCCTATTTGTTGCTTCGGTCACGATAGCACGTCTATATTGATCGCTACATATGGGAAACCAATGGAGGCAAGATGACAGCCCGCCGGCCGACAAACTCTAAGCGCGCGCGAGAACTCACGCTCAAGGAAATCAACTACCAGATTGACTATCGCCCGCCGAAAGTCTCGTCGAGCAATGACATTGAGCCGTGCGAGGAGATTATCGGTCAGGCTCGCGCTATTGAAGCGATCAAGGTGGGCCTGCATATCAAGAGCCGCGGCTACAATATCTTCGTGACCGGCATGGGTGGAACCGGACGCACCACGACTATTCAGCACTTGTTGCAGCAATTGAATCATCAAGAACCAAACCTGAAAGACATCTGCTACGTTAACAACTTCAAGAATGAAGATAATCCCCGCGCAATCGTATTCAACGCCGGCGATGGCAAGCGGTTCAAGAAAGACATGGCCTATCTTATAGGCTCGCTAAGAAAGGTCGTGCCTAAGATATTTCTCTCGGAGGATTACAAAGAACGCCAAGGGCGTATCATCCGGGAATACGAAAACCGCCAAAAGGAGTTGGTCGGCAAATTCGAGGAGAAGCTCGAGTCGGCCAAGTTCGTGATGGTCCAGATTCAGGCCGGGCTGGCGGTCCGGAATGAGATTCAGCCGCTGGTTGACGGCGAACCAGCGCCGATGGAGAAACTTGAGCGGATGGTCAAGGAGGGGAAGTTCGCAGAAACGCAACTGGAAGAACATCGACGGCAATTGGAGACTCTTCGGCGTGAATTTGATGCCACTTCGATCGAGTCCAAGAAGCTCTCCACCAAGATGGAAGATGGCATCGAGAAACTGAATTTCTCAATGGTCGCGCCTCTCGTGTCGGACAAGATCAATATGCTCAAGAAACGGTATCCGCTCGAAAAGGTGATCGTCTATTTGGATGAGGTCGAGGAAGCGCTGTCATATGATTTGGACCGATATCAGGAGGCGCGGCCGCGCCGCGGTGAAGAAGAGGCTCCGGCGTATCGTAAACGGGAACCATTCGAAGAGTTTTCCGTCAACCTGATTCTGGATAATTCCGACACCAAGAAAGTGCCAATCGTTATCGAAAACTCCCCGTCATATAAGAACCTCTTCGGCTCCCTGGAACGAGTGGTTGATCGTTTTGGCTATTGGCGCACCGATTTTACCCGCATCTTTTCCGGCTCATTGCTTCGCGCCTCAGGCGGTTTCCTGGTGGTAAACGCACTGGACATGCTCAGTGAAGCGGGTGTCTGGTGGCCGCTTAAGCGGGCGCTGCGCAATGGCGAGATCGAAATCACCGGCTTCGATCCATTCTACATGATGGCCGGATCGGGGATCAAACCGGAACCGGTCCCCTGCAGCGTTAAAGTCGTGATGATCGGCGAACCGCACCTGTACAATATGCTCTGGCGAGCGGACGACGACTTTAAGAAAGTGTTTCGCATCAAGGCTGAATTCGACAGCGTCATGCCGCTTACTGACGACAATCTCCACGAGTATTTCTGTTTCGTGCGGCGGCGGGTTGGCGAGGAGGGGTTGCTGCCATTTGATCTGACTGGGCTACAGGCTATTGCTGAATATGGCCGACGCCTCGCTGGACATCGCAATAAACTCAGCGTCCGCTTCACCGCCATAGCAGACATGGTGCGCGAAGCCAATTTCTGCGCGGTCGAGCGCAAGGCAAAGAAGGTCACCCGCTCCGACGTCCACACCGCCATCCACAGAAAACGTCAGCGTGTCAATCTGGTGGAGGAGAAGGTACAGGAACTGTTTGACTCCGATGTTCTCTTGGTCTCCACCACCGGCTCGGCGGTTGGTCAGGTGAATGGGCTGTCGGTTTATGATCTCGGGGAGTACAGCTTCGGTCGCCCGACCCGTATCACGGTCAATACATCGCTGGGTAAAGCAGGTGTAATCAATATCGAGAGAGAAGCAGACCTGTCTGGACCTATTCATGATAAAGGCGTCCTCGTGCTGAGTGGGTTCTTGCGGCTGATGTTCGCACAGGACAAGCCGCTGGAAATGTCGGCCTCAATATCGTTCGAACAATCATACTCCGGCGTAGACGGCGATTCCGCATCCTCAACCGAAATCTATGGCATTCTCTCGTCCCTTACCGGACTCCCCATCAAACAGGGTATAGCTGTCACCGGCTCGGTGAATCAGAAGGGAGAAATACAGCCGATCGGCGGCATCAATGAGAAGATCGATGGCTTTTATGACGTATGTGTCGCCAAAGGGCTGACCGGGAACCAGGGCGTCATACTTCCACAACAGAATGTGCAGGACCTTATTCTTCGCCCCGATGTGGTCGAGGCCGTGCGGAAAGGGAAATTCCACTTGTATCCGGTGGAGACCATCAGCGAAGGAATTTCCATTCTTACAGGAGTGCCGGGTGGAAAGCGACAAGCGAACGGTACCTTTACGCCGGGATCAGTTCTGGCGCAGGCCGATGAGAAACTCCACCAGATGGCGCTGACGTTGGAGAACTGGACGCGCCGGGACAAAAATAACAACGAAGCCAACGGCAAGAAGAGAGAGAAGAAGCATGACAGGGGAGAGGCGTAGTCAACCAATTATGCACTTTCTTCTTGACAGGTGATAATCGAATCCGTTTGTTAGCGGTGAACTCGTCTATTGTGAGTTCAATGCGCAAAGCGAAAAGAGCCGGGATGGCTCAAGACAGGAACGCGGCCGGAGATTCCGACCGCGTTTTTCAGTAAGTGGGATCAACGTCAGCTCAGAAATCTGCTCCGATCGAGAAGTAGTGCGTCGGACGGTCCGACACTTTAGCAAAGTCCGTATTCCACGCAATATCATACCGCAGGAGCGCAAATCCCAGCACATTTAACCGCGCCCCGCAGCCAAAACCGGTGTGGATATCATTGAAGTGCTGCGAGCCGTTGGGATCGGTAGCTACTCCTTTGAATTTACCGTCAAACCACGATGCGCCGACATCCGTAAAGGCCACCCCCATCACGTTCCCGAGGACCAACGGGAGTGGAAATCCCAACGCCAGCATTCGCACCAATGGGAATCTGAATTCAAAATTCATCAAGCCGTAGCGATTCCCGGACAAACCGTAGTACGGTATCCCGCGAAGCGGCGTGACAATCTCCGAGAAATACAAATTCTCTACATCGTATACCGCAGAATCGAGCGTCCGCGACCCTATCCAGTTGGTTGTCCCACCAAGAAAATACCGTTTTGGCGTCTTCCCGCCCGACATGCCGCCCGCCAGGCGAAACGCTGCTGAGAAGGCGCCTTTGATATGCCAGTACTTTCGGTAATCGAACTCCAGAGAACGAAAGGTCAGATTGCGCGTGTTAAACAAGTCGATGCCCGAACTGATGCTCACTTTGGCGCGCTGACCGTTGATCGGGCCGGTGTAACCCCAGAGCACGTTGTCGTGTACCCAGGAAATCGTCCCGGTCGTAACTCGCGTGCTGCGCGGCTTGCGGGTATCTCCCAATTCAATGTCGTAGTAACGACGATCGATAAAATACTCCGCGCCGATGAACTCCAGCCGGCTGAACGTTGTGAAGGGGCGGCTGATGAATCCTTCAAAGCCGTAGAAACGGTCAGAGAAAAGGAAATTGTTGTTATCGACGTAGTAGTTCTTGCTGTGGAATACGCCGACGCCATAGTTGGTCCGCCGTTCGCTGTTCAGGTAATACGCCTGCACGTTCGACTGGTCGATGGTGTTGACCAGGTCGAAGCCCACGATAATCTGATGATTGCCGAGATAGTCGGAGAAGACAAAGAACGATTGACCGCTCAGACCAAAGAAAGTGTTGTACGAGAACCCGCCGCCTACAAAGTCCGGCGTAAATTTGACCTTGTACTTATGCACCGTGTATTCACCGCTGGGAAGCACCGGCGGGACGGAATCAAATACCGCCGGCTCCTTACGCACCACCAGGACTCCGGCGGAGTCCGCCACGTCGGTCATTAGCGAATCGAGTGGGTCGCGTTTGTGGCGGCTGACAAACACATATTCGTCGCCGACTATACCGCTCTCTGCCGGAACAGTTGCGGCCGATGAATCCTTGCGGGCACTTTGCGTCGTATCAATCGCCACACCCGCCGTGCTCGTGTCGGTCCCTGGTCGGGAAAGAACAGGCGGCGCGCTGTCTGTTGGCGCCGCCGCGGTCGAGTCTGGGAGGGACCTCTCTTTCGCTGGTATCGGCATTGGTCCCGGCCGGACTTGCCTGTACTTACCCAGCGCAAAGTCAGTGGGTGCCAGCACGCCGCCATCCCCTGCGGGCACCAAGTCTTTCAGCACGTAGATGTCGAAACTCCCATTATGAAATGCCTGAAAAGCCAGCTTCTGGCCATCCGGTGACCATGAAATCCCCTGCACGCCCGTCAAGATATCGGTCACAGCGTGATAACTGACGGTATCCAGATGACCCACATAGATGTTGTCGATACCGTTCCGATTCGAAATGAAGGCCACCCGCTTGCCGTCAGGGGAAACAGTCGGCCACCGGTTGGCGCCCGGTCCCACATCGACAGGAGTCACGACAAGCGATGTCAGATCAATTTGGAAGAGATTGTAGTCGCCATAGTCAAAATCCCCCGGTTTCACGAATCCGGTGTCGCTGTATGGGTGTCCCAGACTGTTCATTAGCGGACGAACCGGGTGCGGGCGGTCTGACGAAAACACGACCCGCTCCGTATTCGGAACCCAACTGGGGCTGCCGTCGTCAAAACGATCGTCGGTCAACTGGCGCACACTATCAGTGCCGATATTCCAGACAAACAAGTCGCGCTTGTCGCCGTCGAGTGCGGAAAACGCCACCGCCTTGCCGTCCGGCGACCAGGCCGGAGAAACGATACTGCGATACTCGAATCTCTTTCGCCGGTAGATCTTCTTGTTATGCACGTCCAACAAAAAGAGCGCATCCTGCCCCTTTGATTTTGCCACAAATACGATACTGCGGCCGTCCGGCGAAAACGACATCCCCGACACATACGAGTGCAGCGACTCGAGATCGCCGCTTCGTTCCCCCTTGACCAACCGGTCGATCTGTCTCCCGTCGAGCGCCGAGATCAACACGATCTCGGTGTAGTCCTTCCTGTCGGTGAATATGGCAAGCTTGTCTCCCTCGGGAGAGAAGACCGGCTTTTCATTGAAATAAGAGCCGTCCTTCTGCGCCTTCGTCAATTGGGTGGCAAAATCATCCGGTTCTTTGCGGCGGGCAATCTCCGGCCAGTAACGCCGCTTCATCTCTTTCGCGAACCCCTTGAAAAACTCCTCTTCGCTGATGTTCAGAGCAGCTTTCATCGCCTTAGCCATTGTCAGATGGACTTTCCCCTTCTGAAGAAGCTCGCCGAGCTTCTCGATACCATATCGATTAACCAGATAATCGATCATGGCTTGTCCCTGTCGGTAGGAGATATAGCCCTCGATATACCCGGGCGGCGCCAGGTAGTTGTTGATGGTGGCATCGCGAATGAACATATCGGAGAAGTAATCCCAGCCATACCGCGATGAATACTCCGCGTACCCCTCCGCAAACCAGCTCGGCAGGTCGAAAAGGTGGCGCTGCAGCGAAAGCGTGCCCAGGGCGCCACCGAACAGCATGTCATAAATGATCGCATGGGTCAGTTCATGGTGAAGAACGTGCCGGAGGTCCTCATAGGAACCATTGGCGGGTACGACCATTCGGTTCTTGAATGCCTCCGTAAATCCGCCGATAGCCTCGGAGATGAGATTGGGAATGATATTGGTCTGCTGAAAATCGTTTTGGGAATTGTAGACGAACACCGGTATCCGTTTCTGAATCACGTAGTTCAACTCGGTGGTCACGTGAATGTACGATGACTCCAGTACGGTCGCGGAAAACTTGGCGGTCTGATAGGCGTCCTCGTAGAAATAGATGTCGAAATGCCGCGTCTGGATGTAGTTCCACTCGAAGTTCTTGTAGCGAACCTTATTCTTGCCGAAGTATGTCTCTTGGCCGGTAACACCGACGGCGCATAGAGCCAGAATCAATGTCGTGGCATGAAGTATTCGCATTCGTCAATAGCCTTTCCTCACTCCGGAAGTTGATACTAACCGGCGCAAGTTTCAATTCCACTTTTGCACCGAAAACAACGCCATCGGTCGCGCGGATTCCGGAGTTATTGCTTTGCTCTTCGTATATCGGCACCCAGGGCGCCGAGCTTCTCTTCCAGCCGGTAATACCCTCGGTCAATATGATAGACCCTTTGTATTTCCGACTTCCCTTTGGCCGCCAAACAAGCCAGCACCAATCCGGCGCCCGCTCGAATATCGGGCGCCATAACTTCGGCTCCCTTCAACTCCGGAACGCCGTTCACAATTGCTTCAGCGTTAGCAACAGTAATGTCGGCGCCAAGCCGGCGCATTTCCATTGTATGCGAGAACCTATCTGCAAAAACAGTCTCTCGGATATGGGAAGTTCCCGAAGCTACCGTCGAAGCCGCCATAATGCAGGCTTGCAGGTCGGTCGGGAAGCCCGGGAACGGGAAAGTCGTTACGGAGATGGGGGATAGGCGCTTCGGTCCCTTTACGCTGATTCCTGATTTCTCGGATTTGACATCACAGCCCATTTCCAGCAGCTTGTGATTTACCATCGTCAAGTCCCCTTCCGGGACGCCGCTGACTTTCACGTTCCCGCCGGTAATGGCAGCGCCGAACATAAACGTCCCTGCGATCAGACGATCACCTGACACGGAGTGCTCGACCGCCTTTAGCCCCTCAACCGGTTCAACGACGATATTTGGGGTTCCTGCACCGTGAATTTTCGCGCCGGCCTTGTTGAGAAAACTGGCGACGTCTACAATCTCCGGATCACAAGCTGCGTTCGTAATCACCGTTCTATTCTTCGCCAGGACCGCGCCGAAAAGCACGTTTTCGGTACCGGTATGCGAGGGGCGATCGAAATAGACCTGGCCGCCTCGAAGCGGCTTCCCTTCGGCGATAACATACCCGGCCTCTTCGCGGATCGAAGCGCCTAGAGACCCAAATGCCTTAATGTGGAAATCGACTGGCCGGGCACCCAACGAACAGCCCCCCGGAAGCGATACCCGTGCCTCCCCTACCCGTGCCAAGATGGGACCCAGCACCAGAAACGACGCCCGCATCTGGCGCATGAGATCATAGGGCGCCGTATTCTCGGTTATCTTCGAGGCATTTATGGTCATTACCTGGGCTTTTGGGTCGTACGACACCTTGGCTCCCACATACTTGATCATCTCAATAATTGTGTGGATGTCGCGAAGGGGTGGGACATTCCGGATCACCGATTCCCCCTTCTGAATGAGAAGTGCCCCGGCGATGATCGGCAGAGCGGCGTTCTTGGATCCGTCCACGGTGATCTTTCCCTTAAGCGCCGAAGACCCTTGGATAACGAATTTGTCCATAGAAGTTTCTTTCTAAACCGATTCCGGCCGTCCGTTCCCGGACCATTTGTTATTAGACAGTCAAGTTTCTATCTCGACTAATTTCGGAGATCAGTTTCGGTGAGGAAAGATTTAAACTGTCTTGGGACAGCCCTTTCGGCAGGGAGAGGTCCGTCACCCCGTATGTAACTCAGGCGACACCGCCTGTTCGGATTCCTCGGCCACGTCAAAGCTGGACCGTACGCGCACAAAGAAATCGACCGCCTCATCATGGCAGAAATCCGGGTTGGTCCAAGGAAGGCGGCAGAACTTACCGCGCGACCAGATCAGACACACTTCGGCGAACACCCCTGACCCCAGATAGATCCTATGATTAAACTCCCGGTGCGAAGCCAGCACCAGGTTGGCCGGCGTCATTACCAGTGGATCGATATTGACCGTTCTGAAAGTATAATCGTGGATGTGATCTCCAAGCTGCGATTCGACCCGGTGGCAGACATCTTTGATCTCGATGAGGCTGTCCCGCTGGATCAGATTTTCGAACGAGAAGAACCGGCGTTGTAGCGAATCCCCCATCTCTTCGCGATATTCGGCGCCGTTAATGTGCGGGATGTCAATGGTCTCACACTGGACCCGACCGAATCGCCGCTCCATTTGCGAAAGTGCGTCCGCCAGCGCGTCGCGAGACGAGTGGACAATCGAGATGACCAGGCGTCCCGGTGCGGCTTTCTGAATGCGTGCCATGAGAGAAGAATTGGCAATACCAAAGGCAGAATCAACAAAAAAGCTGACTGGTCGCCGTTTGCGTTGGCACGTAGTCTGCGGTCTGCCGCCATAACGAGCCTTAGTCACCGTAGTTTCACCGGCTTGTGATGGTGAATACTCCGTTTGACTCCCCCTCTACGCAGGAGTATATTGGCGGGCACGAGAGAGACCTTCTGTGGAGTAATGATCATGAGTCCGACGAACATTCATGCCGCACACGGCTCCCGGCTAACTTGTCAAGGATGGCACCAGGAAGCCGCATTGCGGATGCTCAATAATAATCTTGACCCCGCAGTCGCTGAAAAGCCGCAGGAGTTAATTGTCTACGGGGGAACCGGCAAGGCCGCCCGCAATTGGGACGCCTATCATGCCATCGTGAAGTCGTTGAAAGGATTGGCCAACGACGAGACCCTGCTTGTCCAATCCGGCAAACCGGTCGGGATATTCCAAACCCACGAATACGCGCCACGGGTTCTCATAGCCAACTCCCATCTCGTGCCCAGGTGGGCGACATGGGAGAAATTCCGCCAACTCGAAAGGCTCGGCCTCATCATGTACGGCCAGATGACGGCCGGCAGTTGGATCTATATCGGCACACAAGGGATTCTTCAGGGAACCTACGAGACGTTCGCCGCAGTCGGTGACAAGCATTTCAAAGGTGACCTCACCGGCCGGTGGATTCTGACTGGTGGCATGGGGGGGATGGGCGGCGCCCAACCGCTGGCGGCCACGATGAACGGTGCTTCGGCGCTCATAGTTGAGGTCGACGAGGCAAGGATCAATCGTCGCCTTAAGATCGGCTATTGTGACGTCAAGGTGAAGAACCTGGATAAAGCCCTAAAGCTCGTCAAAGAACATACCAAACGGGGGGAGGCCGTGTCGGTAGGACTGGTCGGCAACTGCGCTGAGGTCTTCCCTGAGATATTCCGTCGTGGCATCGTTCCGGACATCGTTACCGATCAAACCTCGGCTCACGATGAACTCCACGGCTACATCCCTGAAGGGCTGACGATCCAGGAAGCGGATCGACTCAGAAAGAGTGATTCCAAAGCGTATATCGAGCGGTCTTATGAATCGATTGTCAAACACTGTGATGCGATGGCGAAGTTCCAAAAGGCCGGCTCGGTCGTGTTTGACTACGGCAATAACCTGCGAGGGCAGGCAGAAATCGGCGGACTCAAGAGCGCTTTCGCTTTCCCCGGTTTTGTTCCGGCCTATATTCGGCCGCTCTTTTGCACGGGGAAAGGACCGTTCCGATGGGTGGCGCTCTCCGGTGACCCGGCGGACATCAAGGTAACCGATCAGATTATTCTCGATAAGTTCAGCTACAACCAGCCTTTGGTCCGATGGATAAGGAAGGCTAGCGAGAAAGTCCCGTTCCAAGGGCTGCCGTCGCGTGTCTGCTGGCTCGGATACGGCGAACGAGCCGAGTTTGGCGACATCATCAACACCTACATCAAGAAGAAGAAAATCAGCGCGCCGATCGTGATTGGCAGAGATCACCTTGACTGCGGCTCAGTGGCGTCGCCGAACCGCGAGACCGAGGATATGCTTGATGGTTCCGACGCCATCGCCGACTGGCCGCTGTTGAACGCCATGCTGAACTGCTCCTCAGGCGCCAGTTGGGTCTCGATACATCATGGTGGCGGCGTTGGGATCGGCAACTCCATCCATGCTGGTATGGTCGTTGTCGCGGATGGATCCAAAGAGATGGCAATCCGGTTAAACCGGGTACTGACCAACGACCCCGGTACCGGCGTGATGCGGCACAGTGATGCCGGTTATCCGGAAGCGATAGCGTTCGGCAAGAAGTGCAAGATCAAGATTCCCACGGTGTAACGAGTTCCGAACGACGCTGATAGGCGGCCCCAAGAGAATGCATGTCCTGTTTCGCGCGAGACAAGTCTATTACTGGCTCACTCCAATTCGATACTACTGGCTGATCATCCTCCTGACCGCCCTTCACCTGCTATTTTCTTTTCTGTACATCACCCATTCGGGCGTCGACGCGGAAATCTATCAACGCATAGCGCGCGCAATCAACGCCTCGCCCGATGTATGGGCGTGCGGAGCCTTCGAAGGTGCCTTTTCACCTTTGTTCTCCATCTATCTTGCCTGCTTTTGGCGTCTATTCGGCACCGCCTCATGGGTGTTTATACTTGGCAACATCGCCATGGCATTGGCGATCACCCTCGCCGCGCGCGTTTACCTGTCCAGGTTCTTTGATAATCATGTGGGGCTGTGGTCAAGCCTGATCTTCTATTCGTCAATGATGATCTTCTATTTCTCTCTCTACTATAGGTATGAGCTTCTAACCGCCCTCCTGCTAAGCCTTGCCCTTGTGTCGCTTGCCGGTTCCAGTCGAAGGACAATGGCAATCATAGCGGCGGGATTCTGCTTCGGATTGGCCGCGTTGGCCACCGCTCGCGTCCTGTCCCTGATGCCGGCGCTGTTGCTGATAATATGGGTTTACCGAAGGGATATTTCGCGGCCGCGGGCCGCACTGCATACCGTGCTATTTGCCGTTGCAACGGTTGCCGCTATTGCCCCCTGGACCATCCGCAATTACGTTTGTCTGAATCGGTTCGTTCCGCTTACGCCGAACGGCGGCATCGTATTCTATATGGGGTTCAATTCAGAGTCGGACGGCGGCTACCTCAACCAAAATCGGTTTCCGCCCCCGTTTGATACCCTCTCACCAAACAATGACGCAGCCTTCTACAAGGGTGCGCGCGATTTCATTCTCGCGCATCCGGGGCGGTCAGCCCTCCTCGCGATCAGAAAGGCCTACTTGACGTGGCGGATTCACTACTTCGACAGTTCCTTCTTCTATCCCTTCTTCTGGATCGGTGTTCTCTTGCTCCCAAAGCTTATGGACCCCGAGAAACACGGCTTGGCGGTGGCTATTCAGGTCATGTTTCTCGGCTACACGCTGTTTCATTGCCTCTATAGCGCGCGCCATTACTACTTGATTCCGGTCCTGCCGTTGGTGTACGGCATAGCGGTCAACTGTCAACACCGGTTGGGAAGGAGCTTGCTGGCCCGCAGGGAAACGGTTTGATGGCGTGCCTGAGTCGCTGCATCTATGGTATGTGTCGGAGAGAGCTCCATAATTATTGGGGCCGACCGTTGACAGCGCACGATCGCAGCGTATTTTGTGGTTTCATTGGGATAAGATCGAAATGAACTGGCTTGTAATGCATTTGTAAAGCTGCCTAACCGGCAGAATCTTGTATGGCAAACACTCTCGTTGTCAAGAATATCGGCCAACTGGTTACGATGCAGGGGAAATCTCCACGCCGTGGGGAAGCCATGAACGATCTTGCGGTCATATGCGGAGCAGCTGTTGCGATCGCCGGTAATCGAATTGTTGCGGTTGGCTCCAGTTCGGATATCGAGAAGCAATGCGGGCCGATAGGTTGCCCGGTGATCGATGCCAGCGGTGCCTTAGTGACCCCCGGTCTTATTGATCCCCACACCCACCCGGTTTTTTCAGCCACGCGCGAAGATGAATTCGAGATGCGTCTGCAGGGGAAAAGCTATATGGAGATCGCTCAGGCCGGTGGAGGGATTCGACGATCGGTTCGGGACCTCCGAGCCACTCCCGCAGACGTACTTCTGGATAAGGCGAAACAGCGATTGGACCGATTCCTGGAACACGGCGTGACGACCATCGAAGCGAAATCCGGCTATGGTCTATCGACCGAATCGGAAATCAAGCAACTTGAGGTAATCCGGGAGCTTAATGAGTCACACCCGGTCGACCTCGTTCCGACTTTCCTCGGCGCCCATGAATTCCCCGATGAATACCGCAACAATCGGGAAGCGTATGTTGACCTCATCATAAACGAGATGTTACCGCTTGTGGCCGAGCGCCGTCTGGCCGTCTTCTCGGATATCTTCTGCGAAGAGGGAGTATTTGACAATGTTCAGTCCCGTCGCATTCAGGAAGCGGCTGCTCGTCACGGGCTGAAACTGAAATTCCACGCCGATGAGTTGGTTTCCACCGGTGGCGCCGAGCTTGCCGCCTCGCTTGGGGCAATATCGGCCGACCATTTGGTGTACATTTCAGAGGTGGGAATCAAGGCGATGGCTGACTCCGGCACGGCGGCGGTTCTTCTTCCGGGTACATCGTATTCGCTCGGGAGCAAGCAGTATGCGCCGGCTCGCCGGATGATCGAGGCCGGTGTGGTCGTCGCGCTATCGACCGACTGCAACCCCGGCTCCAACTTCAGCGAGTCTCTTGCCATGATGATTTCGCTGGCGGCCGTTCAAATGAAGATGACCGCCGCGGAAGGCATTTCGGCAGTTACTGTGAACGCCGCGTATGCTATCGGGCGAAACGATATCGGCGTTCTTGCTCCCGGTATGATCGCGGATCTGGTCATTTGGGATGCTGCGGACGTCAGAGAATTGCCGTATCATTACGGCGTCAATCTGGCCCGTACCGTTGTCAAAAGAGGAGAAGTGGCGGTCGTTCATGCGTAGACTTGTGGGCAGCGCGTCATTGCGAGGAGCGAAGCGACGAAGCAATCTCAGTTCTGATTCCGTGCCCCACAGCCGCGCCCTGAGCGGAGCCGAAGGGTTGCTGTGGGGAATATCGTCCCTTATAGTCTTCACGTGTTTCGTGACTATTGCAATCTCCGGTTGCGGTATCTACAGCTTCAACCCGAAAGGGAAATCCTCGATCAAGACCATCGCGATCGAGCCGTTCGAGAACAAGACTTCGGAATTCGGGTTCACTGATCGCCTCACCGAAATCGTCACCGACGCCTTCATCAAAGACGGCAACCTGAAAGTCGTTCCTTCGGCCAATGCCGACGCGGTTCTGATTGGGACGCTTCTGTCCTATAGCCGTGCGCCGCTCCGCTTCGATATTAACGACCAGGTGGCTGAGTACAAAGTGCGGCTGGAATTCGAGGTCGTGTTGCGTAATCCCCAGGATCAATCAGATATACTGAAAGACCGCTTCTTGCAGGAAGCTTCCTATGATGCCACTACCGAAACCGAGGAAGACGGTCAACAGCGGGCAGGCCAGAAATTGGTAGAAGCTATTCTCAACCGCACCACCAAGTCCTGGTAGAATTCAGGGGCGTACTGCAAAAAAGAAGGGTCAGGAGCATGTCAGTCCTGACCCGTATTCACGCCGCCGACTCCTAATCGCTTAGAAAACCAGCCAGAACTCCTTGGTAAATCCGCGTCCGGTGCCTCCGACATTGATGTCCATCTGATTGTCAAACACTCCGATCCTGGTCTTCACAGAGTCAATCAGAACAACATCATCATCATATCCGGTATTCATAGGACGGCAAAGTACAACGGTGTACTCCGGCCGGTCAGCCCCCGGGGGAGCATAGTTGCTGATTGTTCTGGTGTCCCACCGGCTGCCGCGCTCCACAGCCGAAAGTCTGTGCTTGGTGGAATCGATAATATACAACGGCACCTCTTGGCCGATATCCCAGCCGCGCATAAAGAAGTCTTGGGACCTGAGTCCATCATCCTCAAATAAGGTGTATCCGTGATACGAACTCGTATCCTTGTGGAAGTAAGCGGGATAGTCTTTGTTTACGAGGCCGGCGTTGTGGCGCACTACTTCCATTGTGCCGGCATCAATCACCTGGTCCCAAGGGGCACCCGACGTTGCCTTATGCAGGTTGATCCCTTCCGCCAAAAATGCCGAGTCTGTCGTCAACGCGCGCCAATTGAGGCCGTCCCAGTCGCCGCCAGTGATCCCTGCGAACAGTACCCAGAGTTGATCCTCCTGCCGTCCGATTGAATCGGGATTGTTGAAATAGGTAACCGGTTGAGAGTTGAGACTGTCGGACGTATCGCTGACTGCGTACGCACCCCGCCAGACACTGTGACTGTTGTCTGTCCACGTCAGTCTCAAGTACAGGGAATCATCAAAGGTCAGCGCCTGAATGTAAACTGAATCACTCACCGCCATGACCTCGGACATGGCAGGCGATGGCGCCAGCGATGTTGAGATGTCCACCGCCGTCGGCGTTATCGCGTTCCAAACAGTGCTAACAGTCGTATTCAACGGCGGGGCGCTCGTCCCTTGAGTGACTACGATCCGCTGCAGTTTGGGCGTTTCCGGCCCGTTCGGCTTATCTTTGCCGCAGCCGAAAATCAATAGTGCTAATACCAGCAAACTTGTAATAGGAAGAGAATGACGCATATCCATATCTCCTTAACATTTCAACAGAAGAACCTGATGTCAAGATAATCAATTCGGTCGGATTCTACAAGAACGGAATCAGGCCTTCAATCGCCTGACGACTACCATCGTAAGGTCGTCAAAGACATGGCCTTCGGATGCAAAGGCTCTTACCACATCGTAAATTGCAGTCTCAATCTGCTCCGAACTCTTGTCCCGATTGGCGCGGATGACATTAACCAGACGGTCCAAACCGAATTCGTCCCCCTGCTCGTTGAACACTTCAGTAACACCGTCCGTGTAGAACACCATCAAGTCCCGGGGATTGACCACGAGCGCCCGCTCTTCGTAAATGGCGTCCGGCGCCACGCCAAGAACCGGTCCACCTTCGCTGAGATATTCCACTTCACCGGTTGCTCTCAGCAGAATCGGCGGATTGTGGCCGCAATTGGAAAACGTAAAGATGTGATTTCGGCTGTCCAACACACCATAGATAGCCGTCACATAATTGCCCGGTTCGAGTGATTCGCACAGCAGCGAATTCACTTTCTGGCAGATCGTGCGAATCGAATAGTTGTTTCTGATTTCGGCGATCAACGAAGCGCGAAATGACGCCATAATCAGCGCCGCCGGTATCCCTTTCCCGGACACATCCCCAACCGTTACCCCCAAGTGACTATCGACAATCCTGATGAAATCATAGTAATCACCGCCGACCTGGCCCGATGAAATATTCTTACCGGCAATATCATAGCCGGGGATCTTCGGATCATGGTACGGCAGGAACGACCGCTGAATCTCACGCGCGATATTCAATTGTTCTTCCAGTCGCTTGCCGGAGACCTCGGTCTCATGCAGCCTCGCCCTTTCCAGCGATATAGCTGCCTGACTGGCGAATGCCTGCATCAGCGCTACCGATCGATTATTGTAAGCGCCGACCTCACCTGATTCCAGATTCAGCACGCCGATCAGCTTGCTATCGAGTTTTATCGGGACGACGATCTCGCTGCGCGTCGACGGATTGGCATCTACATACCGGCTGTCTTTGCAGACATCGTGGACAATCACCGGTTCCCCCGATGCGGCCACGTGCCCGATCAACCCTTGACCGATCTTCACCTGCATTTGCGCATCCCGGTCCGGATCATAACCAACCGTATAGAGCGACTTGATACTGCCACCCACCGGATCAACCAGAAACACGCCGCCTGAGTCATAGCTGACCACTTGCTTGAGGGTGTCCAGAATCTCCCGCATCACCTCGTCGACATCAAGCTTCCCGGACAGCTTCTTGCCGACCTGATACAGCAGATCTTTCTCCAGCGCCTCGCGTTTGATTTCGCGGTACAGATGGGCATTGTCGATGGCCACCGCAATCTGGTTATTCAAGCCGGTCAGAATATCGAGATCAGCCTCAGTGAACTCACCGTCGATCTTGTTGATCGCCTCCACGACGCCAATCATCTGCCCTTTCCCCACCAGCGGGACCGAAATGATCGACCGGGTGCTGATCTCGCCAATCTGCTCTATCTGTGTCTCAACCCGTTGATCATGACGGGGATCGTTGATTATCAGCGGCTCCCGGTACTTGGTCACCCAGCCAACCACCCCCTGTCCAACATCGAGGAAAAACGTCTTCATGCAGCAATCGGAGCATTTCATGAACCGGATTTTCATGTCAGTCCTATCGTGATCGACTCTGAATACGACCGCTGCCTCGCAGTTGACGGCCGTCATAACGAGCTTGAGCACGAGCTGTATCAATTCTTCATATTCAAGCGTGGAGTTGAATACGCGCGCCGCTTCCAGAAGCAGCTTCTCAGTTCTTGTGTGGGATATGGACGGGGTCATAGGCCGTCAAGGTACACCACCCGACCGATTTGTCAATCAGAAT
>Ga0315276_10000313_pt1 | contig 40891 bp, 45 predicted proteins | sample YL17G05_0_MG_FD_204542 | JGI IMG/M metagenome (GOLD analysis project Ga0315276, IMG submission 204542) | Sediment microbial communities from Yellowstone Lake, YNP, Wyoming, USA - YL17G05_0 | ecosystem: Environmental > Aquatic > Freshwater > Lake > Sediment | place: USA: Wyoming | collected...
TGAAATTTGATCTCGGCTGCGGGACGGTCACCTACAATCAGGTTATTTCCGTAGCGCTGTTCATTGCCGGGTTGCTAATATTCGCCGTGCAGCGACGGCGCGCCGCATCGGGGACAAAGACCGACAATCCCAAATGAAAAAGGCCGGTTCGATCTCGACCGGCCTTTCACTTCGCATTACCCAGGGGTACTGGTTACGAGACCTTTACCTCAATCTCCTTCGGTTTCACTTCTTCGAGTTTCGTCAGCCGAATTTCAAGAATTCCGTTCTTGTAGTCGGCGCCGACATTGTCCGCGTTCACTGTCTCCGGCAGGCTGAACGAACGGCAGAACTTGCCGGTCCGAATCTCCGACCGAATGAAGGTATCGTTCTTCTCCTCGCTTCTGAATTCGCGTTGACCGCTGACAATCAGATTGCCGTCCTTCACGACTACCTTGATGTCTTTTTTCTCCATTCCGGGTAGTTCGAACGACAGGACCACATCGTCTTTAGTGTCCTTGATGTTCACTCGCGGCATGAACTCCGCATCCTGATCGTTGACTGGGGCCGGCACGCTGAAGAAATCACTGAACACCTGATCAATGTCTCTGGTCCAGTTGTGGCCGAACGGTCTCATCAATGCTCTTGTCATCATCGTATTCTCCTTTGTTATTGTTTTCGTTGTCACACTCAGACGTAATACAACGATTGTGCCAAATCGGGTAACGCATTGATATTCAATATAATAGCAAGTACGTCGGAGAGTTTGTCTACGAGCGAGAGGTCAAAATGACATGCACGCGGTCATTATGGCATATTATCAAATGCCGCTTTGGCGCGCGAATGCCAATCTGGCCGGTCCATTGTCGAATCGCGGTTAGTGTCGAGCGAGGATATCGGAGATTGCCTTGTTAACTGGGGAGTTCTTGAAGAATATCTTGTGAGCAGCCGGCAGGTTTGCCTGGTATGATTTGATCTTGTCGATAGCCATCGTGTCACCAATCGCCCCCAAAGCCTTCACAGCGGCAAGCCTGAGGTCATCCTTGGATACTCCGCTAGCTGCAAGGGTCGTAAGCTCATATTCGTCGTCAAGCAGGTGGCATAGGAAGTCACGGGCCTCTTGACCGCCGAGTTTGCCGATGACCCCGAGGAGGCGGAGGGTTTCCGACTCTCCTCGCCTGGCCAGATCAACCAAGAGCGGCACCACATCACCATTCCCCAGGACGCCGATAGCAGCGATAGCGCTTTCGCGGATTTCTTTGGCGGTATCCTCGGCCATCAACACAAGGAGATCGACCGATTCCTCGCCGCCGATTTTTTCCAGAGCGCTGACGATTTCGCGTCGAACGCGGATATCAGGATCATTAGTCCTCAGTCTCAACGGTAGCACCGCTTGCGCATCCTTGAGGGAACCGAGCACGAAAATCGAATTGCGAACAACGTACCATTTGGCGTCCGGGAGTTCCTGGCGAGAAGCATCGCGAGCAAACCAGTCATCATCGTTGATGATCCGCGAGAACACCTTTAACGCGGCCTTGCCGAGTTCAGCGAGAACACGGAGCGACTGCTGGCGAACCTGCCTCAGGGGGTGAGCCACAACCTGCGAGAGAGCAATGGCAACCTCTTCGGATGCTACCGCGACAAGAGTCCGCCTGATCTGGCCGGCGGTATCGAAATCGGATTTGAAAAGGTCGTCGACGAGTCGGTCGACGACTTCGCGACGGTTGAGCGTCTGAAGCGCTTTTTTCACTGCCATCGAATCGTAAGTGGACACGTCCCCTTCGATGTGCCGGCGCAAAGCCATAGCATTTGAGAGATCGGCAATCAAGTCATAACGCCGTTCCACCAGGCACCGGTCACACAGTTTGGCAATCAACTCGGAATATTCGTAGGTCTCTCGGCGACTTGAAATTTGCGTGACGACATCCGACACGATGAGTTCCAGCAATTGGCGGTCGGTTTCCAGATTGATTTGGTCGACGGCATCAACGAGCAGGCTCAGCGCTTTCTGGCGGTAGCCGGGATTGGCGTCTCTAAGATAGTGCATCAGTTGCCTAATGATTTCTTCGGCCTTGCCGCGCAGACCGGTTTTTAACAGCCGCTCAAAGCTTTCCGAGAAGACCGCGGAGTCGTAATTCTGATTCGACAACGTGAAGATGTCTTCGACCACATCGTCGATCTGACTGATGACATTGATCTTGATCGCGCCGGTCGAACTCTGCGGGTCGCCGACCCGGTCGGCTGTCTGCTGCGCCTCGCTAGCGAAATCCGAGTCGAGATTCTCGATTATCCGCTCTTTCTCCGGATGCAGACTCACGAGCTTAAAGAGCGACATATAGGTCTGAACGGCCTCGTCACGCAGTTCGCTGGGTTTTGAATCGCTCCGGATACGGTCGGCAATAGTTTCAAGTTCGCGGCGGAATGCGGCCGGGCGCACCGAGGCGACCTTTTCAGGCAGCAGATACCGCACTACGGCAGAGTCAAAATCAATGCCCGCAGCAACCAATTGGTCATCCCTTGCCTCGGTCACTTGGGCGAGGAAAGCCAAGTCGGTTCCCATCTGGTCGAGAGCCACACGTCGAATCGAGAAATCATCATCTACTTCGCCGCGGTATTGGCGCTGCGTCTCAAACAGTTTGAACGCCTGCTCCGAATTCACCTGAACGGTGGAGATGTGATTCTTTCTCAAGTATTCGGCCAGATCATACTCAGGGTCATCGGGACGGACCCGCTTGACGAACCGCTGGACGAATATACCGAAATCCCGGATCGACATACCGCTTTCAAACAGCATCGCGCTGATATCCAGCACTTGCATAGCCTGAATTATCGGAGAATAATAAACGGCTTCCTTGAGGCAGATATTGCAGATGTGTAGATTGCCGCGCTGCACCACGACCGAAACGAATCTACGGAATCCAAATAGTCGCCCGAATAGAAGGAACGGCTTCTCCAGCGATCGGCGGCCGACCGGATGATCTTCGCTGTAAATGGCCATCTTCTTGCAGGCCATCGCCAGTTCGGCGGCTAATGTATGGACCAGATCATTGAGGTCGGTACGAATGACCCCTTCAGTGATTTTCTTGACTGCGCTGCTCATGAAGATCTCCGAAACAGAAGACGCGACCCGTTTGTGTGGCAACGTAAATGCGTGAACCGTCGGAGACCGGTGACCAGACTATGGCGCCCGGTATTTTGGTCTGACCGGCCACTTCGCCGGTCTCGGTCGAAAGAGTCAAGAGCCTACCGGTCATCGTACCAACAACGACGTACTTGCCGACAACGATTGGTGATCCCTTTACCACATCGATTGCCGCATAGCGCCAGAGTTCCCGGCCGGTAGCAGCATCGAGGGCAACCACATCACCGTTGCGACAGGCCGCAAAGACCCGCCCGTCGGAAATCGTTGGAGCCGCCCACGTCGAGGACGGCAGAGAGACTTGCCACGCTACGGTACCATCCACGGGCGATAAGGCGTTGAGATGCCCTTTGATGTCGGCGACGTAGATGTACTCCGCGATAGCGGCAGCGCTCACGATCGGACTCCTAAGATTCACACGATACAGTTCAGTACCGTCTGATTCCGAGATCGCGAAGAGCGAGCCGTCGTCTGACCCGACAAACAGCCGGCCATCGCCGGCCGAAACCGGCCCCAGCAGCCTGCCGGTAGTCTGGTATTTCCAGAGCTGTTTTCCGACTTTCGGATCATGTGCCGTCACGACTCCATCGCTGGAACTCGTTATCAGGCGGTTACCTACTATTATCGGTCCGAATCCGCCATCCTTTACGCGCGCCTGCCATCGGCCTTGACGGTGTATCAAGTCAAGGCAGAGAAGTCGGTTTCGGGGATAGGCCAGTGTCAGGTAGGCCAACGAGTCCACCAGAGTCAGTCCTCCCTGAGGGATGCCGCTTACCTTGAGCTTACCAAGCCTCTGGCCTGATCCGCAATCGAAGAACCACAGCCGCTTACGGGATCCGGGAATCACGAGCTGGCCATGAGCGAGGGCTAACGAGCCGACCGGCCGGTCATTGATCCTCCCCTGCCACAACGTATCGAGCTTGCCTGAATAGCCGCTACTACTGATTGATCCGGTGGCAGCAATGTCGGCTCGAGGAATCGGCCAGTACGAAGGCTGGGACAATACTCCGCGATTCATCCGGTACCGATTTGCACAGGAACTCAAGGCTACGGCCAGGAGGAGCAAGATGCCTATGACGAATTGTCGGCGCATCAGAAATTCCACCCGAAGAAGAAGTCAAAATCGGTGTTCGAACTTATCGTGTGATAATCAGTCGTTCGAGACAAATCGAACCTCAAGACGACCACATACCCGAGATTTACCCTGGCGCCAAAACCGAAGGAGCCGTAGAACTGGTCAAAATCGTCGTCCCAAGCAGCGCCATTGTCATAGAACAGGGCGCCACGAATGCCACGGAACCCCAGCCCGCCGATGGGGAAGTTGATCATCAGATCATCGATCAGCGGGAACCGCAATTCAGTCGAGGCGAACAGGATATTTCGATTGTAAAATGCTCGCCGACCGAACCCACGGAACGACCAACTGCCGCCGAAATACAGGCGTTGTGGATCGTCCCCGGACGATGAATATGCCCACAGCCGATTGGCAATGGCCGAGGCCTGGCCAAGTCGCACGTAATGCCTCACGTCGGCCGACACCGTGCGATTAGTTATCGTTCCGCCGCTCAAGGAGGTCGTCAGTCCCAAGGTCAGATTGTAGCGTCGCCCCTCGATAGGTCCTGAAATGTCCCAAATAGCGTTGTCGTACACCCAGCTTACGTTATTGGACATCAAGAATCCCTCGCGCTTCTTCTGTCCGTAGCGCAGATCCTTCTTGTCATACCGAGCAAAAGTCCCGAACTCGAGACGCTGGAATTTCGACAACGGATAGATCAGTAGCCCTGCGACTCCAGCCTGCCGATCAAAATAATACTGGTCATGATCGTTGTAGTACTCATCATATAAATGAAATACGCCTAAACCCCAATTGAGGCGGCGCTCCCGGTTGATGAAAGTCACCGCTCCGTTGAATGACGATAGAATCTCATCTTTGGTCTCCGCTGTGTTCGCCAGCAGAAAGTAGTACGCTTTGTTCCCGAGCACGTCGGATATGGCTGCCTGTATACCGCCGACCGATCCGTAGATCGCATCATAGGAAACGAGTGACTGAGCTATATCAAATGAATATCGCGTATCATATGCAATTGACGCCTCGCTTACCGTCCGGCTGATCTCCTCCGGTTTCCATGGCGCCTCTACCTTGTCCGCAATCATCGGAATCTCGTCCGCACTGTCTTTTAGCGGCATCCGGTACATTTGGAACAATCCGTCCTGATACCCGGTAAAGAATAGATCTTTGCCATCGGGCGAAACTCTCGGATCATACGCCCCCGTCGCATAAGCTGATTGCCGCGTGATCTTGCCACTTTGATCGACTAAGAAGATGTTATTGGAACTGTCCCGATTGGATGAGAAATAGACGCCGCGAGCGGTAGGCTCGGGAGTTTGATCCCGAAAGAGGCCGTAAGTAAGCTGTCTGATCTCTCCAGCCACCTGATCAAGAGCAAAGAGATTGAGGGCACCATCCTTCCCAAAAGCGCCCCTGTCCGATGAAAAAACCACAGTGCGGCCGTCTGGTGCGTAGGCCGGATCAGCGTCGTAATAGATGTCGTTTGTCAGCGCCGAGTGTTTACCGGAACTAAGATCGAGCAGATAAATGTCGGAATAGCCGCTGATGCGAACGCCCGCGAATACGGCGTGGGAACCGTCCGGTGAGAACCGAGGGGACCGTGCTGCCACCAGATCATCAAATCGATAAGTGCCGACGATCTCTCGCCGTCCAATATTGTACAGATATATGACGTCGCGGTCCTTGGACTTCGAGGAGAAGATAACCCGCCCCGAACCATCGACGTCGATACCGGAATGCAACAAGTGCAACGACTCGAATCTGGCGGATCGTTCCCCCTTCAACAATGTGATATCGCCGTGCATCGATGTATCCGCGGGCTTCATATAGAGGCCGGCGTAACCTCGACGATATGCCATGTAAACCAGCCAGGAGCTGTCGGACTCATTGCCGTGCCGGAGTATCGGCACTCCTTTCATGCTGTACCCGGTCTTGACGACACGATTGGCCTCCATTCTCGGCAGGCCGCGATTTTCTATTTCCGGAAAGTACCTGCGCTTAAGTGAGTATATCCACCGGTTTGAAAGTTCTTTCAGGTCGATTCCCAGCGTCAGCTTGACGATCTCTTCGAATGTCCTTGCTTTGAACCAATTTTCATAGATACGAACGAGCTTGTCCGCCCCATAAGTCGTGTCGATAAAGGCGCAGATAGACTGGCCGAGCTTGTAGGTGAGATACGTCCCCTCGTATAGATATAAGTCGTTGATCTCAGGAACTTTGCCGTCCAAGACCAGATCTTTGACAAGCAAATCCGCTTCGGTATCCCACTCCTCGGACCAGAATTCGGCCTGTCCCTCGATAAGCCACAGCGGTGGATAGGCAATTCTCTGAATGATCATCCGGCTAATCGCAGCATCCAACTTAGCGAGTTGGAATACATGCACCAACTCGTGCCGGATAACGTGATCGAGATCGAAAAACGACCCGTTGAACGGTACAACCACCCGTCCCTTCATAAACTCGGTGAAGCCGCCCACCGATTCAGGCAGGAGACCCGGTATCACGTTGGTCTGACTGAAATAGGAAGGGGCCGAGTAGATGATAAGCGGTATCTTATTCTTTATCTCGTGGCTGAACTTGATGGCGGCAGATCGATAGGCGGTTTCAGCAAGGTGCGCCGCAACTCTGGCGACATCGGCCTCGTCGGCATAGAAATAGATGCGAAAATGGTCAGTCGTCATAACCTGCCAGTTGAACTGTGTGTACTGCACCTTGTTCTTGCCAAAGTAGTACTGCGCGCGGGCGGAACGATTTGCCGCAGCAAGACAACAGATCACGAGGAACCAAAGAACGGGTCTAAACAGGCAATTACGATTCCTGTCCGGCAACGTCTGCATAGTATCGGAGAAGGCGATCAAGCTTTGCATTACTGCCGTATCCCCGTGGCAAAATGACATCGTGCACAAAATCCCCCGGCGACGCCAACCGCGCCCGCCCGAAAGCCGGTGCGCCGGATTAGCAGGTTGCCGCAGGCCGGACACGCGGTATCGCTTCCCTCTTCGGATCGGATATTGCCAGCGTAGACGTACGAGAGTCGTTTTCGGGCCAGATCTCGCGCGCGCAGCACAGTTTCTGCTGATGTCGGTTCTTCATCCATCTTGTAATCCGGATGATACGCTGATAAGTGCAGTGGTATCATGGTCGAAAGCGAGGCGACGAATTCGACCAACTGTTCAATATCGGTATCGGAATCATTTCGTCCGGGAATCAGCAGATTGGTGATCTCCATATGCACGTCGGAAGCTGCCACGCACCTGATGGTCTCCATCACCGGCTCCAGCATCCCTTTGCAGATCCGGGTGTAGAAGTCGGGACGAATGGATTTGAGGTCGATATTCATTGCGTCGGTCACCGGAAGCAGCTCGGCAAGCGGCTGGGGATTGATGAACCCATTGGTGACGAGCACTACCTTCAGCCCCCTTTCGCGCAGTAACGGCGCTGTATCCATAATGTACTCAAACCATACCATCGGTTCCGTATATGTGAAAGCCACTCCCAGCGATTTATGTCGGAGCGCCAGTTCTACCAACTCCAACGGTGTCTTGAACACGGTCGGCGATTTCTCCTGCGATATGGTCCAATTCTGACAGTGAAGACAGCCCAGGTTGCAGCAATTGCAGCCGGTGGATAAGATTCCCGATCCGGGATAGAAATGATAGAGCGGTTTCTTTTCGATAGGGTCAACCGCCAGCGATACAAGTTCCCCGTAGTTGTCGGTAACCAGTTCACCATTCTGATTGAAGCGGCAGCCGCAAATCCCCGGTTTGCTGTCGCTAAGTCGACACTCATGCGGGCAGAGACGGCAGATGACATCAGCGTCTGTCTTCTCCCAGTATGCCGCAGCATGGATCAATGTGAACTCCGAGCCAATATTTCATCGACAGCCTCTGTCAGACTGTCACAAACAGCGAGTCCCGGTGGACACACGGAAGTCTCCAGCCGAGCTTCCGACGACTTTCCGTACCCGGTGCGAACCAGCGCCGCAGGGCAGCCCATTAACGAGGCCATCGTGATGTCCTCGATCTTGTCCCCAATAACATATGATCTTCGGAGGTCGATCCCAAGCTCAATCGCTGCGCGTTCAGGCATGCCGGTCGCCGGTTTGCGGCAGTTGCACGCTGCACTGTACTCAGGAACCGTGCCCTGCCGATGGTGCGGGCAATAGAGCATGAGGTCAATCTCAACTCCCTCACTGGACAGCAAGTCTCTGACACGGTTATTAGTACTTTCGACGGCGCCAATTCCAAAATGCCCCCTCGCTACGCCGGACTGATTTGACACGATGACAAGCTTGAATCCGGCGCCCTGCGCTCGCCGCAATGCTTGTGCTGCCCCCGGTATCAGTTCAATTTTGTCTGGGTTTGACACGTAGTGTCTTTCCATAGCGATAGTGCCATCCCTATCGACAAAAATAGCCCGCCCCGAGTTTACGTTGGACTCCAACAGCCGGGCTGCAATGCTTGCCACATCTTCAACCGATATACGGGTCTGGCAGAATCGTTCCGAACGAAAACACGGGGTCTTGCCGTGTAATGAGCACGGACGGCAGAATTCATCAACTTGCACAACGGTATCGAAAAGCCCTCGTGGTGCGAATCCAAGAGCCGGGTGGGTTGGTCCAAAGATCGTGATAACCGGGGTACCGACCGCCGAGGACAAATGCGCCAGACCGGAGTCATTGGCGATAGTCAGGCGGGCGCTCGCCATAACCTGAGCGATAACCGCCAGAGGAGCATCCACAAATTCGACAAATGAATCTGTAGGCAAGTCATCAAGATGATGCTGTCCGGCATCATTAGGCATAACGACCCAAGCGATCTTGGTTTTGAACCGGAGGTTCAGCCCTCGCGCCACATCCGAAAAACGCTCAACCGGCCATCTCTTGTTTTCATGAGCCGCTCCCGGAGCGAATACGACAACGTTGTCACGAGACCTTAGCGAGTGCATTTGTGCGTCGGGCGAGAGGCTAAGAACCGGACGCCGACTTGGCACCGGAAGACCGTTTCTAATAAGAGCAGCATTGTACAGATCAATGGTGTGTTGTTGTTCGCGCGGAAATTGCTTCCGGTTTACGACCAGCCATCGCTCCAGACGACGTTTCGGATAAACTGATTTCTGTTGTGAGCTAATCAGTGTCCGAACAAACCAAGAGCGGAAATTGCCGTGTAAGTCGACTATGAGGTCGAAATTACCTTCGTCGAGTTCGAGCATCAGCCGGTAGAGTTCTCGTGCGCCTATTCGCTCCGGGATCGTTCGCAGTTCGTCAATGCCGGGAATCAGTCGGGCGATGTCGGCAAATCGATCTTTGGTCAAGAACACGACCCGGCATCCGGGGTATGCAATCTTCAGATTCAATACCGCAGAAGAAGTCAGGATCACATCTCCCAGCGATCCCAGTCTGATGACCAGAATGTTGTGCGCCATTTACAGGAAATGATACAGCCCAATGGCGCCGATGGCAAAGCAATAGTAAGCGAAGTAATCGAACTTCCCCCGCTTCACCGACGCCAGCACAACATAGACCGACAGCAGGCCGAACAGGAAGGAGACAATGGTCGCAACCGTATACGGCAGGAGGAGCGCGGACTGTATTTCCAGCAGGTGTTTTCCCTCAAGTAAAACAGCCCCGCCGATCGCCGGTATCGAAAGGAGGAAGGAGAATTCGGCAGCCTCCGACGGTTTCACGCCGGCCAGCATTCCCGATACGATGGTTGTGCCGGACCGGGAGATCCCCGGCAGAATGGCGATGGCCTGGCCGATCCCCATAATGATGGTTGAGCCGAGAGACACGCCTTTGCTCCCCACGCGGAAGAATCTTGGTATCAGCAGGATTAGACCGGTGATGATCAACTCGATTGACGTCTCAACGGGGTTGGAAAAAGTCTTCTCGAACAGGTCTTTCAGCAATATCCCGGCAAGTCCGGCGGGCACGGTGCCGATTACCAAGTACAGCACCATCCGTCGCTCGCCGACCATCTCCCGATCAAACAGGGCCTTGACGAGACGCCAGAGCCGGGTGCGGAAATAGATCAGAACCGAAACCAGCGTCCCCAAATGGATGATTACTTCAAACGTTACCCCCGGCATCTTTACATTCAGCAACTGCTCGGCCAATACAAGATGACCGGAAGATGAGACCGGTAGAAACTCGGTCAAGCCCTGAATGATCCCCAGAACGATAGCGTCAAGATAGTTCATCAATAAGGCAGCGGCTCCCTTATGGGAGCCGCGTCACTCCAAATCTGCCGACCCGCGGGTTACATAACGCCAAAGTCTATTCCCAGGAAGAGGCCGTCGTTGCCGTCAAACTGGAACTCACCGAAGAGTGAAACCGAGCTGGTTGCCTTCCAGGCCACGCCGCCGTTGAGGCCGAACTTGAGCTCGGTGTTGGAGCCGCCATAAGTGCCGCTCAACGTTTCCATGCGAATGTTGAACCGGCCGTACGGACTCAGCGTGCCGCCGCGACTCAGTTGGAACGGATACGACGCAAACAACTGGCCGCCGAACTGGAAAATCGAACCTCCGCCTATATCCTCGAATTCAAAGAAGCCGCCAAGTGCCATATCCATCGGCTCCCGACGTCCCTGCCCCACCGTCCAGAATTGCCACTTGAAATCCGCTCCAAATGCGATTCTGGCTTCATCGTAATCAATGAATCCGAATCTGAGACGACCATCGGTGAATTTCGACAACCCGTAGGTGAACGTCCCGAAGGCGCTGGTGGCATCGGCTATTCCGACGCCCCCTCCAAAAGTCCCACGCCCCTGGCCGAGCGATGTGGCGGTCGTCAGGCAGCCAAAAGCCGAACCGACCGCCGGAAAATCTGCCGATGCCTGTCCGGCCAGTCCAAGTGCCAACGCGACGGCAATTGCAAATCTTGTCTTCATACGTCTCATCCTTTGTCAAGAAGACCTTGTTCTATCTGATGCTGAATTTATCTGAGAGCAAAGAGCGTGTCAACCAAAAGAGACAATCTCAAAGTCCTCTCCGCCTGCGCCTTTCGCTTGCTGATGCCGCCTGGCGAGCCCGACCGCAGGAGCCACAACATTCTTGTCCTGCATGCTCCTAGAACTCTTATACGGGCACTGCGCGGGTAGGTTCCTTGGCCGCCTCGCCAGGATGCCTAGTCCAGACTCTCTTCGTGAAGGTATCTGAGACCCTCTTGATAAAGCACACTTCTCTCCTTCTCTTCAAGACCAATCGTCGCAAGGTGTTTTAGAAACTCCGCTTCCAGTGGGCTAATGGCCGTACGGCCAAACGGCCGCGACACCCTTGATTCAGGAGCCCGGAGAAAGCGGAGGTCCAGCGAAAAGGCCTTCTGTCTTAATTCTCCCAGCGCTGCGGCCGGAATTGATCGCAGGATTGTATCTGTAACATTAGTGACCGTTAGGCGGACGATTTTGTCGGAAGCATGGCAGTCCGCAAGTTTGCGGTCAAGAAGGGTGAGAAGCTCATCAGCCTGCAAAGCCCCCGCATCTATCGACGGAAGGTCGACCATTGCCCGCGCTGCCACTTCCTGGAACTGTATCTGAAATGGCTCCAGTTCCAGAGCGATGAACCCTTTTCTCGAATCTCGTTCCGCCAGCGACAAACGTTCGGTTGATCCCGCATACCAAACCCGTTCAGATACTTTAGAGAAGTTGTGGTAATGTCCCATGGCAACATAGTCAAATGGCTCAAATAGCTCCAGAGGTATCTCCAGTTCGCCGAGGTCGGCCATTGAAAACTGCGGAAGCCCGGCGGCGACGCCATGGGTAACCAGAATATTGTGGCCATCGGAAATGTCTTGCACGGCCCGTCTAATGGCGCCTTTGAGTGCCTCGGCATTGTGCATGTGAGGCACGGCGAATATTCGCCCTCCCGCGATATGCACAAGATGCAATTCCGGAGACGAGACGACATGCAGATTGCGCATGTTTCGATAGACGTCAATAGCGGCGCCGGTGGCGGCAAGTTTGGGGGCGTCATGATTTCCGCAGATCAGCACGGTGGGAATTCCACTCTGTTCGACGAGGCGGTGAAGCTGCTCCCCGGCAATAGTCATGATTCGGTTGGTTGGACGGACCGCGTGAAACAGATCGCCGGAATGGATACAGAGATCGGGTTTGAGTGCAACGATCCGGTCAACCGCTTCAACGAAGCTATTGATGATATCGACCTGTCGAAAGGTCAGCCCGGTCGTGTCACGGCGCGGGTAGGCTTCTCCGGCGCCCAAATGGCTGTCGGATAGATGGCAGATTCTCATTTCCGGGAATATATGGTATCGCCTAGTGTCGAGATACTACAAACGGCGGAACGATCAGGTGTCGGAAGGGTGGAACAAGAAAGGGCAGAGACACCATATGCCTCTGCCCCTGCCATCGTGATTGGGTATCTTAGTACAAACCGAATTTGGCGATTCGGTCGCGCAACGTGTTGCGGGAGATTCCGAGCGTCTCCGATGTCTTCACTTGATTCCCTTCGAAGTGTTTCAAGCAGGCAGAGAGGACCGCTTTCTCCAATGCCGATTCCAGAAAGTGATAGATCTGTCCCGGCGAGTTCGCAATGAGCTTCGGCATGATTGGATCGATGATCTTCTTGAACGTATCGGTGTAGTCGCTTTGAAGCGTTGCCAGGTCAAGCTCGAGTTTCGGATTCTCCTCCGCCAGACTCGGGAAATCCTCCGCCTGAAGAGATTCGTTCTTCGACATCACCATAGCGGTGTGAATGTTGTTCTCCAATTCTCTCACGTTACCGGGCCACTGATACTTGGAGAGCAACTGCATGGCTTTCTTGGATATCGACTTGGACGGAATTGCCAGCGTCTTCGAGAATCGGTCACAAAAGTGTTCCGCGAGCAACTGGATATCGCCGCGTCGTTCGCGGAGCGGCGGAATAAAGATTGAAACCACTTTCAACCGGTAAAACAGATCGACGCGGAAAGAACCTTCTTTCATCGCCTGCACCAGCGACTTGTTGGTCGCCGCGATGATGCGGACATCGACCTTGATCGATTCGTTTCCTCCCACCCGCTCAAATCGTTTTTCCTGAAGAACGCGCAACAATTTGGATTGCGTGAGCATCGACATATCGCCGATTTCATCGAGGAAGAGGCTACCGTTGTCCGCCTGTTCAAACTTGCCGATCCGTTTGTAATAAGCTCCGGTGAACGCCCCTTTTTCGTGACCGAACAGCTCGGATTCCAGTAGCGTTTCCGGTAATGCAGCGCAATTAACGGAGAGAAACGCGTTGCTCCGGCGCTTGGAGTTGCGGTGAATCGCCCGCGCGACGAGCTCCTTGCCGGTACCGGATTCCCCGAAGATCAGCACGGCTGCATCCGTCTTGGATACCTGTCCAATCAATTTAGCGATCTCGACGATTTCAGGTGATTTGCCGACGATCTCATCCACGCCAACGGCGGTCGGCTCTTCTTTGACCGGCACAAACGGCGACTTCATCTGGGCGCTATAACCGCAGGCCTTGTTTACCGTATCAATCAGCTTTTCTATCTCAAACGGCTTGGTCAGGTACTCATAGGCCCCTTCCCGCATGGCCTCAATGGCGTTTTCCGTGGAAACAAATCCAGAAATCATGATGACCGGCAGATTACCGTTGACGGCCTTAATCTGTTTCAGGACTTCCAGACCGGAAAGAGTCGGGAGATTGACATCCAGCATCACCAGGTCGACATCCTCATGCTCGGAAACATAATGGCTGACATTGATTCCGTCTTCAAGAAAATTGAAGCGGTACCGTTCAGCATCGAAGAGATTTGCAAGCGACTGGGATACTTCCCGATCGTCATCTACCAGCAGAATATTCTTCATATGTCTCAGCCCTTAGCAGTTCATGAATGTTATCGGCCAAAGCGGAAAATAGTGAAGAGAGTCGAGGGGAAATTCTTCCAAAAAATCAATTACTCACGAGCCGCTGATCCGGATCGACCGGGAATCGAAGAACAATACTGCTTTCGACTTTGGCTACTGTTTCAGAAGTGAAACACTATTGCCGGAACTCCCCCCAACCGTTGCATTCCCGGTACTGATCGCTGACGAAAGGGTGCCAGACTCGAAGACGGATCAATTCTCTTCGTCGACCAAAAATCGGACAGCCGTTCCCACCCAGAGGAAATTAAAGATCATGTCGGCCACAACACCAAGCAACAGAATCCAGTATACCAGTTCCGGGTAAAACTTCTCGATGATCACGTCCGGGTGATTGGCGGCCAGACTAATCAAAGTCGGCAGGACCAGGGCGACTCCCGCCAGAAAGAAACAGGTTAATGGTCGGTGAATGAAAGTTCTAAACGATCGCGCCAGGGCCTGAAAAACGCCATCTCTATAGAGCGCGATTGCCGGAATGACAAAGAAGAACAACCCTTGAAGTATCGCGTAAATGACCGGCACCGCCACTAACTCGAAAATGACCTGGCGACGCGGATTCCCCTCCAAGAATGTCTGTAATATACCAGGCACAAAACTCAGTACGATGAGCAGGAGATTCAGAAACAGTGAGGCGAGAATGAACTGCCCCCATGAGGACCAGAGTGGTTTTGGACCTCGGGCCGTCACTTGTGAACCTGTGAAATGCCGGTGAAATAGCAGAGCCGCCGCTCCGAGAATCAGGCCTTCAAAGAGGATTGCGAACACGACCTTGAACCAACTGTGGGCTACCGGCAGAATGATAAACTGACTTGGGTATTGGTAGAACCCCTGCGCATCCCATCCGCCGACAAATGACGCCAAGGCCAGGACGACTCGGGAAAACGGGTAGGTCATCGGCGTGAAGCATCGGTAAAGCGCCAGCAGTCCCAGAGCTACGACCGCTGCATACCCCAGCAGCAGGAGCCAGATCCTGCCTCGACCGGCGGCCCGAACGGTGTCGAGTAAGATTGAGAGAAACTGATTGAAATTCTTGAGAAACGCCATCAGCCCTTCATTCCATCTACCTGATTACCACTACTTTATTAGACGGTGTCGCCTTTCCCTGCCGGTCAAATACGTAGATGCGATAGGCCAAAGCCGGATAGGAGAGCAGGACGGCATCGTCAAAGGATGTAGTCGATCGACTATTGAAGATAGCAACCAGTTGGCTGGTCGTATCAGTTGCTCGTGTTGTATCCGATGCCCGATAGAGCCGGTACATGGCGAAATCAGGGTCGCCGTTTTCCGACCAGGTCAAACGAGCGCCGGTCGAATCACTGTTGCCGGCGAGCACTACCGGCACCGGGTCGGCGTTGACGAGCGTTCGGGCGCTGTCCACCGCCGAAGCCGCACTGCGGCCCGCCTGATTGAACACGTACACGCGGTAGAAATACCATGTGTTTTCTCGCAGCGAAGTGTCTACCAGCGTTGCCGACGAGGCGGAAGAGACAGTACCGATTAAGGTGGAATCACTTGTCACGGTCCGACTGCGTGCCCGATACAGGCGATAAGCGCTAAAATCGGAAGAGCTCGAAACTGACCAATTCAGACTGACCTCCGAACTGCTTATGGCGTCAACTAGCGTGAATTGTACGGCTGACGCCGTCGGCGCAATGCTAAGAGTACTAAACGCAGGTTGACTCGGCGCCTGGTTCCCGGCGGCGTCGGTGAATGAACCGGTAACCTGGCCGTCAGTAACGGCCATAGCCAGCGGCACGATGTAGCGCCCAGCATAGACGCCGTCATCCGCCATCGAATCAATGCCGGAGCCGTCATCATACAGGGTTATGCCGTCTTCGCCGGGAAAGGCTATATGCGCCGTCCCGCCCGATTCACCGGTCCGGACACGAAAATCAATAGCGCTGCCCGTCGTGAACACCGTCCCGGAAGGCCGAAAATAGACCGTATCAATACGCGCACGAGTGTCAAGAGTAATGTCGTCGGAAACCGGGCTGCCGGTCTGAGCGCCGTCGTCGAAAACGAACTGGGCATAGACATGCTTTACTGCATCACCTGCGGACAGCGTGAAACTCTGTTCGCGGGAGAACGGTTGGAACACTGCTCCTGAGAGATCGGCATTCTCTGAGAGTTTGATGTTGGTGGCTCCTGACGGAGCATTCGCCTGAACGGTAACCTCGCGGCGATTGGTAAACGTGCGACCGTTTTCAATCACTATCGAGAGAGGCGACATCCTGACCCGCAGAGGCGGAAAAGATCTCAGCCCTTCGATTCCCTCCCGACCGACCGTCGCTACCGTGAAGTAGACCGTTTGATTCAGAGCGAGGCCGGACAGCGTCCGACTGAATCCGGCGCCGGGAGTTGAATCTCTTAGGCGGGCATGCTCTCCTGAGGAATCAGTCAGATAGATCCGGAAACGCCTCACTGACGATGTGTCCAGCACCTCCCAAAGCAGAGTAACCGACTGATTGTCAAGCCGCGCCGAGACATTGATGGGAGTCGGCGGAGCATCCGGCAACGTCCGTACGGGATCTGTTGAGTCGATCGTCCGGTTGCATCCGAAGTTGATCAAGAGCGAAATCGCAACCAGTTCAAGCAACAGCAGTCGACATGAGAAAGTCTTATGCACCTAAAACCTCCTCGTCATCTGAAGCCCAAACACGCCTGGTTTGGCATTCGGTTCCACGCTGAGGCCGCCCACAGAAAACGTACCATGCTCCGAGGGGAAGAAAAATAGGGCATCGAGGACGCTCAGCCCCCAGACACCGATCGCAGCGCCGATTGTTGCCCGACGCGTCGACTCCGCATCATACGCCTTCTTCTGCTTTGCGGTCAACTCAGTATGCAATTGTTGCATCCGTTCGTAGCCTGCGCCTGCCGAAGCGCTGGAATCATATACGCGCTTAACGTCGTCGAACAGATCGCGGCGATACCGGAATTCTTCGTCAGCAAGCAGAAACGCCGCCACTGACCCGGCCGCCAGCAGATTGAAAACGAAACTTTTTGTCTTCTGTTCCGTGTAGCGCTGGCCCCATCCAGGAATAAACAGAGATCGAACGGCGGATTTCAACCGTGTCTTGGGAGTAAGCCGAATGTCGAGCGCAAGCGGCTTGGCGGGATCAAGGATCACGCGGCTCCTGTAGTTCTCAAAACCGTATTTTCTGACCGTCACCCGGTAATCCCCAACCAGCGGGTGCAAGAATGTGGTTGGCGTAATCCCGACGACGACTGCCTCGCCCTCAAGAGTTACTTCCGCACCGGGCGGAGACGATGTAATAGCGAATCCGCCATCAGTTCCATGCGCCGATTTGGTGACGGCAAGCATAAGCGCCAGCGCCGCCATTGTTAAAGTCCGTTTCAACATAAACCCTTTCTCCGGGCTCAGCTTGCGTTGGATACAGTTATCGGCAAATTATGCCCGCGCCATTGTCAAAACAAGCTCAAACTGGGCAAAAAAAAACCGCGCCCGCGCGGTCTGTACTCAGTCCTTTACCAGCTTGTTCTCAGCAAGCTCCTTTTCCGGTGATCACTACAACCACTGTCCTGAGCATGATCCTGATGTCATACCAGAGCGACCAGTTGCGAATGTACTGTAAGTCAAACCTGACTTTCTCCGCAACGCTGGCCACTGACGAATCATAGCCGTTCTCGATTTGCGCCAAGCCGGTGAGTCCGGGCTTGACATCAAGTCGTCCGGAATACTCAGCTACTTTAGTCGAGAGTTCACGCACGAAATTGGGACGTTCCGGTCGCGGGCCGACAAGCGCCATGTCGCCTTTCAGTACGTTGACAAACTGCGGTATCTCATCAAGGCGTGTCTTGCGAAGGAACCGGCCGAGCCGGGTGATGCGCGAATCGCCCTTGATCGCCCAGATCGGACCGGAGAGCTTCTCGGCATCCTGCACCATCGTCCGGAACTTGATTACCTGGAACGGCTTTCCCATGTAGTTTTCTCGCCGACGTTCCCGACCGCGGCGATCATCCCGCTGTGAGAGCGGGAAACAACGGCGGTCCTTGCGACGACGGTTAATGCCGACCCGAGTCTGCGTATAGAATACCGGACCGCGAGAGTCGAGCCTGATCGCCAACGGAATCACGATCCAAAACGGAGCACAGAGGATAATGCCGAGCACCGCCCCAATGACGTCCAATGTTCTCTTGACGATTCTGTTTACCATAGCCTTTATCAATGCCGGTCTGCTGATTGATGACGGCACCACAAAAATATAGCCGGTGGAAGCCAATACAAACAACAATCCGAGAATCTCCCCAAGAACAAACTTGAGACGCAGCGCCAGATCCGGACTACCGACCGGGAGTCCATAAACCGAAGGAGCCGCCGCACCCGACGCCGCTCCATACTGGAGCGAACGACTCGGCATGGCTACAGTAGTGTCTGCCGGTGTGGTTATCTGGTTGTTAATTCTCGCCATCTCTCTGTCTTAAAACCCGTACTTCTATGAATAATTTCTAGGACATGGGGTCATAGAGCAAATCGATTGCCAACGATCAACTTTATGCGGACCGGACAATCGTGGAACGAGCCACCACGTTAGATGGTGTAACTCATTATATAACAACATAATAACAATAGCATATATAGACTAAGCAAGTCTCCAATGTGACTACATAACTCCAATTAGAGAGTGAGGTGAAGAATCAATACACGCCGAGCATATTACTTGCAACGCGTTGCACACGATTTGCGCACACCGAAATCGACTGCCAAAAGGTCATATTTGGCCCGGAATGGACCTGCTTAGACCATGATTCGATTGCCTGTAGGTTATTGTTCAGTGACCCAGCGTCATCACCAGGGTGAAGCGGTGAAGGTCATCCGATGTGTACGAGTCGCTTGGAGTGAAGGCGTAATCCAAACCCGCTTGTCCGAATCGCACTCCGGCTCCGATCGAAAAGCCAGTGCCCATTTTGCGTTCAGAATTCTGTGGGAAATAGTTCAGTCCGCCGCGGAGGTAGTATTGATCTCTGACATTGATCTCGATACCATTTCGAACGACAATGTCGCCGTACAACCGCTTCTCAATTTCAACCGACGTAAGTAACGCCGGATTGAAGGGCGTCAAGGCCACGCCAATGCGTATGGCGGACGGCAGCTTCTCCGTCTCCGTTTCAAACTTGATCCCCGGACTGAGGTTCACAGCCGCTGCCGAAAAGGACCAGTTATTCGAGTGATAGGAAAGCCCCAAGTCGCCGGCAAATGCTGAGGCCGTCAGATCGGCCAGCTTCTCTCCAACATATTTGCCTGTAACGCCAACCGAGAGTTTCTCGTTGAGCGCCACACTGAGCGAAAGTCCACCTTGCATGTCGTATGAGGAAACCTGTCCCATCGAGTTGCCATTGACATCGTAGGCATCAATCGTACCATAATCAAGAAACGTGACCGACGCGCCCAAAGCCATCGTCGGCGAAAGCATAATGGCCGCGGCGCCATGCTCGAGTTTGATCCCCTGATACCACATGAAATGACTCAGCGATATTTCAGTCGACCCGCTCGATACGATTCTCGCCGGATTCCAAAAGACTGCCGACGCGCCACGGGCAACCGAACTGTAAGCTCCGCCCATACCAGCGGCATCGGCGCCAACGCCAATCTGAAGGAAGTTGGCCGCCGTCCGCCCAGCATCTGAAGCCGAAAGACTGGCGGCTCCGAAGATAGTAGTCGTTATGACAAGAGAAGACGCCGCTGCGATGATTTGCCTGATCGATCTATTCTGCATATGCTACCCTTCGCTGAAAATCCAGCAGAAAAGGGGGCAAGCCAAGTGCCCGGTTAGCCATCTAACGCTCGGTGCGGACACGTGATGTAGACCGGTCGCGTAAGTCATTAAGAAACAACCCATTCCCTAAGTACGGTTGATCGGCAGAATATGAGATAATGACGCAATCGAGTCCCAATCCGGGTGGCCTCGGCTCTGTCGTTGTCCTTTTCCGGAGCACATGTACCACCAAACTGCCACCAGCTGCCCGTAACCTTCCAGCCTTCCGTCAGTTATGACGTTCTGCTCAGAATCACACCAACCATACTCCGAATGTCGGAAAAGCCGACACAGTCCTTAGTAGCCAATGGGAGTCATCCCATATTTCTAGCTTGGAAATTTGGCCTCGGTGGATAATCGGTTCAACTAAAACTTCACCCTCTGCGGGAGGCGCTTCCCTATGAGATGGACTACCAAGAGCACTTTTGATGAAGCAGGTATTCGGAGCAGAGCGATAATCGTCACTTGCCGCTACTCTTGGCGGGCAGCACCGGTAAACGAGCGCGCATTTCCATGTACCGCTTCTGACCAAGTGAAAGCCCCGGCGTCGGCGTCCCTGCAGCAGCGATTTCGTTCTTGGCGTTGGCAATGCGTTCGGCCGTCTCCGGGTGGCTGCTGGAGAGGCGCTCGAAGACATCGCCCTGACGATCCCCGCTAGCCTTGGCCAGTTTCTCAAACATGGTAATTGCCGCATTTGGATCGTACCCGGCTTTCTGCATGTAATAAATACCGAATTTATCGGCCTCCCTCTCGTTCTCGCGGGAGTAATCGGCAAACAACAGCCCCATCCCAATCCCAACAGCAGATTGCAGAGCCTGCCCTCCCTTTTCGCCAAATACAAGTTGGTACGCCAGGGTAGCACCCATTGCGGCTTGTAGGCGCTTGATACTGTGACGGGCCACGACATGGGAGATTTCATGCGCCAGTACAGCAGCCATCTCCGCTTCGTTATCCATCCGACTGAGGAGCCCCGTGTAGAAATACACAAACCCGCCCGGCGCCGCAAACGCATTGATCTGGTCGGACTCAACTACCGTGAAAGAGTACGTGATGTCCTTTCGATCCGAAACCGCCGCAATCTTCTGGCCTACCTCGTTGAGATAGTTCTGCCAGGTAGCATCGGCCAGCTTCTTCTCCGTTTTTGCCACCTCGTCGGCCATCCCCTGACCAATGGACACTTCCTGACTCGTTCCAATCATGATGAAGGATTTTTGTCCGCCGGGACCGGTAGTAGCACAAGAGAGCAGAAGAGTACAGATCGCTGCTATAGCTATACACAGGCATCTCACGGTTACCTCACAATCTGGCCTTGTCGGCGATATCGCTGATGAGCGGAAGGCGGAAACGCTTCCCTTGCAGCGCGAAGTAAATTCCCGCGGCCGCCAGAGCCACGGCAACCACCAGCAGTATGCGAAAGACGAATTTGGCTACGTCGTCAACAAGCATAACGACCGCCAGCATCTCGATGACAAACAGGACAATCCCCTGCCGGGCATGAAAACGAGCTTCCTCATTCTCTTTCCAGTTGATATTCACGAGGGGCACGAAACACAGAAACGGAATGTACGATAGAATCGCAGCCAACCGTCCTTCGTCCGTCAGATCGTCAGCAGGCGCGTCGTTCATGCGCTCAGACGGCTCCGTTCCGGGTGCCGGTTCAGTCGGGAGGCTCGCCTCACTTTCCTGCGGGAAAAACGATTCGGTCACAGACACCTCACTCTCTTTCCCCGGATTACTCCGGCCAGAACAACTCTTGCTGAGGAGAGGGGACGTCCAGCGTCAAGTCCTCTCCGTCCGGACAAGTTTCCACCAACTGGTCGCCTTCCTGCAGGCCGACCCTAAAACCAAGACGCCCGGCGCCGGATGGCCACAGAAAAGCGCGGTCTAATCGGATTTCAAGAATATCGTCCATTTGGTAGTAGCAACCTTCGGACCCGCCGCCAATTGCGCCATTCGAATCACGGGTCAACTGAATCCGCAACGGTTCTGGAGTCCGAATGTCCAGCACGAACCTAGGCGACGATAGTAACTCTACGCCCATCCTGTTGTGGAAGTCAAGCCTTATGTAAACGTTTTCGCGGTCAAACCCCGCTTGTATCGTGCCAACGAACCGTGTGACCTGATGCATCGAGGCGCCGGCTTTGAGACAGTCGTAGCAGCCTGCACCCGCCCACTCATAGTAGTGACTTACGTGCCCGTCTACAGTCGGTGAAATCAGGTTCTCCGGTGTCAGGTTATATGAGGTTTTGGCTCCAAGCAGGAGCGGCCGCTGTAACTCGGCAGGCACATCAAGGCCCAAAAACTCGTAGACGGCGGCAAGGTGACGTCGATATGTTCGGTCAAATTGCTCGAGATGAATGGTTCTATGTTCATCGCCGTACCACCAGCACCAATCCGAACCTTCCGCAATGTACACCTGCAGCCAGGCCGCGGCAATTCGCTCCTTGTCAAAACCCGGGTTGTCGTTCTCGAACTTCACCAGCGTATCGCGGGTAATGGACAAGAGGTCCCACGCCGCATTATCCTCGGCATGCCCGATCCAAATGCGGAAATTATGGTTTATCCATGATCCGGCGAATACGGATTTAAGCGGCCGGGTCGGGATGTCCGCTGCCGCCTGAGACATGGTAACCGTTTCAATCAATGGTTCGTCGCCGAGCATCTGGTACATCGCCGTCAAGAACTCAGTTCCGTCGTCCGGGAAATATTCCCAGGCGTTCTCGCCGTCGAGAATCACGCTTACCACGGCTTCATGGAGCCGCCCGTCAAGCCGGGTCCTGATTGCTTTGAGATGATTCACAAAATCGGCAGCGGCTCGATCGGCTCGCCACCCGGAATAGACAAAGCCGATGCGATCGGATAGCCCGTGATCGCGGAAGAACAGCTTGATTCCGGGACCATACTCGTATACGGAGTAGGCGGCAGGATTGGGCCGTTCCTGAGAGGATTTCAGCAGCGAGTGATAGAGGATCTCTTCGTCGGTCGCGGTCCAGGTTATCCCTTGCTTGAGCATGATGTCGAGCGTTTCCATCGAGACCGAGCCTTCCGACGGCCACATGCCGGTCAATTCGCGACCAAAACAAGCTCGGTAACGGTCGCGCGACATCTGTATTTGTCGTGCGGCGTCCTCAGGATGTCGGAACCGCCTGGCGGGCGATTGGATATCCGGCAAGGCTTCGCGCGCGACTTCGGTATCGCAGAGCAGCGGAAGGATTGGATGGAAATAAGGGGTAAACGATATGTCGATCTTCCCCTCGTCCAGCAACGTTCGGTACGTCGGAATAATCCGCTTCATGTGCTCGATTTGCCAGTCGAGAAGTCGGTGCTTCTCTTCTTCGGAATACTGTTTGTCTCTGGCGAACAAGTCCTTGATGACCGGATCGGACCGAAACATCGGATCGACCCAGGCCAGATTGGACCAAACCTGTAGGTCGCGCATTTCAGCCGACGAGAAGAACGATGCAATGATCTGCCGGTTAGCGTCTTCCCGCCGCGCCTTGTTATACAGTTCCCAGTACCGATGAAAGGGTTTGATCAGATGGTCCGGGTTGGCAGAAAAGAAAGTCTCCAAAATCTCCACCTTAAGGCCCGGCGTGAGATCTTCGGCCCGGATGCGGGATAGTTCGAGATGACGATCAATCGCACCGTTCACGTACATCTCGATCTGGTCAAGCAGTGACGGCACGAGATTGAAGGTGACGCGTATGCGGTCAAATGACGCCGCCAGGAGCGGCATATCGAGGTAGTCTTTCAGGGCGTGGAATCGGACCCAAGGCATGGCGAGTCGATTAGAATGCGGCTCGCGATAGTTGGGTTGGTGCATGTGCCAAAGAATGGCAACTTTGAGAGGAATCTGATCGGAACGGGTGTCCATCACGACCCGCTGGTGGCAGTACCTTTCTCGGCAAAGAGTCGCTCGGCGCGCTGCGCCAACTCCGCGGTCTTGAATTTCTCCCTTATCGTAAGCAGCCGCGATCTGGCCTTCTCGGTATCGCCTGCGAGCAGATAGGCGCGCATCGAAGATGCCAAATAATCCCCTTCGGACGGACCGCCGGGATAGGCCTCGGCTGCTTGCTCGTATTTTGCGGCGGCGTCGGCAAACTGCCCCTGATTCTCAGCGCACGCTCCCAGTCCGGCCTGAGCAGCAGCATACATCAGTTTATCCTCACGATACTTCGATGAATACTGTTCAAAGAACCGAGTTGCTTCCGGATAATTGCGGGAATCAAGATTCAGCCGCCCCAACATGAACACAGCCTGTCGGGTCGAGGCGGCATCGGCGTCCTGTTCCACAATCTGGGTGAGCGTAAGAATCGCGACCTGCGCGTTCCCGGCACCGGAACTCGCCAGGGCTTCGGCATACTTGCGGCCAGCCTCTTCTCGTGCTGATTGAGAGGAATTGAAATAGTACGCAACGGCCACAACTGCCAGTATGATTGCCACGGCGCCAATAACATAGTATTGCCAGTTCTGTTCAAACCGGTCCTTGGCCGTAAGCATGAAGGTTGCGAATTTGTCCTCTTTTATCTGACGCCTGGTCAGTTTGACTTTTCCACGCATTATATCTGTCAATCCTCTCTAATCAGGTTCTGCTCATCATACATCGGCTGTACGCAAGAGAGCCTGAAGGCCACTATACATTCATAACAGGTGCGACCCTCAGGCTCAGTCACAATTCTCTCGGTTCCTTCGCCTAGAAATAGCCGGTGAATGTCAAGCTCAGATTGTGGTTTCTAGTCTTGAGTTCTCCGTACGAGACCACCGGAAGTAGGTACTGACTCACAAAGAACGCCGACAAGACGTTTCGATTCAGCGACGTGTAGGAATAGGCCACATCCAAGTGAATCTGCGACCAATAGATGCCGGCGCCGGCGCTCAGACTAAGCTGGGCTGTTGACGATGTGGGAGTCCTGGCCATGACTGAATCGGGCGGCAGCAGGCTGAGACCTGGAATAGTATCAAAGCTCGCTCCCGGCACCTGTGTGTATCCTACTCCGCATCGAAGAGGCACTATCGGTGCAAGCTTACCGCCGGTATGCCACAGATACTCCACACCCGTGCGAACGCCTACGCAGTTGAACCAACCCGGATCAATTGGCGTAAAGAATTCCTCGTTATTCGTGCCTGATCGAATTCGCGTCGAATCGCGTCGGCCTACCATTTTCCCCTGATAGGGTCGGTATTCCACATCTGCAGCGAGCAGTAAGTTCTCCGTAGCCTTGTAGGCAACTCCTCCTGCCACCTCCCACGGAATCGACAACTTGATCAGTTGATTGTCGGCAAAGATCGTGATCGTCGCATCTGATTGCGCTTGTCCATTATAAAGGACCGAATCCGAAAACGTCAACCCGCCTTTGATATTGAGGTCAAAGCCTGATTTGAGCACCGCCCCATAATTGAATTTGCCGGCCGTTCCTTTGGCTCCGACTGTGAAGTTCACGCCGGAGAAGCCGAAAGTATCCAACAGATTTAACTGCTGGTCAGCCACAACAGTCTGGTTCCCAAGCAAGTTTGGAGTATTGAACGAAGGCACATTAATCAGGTAACTTGTCCGATTGAATTGTTTTCCGGTATACACATTTACGGCAAACCCGACATTCAGACTTTTGTAGATTCTGGTGCCGAAGCCAACATTGACTGCATACGGCGTGGCCCGTTGCTCAACGATACCAATCAGATTGTAGTCAAAGAGCGAATCAGGAAAAGGGCCGTACTGGTCGGAATATGGCTGCTGGCCTGAGAACGCCGTGTACACTGTACTGTAATCCTCAAACTGACGGGAATAGGCGCCGGAAAATACAAACTGATGTCCGCGAATCCTAATCGGTGACAAAAAGCCAAGAAAGTCCAGATTCGAGAGTGTACCTGCCTGTTTGGCAGCGTAGTCCCGGCTTCCGGCACCGTCCAACGGACCCGCATCAATAAAAGACCCTCGCGGACGCATACTGCCGAAACTCAGTCCCATAACAGGCTTCTCGTGGCCTACCAAACCGGCGGGATTCCACGACACTGCAGAAATATCGTCCGACACTGCCAAAAACGCCCTGCCCATACCTTCCGCTCTGGCGCCGGTCCCCAGAAAATTGCCGCTAAAATTCCCGTAAAAATTCGGGCCCAGCATTGACGTAAACTGCTGGTAGGCTGACTGCGCGCTTACACTGATTGATATTGCAAGGAAGACTCCCAACGCCCTTATCCAAGTCCCACGCATTCCATCGACTCCTTTATATTTCAAGAACGTTTTGCCCTAGTGACGCTCATGCTATGAAAAACGACTGCAAAATATAGGTGCCTGCGGTTGTCAAGTCAAACTCTTTTCGCTTTCTTTACGCCCCGTTATCCCCATATCTCAAAACGGGTTGCTCGCAGATTCTGCGACAGACCCAACACGGTCACCTCATCTATCAAGATTGAGCAAGTACCCCCGGCAGGAATTGAACCTGCGACCTGCGGTTTAGGAAACCGTCGCTCTATCCAACTGAGCTACGGGGGCAACTGTTTACATGCACACTTCTTCGTGCCAGTGGAGAATGTATGGCGCTACGACACTCGAGGCAAGCGATGATCATTCCGAGTCGTATTCGACGAGATGATGCAGGTTATATCCGGACAACCGATCTCGATAAGGGAAGAAACTGAGTCCTATCACGCTCGAAATGCCTACAACCTCTCCCCCGAGTTGCTCGACGAGCTTACAGGCGGCGGCAAGCGTGCCTCCGGTAGCGACCAGATCATCGACAATCACCACTCGTTCGCCCGGTCGCACCGCATCGGAGTGCATCTGCAGACGGTCGGTTCCGTACTCGAGGGAGTACTCCTCGGTTATCGTATGCCAGGGGAGTTTCCCTGGCTTACGGGCAGGGATCAACCCAACATTAAGTCGATCGGCCAGGGCGGCACCGAGAATGAACCCTCGCGCTTCAATAGCTACGATCTTGTCGGCTTTGCGATCTCTCACGTATTGCTCCATGCCATCCAGCGCCAGGTTGAAACCGACCGGGTCCTGGAAAAGCGTGGTAATGTCGTAGAAATTGATTCCCGGCTTTGGGAAGTCCGGTACGCTTCGAATGTACTTCTTAATCTGTTCCATGCTTAACCTGCAATCATGAATGAATTGTAGCCTCCTGTGAGCGGCGTCCAGCGAACAATGACGTCCGCCACCGAGGCTGAACGGGGTCCCGATTTAAGTTCGTCAATGAGCATTTCGATGCTCGCCCTGTCCCCTTCGGCGAGCAACGCCACAGTGCCATCAGCCCTGTTTCGGACCCAACCGGTCAGGCTCAACTGCGTCGCTCGCGTGTAGCAGAAGTATCGAAAACCAACTCCCTGAACGTGCCCGCGAACGACAATTTCCGCGCCGACACTGCCCATATTTACTTTGTGGCAAGCTCCATAGCGAGCCTTGCTGCTTCGACGGGATCCTCTACCTGAATCACTTCCTCACCCAGCTTCCACGCCTGAACTGACACGAGCGGTTTTTCAAACAGCCGCGCAAATGCCATCTCGGTCAACGTACCGTATTTGCCGGGGAAGGCTACCACTGCGTCGGCGGTTCGCACCACCAGAATGTTCCTGGCTTCCGCCATCCCTGTCGGAATGACAATGTCAACGAATTCGTTGGCGTCAGCATCGGAGTCACCAGGGAGTATGCCGATGGCTAACCCTCCGGCTTCCCTGGCACCGCGAGCCGCCCCTTCCATGATCCCACCGAGCCCGCCGCAGACGATTATGCCACCGTGCTCTGCGACATACCGGCCCACATCAGCAGCCGCGTCGCGCATTTTCTTCGAGCACTTACCGGCTCCGATGACGGCGATTACCGGTTTCCGACCGCTTGATTGCTTTGATGTCGTCATTTTATACCTCGACTCGATGCCGCCCGTTTTGCGATGTCAGGAATATCCAACTTAGACTTCCGATATTATAACATCGGGGCGACTGGATTTGAACCAGCGACCTCTTAGTCCCGAACCAAGCGCGCTACCAACTGCGCTACGCCCCGTGTTAACAGGCTTGTATTATAGGGATAAGCCTCGTCTTGTCAACTGTTTTGTAGCCGCCTTGGGGGGGGCATGACCGCTGCCCAAACGCTCCAACGCTTCGCGATCGGTGAAATCGAGCTTCATCGGCGTCACTGATATCCGCCCGCGCTGAACCGCGGCGAAATCAGTGCCGGGTGTACTCCGCCATTTGGGCCAGCCACCTATCCAATAGTACGCTTTACCGCGAGGATCGGTCTTGTGAATGACGATATCGCGATAACTTCGAAACCCCTGCCGCGTATACTCGAAGGCATGGTACGGCCTGCCGTTGTCGGGCGGAAGGTTGATATTCAGGAAGACCGACGGGTCCAAGTTCATCGATTGGTACACCGCAAGAAATCGTGCAACGAACCGCGCCGCTCGTGTCATCGGCATCCCCGGCTCCCAGCGAACCATTGAGACGGCCAGTGAAGGGATTCGCAGAATTGCCCCCTCGATGGCGGCGGCCACGGTACCGGAATAGGTGATATCGTCTCCCATATTGCCACCATGGTTGATACCGGATATGATCATGTCCGGATGTTTCTTCTTGAACAGAGAATGGATACCGAGCATGACGCAGTCAGTGGGCGTTCCATCCGTGGTATATCTGTACTTGTCCAGCCGATGAAGCCGCAGTGGACGGTTCAGGGTGAGTGAATGTGAACTGGCCGACTGCTCCCGGTCCGGGGCGATCAGGTAGACGGTGTGGTTTCGCGACAACATGCGGAAGAGCGTGTTCACGCCGTCCGCCGCATAGCCGTCGTCGTTAGTCAGAAGAATCAACTTCTTTCGTGCCATAACGCGCTTACCACTTTACGGGCGCCGACAGGCGCAAGCAATTCGGTTCGATCAGACCCAAATTCGTCTCCAGATTTGGCGTATGAATCGCATCGTATCCTTGAACGGGTTGATATACGAATGAGACCCCGCATAAACCGTCGAGATCGGTGCCTCCACTACCTCGCAGCCAATCGCTCCGGCCTTGAAGAGCATTTCCGATTCGAAATCATACTTGATTGAATTGAGCGGCATCGACCGAAGCAGCATTGTCGGTATTAAGCGATATCCGGACTGACTATCCCGTATCCGCTGAGTGGAGAAAATGGAGATAATCAGCGACGTCAGGTTATTGCTAAGCCACCGCCCAAACGGCATCACCGAGCGATTGATCGTGCGAGTCCCCATGACCAGCCGCTGCCCATTGTCGAAGGCCAAGAAACAGGGAATCTCTTCCGGCAAATGTTGAAGGTCGGCGTCGATTGTGAGCACCGAACGATAGCCGTTGGCAATTGCGAAATCGATTCCCGCCTTCAAAGCGGCCCCCTTGCCCCGATTTTGCGGAAATGAGATATAATTCACCTTCTCCTTCTGCATGATCTCAAGGCTGCCGTCCGTAGAGCCATCATTGACCAAGAGGATGTTGTCATTGCAGACGTACTGACGGCATCGCGATACCAGCTCCGGCAGATACTTTGAGGCGTTGAACACGGGAATTAGGATGAGAGCGGAGAGGTGATTAATATTATGGCCCATACCTGTTTTACCGGCAAAGTCGACACCCGTCGAACGAGAATTTGGTCGGAGCGAGCCGATTCGAACGGCCGACCTCTCGCACCCCAAGCGAGTGCGCTAACCAACTGCGCTACGCTCCGACATACCCTCGCACCGACAGCCGCCCCAACTGACGGTTCCAAGGTACCGAAACCCCGCCAAAACTCAAGAGAAAAGTGCCAATAGGTCCTGTAAGTCCTTCTTAATCTTACCGATAACCGTCCGCGTGTGAGCTTTGGACTGGATAGAGGTCCGCTCCTCGGCGCCGTGCTTGAGCATCAGTTTGGTGCGTGCTCCAGCAATGGTCAACTTCTCCTTCGTGCGAAGAAAGATGATCTGGTTGACCACTTCAATGTCCTTGGCGGTGTACAATCGGTTGCCCCCGCGATTCTTGCGGGGGTGAAGCTGCGGAAATTCCTTCTCCCAATAGCGGAGAACATACGGCTCCAGCCCCGTCATACGGGAGACCTCGCTGATCGAATAGTACAGCTTTCCGTCGGTTACTTGTTTGTTCATTCTACCCCTCAATCGTCCTCAAAGAGTTTATGACCAGACTTCTGCCTTCAGTGATCTACCCATCAGATGGCCAATCGCCTCGGTCGGCGGCTTATTCTCAAACAGTACGCGATAGACTTCAGAAGTAATCGGTACATCCACGCCGCTGCGCTTGGCCAGGTCGTGCGCCGAGCGAGTAGTCTCGATGCCTTCGGCCACCATCGACATGCTCAGGAGAATCTCATGCAGTTTTTTCCCGCGACCGATCTGCTCTCCAACGAAGCGATTGCGGCTATGCCGCGAAGTGCACGTAGCCACCAAATCACCGAGACCGGACAGGCCGGCGAAGGTTTCCGGCCGTGCGCCCAGAGCGACCCCCAGACGAGTTATTTCCGCCAGCCCACGAGTTATCAACGCCCCCTTGGTATTGTCACCAAGTCCCAGACCGTCGGTGATGCCGGCCGCTATTGCGATAACGTTCTTCAGCGCCCCGCCGAGTTCCACGCCCACAAGGTCAGCACTTGTGTAGACCCGAAATGTCGGACCACTGAAAATCTCCTGAACATGCAATATGTGAGCAGAGTCTTCTCCCGCCACAACGACCGTGGTCGGCATGTCAATGGCGACTTCTTCAGCATGTGACGGTCCGGAGAGAGTCGACACGAACGGCAAAGAGACGCCGGCTTCCTCAATAATCACTTCGGACATTCGCTTCAGCGACCCGGTCTCAATCCCTTTGGCCAGATTGACCACACCGGAATCGGGTCGCAGGTTCCGCCCAATCTGCCGGAGAACCGAACGCAAATACTGAGCCGGAACCGCAAGCACAACCAACTCGGCGGCTCGTATGGCGTCTGTCAGCGAGACGGTAATCGCAATCGATTGGGCGAGTCGGACCCCCGGTAGGCGGTCAGGGATTTCCCGATACCGATTCAGCGATTCGAATTCGCGCGGATCGTATGTCCAAAGTATCACCGTGTGGCCATTGGCGTCGAGAAGACGTGCTATGGCCAGCCCCCACGAGCCGGCTCCGATAACCGCTATTCGCTTAGCCACGGGGGTTCTCCTTACCTTCGCCGGTACCGCCGGAGATAGTGAATCGACTCTCTGTTCCCCTGAGTATCCGCCCGATATTCCTCCAGTGCGTAGAGATTACCAGAAGTGCCAGGGCTATCACCAGATACAAATAGATTACTGCAATCTGCTTCCCCATCAGTTGGCGCTCAATAGCCACAAGTGAAGCGAGCGAGAGTGAAGCGACAATCGAACCAAGCGAAATATATCGAGACAGCATAACGACGACTACAAACACGACAAAACAGACAAGAGCTTCGAGCGGCAGAAGAGTAGCGATCACACCCAGACCGGTATTGACCCCCTTGCCTCCTTTGAAGCCCATGTAAACGGGAAAGACATGCCCCATCACGGCCGACATTGCAGTCAAAACCAGAAACGTATCATGCGGGAGCCATTCCTGTGACACGGCGCGGGCAATCAACACGGCTATGACACCTTTGCCTATATCGAGCGCATACACCCAGATCGCGGCTTTTGGGCCGGCTACTCGCCATACGTTAGTTGCCCCGATATTGCCGGAGCCATGGTTTCGGATATCTCTGACGCCGAACCAACGACCCACCAGCAGCCCGAAGGGAATCGCTCCCAGCACATATGCCAGAACAAGCACAGCAATCGGAACAACAGCGGTCACTGAACAACAACCTCCAGCGCTATTGCGTCACCGGCACAGAGTCAGTTGCGGGTGCCGAGGCGGAATCCGGCTCCACGACAGTCGGAGTCTCCTCCACTATTCCTGAGCGAAGTGGTTCCAAGTCCGGGAAATACGTTACGACGGCGTCGACCAGTTGGGACACCTCAGCCGCGTCGACTTGCTTGTCGGCGCCGATCTTCTGTATCACCGGTACGAATTGCTGGTATTTCTGATAATCGAGTGGTTCGGCCTCAATTCGAGTCAAAAACGAATCCACAATAATTCCGAATTTCTCGGCGTTAACCCCCGGTACCGGAGTCTTCGCAATCTCCGCCTTGACCATGGTCAACGCGGATTGAGTACCCCATTTGATGACTGCGTCCCTCTTCAAATAGCATGTGATGCCGAGCGCGACAACGATGACCAGCAGCACGATACCGATGATCAGCGCAACCATACAGCCTTTCGACATTCCTTTTTTGGGAACCTGCTCCATGCGTCCTCCAATGAGCTTGTGACAACAGCCGGGTTGCCGCTTTCGCACTGTCCGAACAAACGGTGCACCATACGGTTTGCCGGGCCGCTTAAAGCGGAGATTTATGCGCTATTATATAATACGGCACGTTTCGGATATCAAGTGGTGCGACGGAAAAAAGAAACCCGCCCAGGAAAGGCGGGTGTACAATCGAGTCAGGACAGTCTCAGTGATACGGGTGCTATTTGCCCTTCTTCTTCCCGGCGGCTTGAGCTGCCCGCGTACGAGCCGATTTCAGCGCAGCGCCCAGCTTGCTTGCCGGCTTTGCTGCCTTCTTCTTGTCCTTACCCTTCTTGTCGGCAGGCTCTTCTACCGGTCGAGGTGTAAGGAGTTCAACCACAGAAATCTCGGCACCGTCGCCGCGGCGAACCCCCAATTTGATCACGCGAGTGAAGCCTGACGTGCGGGCTTCGAAATGCGGCAGAATATCCTTGTAGAGTTTCTGGAACACTTCCCTGACGCGAATAGTCTCGGCCACCTGGCGGCGCGAGGCCAATGTATTCTTCTTGGCGGTCGCAATAATACGATCTACTACCGGACTAAGCGCCCGGGCGCGCGCATGGGTGGTCTTGATCAAGCGATGCGTAAACAACGACATGGCCATATTGGCAAGCATCGCGTCACGATGCGACCGCGTGCGGTTGAGTTTGACGGTTTTGTCCTGGTGTCCCATATACTACTTTACCCTTGGAGTTTTCTGGTCCCGTCGACAAATCTGGAGATGTCCATGCCGAACGACAGGTTCATCTGCTCCAGGAGAGTACCGATCTCGTTGAGCGATTTGCGACCAAAATTACGATATTTGAGCATTTCTGCCTCGGATTTGGTTACCAGATCGGATAGCGTCTGGATATTCGCCGCCCGGAGACAGTTCGATGACCGCACTGACAACTCGAGTTCGTCAACCCGCGTCTTGAGTAGATTGCGCACCCGTACGATCTCCTCATCCTCATGCGGCGTCTCCTCTACCATGACCTGTTCGTCAAGGTGGATGAACAACTGTAGATGGTCTTTGACCAGCTTGGCAGCATAGCTAAGGGCGTCTTCCGGAGTGATCGTGCCATTGGTGTGGATTTCCAGGATAAGACGGTCATAATCTGTTTTCTGGCCGACGCGCGTATTCTCGACATGATAAGAAACGCGCGTCACCGGCGAGAAGAGCGAATCGATGAAGATTGTCCCGACCGGAGCATCGGCCCGCTTGTTCATATCGGCAACCTGATAACCGCGACCGGCGTCAATGTCGAACTCTATCTCGAAGTCGACGTTATCGGTCAACTCGCAGATATGCAGATCGGGATTGAGAATCTCAATATCAGCGTCTCCCTCGATCATGCTCGCGCTGAGCTTGCCTCGCTGATTGGCTTTCAGCCGCATCGTTTTCATCTCGTCGCCATGCATCCGCACGATCAGCCCTTTGATGTTGAGCACGATGCTGGTAACGTCCTCGTACACGCCGGGAATCGTGGCGAATTCGTGCACACATCCCCTAATTCGTGCCGACACAACTGATGCCCCCTGAATGGAGGACAGCAGCACGCGCCGCAGGCAATTTCCCAGGGTAACGCCATAGCCGCGCTCCAGCGGTTCAATGACAAAGCGTGACGTGTTTTCGGTTGCCGTTGAGGGATCGTTGACTACCTCTTTCGGCATTGTTAATGGCTTCCATTTCATATCGCGAACTACCCTCCAACCGGGCTAAATTTACTACTTGGAATACAACTCCACGACCAACTGCTCGTTAGCCGTCAGCGGGATTTCGGAACGTTTCGGAACCGACAGCAACTCTCCCTCGAGCGCCGCTTTGTTCAAGCGCAGCCAGGGGATTTCGTCGCCGCGCCCTATCTTCAGAGCGGCGTGTACCAGATCAAGATTCTTGGATTTGTCCTGCACCTTTATGACCTGATTGGGGCGGACCTGATACGACGGAATGTCAACGGTCTTTCCATCCACCGTTATGTGCCGATGACGAACCAACTGTCGAGCCTGTTTGCGCGACGTGCCGAAACCGAGCCGATATACCAGATTGTCCAAACGACATTCCAGAAACTGGACCAGATTCTCACCCGTGATGCCGGTCTTGGCATCCGCCTTCTCGAAGTAATTGTGAAACTGCGCTTCAAGCAGTCCATACTGACGACGAATCTTCTGTTTCTCGCGAAGCTGCAGGCCGTAGGCCGAGATCTTTCGGCGCATCGACTGACCATGCTGTCCCGGGGCGAACCGCCGCCGCTCCACCGAACATTTGTCAGTCAAGCAGCGCGAGCCTTTCAAGAACAGCTTCTCACCCTCGCGCCGACACAGCTTGCACACGGCATCATGATACCGAGCCATCTATACTCCTCATACTTTGGCCGAGCTACACCCGGCGACGTTTGGGCGGACGACACCCGTTATGCGGGATTGGGGTCACGTCCTTAATCAATGTTACTTCAAGCCCCGCGGCCGACAGCGAGCGAATAGCCGCTTCGCGGCCGCCGCCGGGACCTTTCACCCAGACTTCAACTCGGCGCAAGCCGAGGTCCATGGCCTCTTTCGCCGCTGTCGAAGCAGCCATCTGGGCCGCAAAGGGCGTCGACTTCTTGGACCCTTTGAAACCGGCTTTGCCGGCGGTGCCCCACGATATTGTGCGTCCCTGGCTGTCGGTTACGGTGACGATCGTGTTATTAAACGTCGCCGTGATAAACACGATGCCATTGGTGTCCGTCGTCCGGACTTTCTTCTTGACGCGTTTCTTCTTTGGTTCTACCACGAAAATCCTCTATAGTCAGAGTCTCTTTTATCCTACTTTGCCGGCCGGCTTCTTCTTCAGGCCACCGACCGATTTGCGCGGCCCCTTGCGGGTGCGAGCGTTGGTCTTGGTCCGCTGACCACGCACCGGCAGACCGCGCCGATGACGCAAACCCCGGTAACAGCCGATGTCAATCAGCCGCTTGATCGCCATGTTCGTTTCGCCGCGCAGGGCACCCTCGACCGTGTACTCGTTCTCGATCACGCGGCGCAATCTGGCGACATCGTCATCGGAAAGCTTATTTACCCGGGTATCCGGGTTCACTCCGGTCTTCTTCAAAATCTCTTGGGCGGTAAATTGGCCGATACCAAATATGTAGGTCAGGCCGACTTCAATCCGCTTGTCTTTCGGTAAATCAACACCGGCAATTCGTGCCAACTGTCTTTCTCCTCTATCTCAGAACGTCAACGTCCTACAATTATCCCTGGCGCTGTTTGTGACTGGGGTTCTTGGAACAAATAACACGCAACACCCCGCGCCGCCTGATGATCTTGCAGTGCTCACACCGCTTCTTGACCGCTGATCTGACTTTCATTCTCTACCTCTGTCCTGTCTGTGGCTCACTTGTACCGATACGTGATGCGGCCGCGCGTGAGATCATACGGCGACAACTCCAGCGTCACCTTGTCACCCGGCAGGATCTTGATAAAATGCATTCTCATTTTTCCGGAGATATGCGCCAAAACGATATGGCCGTTGTCGAGCTGCACGCGAAACATGGCGTTGGGCAACGGCTCAACTACTTTTCCTTCGACCGTAATCGTCTCTTCTTTGGCCATACTCTCCGATCATGCCACCGTCAAAATATCCGGGCCGTCTTCTGTGATGGCCACGGTATGTTCAAAATGGGCCGATGGTCTGCCATCTGCCGTTACAACCGTCCAACCGTCAGGCATGGTCTTGACGTCATACGTTCCCAAGTTGATCATCGGCTCAATAGCGAGCACCATACCCACTTGCAGTTCCGGACCGTCGTGAGCGGAACCGAAATTCGGCACCTGCGGTTCCTCGTGCATCTTGCGGCCGATACCATGCCCGACCAATTGACGCACCACACCGAAACCTTCACGCTCAGCGACCTGTTGAACGGCGGCGGAAATCTGTCCTAATCTATTGCCTTTCCGAGCCTTGTCAATAGCCGCCTGCAACGACTTTTGCGTTGTCTCCATCAGCCGCTTCTTATCAGCGCTGATCGGGCCTATTGGATACGTGCGAGCCGAATCACCATAAAACCTATCCACAATCGTCCCGACGTCTACCGAAACGATCTCACCATCATGGATGACGCGTTTCCCCGGTATGCCGTGTACGACCTCATCGTCAATGGAAATACAGGCCGAGGCCGGGAATCCCTGGTAGTTTTTGAACGCCGGTATTGCACCATGCGACCGAATGAAATCCTCAACCAGCATGTCTATCTGACTGGTAGTCATCCCTGGTTCGATGCTTTGGCCAATCATATCCAGCGTCATTGCGGCTATCCGACCCGCTCGGCGCATAATCTCGATTTCCTCACTGGTCTTCAACACTATCACCGCGTTGCCTTCGCCGCTGTTGCTTCCATCAGTGCTTCGAACACCAGGTCAGGGGAACGATTGGCATTGACTTCTCGAAGCAGCGACTTCTGGCGGTAGTAGATTTCGATTGGCTGGGTCTGCCGTTTGTAGACCTCCAGTCGATTCCATACGACCGATTCCTCGTCATCCGGTCGGCGCTGTAACAGCGCACCGTCTTTGTCGCACTTGCCGGCCACGTCGGGCATCGCCGCCGGATAATTGTATCCGGTCTGACAGGTGGGACAATGCCATCGACCGGACAAGCGACGGACTATTTCGTCATCAGGGACGGAGAACAAGACTGCCTGATGCAGATTGATTCCATTCTTCACAAACATTCTATCAAGCGCTTCAGCCTGCGGCATGGTACGGGGGAACCCGTCCAGAATGAAGCCGGACTTCATATCCCCTGACGCAACCATTGCTTCTATCAAGCCAACAATCAAAGCATCCGGCACTAACTCACCGCGCTTCATATACGCTTCAGCCTGTTGGCCGAGCGGTGTCCCTTTTTTGACGGCATCGCGGAGCATATCACCGGTGGAGAGATGAACCAGCCCGAGCTTCGCAGAAAGCCGGGCTGCCTGAGTGCCTTTGCCGGATCCGGGCGGACCCAGAAACACCAAGTTCATCACTACATCGACCTCCCGCGAATCCGTCCTTTTTTCATGAAGCCGTCATAATGGCGCATCAAAAGGTGCGACTCGATCTGCTGCAGCGTGTCAAGCGCCACACCGATCACAATCAGCAAACCCGTGCCGCCAAAGTAGAAGTTAACGCCCGCCATGCCGATAAGGACCCACGGCAGGATGGCAATCATGGCAAAGAAGAGCGCACCGGGAAGTGTAATTCGAGTCAGGATACGGTCTATGTGATCAGCGGTGTTCTTGCCGGGACGAATGCCGGGAATATACCCGCCGTTCTTACGCATGTTGTCGGCAATTTCAACCGGGTTGAAAACGATCGCCGTATAGAAGTAGGCAAAGAATATGATGATCATCCCGTATATCAGATTGTACCAGAGCGCGCCCGGTGCGAGGGTCACAGCGACGAGATTCTGCACCCAGTCCGTATCCGGGAAAAACTGGGCCACCGTCGAAGGCAGGAACATGATCGACTGTGCAAAGATGATCGGTATGACGCCGGCTGAATTGATGGATAGCGGTAAATGCGTCGTCGCGCCTCCAAATACTCGGCGGCCGACTACTTTGCGAGGGTATTGAACTGGAATCCGGCGCTGGGCACGAGTCATCAGAATAATGGCAGCCACGACGATCAACATGGCAGCGACCATGACAATTTCCAGCCAGAACGCCCGCGTGCCGCCCCAGAGAAATTGAATCTCGGTGACGATCGCTTCGGGAAACCGGGCGATGATGCCGATGAAGATGATCAGGGAGATGCCGTTGCCGATTCCACGCTCCGTAATTTGCTCACCCAGCCACATTATGAAAATCGTGCCGGTAGTGAATGTAATAATAGTCAGGAGAGTGAACCAGAAGGGGTCCATGTGGACGGCCTTTATACCGTTGTAATCGACCGTGGTCAAGAAAGCAGCGGTACCATACGCCTGCGCGGCCGCAATAGCCACGGTGAGGTAGCGAGTATACTGAGTGATCTTACGGCGTCCCTCTTCCCCCTCGCGCTGCAGACGCTGCAGGAACGGTATGACCGCGCCAAGCAACTGCAACATGATCGAAGCGGAAATGTAGGGCATGATCCCCATCGCGAATATCGTCGCCTTGGCAAACGCGCCGCCGGCGAACAGATCAAGCAGTCCGAATATCGACTGCTGCGACGATAGGAACTGAGCTAATACCGAACCGTCGACACCGGGGGTAGGGATGTGGCCGCCGATACGATAGACAACGAGCAGGCCGAGTGTGAAGAAGATCCGCTTGCGGAGCTCTTCGACTTTGAAAATCGACCGGAAAGTGTCAATCACTTGGTCACCTCAGCTTTTCCGCCGGCGGCCTCAATCTTTGTAACCGCTGACTTTGAAAATGCTGCCGCTTTCACTGTGTACGGTTTGTCTATTGAGCCGCTCCCAAGAACCTTGACGGGAACGCGCGATGACCTGACAATGCCTGCCGCTTTCAACGCAGCGGCCGTAATTTCGCCCGGATTCAGGCGGGCAAGGTCTTTCAGATTGACAACCTGATATTCCTGCTTGAAAATATTGGTGAACCCGAACTTGGGAAGACGGCGATGCAAAGGCATCTGCCCCCCCTCGAAGCCGCGCCTGTCGCGATAGCCCGCCCGCGCTTTGGCTCCCTTATGGCCGCGAGTAGAGGTCTTCCCCATGCCGCTGCCGGAACCGCGGCCGACACGCTTGGGGCTAGTCCGGGATCCTTTGGGAGGCTTGAGTGTGTGTAATTTCATCTGGCGCCTCTGACTACTTAATCTCTTCAACTTTCAACAGATGCGAAACGGCACGAATCATGCCGCGAATCTGCGGGGTATCGGTATGCACGACGACACTGTGCGGGCGTCCCAGTCCCAGCGCCTTGATTGTGCGCTTCTGCGGTTCCGGACGCTCGATAATGCTTCTCGTCTGCGTGATTTTCAGCTTGCCCATTGCATTTACTCCTGGAGCCGAGCGGCTTAGATTTCCTCGCGGAACGCCATTTCCTGGTCTCGTGTCCGCAAGTTCTTCAGACCATCCAATGTGGCCTTGACGACATTGTTCGGATTCCGGCTGCCCAGAACCTTGGCAAGGATGTCCTGAACGCCGACCGCCTCCAGAATAGCGCGAACGGCACCTCCGGCGATAACGCCGGTCCCGGGAGACGCCGGGCGCATAACGATCGTGGTAGCGCCGTAGCGGCCGTCAATTCGATGCGGAATGGTTCCCTGAACCAGGTTCATTCGGACCATCGATCGCTTAGCCCCCTCGGTTCCCTTGCGAATAGCTTCAGACACTTCCGATGCCTTGCCCAATCCGATGCCAACCCGACCGTTGCGATCCCCAACCGTAACGAGCGCCGTAAAGCTGAATCGCCGTCCACCCTTGACCACTTTGGCCACGCGGTTGACGCTGATTACTTTCTCTTCCAGTTCGGGATTGTCAGATTCAAATCTAGCCAATCGTCACCTCATACACACCAATGTCCACGTTTTCACCTCAATCAGAATTTCAGCCCGCCTTCGCGCGCGCCGTCGGCTACGGCCTTAATCCGACCGTGGAAACGGTACTGATTACGGTCAAACACCACCGATTCAATGCCCTTGGTTTTTGCCAATTCGGCAATCTTTTGTCCGACCTGCTTGGCTATCGCCGACTTGTTCCCCTTGGCGGCCTCAAAGGACGCGGAGTTCGACGCCAGTCCCACCAGCGTGACACCGCGCTCATCATCGATCAATTGCACAAACACATGCTTAAGCGATTTCGCCACTGTCAAGCGCGGTCGTTCGCCCGTGCCGCTGACGATATTGCGCACCCTCATGCGGCGACGCGCCGCCTGTTTCTGTTTTAGAATATTCTTGTCAGCCATACTCTCACACTACCTGCTTATCCGGCGGTCTTACCTGCTTTTTGGCGAACCTGTTCGCCGACATATCGCACGCCTTTCCCTTTGTACGGTTCCGGGGGACGCAGTGATCTAATCTTGGCGGCCGTTTGTCCGACCAACTCCTTGTTAATACCTTCGATAGTAATCTTATTCTCTTTGGCGTCCACAGAGAGGGTCACGCCAGCCGGCGGTAGCACCACGGTCGGATGCGAAAACCCTAAATACAGTACCAGAGCTTTCCCTTTCACCTCGGCCCGGAAGCCGACGCCGACGATCTGAAGCTGGCGGGTGAAACCCTGCGATACGCCCAACGCCATATTCTGGATGAGAGCGCGGGTCAGCCCGTGCAACGCCCGATGCTTCTTGAGATCCGACGGACGCGCCACTGTTAGTTCCGCGCCCTGAATCGTTACCGTCATGTCCGGGTGGATGGTGTGTTCGAGCGTGCCCTTCGGACCGGTCACCTTAATGAGAGAACCGGCCAAATCAATCTTGACCTTGTCCGGAACATGCACGGGTTTCTTACCTATACGAGACATAGTTGATTCCTTCTCTACCAGCAGCGCAGCATGATTTCGCCGCCGATCCCTTTCTCCGCCGCCTGAAAATTGGTCATGAGGCCGCTGGACGTAGAGACAATCGCTATTCCCTGCGTATAGCGGGTTGAGCTGCGGACCTTGTCGGCATCGAGATACCGGCGCAGACCGGGGCTGGACATCCGGCGAAGCCCTTTGATTACGGGCACATCGCCACGGCTGTACCGGAGGTACACTCGGAGAATGCCCTGCTTGTTGTCCGGCAGTTCAATGAAATCCTTAACATACAGATTGTCTTTAAGGATTCGGACGATCTCCCGCTTGAGGTTGGATGCCGGAACATCAACCACCGGCTT
>Ga0315276_10000314_pt1 | contig 40881 bp, 32 predicted proteins | sample YL17G05_0_MG_FD_204542 | JGI IMG/M metagenome (GOLD analysis project Ga0315276, IMG submission 204542) | Sediment microbial communities from Yellowstone Lake, YNP, Wyoming, USA - YL17G05_0 | ecosystem: Environmental > Aquatic > Freshwater > Lake > Sediment | place: USA: Wyoming | collected...
AACCGCTCCATGACCTTTGCATATCTTTTGTCATCCCATCCTGACTTGACCTTTTCAGAATAAGCGGGAGGGCGGCTAAAGGGCTCCCAAGCAGAGCCGTGCGTGCTTAGAGTCCGTCCTAAATGTGTTGTGAAAGATTTGGGTGGATCATTCATGTTCGGAATCATTATCGACGCACTATAGAAAAAGTTGCTATTTTTTATATCCCCCACCTTACCCCCAGGAGACGTCATGGATATCCGCGGATATTAAGCTCATTAGAGATTTAAAATTTCATCAAATCCTTGAATTTAGTGGAAAATCAGGTTACCTTCCCACTTTATGAGCTATAAAAATATCCATCTTATAGGCATAGGCGGGACCGGTATGGGCTCCCTTGCAAGGCTCCTTGTGGAGAAGGGCTTTCGGGTGACCGGCAGCGACGAGAAGCTCTATTCCCCGATGAGCGACCAGCTCTCGGAGCTCAAGATCAGGATCTATGAGGGATATGCGCCATCCAACCTTTCAGGGCGCCCGGACCTTGTGATCATCGGAAACGTGATCACAAAAATGAATCCGGAGGCGCAAGAGGTCCTAAGACTTGGCATCCCATATCGCTCAATGCCTCAGGCGGTGGCGGAATTTTTCTTAAAGGACAGGACTTCCATTGTGGTCGCGGGCACGCACGGCAAGACGACCACGTCGGCGCTTCTGGCCTGGCTTTTGAGCTCGGCCGGTGAGGACCCCTGTTTTCTGATCGGCGGCGTGGCCAAGAATTTTGAAAAGAGCGCCCATATCGGCAACGGACATGTCTTTATTATTGAGGGGGACGAATACGATACGGCCTTCTTCGACAAGGGTCCCAAGTTTTTGCATTACGTTCCGCGCGTCATTTTGCTCACCTCGATTGAGTTTGACCATGCCGATATCTATCGCGATCTGAATCATATCAAGGAATCGTTTCGAAAATTAGTTGCCCTACTGCCGCCTGACGGCCTTCTTGTCTGCTGCAACGACGATGAAAATGTCAGGGAGGTCACGAAGAAGTCCGGTGGGCGCGTTGTTACATATGGATTAAAGGAAGGCTCTGATTATTATCCGAGGGCGATTTCCAATTCCGAAGAGGGAACGAAATTTGAGCTCATTGGGCCCGGTCTTGTGACGGAGCTTAGAACGCCGCTTTCCGGAGGGCACAACCTCCTCAATGTCGTCGGTTCTGTGGCGCTTCTTCACGAACATGGCATCGGGATTGAAAAAATTCAGGAGGGGCTCTGCTCCTTCAAGGGGGTTTCGCGAAGGCAGGAGCTGGTGGGCGAGGTCAAGTCGGTCACCGTTATTGACGACTTTGCCCATCATCCCACGGCGGTTTCAAAAACAATCGAGGCAATGCGTGAGCGGTATCCGGGAAGGCGCTTATGGGCAGTTTTTGAGCCGCGTTCAAACACCAGCAGGCGCAATATTTTTCAGCAGGAATTTACAGAGGCGCTCTCGCATGCGGATCGCGTGCTTGTAGGAGGGATTTTTAAGCCGGAGAAGATTCCGGAGGAGGAGCGCCTTGATGTCCGCGCCATTGCCGATGCGCTGATGCACCGGGGCGTCGATGCGCACTCAATTCCAAAGACAGATCTCCTGCTTGAATATTTACTGAGAAACATCAATGCAAACGATGTGGTTTTGATCATGTCCAATGGTGTATTTGAGAACCTGCCGCAGCGCCTGATTGATGGGTTGGGGCGCCGCCGCATTTTATAAAATGAAATCAAAATATCGCCTTCTTAGAAATTTTGTGCTGGCCTTTATTGCACTTGCCTTCTTCATCGCCGGGGCATTCATGCTCATCAATCGTCCGGCTACGATCCGCCATGTCCTAAATGCGGCGACAGTCAAGAGTCCCTGGAAAATAAAGTTTGAGGACTTTTCCTGGAAGGTGTTTGAAAACCGCATCGTTGTCGGAGGGCTTTACCTGCGCCACACGAAGACTCAAAAAGAGGCGTGGATAAAACAGATCAGCGCGCATTACAAACCATTGGCCCTTTTACGCGGCAAATTTGTTATTGCCTCTCTTCAGATCGATGATGTCAAACTTGCCCTTCCCGAGGCGATGCAAATTCAAAGGGAAAAGCCGTCCCATATAGACATCACAAAGCTTTTTTTCCTCCAGAACGTTGCAATCAGGGGAGCAATCGTCCGCGGTGTAGATGTGTCATTGCCAAAGGAGATAAAACTCGACGCCGACGAAATACGCTTCTCGATTGAGCCGACCTTCTTGGGCGACACAAGACTTGCGCTCCGGGTTGATGGGCTTGCGCTTACTCATGGCGAAGAGTCAATTGCGAACGCCTCATCCATTTCCGTCGAATCGTCAACCGCGCTGCCCAAATGGAACAGGGATTTTCCCTATATCAATGCCCTTGAAGGGAAACTGGCCCTTGAGGATGGCCGCGTCGAGGCCCTTGGAGTAGAAAGGCTTGATGCAAAACTTGGATATGCAGATCACAAATTGACTCTCGATCCCTTGACCGTCACCATCAAGGGGCGCAATCTAACCGGCGCGCTTAGGGCTGATACGGTCGATCAGACATTTGAGGCGAAGATCGACATTCCAAGGCCAATTTCGCTGCCTTATCTGGGCAGACCGCTGGAGACAGTTGATACCGCCGGCGAGCTTTCAGGATCGATGACAATCAATGGAAAGGGGCTGCTTCCCTCTCAGAGCGGCGGCAAGGCGGAGGCGGCATTCACACATCGGTTTAGCATCTCTCCGGCCATCCCCATTGAAGTCCGTGCAAAGGCCGCATGGCAACGCGGCATAGTCACGATTACCGACGGGCAGGTGATTGCACAGAACGATTCCGTGAAATTTGACGGCACGGTAGATGCCGTAAAAAAGAAAATCGCGCTAAAGGCGGCGGCGACGAACTTTCCCGTTGAGCTGATCTTTGACAAGTTTCGAAATCCCCATATACGTCCGATTTTTGGCAGGACAGACTGTAGCGGGACATTTGAGGGGTGGGGAAAACAGTTTCATGCCATCGTCAAGGGAACAACGCACGGCGGCGGGTATACGCCCATCGTTGCCGAAACTATAGAGACAGAGCTTGATGCAACTTATGACAAGATGACCTTTCACTGGAATATTCTTCAGGATAAGCGACAGACGGGAACGGCCGATCTCGATATTAAATATGGCAAAAAAATACCCGGCCAGGATCGCGCCAAGGACATCGATTTGAGGGCGCGGCTGGATCGTCATCCACTTGCCACGACCTTGGAGTTTGCGGGAGTTTCAGGTTTCGGGAGCGGTGAACTGACTATCAAAGGGCCCCATCTCAATTTTACCGGCAAGGGGCATGCTGAGATTGTCGATGGTAAATGGTTTTTTGTTCCCTTTGACAGGATCGAGACCACAATGGATCTGTCGCGGAAAAAGATGGTGTTCCGTGATATTAAGATTGCCCTTCAAGGGGTCAACCCCATTGCCTTTGCAGAACCGATCACGATGGACATATTAGACGGAGGCATCAAACTCTGGGGTACGCCTGATCCTCACTTCACCCTTGATATCGGATATCAGTATGCCTCGCGGAACTGGCAGATTCGCAAGATTTCATATGTCGATCCCGAAGCCCACAACAGCCATTTTGATGTTGCCGGAAATGTTGCATCAGGAGGGGGCATCCATCTGAAGGCGGATGGATCCGTAGATATTGAGATTTTGAATCCCCTTGGTTTTTTGGTCCGCGAGGCATCGGGACCAATGGATTTTAAACTTGCGGCGGATGGGGCTGCGGCAAGGCCTTCTATCAATGGCAAGATGGAATTTAAAAAATGCCTTCTCTCTCTGCGACAGATTCATCTGCCGATGGATCAGCTTGAAGGCGCCCTGATCTTTGAGGGGAACACGATTCGTGCCGATCATCTGACCGCCCTTGTTGATGAAGGCAGCTTTACACTCAACGGTGATGTGGGCCACAGCGGTTTTTCCCTCACCAGTACCGATCTGGTTTTTGCCGGCAAGAATATGCGTTACAGAACAGATGACGGATTCTTCCGCATGGAATTTAACGGAGACGCCACACTTAAAGGACGATTTCCCGAGCCCCTTCTTTCCGGGGATATCACGATACTCGATGGAAAATACACTAAGGATTTTAACATCCTCGAATCTCTGACCAAACCCTCTGCGGAAAGCAAAAAGAGGCAGGGGGCAGAGATTTCTTTCTCTCCCCGGCTCAATTTGCGTGTCCGCAACACTGGGGATCTCTTTATACGCAACAATGTCGGCGATATCGGGCTGAGAGCCGACCTTCAGATCAAGGGAACTACGAGGTCTTTGCAAACCGGGGGAACTGTAGAGGTGACAGAGGGCAAACTTCATTACATGGGCATTGAATTTGACATCATGCGGGGATTCCTTGAGTTTCGGGAGTCTTCAACAAATCCTTATCTGGAGGTGGTGGCCCAAAAGGAAATCAATGTATATAACGTAACGATAGCCGCCCATGGCAATGTCGATAATCTGGCGGTGGATCTTTCGGCCACATCACCCGGCGGACCACTTGAAAAAAGAGACGTAATCTCCCTTATTGCCTTTGGCATGACGGAGATGGAACGCCAGCAAGTAGCTGCACAGGCTGGACAGCAGTTTGGTGTGACAATGGCGGCGCAACAATTGACACATGTTGTGGAACGGCCGATCACGCAGTTTGCCCATCTTGACACCTTCCGTCTGGAGGCGGCAGACCCGGCATCTCAGGCCATTTCGCGTGTTTCCATTGGAAAGCAACTTTCAGACCGATTAAGCATCGATTTTGCGACTGATATCAACACAAAGGATGCAACGCAGACAGTAACGGCGGAGTATCTGATTACAGACAATTTGCTGATCAAGGGATCGCAAAGTTCAAATGGGCGATATGAAATGGATGGAGCGATCAGGTTTAGATTGCGGTAAATAGCCTCCCCTTCGACTTCGCTCAGGGCATGCTTACAAAGGAAGGGTATAGTAGGAAAGTGTAATGAGGGGAAAGATTCGTTATCATTTTATCGTCGTCTTATTGTCTTCAGTGTTCATGCTGCAGGCACTTGTCGGCCTTTGTGATAACCTGAAGGTGGCAGATATAAGACTCAAAGGTCTGGTTGGAATCGACGAGAAGGTGGTCCGGGATGTCATCCCGTTCAAAGTCGGCGATCCATTCCGGTTTGAAGATCTGGATCTGGGAGTAAGTTTTTTGAGAAAATGGGGCGTGTTTGATGTCATCGAGGCGCGGACGATCGATACTACAGAGGGGGTTGTTGTTGAGATCACGTTTGGCGAGGCGAAGGTAATCACCAGTATCGACATCATCGGCAATTATCCCTACCTTGAAAACAAAATACTCAAGTATTTAACCATTCACACAGGAGATCTGTACACGTCCAAGCGTGTCGAGGATCAGATCGATCGTATCAAGGAGTTCTACAACCGCGAAGGCTATGTGGATACGGAGGTCTATGTTGAGGAAGAAGAGCAGCCCTTCGAACACGGCGTTGCCATTACCTTTCGCATCGGGCGGGGCGATCTCATTCGATATCGAACGATCACAATTGAAGGAAATCGTGCGTATCCCGACGGTCGTTTCGCGTCAGCCATCGATTCCTTCCGGCCATATTCCGAGCAGCGTTTGCGCAGGACGCTGCGGGAGTTAGCAGAGTTTTATCGCCAGCACGGTTATCCTCGAGCCAAGATCTGGATCATAAAAAAGGAGATCAGTTTTGATGCCAGGCGGGCCGATCTTGTTGTCGGTGTCTATGAAGGCCCAAAAGTTAAAGTGAAATTCAAGGGCAACCACCGCATCAGCAATAGAAAACTGCGCAAGGCCGTCACGATTTTTAAGGAGGGAAACTACGATTCATATGAGATTGAGGCGAGCATCGAAGCCATCAAACAACTCTATAAAACTTCAGGTTACCCTGAAGCTCAAATAAAGGCCGATACTCAAACGGACGAGGAAGGAACAATTGCAATAACGTTTACGATTTCGGAAGGTGCCTCGCAGATCGTGCGAAAAATCATTTTCGAAGGCAACGATCACATTGGGGCCGGGCAATTAAAGAAGGACATGGCGACAAAGCAGCACTCGTTTAGTCATAAGGGCGCATTCGATCCGGAGATGGTCGATGAAGATGCGTCGTCCATTCGCAGAATCTATAGCGGCGACGGGTACGGCGAGACCGAGGTCGGCAACTGGGATGTCAAACGCCATAAAGGCGGTTTTAATCTGGACATCACGATCCCCATACAGGAGGGTCTGCAGACCATCGTGCGGCGTGTTGTTTTTAAGGGTAATGACTCGGTTTCTTCCCGTCGTCTCTTAAGTGTTCTCAAGGTCAGACCAAAAAAACCATTGGATGAGGTAGATATCCTTAATGAACGTCAACGTCTGCTGATTTACTATACTGATCATGGCCATCCCTACGCAGAGGTCAAACAAACTATAGAACGTGACGAGCCTTCGAACGCCGCGGATATCATTTATGACATAAACGAAGGAGATAAAGTACAAATCGGTCGCATCCTGATTGTGGGAGATGTGTTGACGAGCCAGAAAGCAATTAAGGGCTCGATGGGAATTCATGAAGGCGACAAGTTCAGTTACAAAAAGATTGTAGACAGCCAATTGAATTTACGGCGGCTTGGGGCTTTTTCGGCAGTCACTATCGAGACCATCGGACTGGCGGAAAAGGAACAAATTGTGCACCTCCTGGTGGAGGTCGATGAACAAAAGCCTTTTCTTCTGGATCTTGAATTCGGTTATTCAACAGATTACGGGTTTAGTGGTGCGCTTTCCTTTACAAATCTCAACTCCTTTGGTTGGGCAAAGCGGACGATGTTAAAGATGACAGGCGGACGAGATCTGCAAAGGGCGGAGATCGGCTGGCTTGATCCCGCGTTTTTGGGTTCGAGTTTTGAGATGTCGGTGCTCTCCTGGATTCAGCATGAGATACGACCGGCCTTTGATTACCTGCAGCTGGCGGGAAGCCTTGGTTTTTTCCGTCGTTACAGGAGCTTTGGCTTCTTTTTCAAATATGAGCTCGATCGGAACTATCTGATAGAAGGCAGTTCCACAGCGGCCGATGCTGAAAGCCTTCGGGATAATACCATATCAGATATTTCCCTCTCCTCCAGTTATGACACCAGAGACAGTTTTTCCAATCCGACGAAAGGCTGGTTCACAATGGGCGGGGTCGACATCTTCAATGAAATTGGCGGCAATCAGGCAAATTTTGTAAAATTCTACTGGCAGGGGGAAAATGAAGAGACCATATTCAAACGATTTACGTTTTCAACGATGTTGCGCTTCAATAACATCGTTACGATTGGATCAAATGTAAGCGTGCCCACAAACGAACTGCTCTTTCTTGGCGGTGATGACACTGTCCGCGGTTTTGACGAAGACGGCCTCGGCCCGGTGGATGCCAATGGCGACCCGACGGGTGGGCGAGTTCGCTGGATTTTCAATGAGGAGCTGAGAATTCGCCTGTTTAACCGTTTTCAGTGGGTCTTCTTTTTTGATATGGGAAGCCTCACCAACAATTTTTCCGGCATGAATTGGGATTACATCCGCCAGTCGGCAGGATTCGGGCTGCGTTATGTGACGCCTGTAGGCCCCATCCGTGCTGACTATGGCATCAAGCTCGATCGAAAAAGCGGCGAAAGCTTTGGCCGCTTCCATTTAACCTTCGGGTATCTTTTCTAAGATGACATTCCGAGCGATCTTACGATCTCGCGATCTCGCGAAAATTATTAAAGCGTCTCTGTGGCTGATTTTTAAGTCCGGCGGGGTTGAAATTCCTCCGGATTCAGCATCGCCCTCCGAAGCAAATCGGTATTAATCGCTTTGCCCGCGAAGAAGTCCTCAAAAAACTTGTTGGCGGCATAATAAAACATGCCGATGAGATTTAGCTGTGACAGGATGAATTCCACCTTTTCACGTTGATTGCCGTCTAAGAGGACCTTTGCCTCTGTTGCCTTGGCCCTCGATCTTTCGATAGTCGTGATGGCGTCACCTATAGTGCCCTGGATTTTTTCTAAAAAATCGCCAAGCACCTTTTTGGGGTACACACGCTCCGCCGCATAATAATCCTTGCGGGATCCTTTGACCCAGACTTTTCGCACCAGATTGTAATCTTCAAGCATCCGGATGTTGATGGAAACGTTGCTTTTGCTGATTTGAAGCTGTTTGGAAATTTCATCAAGAGACAAGGGTTCATCGCTTAAAAAAAGCAGGGCGTAAATCTGGCCGCCAGCCTTATTTATCATGCCCAGAAGCGCGGAGGATATCTTCCCTGCACCCTGTATAAAGGTGTCAATCGCCCCCTGAAGAGCCGTCTCGCCGCATTTTAGATCCGCTTTACTGATTCGCATTGCCATAAAGTTTTTTCTCCCACAGCCGGATTGGCCTTTGACCCAACGAAGTGTTCGGTGGTGCAACCATCCAGCCGGTGTTCTGCTTCAATGCCCAAGAGGTCCATAATGAACGCAAATATGTCAGATGTACGCATGGCTTCCTGCCCGATGGGTATGCATGAGAGGAAGGGAACAGTCAAATGTTCGTGTCGCAGCGATCCATGTGTCAGGTGGCCTCTCCGATGATCGGGGCGGCCATCCAGTGTGCATCCCTTTTCAGAGCTGATTACAAGATCACCTGTGCGGGGCGAGCGGAAAAGCTGTGCAATCTGCATGATCCCGTCGGGATAATCAGATCCGAGTGTCAGCGAAAATGCAGACTTGGCATCAATGGAACGGGGAATCTCTCTAATGCCAAAGGGATCTTTATCCTTGATCAGATAGGCAATGCGCCCGTCTTGATCTTCCACAAGGTGGGCGCAGCCGCGGCGGCTTTGCACGATGACTCCGCCATCTGCGCTCCTGCCGGCAATGATGTCGATTTCAGCGTTTTCAAGCAATGCAGAGACAAGACCCGACCGTTCGATGTCCTCGAAGAAGGTCCGCATTGACCAATCAAAGTCGTTTCGAATGTAGATATGGGCCATCGAGGTGCCTGAAATCAAGGGGATGACCCGTGCCTCCTCCCAGTTGCGAAGTCTTGTGGGATAACGAAGTGTCGGGAGGCGATCCGTCAGGAATTTTGTAAGATCAAACGATCTCTCTTCTGTCCCATGGCTGTGATCACTGCCAATAAATATTGCGGTCTGATCATACAGATCCAATTCTTTGAGAAGATTCGACGCCTTTCCAATGACATCATCAAACCTTCGATATGCCTGAATTAGTGTATCTTTGTTGTCCTTTTGCATGGATCCGGCCGCATCGACAGATGGAAATGAGTAATAGACAAAATCCGTTTCGCGGCGCATGGCGTCTGCGAACCATTGAAAGGCGACATCCTCAAGCTCCATAAAATCCTGGTCACGCCTCGCGCGCCTAAATAAGGAATGCAATCTGAAAAAGGCGGGATCGCGGACGATGCCGCATCCACGGTTGACCATGCCAAAGATGTTCACCGCACGTCTAGAGTACTCAAAGATTGTTCGTACGGATTTTGAGAGGTCATAATCCATCGCATATGCGCCCCACCCCAGGTAATCGCGGAAGCGGTTGAGGGCCAGGACACGAGTTGAGGAAACGCTTCTGTCGAACCACCTTGCTGCAGGGACATTACAGGTCCCCGGAAAGCAGCCTGTTACAAATGGTATAAAGGCAGGGCCGGTGGTCGACGGAAAGACGCTTGTGGCCTCGCGCATGCATCCACGCTCGATGACATGCCTTTCGATGTTTGGCAGGTCGCCGCGGCGTCTAAGCTTATTTATCATTTCCTTGTCAGCGCCATCCAAAACGAAGAGGATTATATGAGCAAAGGATGACAGGCTTCTGTCATATCCGTAGCGTGTTTTTGATAAAAAAGCCTCGCGGCCTTCGGGCGTTGATAATTTAGTGATGAACTGCGGGATGGTCTCGCGTTTGCTCTTGTCTGTCGTATCAAGCGCATTCATTATATAGATCATGCGATGAACGGCTGTTGCATTGGTCATCACCGCAATGATGATAATGGCGCCGATGACCAGAATTGGCGGGGGTGCTGCGAACCAGTTAAGCAGGATTGTGGAGGATATCGGATCAAAAACGGAAGAGACGCCAAGATAAACAATGCGTTCCGGCCGCTGCATGGATCCGCCCTTGCAATCGACGCCGACACTCTCCCCGCGCGCGCGGGTATAGGAAACAAGCATCGATCCAATTAGCGAAGCGATGACAAAGAGAAGCATCCAGCTTGAGCGAAAATAAAACGCCAGTCCCAAAAAACAGATTCCCTCACTAAAGCGGTCCATGACGGAGTCATAGAATGCGCCGGATCGTGATTCCTGGCCGGTGAGTCTGGCAACCCGGCCGTCGAATATGTCGAAAGTTGCGCCAAAGATCATGGCCCAACCGGCATAACCAAATAGCCCCTTGGCAAAGAGGAAACCCGCAACGGCGCTAAAGAGGAAACCGATAAATGTCAGCGTGCTTGGTCGAACACCTAGGCGGACAAAGACCTTTGCAATAGGATCGGTCGTGAAGACCCACCAGGACTTGAAGTGGAGGGAAAGGAATTTTGACGTATGCCGCTTTGCGGCCTCAGGTGTCTCATCAGCCCTCGACCGCACAGTGAGTGTATAGACGATAAGCGAGATGAGAAGCCCGATATTGATGAACAGAATGGGGCCCAGCGTTATCCATATCTTTGGATTTAAGCCTAGGATTGCCACCAATACTCCTTGAGATCATATCGTTATGAGGTTCTCGACTCGGCCCGCTTAGCGGACCTTGCTCGAACAATATTCTTCGAGCGCAGACAATATTCTTCGAGCGGAGTCGAGAAGCAATATGATATTGCTTTTCCCCAGCGATCAGCCTATGAATCCATACCCCATGGTAGACGAAAGAGTCAACCCCTCGACGAGGCTCGGGGCAAAACAGGCTGGTCACTCATTCTGGCGCGGCAAAATTCTGCCGCGAGTGGCATTGCTGTTTGCGCCGTTCCCCAAAAACACATTTTGTTCCATAGATGTGACCGCAAAATGCAACCTGCACTGCAAGCACTGCTACTTTTTCTCCTACGATCAGGACGGCCACAAGGAGCTGACAGATGAGGAATGGCTCTCACGCATTGAGAAGATGCAAAAAGGGGCTAATCCCTATTACAGCTGCACATGGGTGGGTGGAGAGCCTCTCTTACGAAAAGGCCTGATCGAAAAGGGGCGCCGTTTTTTCAGGGCAAACCGCGTGGTTACAAACGGAACCCTGCCATTACCTAACTGGCCTGATGTGGAGTTTCATGTCTCAGTAGACGGCACTGAAAAATATCACGATGAGATCCGCGGCAGGGGGACGTATTCAAGGATAAAGACGAATCTTTCGCATCCGGGTATTTTGAGTCTTCAGGTTGCCATCGCATGTTGCATTAACAAAAAAAATGCCGATTGCGTTGAAGATTTGCTTTCGGAGTGGAGGCGCATCCCTCATATCCGCCATATACTCTTTGACTTTTTCACGCCGATTAAGGGGATCAAGGAGGACCTCTGGCTCACCTTCGAGGAGCGTGACTTGCTTCTTGAGAAGCTCATAGGATTGAAAAAGGAGAAATACGGCGACTTCATCGGCGGTCCGCCTATGACCTTGAGGCTCATGAAATCGGACAGGAAGGATGTCGCCGTCGGAAAAAAATGCGTCTTTGTCAGACATGGCCTTGCGTTTGATGCGTCGGGCAATATCAAAAAGCCGTGTGTCATCGGCCCAAAGGCTGATTGTGATCGCTGCGGCTGCATCGTCCCATTTTCCGTCCGCGCATGGAAACATCCGACAAATTTGCTGCGGGAGATTTGGCAAGAATTTACATCTCATAAATCCTAATATCAAAATCCTAAATCCTAAACAAATTCAAAATTCAAATGTCCAAAACGCAGGGTTTTGAATTTTGATATTTGGATTTTAATATTGTTTAGGATTTAGATATTCGAATTTAGGATTTGATGGAAATAAAAACCCCGGGAGGATCTCCCGGGGTTTTTTTGTACTTCATAAGGAATTTGCTTAGAAGTTATAAGCAAATGCCATCGCCAGACCATAGGCGTACTCGGTGTTGCTTGGACCGACCGGATTGACGATGTCAAAGCGGCCTTCCATCTTCATCTTCGCACCGTCGGCGATTTCATAACCACCGGCAAGCGCGATCTGATGCATTGACTGCTGAGCGCCTGTCAAACCGCCACCAAGTATATCCCAATTTGCGCCGTTGGACGCTTTATACTGCTTTGCAAATGCGTACTTGAGTGTCCCATCCCACACATCGGAGAATGCATAGTGCAGGTTGAGCAATCCGCCGAAATAATTGACGTTGTTGTTGGCTGCAGTAAGAGCGTTGTCACGACGGAACAGACCTTCAACTCCAAGTGCGAAAGCGTCAGTGATCCACCAGTTCACGTCAACATCGCCGCCGAACGTGAAATGCTTGTTGGATAGGCGTGTTTCCGGACCGAAGAATCCGCTGAACCCGAACGTGCTGGCCTTGCTCTCTTCGCCCCAGTTGAAGCCAAGGCGGAAGCCCATGGACGGAACGTTCTTGAACTTCACATCGCTGTCCTGAGTCAGTGAGTTGACCACATAGAAATGCAGGTCAACCAGATCGCTGAACGAGTAGTACAACTTCATACCGGTTGTGTTTGCCGGACGAAGACCCGTGACGAAGACAGACTTGGAGATCGTGTCATTCTCACTCACATCAACCGACTCAAAACCGATCGGCGTATTGAAGCGACCGAGCATGAACTCAAGGCCGTTTCCAACCGGGATATTCGCCGTGGCATATGCCTGCTCCAGCGTGAAGGCTGCTGTGCCGGCGCCCGATGATGCAACACGACCGAAGTCTAGGTCAGCGCGTAAACGAATATTCTCGCCGAACGACTTCATGAGGTCCAACTCTACTTCATCAACGAAGAACGAAAACTGATTCTTATGAAACGTTGCTGGTACCTGTGTTCCATTCAGGTATTTGCCCATGACACCGGGACCGTAGAGAACATCGCCGTCGTTGGTTAAATAGGTGATCGCCTTGTTGTTGAAACGCTGCCAACCGCCGCCAGCAACGATGTGACCGGATGCCTCAAAGCCGCCGGCCACGTACTTCTCTTCGGCATATGCTGAAGAGGCAATCATTGCCGCAACAGCCAATGCCAATACTACGAATGTAAATTTCTTCATGTTTCTCCTCTCATTTTGTTAACTTGCTGCGAGTCATAACGCGACCCGCAAATGCTATATGAACAGCTTCCCGCGGATGGCCTATTCGAGAGGGCACCTCCTTTCCAGACCGGATTTCCGCAAAGATACGACTTTTAAGATTTCAGTAATAACAACGAGCGGTTATCACCCCACCCCATGCCCGCCGTATTGTTTGGCGGGCCACTTCGGGCAATTCGAGATTTTCGGCGCGTATAACGTGATGCCAGACTCATGTCAAGCATCACCAACCTGTTTTTTAAAATACGAAATCCCCCTTAAAAACGGGCAAATGAGAATATAAATAAATGTGGTTTGTGATGCAATAAAAAAATAACCCTGATTTTCGGCTCAAATTTTCTTGACCGTATCATTCATTTATGGAACTTCATGAAATCATGGATGGAAATCGACAATCAAACAGGATCCTCATAGTGGATGACGAGCCGGAGGTCCATACCGTCCTTGGTAAGATGCTGGTGCGGGAGGGCTATTCCATTCAGAGCGCCTTCAATGCCGAAGAGGCCTTTGAAAAGGTGAAAACATCCAAACCGGATCTCATCATCCTTGATATAATGATGCCCAAGATTTCGGGGATTGAAGTCTGCAATCAGCTTAAAGGCGATCCGACCACAAAGGACATCCTGATCCTCATAGTATCCGCACGCGATGCGCAGGCCGACAGGATTGAAGGCCTCACGCACGGTGCGGACGATTACGTCGCAAAGCCGTTCCACCTGCGCTCGCTTGTCCGCAAGATCGAGCACATGCTGCAAAAGCGCCGCGAAGAAGAGTTTGAGGCCTCCATTAGATCTGAATAGCTACTCATAAATCCCCCCATCCCCCCTTTAATAAAGGGGGGTGAGGGGGATTTGTACGCCGGCTCGCTGTGCTCAGAATCCCGCAGTGCTTGTCCTTTGGGAGGGGGAGAGTGTCCGACACTGGATGTCGGACACCTCCCCAAAACCCTCAGACGCCGCTCGACAGATGCCTCGGTACACTTGGCTTGTTGCATCAGATATTAATGGAAGCCGTTTGTGTGTGGGGATGTAATGTGGTGATTAACGACAAAGAAGACGTTTCTCCTTTCAACAAGAGAAACGCCCCAATTGTTTTTGTCCACAGCTATTTTATTTCTACTATAAGTGACAGTTCAATGCAGGCGTCGTTGGGGAGGGCGGCACAGCCGATGGCATTGCGGGTGTGTTTCCCTGCCGGGCCGAAGATCTGCGAGAAGAGCTCGCTTGCGCCGTCCAAGACCTTGAATTGCTGTTTGAAGTCGGGGCCGGACGCAATGTAGCCGGTAAGTAGCACGATCCGTTTCACCTTGTTGAGCGTTCCGCCCAGTTCAGTTCTTATGACCGCGAGGGCATTGATCCCTGCAATGCGTGCTGCAAGTTTTGCATTGTCAAAACGCACCTCAAGTCCGACGCGGCCTTTGACGGCAATCTTTCCCTCAGAATACGGGAGCACTCCGCCGATATAGAGAAGCTTGCCCACCTGAACTGCATGTGACGTGCCTGACGTAGGCTCATGTGGTTCGGGAAGATCGATAAACAACTCGTCTAATTTGACATCGAAGTCCATAAATCCTCATTATTATTTTGCCCGCGGTTTAAAAAAGAATATAAAGATGATGAGCGGGGTACCCTTAACGTTACGATAAGACTGTATCTCCTGCTCGCTAAATAAACTCCTGAATTCTTCATCGATAAACACCTCGCGCACGTCAGCGATGCGAAGCCCGGCGAGTTTGCAGATTTTATAGTAATCCTCGATGCCACGTATAGTTGATTCGACGGAGCGCATGCGGTCGGTGCCCTTTTTTGCGTACAGACCGAAGGGATGGAAATCCGTAAGCAGTCCCTGACCGCCGGGTGCGAGTACTCGCCCCACCTCCTTCATGGCGCGGACAATGTCTCCCTGAAGACGTGTGGCGAGCAGGGCCGCAATGTACTCAAAAAAGTCCTTGTCGAATGGAAGGGAAGACGGCGTTCCTCTGACGATGTAGCCTCGGCTTGAGTCACCTTGTCGGCCGATTTGCCCCCCGCTTATCGTAGCATGAAATGCGGCACGCGCCTCTTGTTGCAAAAAACGTGAGAGCAGTTGGGCGGGGGTCTCGCCTATTTCAAGCGCGGCCTGTCCTTTAAGGTCGGGGATCACAGACGATACGATCTTCTCAGTTGAGAAGGCGATCATCTCGCGGATCTTTGCCGGCGTAAATTGACTTTCGAGTGAGAGAAGGGCTTTCAAGCCCCCGCGCGTCCCAACGGAGACCTTGGCCTTGTGCGCCTCGCCGATAATCTTTTCGATGAAGTGGCCAGCCCAAGCCATCATATTTTTGAGTGAGGACTCCAATGAGTCTGCCATAAGGATGAATTTAACGGAAATAAAGGCTCGAGACAACGAAAAAGCAAGCCATTCGTTGACCCCCTCTCAAAAACATATTAGTCTTATCCACCGCAGAGGCGCAAAGAGCGCAGAGAGAAAACTGAATTATTTATTTCAGAGAAACCTCTGCGTCTCTGCGGTGAATAGTAGAAAGGAGCCTTATGCAATTTCGTCTGACAAAGGGTACTCTAGAATCGTTTGCAGCTGACATCGTTGCCATTGGCTGCTTTGAAAAGGAAATTGTAAAGGGTGAAAAGCCAAAGCCAGCCCTGCTCCTAAAGGAAGATGGCGGCATTGCCATTGACAGCTTTCTTAACGGTCAGATCTCAAAGGTCATGGTCGATGAGGAGTTCACGGGCAAAGAGGGAAGGAAAAAGATCCTCTTTATGGCCGGCCGGATCCCCGCGCGTTATGTGTTGCTGGTGGGGCTGGGCCAGAAAAAGAAGGCCACACTTGATACACTGCGAAAGGCCGGTAGCGCGATGACAAAGGCGGCGCTGGATGTGAAGGCGAAGAGCCTTGCTGCCGTTTTTCAAAAAGAGGCGACTAACCGGCTCAATACGCCACTTCGGATGCAGGCCGTTGTTGAGGGGATGATCCTCGGTTCCTATTTCTTTGATCAATATAAGAAAGAAGAAGACCGAAAAAAGAACACGCTTGAAACCGTTTCTTTTTTAGTCTCCGGAAATTTGCAGCCGCTTGAAACAGCGATAAAAAGGGGATCGGCGATTGCAGAGGCAACGAATCTTGCGCGCGATCTTGGGAATACACCGCCTATTGATATGACGCCGGCAATTCTTGCCAAGGTGGCTCGCGATATTGCCGATAAACATCGCCTTTCCATTAGTGTCATGGGAATGAAGGAGATTAAAAAAGAAAAAATGGGTGCGTTTATTTCGGTTGCGAAGGCGAGTAATGAGCCCCCTGTTTTTATCCATCTCCAGTATAAACCTTCAAAAAAGGCCAAGGCAAAAATCGCGCTGGTGGGAAAGGGAGTGACATTCGATGCCGGCGGTCTGTCAATAAAGCCCTTAAAACACATGGAGCACATGAAAGACGATATGGGCGGGGCCGCTGCCGTGCTTTCAGCGATGCAGGCGGTGGCAGTTCTAAAACCTCAGGTGATCGTGGACGCCTACATTCCCGCCTGTGAAAATATGCCCGCTGGCAATGCGATCAAGCCGGGAGATGTTGTCAGGGCAAGAAATGGAAAGACCATTGAGATCATTTCTCCCGATGCCGAAGGCAGACTGATTGTCGCCGATTCGCTTTCCTACGCCGTTGATCGCAAGCCCGACTATGTCGTCGATCTTGCCACATTGACGGGTACTTGCGCCTATGCCGTGGGCGAACGATACATTGCAATCCTCGGAAATGATCAGGGATTGATTAATCGTTTAAAAATGAATGGAGATGAGGCGGGAGAGCCGCTCTGGCAGCTGCCGCTTGAGACTGAATATAAGAAGGGACTAACAAAGGGGATCGCGGATCTCAAAAACTTGGGTACCAGCAAGGCGGACACGATCAACGGCGCGCTCTTTCTTCAGGAATTTGTCGGCGATACGAAATGGGCGCACCTTGATATTGCGTCAACATCGTGGGCAGATGAAGATTTGCCCTATGCCCCAAAAGGAAGCACCGGTGCGGGCGTGCGTCTATTGATTAATTTCCTTATGAAATTCTAATTTTGTCCGACGTCCGAAGTCCGGGGTCAGAAGACAGAAGTCAGAAGTTTTAAAGATGTTTGGACTTCGGACTAATGACGGGTGTTTGATTTGTTTTAGGCTTTGTTGCGCCACATCGGGTAGGCGCTTGAGGCCTTGCCGGATTCACTGGAAATGAGTGATCGCCACTTGCCCATATCGAAGGGTTGTTCTGAGACCTTGATAAATTGATCTTTGAAGGAGGAAGACGCCTTTGTCTCACGAGTTTCGTCCCGCACCAGATGGAACAATTGCCCCTCTGTTTCGGTGAGAAGCGATTTGTAGCGGCTCACTGTAGACATAAAAAAATTCCAAATCCCTTTGGACCTTACCCACTGGTAGTATTATCGGTTGGAAGGGTACCCAAAGTTGCGTGTAAAGATAACCCATTGTAATTATTTACCATTCCCCTCCTTTGTAAGGAGGGGTGGGGGAGGTAGATCATGATCATCTACCCACCTTGCCTCCCCCGAAAAGGGGATGTTTTTGTCGTGAAATAAAATTATTCTTTTAATCTTGGTATCTTTGTGTCTTTGTGGTTTTAAGTTTTGGGGAAACGAGGTGCAACATGTCAGGGCTTTTCATTACCTTTGAAGGAACTGAAGGATGCGGAAAGACGACGCAAATACGTCTGCTGGAGGATTTTTTAAAACTCAGGAGTCATGACACATTGCTCACGCGGGAGCCGGGTGGCACGCGCATCGGCGATCAGATCAGGAGAATTCTTCTGTCGGTTGAGAACCGCACCATGATTCCCATTGCGGAACTATTCCTCTATGCCGCGGCGCGCAGCCAGCATGTTCAGGAGGTTATTAAGCCGGCATTAAAAGATGGCAGGATTGTATTGTGCGACCGGTTTGCGGATGCCACAACGGCATATCAGGGCGCGGCCAGAAAGATTGAAAAAGAGTTTCTCATTCAGGTTCATAAGATTGCAACAGGCGGACTCGAGCCGAATCTGACTATTCTACTCGACTTGCCTGCGGAGGTGGGGCTTAAGCGCGCATGGGAGCGCAATGAGCGGGAACGGATAAGCGGCCGGGAAGATAGATTTGAGCAGGAGGCCATTGAATTCCACGAGCGCGTACGCGAAGGTTATCTTGAGATTGCGCGTGAAGACCCGTCCCGGGTGAAAGTGATTAATGCCTTGGAACCCGTCGACACCATTCATCAGCGGGTTGTGCAAGAGGTCATGAGAATCGTGAAGTGACACCATGTGGTCTACAATTCTTGGTCATCAAAAACCAATTGAACAGCTAAGAAAGGCGCTTGCGACAAGGCGGCTGCCCAACGCCTATCTTTTTTCCGGGCTTTCCGGCATCGGGAAAAAACTCGTGGCGACGACATTTGTGTCCGCCCTGTTCTGTCCAAAATCGCCGGATGTGTGCGGCTCGTGCATTTCATGTTCAAAGATCAGAAATCGTTCCCATCCGGATGTTTTTTTCATCGAACCGAAGACGGAGAAAATTTTAATCGAGCAGGTTCGTGATCTGAAGCAAAATCTGCAGTTTCATCCCCTTGAGGGCGCAATAAAGATCGCTGTGATCGATGATGCGGACGCGATGACGGAGGCGGCGGCAAACTCTCTTCTCAAGATATTGGAGGAGCCTCCACAAAGCACACATTTTATTCTCATAACCGCATTTACCCATCGGATTTTGCCCACCATCCGGTCTCGTTGTCAGAAGATAGTTTTCGCACCGCTGCCTGAAGAGGATGTCACACAGTATTTGATTGGCCAACGCGGATTTGATCAGAGACAGGCTCTTCGAATTGCACAAATATCGCAGGGCAGCATCGGTTCCGTTGCAGAGCTAGATCCCGAATTCATCGATGATGTGATGAGCCGCTTCACGCGTCTTTTGGGGAACGCCAATGCTGCAGATATCATCGCTGTTTCCGAGGCGTGGGCGCAGGAGGGCGATCGCGTCCCACTCGTTTTTGATCTGCTAATGTGTTTTTACAGGGATCTTTTGTGTTATCGTTCCACTGGAATCAGAGTTGGGTTCCTAAGCGCGGCCGAACCATCCCTGCAAGGAGATGGTTCGGCAATAATGGGAACCGGCAGAGTTTCGATCAAAAAACTGGAAAACGCCATCACATCCATCGCAAGGGCCCGGGATGCGTTGTTCACAACTGCAAATAAACAGTTGCTGTTTGAACAGCTGTTGTTTACGTTAACTAGCTCAAGTGTATAAGTGTTTAAGTGTAGAGGTGTTTAAGTCCGTCGGGGTGGGCTCCGACGCTCAATTGCTTCAACACTGATAAAAATATGGAAGCGGCATCAGAAGAAATCAAAAAAGATGAAAAGCCCCAGGGTCCCAAGAAGTTTGTTGTTGGCATCCAGTATCGCAGGGCGGGAAAAATCTATACCTTTCTGACTGACGATAAGACGATAGGGCGCGGCGACGCCGTAGTTGTTGAGGGGGAACACGGGTCGTCAATCGGGACCGTGATCATTCCTCCCTGTGAAGTCAACGAAAGCGAACTGGCCAAGGATATAAAGAGGGTTCTGCATCGCGCCACACCCGAGGAGCTTGAGGAGGCTGTTCTTAAGAGTGAACGCGAACTGCATATCTTCGGGCTTTTTGTTGAGAAGACATCCGCTTTGGGGCTGCCGATGAAGCCCCTCTCTGCAGAGTTGAGAGACAACGAGAAAAAGGTTCTTCTCACCTTCTTTGCAGAGGATCGCGTGGATTTCAGAAGCCTTGTGAAGGATCTTGCAACAACACTTCATAAGCGCATTGAAATGCATCAGATCGGAGCGCGCGATGAGGCGAAGTACAAGGGATGCATTGGTCCATGCGGCTTTGTCACTTGCTGCTCGCAACATCTGAGGCAATTTCAATCAATCTCCATTCAGATGGCTAAAAATCAGGGATTGACGCCCAATCCGGCAAAGCTGACCGGCATGTGCGGAAAACTCAAGTGCTGCCTTGCCTATGAGAATGCGTTATACGTCGAATTGCGCCACCGCTTGCCCCGCGTGGGCATGCTCGTCAAGACGCCGCAGGGAAACGGCAAGATCACGGGCCTTGACGTCCTGAGGGAGCAGTGTGTCGTAAAACTTGATGAGGGCGGTGATGTGCGTGTTTCGGTGAGGGATGTTGCACCGCAGGGCACGCGGCATGCCGCTGAAACTGAACGTGCCAAGGACGGCGTCAAAGAGGCATCTGAAATGGAAAGGTCAGAAAGGCATCCAGAGGAAAAGCAGACAAAAGGTAAAAAAGATAAACGCGATCGAAAATGACAAAATCTTTCTACATCACGACCGCCATTGATTATGTGAACAGCGCCCCTCATATCGGAACGGCCTATGAGAAGATCGGCGCCGATGTGCTCGCCCGTTTCAAGCGAATGGACGGTTTTGAGGTCCATTTCCAGATGGGAAACGATGAGCACAGCGTCAATGTGAAGAAGGCCGCGGACGAGAGAGGGCTCGCTCCGAAGGTCTACTGTGATCAGATGCGCACCGAATTTGAGCGCGCCTGGAAAGAGCTCTCCATCTCCTATGACGGATTCATTCAGACAAGCGATCCTCATCACGAGGAGGGTGTCCGCAAAATCTTTTCCATCATCTCTTCCAAGGGCGACATCTACCGGGCGCATTATGAGGGTTGGTACTGCGAATCGTGCGAGGCCTTTTTGACCGAAAAGGATCTGCTTGAGGGAAAGTGTCCAAGCCACAAGACAGAGCCCAAGTGGCTTAAAGAAGAAAACTACTTTTTTGCCCTTTCAAAATATCGAGACCAGCTTCTTGAACACATAGAATCACATCCCGAATTTATACTGCCCGACGTCAGGCGAAATGAAGTCGTGAGTCTGCTCAAAGAAGGCTTGGAGGATATCAGCGTGTCGCGCGAATCCTTTCCGTGGGGAATTTCTCTGCCCAACGATCCCACCCATGTTGTCTATGTCTGGTTCGACGCGCTTATAAATTACATTACCGCCGTCGGTTATGGATGGGATGATAAGATGTTTCAAAAATGGTGGCCGGCCGACATCCATGTCATAGGCAAGGATATAACAAGGTTTCACTGTGTCATCTGGCCTGCGATGCTCATGAGCGCCGGCATTGAACTTCCCAAGACGGTGTTTGGACATGGTTTTATCTCGCTTCGGGGCGAGAAGATGAGCAAGACCTTGGGAAATGTTGTGACCCCCCTTGATGTCACAAAGATATATGGTGCCGATCCCTTGCGTTACTATCTACTCCGCGAAACCGGCTTTAGTCGTGACGGAGACTTTACATGGGAGAATTTTATCAGGCGTTATAACGGCGATCTGGCAAATGGATTGGGAAATCTCGTTGCAAGGACGATCGGGATGGCCATTCGCTATCAGGTCGGCAAGGTAAGCCCGCCCGATCCTGTCTGCATAGGGGAGAGGGAAAATCTATTAAAGCAGAAGGTCAAAGTCTCTCTTCCCAAGGTGAGGGCGTTTTTGGATTTATCCAGCGGCGAGATTGAATTTCACAATGCGCTGGCAACTATCTGGGATGTCATGGCGGAGGCGGATCGCTATATTAATGAATGGAAACCGTGGGAACTTGCCAAACAAAATAAATTAGATCAGATAAACTGCATACTCTATCATCTGATAGAGACGCTGCGATTTGTCTCGTTGGAGCTCAAACCGTTTATTCCAAATACTGCATCAATTATATGGAAACAGCTGGGCTTGGATGAAATCGGCTCATTTGAATCGCAGGGATTCTCATCAATAGAATCATGGGGCGGGATCGATCGCCCGATTACCGCAAAACAGGCAGAGCCGCTCTTCCCAAGGATAGTTGAGCTTGAGGCTAAGGCCAAGGCTGAGGTTGAGATCAAAGTTGGAAAAATAGATAAGGAGAAACCTATGCAGACGGCAGAACTCATTGATATAACAGATTTTGCAAAAGTCGATCTGCGCGTTGCCAAGATATTGCAGGCGGAGCGCGTTGAGGGCGCGGATAAATTACTCAAGATCCAGATCGATCTGGGCACTGAAAAGAGGCAGATCGTCGCGGGAATTGCAAAGCATTATAACCCCGAAGACCTTATCGGGAAAAAGATTGTTGTTGTTGCCAATTTGAAACCGGCAAGACTTCGCGGCATCGAATCAAACGGCATGCTCCTCGCAGCATCTGATGCAGAGACGATAAGCATCCTGACGCCATTCAAGGACGTGGCCGTAGGATCAAAAATTAAATAGATGGTGCTGTGAAAAAATATCCAAAGATATTTAGCTCGGCGATTCAGGCGTTTCTCTTATTCAAAATTCCAGCATTGTAGGATATTTAAATTACACTCCATAATTGGTTGTAATTATTAGTGGATTTGCGCCTTGTTTTCCATAAAGACAAAGCAACTTTGCAGTATTTTCAGCCGATAATGGGAGTGGTGAAAAATGAGGTGATTTGATTAGGCGCTGTGCTTCGTTCGCACGATTTTGCTGTGGACTCATTCCGCATGATTTTACGGGTGTGGTGATAATTTGTAACGGGGCTTGTAACTACATAAAAATACTAGAGCCGTGTCGGATACTGCGATATCAAAAACCGTCAGGGAAGAGCGCCGCTTGCCTTTTTGTCATCACGCCGTCAGGAAAATTGCGATAAGATTTGATATGATTTGAGTGGTTGTAACGTGTCGATGACGAGGCTTATTATGGGCTCAATATTAAATCGACTAAATATAGTTGACTAAGCCTATAACATGTTGTATTATAAGATATATGGATACTAATATTATTAAGATAATTCGGCTATTTTCACGCTTCGGTGTGGTTCATCGCGAGGAGGTCAAAAACGATCTTAATTTAATACGTCGCCTCCTCAATCTGGGCTTTATTCGAAAGATCCATCGAAATCGAAAGGTCTTCTATGAACTGACGGAGAAAGCGCTTCCGCTTTTGGAGGCGGAGCGAAAGGTGATATATGAAGAGGCAAGGATTATGGCGGCGGTGCATAAACTTTCATCCGTTTACCACGCTCTTATCAGCGATGTTCGTTTTATCAACGAGGGGCATCCCGCTGCAAAGGCGTTCCAATTTTTGGGCGACTGGCAACTGTCAAGGCCGGTTGTGCCGTCACAAATCAAACTTGCGCAGATGCGCTACTATGGGGAGCGCTGATTGAAACAAAAAGTAAAATTTAAGGCATCGAAGAAGCGAGATCTTCTCGAAATCTTCGAAAAAATTGACGCAAGGCTTAAAGAGCGAAAACAGCAACTTGAGGTTACTCTTGTCGGCGGTGCTTCACTTATTTTGCTCGGAGTGCGCGAGAGGGTAACGATAGACATAGATATTGCCAATAGAGCGGGCGCAGATCTTTTTTGTGAGCTTTGTAAGGAGCGGGAAATACCGGTAGATCGAGTTACTGTGGCGTCCACCGTCGATTTGATCCACTGCCCGACTATCGAAATCTTCAAAGGATCTTCACTTGCGATACTTTCGGTTACGCCCAATGATCTGATAAAGCTGAAATTAGAGCGCTTTCGCAAACAGGATCCCGAAGATATCTATTCAATCATCGAGCACTATAGTATTTCATTTGAGACATTCAAAAATCTCGTCCTTGATATGTTGCTCGATTTTATCGGCAATGTGAGAGAACTTGCACTCAGTGCACAAATCGTTGTTGAGCAGGTCTATCCGCAGCATCTTGCCGAGTTCAAATCAGAAGTGACAAACAAAGTTCTGGCGTAAATCAGAAATAGACGCGTTCAAATTTGTAATTTTTATCATTGGCCTTGAAAGCATTCAGTGCGTACAAGGCCAAAATTGTTTAAGACGCCCTCTTCTCAATTTGTCTAACCGAGCGCTCATATCCCACACCAAGCACGATCACTAAGACGATTGCCGAAGATATGATTATAAGATCGGTGGGATTGCCAAAGCCACGGAGGGGATATTCCACGCCTAATGCATGGTTCGTGAATGTCCATGCATTATTAATGATGTGACAGGTAATTGGGATCCAGAGCGTTCTGCCAACGGCGTAGACCCAGCTCAGGAAAAACCCCAGGATCAGATAAAGATGAATATACCATGGATTGCCGTGTAATATGGCAAACAGAAAGGCCGTTATAATAATTGCCTTGTTTGTTCCCCATCTTGCTTCAATGGATGTCTGGCAGAATCCGCGGAACAGCAGCTCCTCGCAGATCCCCGGGACGATACACAAGACAAGGAATTTCCAAAAAAAACCCTGAATTCCCTCGAAGGACATCAGGCGTTCCAGGAGTTCCTGAAACTGTTGCGGCGGGGGAAAAATCGACTCGCTCGCTGCGGTTGCATAATCTATGAGGAGCGCTGCAGGGATCGAAAGGAGTGCCACCCATATCCACGTTGATTTTTTTGGACTCTGAAGAGGGAAGAGCTTTTTTTTGTCGAATCCAATAAAGATCGCAATAACAAACGGCAGCCCGGCGATAATCACAATTTCATTAAAAATGATGCCGCCGCTCAAAGAAACACTTTTCATGATCAGATTCGCGGGCAGCTGCAGCATTGCAACGAGTGCGACAACCAGAAAAATAAGAGAGATGCCGGGCAGGGGACGTCCGATGGAAAAGAGTCTTTGCATGTAGGGTGACTTAGAAATCAATCTTTTCTCCACAATCAAATCCCTTGGCTGTTTTGACAACACGACAGGCGGTCAAAATGGGACAGTGTTCAAAAAAGAGGATCCAGCCTTCGCCGGCGGCTTTTTCGAGTATGGCCCTTTTTTCGTTCAGTGTTGTGATCGGATGGTTGTCATAGCCCATCACCCACGGTATCGGCACGTGGGCGGATGTCGGAATCAGATCACCACAGTACAAAACCGTGGCAACACCGGCTGAAATCTTGACGAGTTGTTGTGCGGTGGTGTGACCTTCAACGACGATGATATTAATGTCGGGGAATATTTCGCACGGCCCGTCAAGCTGTTTTAGCTGTCCTGCCTTGATCAGGGGTTCAAAGTTTGCCTTTGTAAAACTTGCCTGATCCTTTTCAGAAGGCTCCTGTGCCCAGAGAAGATTTCTTTGCTGAATATAATATGTGGCATTCGGAAATGAGGGAATGATGTTTCCCTTGTCATCAAATTTTGTTGAGCCGCCGGCATGATCAAAATGGAAATGCGTCAGGATGACATCTGTGATGTCATTGCAGGTCAGATTGTGCGCCGCGAGCGAAGACTCAATCTGAAAGCGTGAATGATCAACTTTGTAGATGGAACCGAATTTTTCATCGTCCTTCGTGCCGATGCCGTCGTCGACCAGAATATTTTTTCCATTTCCTGAAATGAGGAGTGAGCGCATACGCAGTGTTATCCTGTTTTTCTCGTCGGCTGGAATTTTCTTCTCCCAAAGGACCTTTGGAATAATGCCGAACATTGCGCCGCCGTCGAGTGCAAATTCTCCGGTTTCAATGGCATGAAGATTGTAAGGACCGATGCGCATAAGTGAAAATAAATCCCAAATCCTAATATCTAAATTCTAAACAAATTCCAATGACCAAAATCTAAATGTTCAAAACTTAATGTTTTGAATTTTGAAAATTTGAATTTTGTATTTGTTTAGGATTTAAATATTAGTGCTTAGGATTTAAATAGTCGATCACCTTTAAAACCAATTCTGCAAAGTATTAGCGCGTCTTTCCCCTTGCCAAAACCCGTCATTTCTAGCAATTGAAGACATCTCAGGCGTCAAATGCACTAAAATTAGTTGTTTGACGACGATGTGAATGCACGCTCTTTGACAAAAAAATAAACTTATATATTTCAGCATATTATACGACACTGTGAGCTTTTACTTTTAATAAGGTTTTTAACATGCCAATATTTTGACTGTTTTTAATGTGCAAAAATTGATCTCAAAATCGGAAAAAACGTCCTTATTTCAAGTAATTAGAACGAAAAAATCTTGACCTGTTCATGTGTTTCCTTTAACTTGGCCCATAAAGTGGGATAAGGTGGTATAAAAATTCTAACTAACGGGTATTTCATATGTTTCGTGGAAGATTCTATCACGGAATCGATACAAAGGGGAGGCTCTCGATACCATCAAAGTTTCGTGAGATCCTTACCAGCAATTATGACGAGCGCCTGATCATCACAAATTTTGATCAATGTCTCTGGGCCTATCCAATGCCGGAATGGCAGGAGCTGGAGAAGAAGGTGGGGGCACTGCCGCAGTTCTTGGATGAGGTCAAGGCTCTTCAGCGCGTTTTCATCTCCGCGGCCACGGAATGCCCGCTTGACAAGCAGGGCAGGGTTCTCATCCCGCCATCACTTCGTGAATATGCAGCCATAGATCGCGATGTCATCATCGTCGGAATGACAAGGCGCGTCGAAATCTGGGCCAAGGAACGTTGGGATGTCGTCTTTGAATCGGCCCAGAGGAAACTTGAATCACTTGGGAGCAAGCTTGCCGATCTGGGATTGTAGGACTGAACCTATGAGCATGCACATGTACCAACTGGAAAAACACGGCGGGATGCAGATGTTTCAGGTCAATCGCATCCACGATGTCTCCATAGTTGATCTGAGCGGTGAGCTTTCGCGGCACAATATGCGCTATTTGGAAGGACTCTTTGCTTCATTTACACAGTGCGGCCAATTCAACATCATCCTCAACTTCGAACACCTGAAACATATTGACTACCAGCTGGTCAGGCGCCTTGCAGATCACATCATCTTATTTCAGTGTGAAGGCGGCGATATCAAGATGGCCAGTGTGAGTTCCTATGTTCGAAGCATCATTCAGGTGATGGGGCTGGAAGAGGAATTCTATCCCACTGTTGAGGATGCCCTCTTGGGTTTTCTGGAAAGGCATCCTGATGGCCTGCTCCAGTAAGGAACCCCGCAGGCCAGAGGGGCCGGATATTTTAGATACTAGAATGGTGCTGAAATTTTCACATACACCCGTGATGTTATCGGAGGTGGTAAGTTTCCTCAAATGTTCGGCCAGAAAGCTTTACGTGGATGCGACGGTTGGAGGCGGGGGACATGCAAAGGCGATTTTGGAAGCATCGCAACCATCAGGAAGGCTCTTCGGCATTGATCAGGATCCCGATGCAGTCAGGGCGGCACTAGAAAATCTAAAGCTGTTTGGAAATCGGGTGACCATCAGACAGGGTTCATTTTCCAAGATTGGTAATCTTGTCCGTGAGACGTATTCGGGTTGCATTGATGGCATGCTGCTTGATCTTGGCGTTTCATCGTATCAGCTTGATATGCCGTTGCGCGGATTCAGTTTTGGAAAAGCAGGACCCCTCGATATGCGCATGAATCCCGATCTTCCAATGAGTGCGGCGGATGTTGTCAGGGATTGCAATGAGGAAGAACTGGCCGGGATTATTTTTGAATTTGGAGAGGAGCGTTACGCAAAAAGAATTGCCAATGGTATTGTGAAGCGAAGGAGAATCTCACCAATTGTTACAACGCAGGATCTGGTTCAGGTGGTTTTGGCGTCGGTCCCTCCTGCTGCACGGAGAGGCAAAATCCATCCGGCTACAAGAACATTTCAGGCGCTCAGAATTTACGTAAACAACGAGTTGGGGGAGCTTAAAAATTTTTTAGAGGATGCGCCCAGTCTTTTGTGTCCGGAAGGAAGACTCGTGATTATTGATTATCATTCTCTTGAAGACAGGCTGGTCAAGAGGGCGTTTAGGGATTGGGAAAGACGGGGCGGTTATAAAGTCGTGACAAAAAGGGTGGTGACGCCCTCTGATGAGGAAACGAGGAAAAATCGGAGGTCTCGCAGTGCAAAGTTGAGGGTGTTGGAGCGGGAGGATCAATACGAATGAATCCAAGCTATGTCATTGCCGAGACGGTCAGACGCCAGCATGTGGCAGAGAAGGCGGTGTCGCTCAGGAATAAAAGTCTCAAGCTGTATTGTATCATCGTCTTCGTTTTGCTGTGTTCCTCGCTTGTTTATGTGTGGACGCGGATATGCGTGGTCCAGCAGGGTTATGAATTGTCCATGCTCAACAAAGAGATCGATGGTCTGGTGGGCCGAAAAAGCCGTCTGGAATCGGAAATCGCGTCCCTTAAGTCTCCGCAGAGGCTTGAGATTATTGCGCGGGATCAGTTCGGTATGCGCCAGCCGCGCGGAGACGAGATTGTGCTGATAGAACCGTAAGTCGTGAGATCGTGAGATAGCGAGATCGCTAAAACACTTCGGCGATCTTACGATCTCACGATCTCGCGAGTTTGGAGTTTTTTCAATGCCCAAATTTCGCACAGGTGGAGAAGAGAGTCGGAAGAGACTGATCATGCGTCTGTTTGCAGTAGGCGGTTTTTTTGCAGTCTGTTTTGGTGTGCTTATCAGTCGCGCAGTATTTTTTCATCTCAAGGATAACTCGGAGATCGAACGGGTGGCAATGAGACAATACAGGACGGCAGTCAAAAAAAGCACGGAGCGCGGAAAGATTCTGGACGCCGCAGGCCGCGAACTCGCGATTAATATTCCGGCCGAATCGGTTTTTGCCGATCCGCGGTTTGTAAAAGATTGTCAGGGCACCGCCTCGACCCTGGCATCGATACTCAAGCTTGATAGGCAGAAGCTTCTGGAGTCCATGATGTCCAACCGGAAGTTTGTCTGGCTCAAGCGCAAGGTCACGCCTGAGGAGGCCCGCTTCGTTGCAGAGGCCAAACTCGCCGGCATTTTTCTGATGAACGAAAACAGCAGGACCTATCCCAATAACGAGCTTGCGGCGCCGGTATTGGGCGCTGTTGGCGTGGATTCAGAGGGGTTGGCGGGTATTGAGTTTCAATACGATGATACGCTTCGGGTCAGCAATGTGAGAAATTCTTACAAACGGGACGCGCGCGGCCATCTCTATCTTTCACCATCTGCAGCTGATGAAATACAAAAGCCCTCACATATAGAACTGACAATAGACAAGACCATCCAGTACGTTGCTGAGCGGGAATTGTCTGCCGCTGTGGCCAATACGAGGGCGAAGAGCGGTGCGGCGATCGTCATAAACGCAGAAAACGGCGATGTGTTAGCAATGGCTACTGTACCGGCCTTCAATCCAAATCAGATTCAGAAGTATTCGGTTGAACACTGGAAGAATCGGGTAATCGCGGATGCCTATGAGCCGGGCTCTACCTTCAAGGCAGTTGTGATTGCAAGCGCCCTTGATAAGGGAGTGGTAAGTCCGGAACAGGTCTTTGACTGCGGGATGGGAAAACTGGTTGTGGGAAAGGATATCGTTCGTGACGCCCACCCGCACGGAAGGCTTTCGGTGGCTGACATCATCAAGGTGTCGAGCAATATTGGCGCAGCAAGGGTGGAGGCAAGGCTTGGCAAGGAGCATGTTGCAAGGGCCCTTCGCTCTTTTGGTTTTGGAGAGGCTTCGGGCATTGATCTGCCGGGAGAGGCCGTAGGCATTTTTTCTGATCCCAAGACATGGTCGGAAGTGCAGTTTGTAACCATTGCCTTTGGTCAGGGTATCAGCACAACACCGATTCAGATGGCGCTCGCCTTCGCATCAATTGCCAATGGTGGAGAGCTGCTGAGTCCTCATATTGTAAAGCGCATCGTGGGTCCGGACGGGAATGTTATGTATGAACGGAAAAAAGAGGTAAGGGGCGTTACCATTCGGAGTGAGACGGCGGCATTGATGAGGCAACTGCTTGGGCGCGTTGTAGAGAAGGGCGGAACAGGGATGCTGGCAGCAAGTCAGGAGTATCCGGTGGCGGGAAAGACAGGAACGGCGCAGAAGGCGGGATCCAATGGTGGATATGTAGATGGGAAATATTATGCATCATTCATTGGATTCGCCCCCACCGATGCGCCGAGAATCGTTGTCTATGTCGGCATTGATGAGCCGAAGGGGTATTATTATGGAGGACAGGTGGCGGCCCCTGTCTTCAGACAAATTGTCGATGAAACGTTTCATTATCTAAGCGTGCCAACACAAAAGGACATTATTGTCGCCAGTGCGGCACCCGATGCGGCCGCTCTGGCCGAGGGCCCGATGCCTTACGAGAACAAAGAGCATTCTTTGTCACCGGCCATCGAGCCGTCTTCGGTTTCTCTGCATGAAATAGAGGCGCCCGGCGCGGGAGATGCGGGGCAATCTGATGCAGAGCATCACCATTCAGAAGTTGCACGGTTTGTCTCTGGCGGGCAGGAGATGTGGAAGATCCCGGATTTTTCAGGTCTGACCATGCGCGACGTTCTGGAGTCGTCGGGTTTCAGCAAAATAGTTCTCAAATTTGTGGGAAGCGGAATCGCGGTGAAGCAGCATCCGCCTGCCGGCAGTGTTGTGACTTCGGGGGCGGAGTGCACCGTGGAGTTCAAACCGATGCTTTAGTCGTGGATTTGAAATGAAACTACGCGAACTCATAAAAGATTTGGATATCGTCTCAATCAAGGGTGACATCGACAAAGACGTCGTTGACATTGCCTATCACGACGCGCGCGTGAGAACTAATACGATCTTTGTTGCAATCAGGGGCAACGTTGTCGATGGCCATCAATTCATCGGCGATGCCGTTCGAAAGGGCGCATCGGTTATTGTTTCAGAAAAGGATTCAGAAGCTCACGAATCGGCAACGCTTGTCAGGGTTAAGGACGCGCGTGCGGCACTGGCGCGCCTGTCGGCGCGTTATTTTTGCGAACCGTCGAATCAAATCAGGCTTGTCGGTATTACCGGCACAAACGGGAAGACAACGATAACATATCTTCTGGAATCGGTTTTCAAAGAGGCCGGGCTTGTGCCGGGCGTGATCGGTACAATTGAAAATCGATTTGGCGGTCGGCGGATTGATTCAGCAAATACCACGCCGGAATCTTACGATTTGCAAAAACTCTTCAAGGAAATGGTGGATCGTGGAGTGAATGCGTGTGCCATGGAGGTTTCTTCCCACGCCCTGACTCTCGAAAGGGTTGTCGGATGTCACTTTGACGGCGCGATTTTCACAAATCTTTCTCCTGAACATCTGGATTTTCACGGCGAGATGGAGAGTTATTTTGAAAGCAAGGTGCGCCTGTTCCGTGAGCGTTTAACTGAAAGCAAAAAACAAAATGTGTTTGCGGTGATTAATGCAGACGATCCTTATGGCAGGCGTTTGGCCAAAGATGTGGATCACGCGCTCTGGCCATATTCGTTGGAAGGCAAAGGTGAAGTCAATGCATGCGAACTCATCTGCAATGCCGATGGTATCAGGATGAAGGCGAAAACACCTGCCGGCAATTTTATCTGTCTTTCAGGGCTCCTCGGACGCTTCAATGCGCAAAATATCCTTGCCACTGTTTCAGCGGGTCTGGCTCTTGGCCTTCCACTTGAGGCGATTAAACTGGGCATTGAAAAGGTCAAGGCCGTCCCGGGAAGGCTTGAGCGCGTAACAAACCATCGCCATATTCTTGCACTGGTTGATTACGCACATACTCCCGATGCACTTGAAAAGGTCTTGCGGCATGCGCGCGATCTGATTTCGCGCCAAAACGGCCGTCTGATTGTTGTCTTCGGCTGCGGAGGCAATCGCGACCGGACAAAGCGTCCGCTGATGGGCAGGGCGGCTACAAGCATTGCTGATGTATCGATTGTCACAACCGATAATCCACGCAATGAAAAACCGGAGGCCATCATTGAGGATATCCTTGCCGGTATCAACGACACTCACTGCGAGGTGATTGTTGATCTCAAGGCGGCGATCAGGCACGCGGTTCAAATCGCCCGGGAGGGAGACGTTCTCGTGGTGGCCGGCAAGGGCCATGAGGATTATCAGATTGTTTGTGGTGAACGCCGGCATTTTGATGACCGGGAGGTGTTGAGGGAGTTTATGTCGTATGATGAATAACAGTTTTTATATGAAATTGACATTGGATGACATCTTAAAGGCGACCGGCGGCACTCTGATCCAGCGCGGCTCCGTCATGGAGTTTTGCGGCGTGGGGATCGATACCCGCACCATCCTTGATGGAGAGGCCTTTGTCGCCATTAAGGGAGCACATTTCGACGGACATGACTTTGTGGGGGATGCGGTAAAAAAGGGGACGCCGGCAGTAATTGTGGCGTCCCCGGTGCCGCAACCCAAAAATGTTAGTGTCATTCATGTTTCGGATACGGTCACGGCCCTTGGCGATCTGGCCGTGTGGTGGCGAAATAAATTTAACATTCCCTACATTGCAATCACGGGGAGCAATGGAAAATCGACTACAAAAGAGATGGCGGCGGCAATTGCGTCTGTACGCGGTCCCGTTCTTAAGACCGAAGGCAATTTTAATAATCTCATTGGTATGCCACTCACTGTCTTTAGGCTTGATAAGGAACACAAGATTGCGGTTCTGGAGATGGGAATGAATGCCAAGGGCGAGATCAGAAGGCTTGCACAGATTGCACGACCCGACGTGGGACTCATCACCAATGTGACGGCCGCCCATCTTGAAAAACTTCACACGGTTGAGGGTGTCGCAGAGGCGAAGGGAGAGCTCTTTGAGGTGATGGCAGGCCGTGGCATTGCGGTTATTAATGATGAGGATCCGTGGGTGAAAAAACTTGGCGCGAGATACGGCGGTCGCACCATTACATTCGGTATGCAAAATACAAGCGATGTCCAGTTCAGGCATATGGAGAGCACCAATCTTTCTGCCACGGATCTCACGCTTTCCGTGATGGGAAAAGAGTGCACGATCCGCCTGCCGCTGCCCGGAACTCATAATGTTATGAACGCCATGGCCGCGATTGCCATCGGTGTGGCAATGGGGATCGATCTCGACATCATGCTTTCGAGGATCACTGAGTTTCATCCCATGGCCATGCGCTTTGAACGTGTTCAATTGGCCAACGGGGTGTGCCTTGTTAATGATTCCTACAATGCAAATCCGCAGTCGATGAAGGCAGCCTTTCGTACGGTGGGATCTGCAAAGCGGGCCGGCAGATTCGTGGCCGTCCTCGGGGATATGCTCGAGCTTGGTGAACAATCCGCTTCTCTTCATCGTGAAGTGGGAAGCGCCGCGGTGGAATCGGGTGTGGAACGGCTTTTTCTCTTCGGTAATTTTGCAAACGAGATGGCAAGAGGCGCTCATGACAGGGGCTTCGATTACTCGCACATTCATCAATATCAGGATGTTGATCAGCTTGAAAGGGAAGTCGAAATGGAGATATGCGCCGGCGATGTTGTGCTGGTTAAGGGCTCGCGAGGCATGCGCATGGAGCGCATTGTGGAATATTTGAAACATACGATAGGTTGCGGCTAAAATTCCCCTCCTTTGTAAGGAGGGGATAGGGGAGGTAGACATGTCTACCCCACCTAACCTCCCCTTACAAAGGGGCGGAATATTGTTTAGGAAAATATATGCTCTACCACTTGTTATATCCGTTACATGAACAGTTCATCGGATTCAACGTCCTGCGGTACGTAACGTTCAGGACCTTTGGGGCGCTGTTCACTGCCATGGTGATCTATTTCATGTTCGGCAATGCGATCATCCGCTATCTCGCTCGGAAGCAATTTTGGCAGACGGTGCGCGACGACGGACCCGTCACGCACATGGATAAGCGCGGCACTCCTACGATGGGGGGGCTTCTTTTGTGGGCAGCGGTCTTCATCTCGATCCTCCTGTGGACACGGTTTGACCAGCTTTTCGTCGTGATCGGGCTCGCGCTCGCTTTTTGCTTCGGGGTAATCGGCTTTTTGGATGATTATCGCAAGGTTATACTGCGAGATGCCAAGGGACTTCGTGCGCGTTATAAATTTCCGCTTCAAGTTTTGGTGGCGACAGTCATTGCCTTGGTGCTCTTTGACGGGATCGGTCTAAATCGTGAACTGATAGTTCCATTTTTCAAGACAGTCACGCCCGATCTCGGGTGGTGGTATTATCCCTTTGCAATTGTTGTAATCGTGGGGGCATCAAATGCGGTGAATCTGACCGACGGTCTTGACGGTCTGGTGAGCGTTCCATCCATTGTCGCATTTCTGGCTTACGGTATTTTGGCCTACATTGCCGGCCATGCTAGAATCGCAGCCTATCTTGTTGTGCCGCCGGTCCCCGGCAGCGGTGAGCTTACAGTCATGTGCGGCGCCATTATCGGCGCATGCATAGGTTTTCTCTGGTACAACGCACATCCTGCGTCGATCTTCATGGGCGATGTGGGGAGTCTCCCGCTGGGTGCGGTTCTCGGGTATATTGCCGTTGTAACGAAAAATGAAATCCTTCTTTTGCTCATAGGCGGCATCTTTGCCCTCGAGACGGTTTCGGTGATCACACAAGTCATATCGTTTAAGCTGACTGGTAAACGGGTTTTCAAGATGGCGCCAATTCACCATCATTTTGAATTGAAAGGATGGCCGGAGTCTAAGGTCATTGTACGTTTTTGGATAATTGCGATCATTTTGGCCCTTGTGAGTTTGACGACGCTGAAATTGAGATAAACTTGTCGCTCGCCGCTAACAACGAGCGACTAGCGACTAGCGATTAGCGATTAGCAAAGAAATATGGCACTGGATTTTAAAAATAAAAAGATACTCGTGATCGGACTTGGGCGCTCAGGTGCTGCAGCGGCGCGCTTTGCCATCGAGCGCGGCGCAAATGTCACGGTATCAGAGAAACAGGGTGCAAGTGCCGTTCAAAAGTATATCGAGGAACTTAAAGGGTTGCCGATTAATTATTCGTTTGGCGACAACGATCCCAAACTCATGAAACAGGCGGATCTTATTATTATGAGCCCGGGGGTGCCGCACAATATCGCGGGATTAAGTGACGCGCGTCGTAGCGGCGTTCCCGTCATTGGAGAGCTCGAGTTGGCCGTTCGGGAGATCACGACCCCGATTATTGCCGTCACAGGAACGAACGGAAAGACGACAACCACAGCGCTCATCGGACATATACTTTCTTCGTGCGGCTTTAAGGTATGTGTGGGAGGCAACATCGGGACGGCCCTGACGAACCTCATAGGCGAGGCAGAAAAGGCAAACTGGGCAGTGGTGGAGGTTTCAAGCTATCAGCTGGAAACGACGCCGTCGCTTTCCCCGAGGATTGGCGTGCTTTTAAATTTGACGCCGGATCATCTGGATCGTCATGCCTCATTTGAAGAGTATGCAGCGATCAAGGCGCGTCTCTTTGAAATGCTGGGCACAGACGGATTTGGCATCTACAACATGGCTGACACTGTTGTTACATCGGCCGTGAGAAAATCGCGCGCGCATCTTATTCCGTTTGATGCAACGGGCAAGATGAAAAAAGACGGGTCCGGCCGTTTTGCCCCCCGAGATTCGTCTCGAGTGGCGGGGGGGTGGTGCGAGGACGACAAACTTGTTGTTCATCTGCCCCTTCATTCACGCGAAGAGTATGCCCTTGGCAAAGTTGCCCTAAGGGGGACTCATAATTGCGAGAATATGCTGGCTGCGGTTATTGCCGCTTCCTTGTGTGGAGGGGACCGGAAACGTATTCAGAAGGGGCTCGAGACTTTCAGGGGACTTGCCCATCGCATCGAACTGGTGGGGGAATATAATAGCATCAGATTCTATGACGACTCAAAGGGAACAAATGTCGGCGCCACAGTTGCCGCCCTTGAAAATTTTATGGGGCCTGTAATCCTGATCGCCGGCGGCCTGGATAAGGGCGGGAGTTATGCGCCACTGGCGGAGCCGATTCGAAGGCAGGTTAAACAATTGATCCTCATAGGTGAGGCCAAAGAAAAGATGAGGCGGGAATTGGGATCGCTCACAAACACCGTCATTGCAAAAAGCATGGAGGATGCCGTTAGGCTTGCGCATGGGGCATCAGCGCCCGGAGACGTGGTGTTGCTCTCTCCGGCATGCGCCAGCTTTGATATGTTTCGTGACTATGCCGAGAGGGGCGAAGTCTTTGCCCGTGCGGTAAAAAACATCTGCCGCAAAGGCACAGAGACGCGGAGAGAAGCTATAAATAAAATGACGCCGCAGAGGCACAGAGACGCAGAGAACTAAAAATAGATTTTATCTTTTCTCTGCGCCTCTGTGGCGGCTTTTAATATATGGAATCCATTGAACTAAAAAAGACCCATTTTGATCTGTGGCTTTTGATTCTCACGATTGTCCTTGTCAGCTGCGGGGTCACGATGGTCTATAGCTCAAGCGCGACCCTCGCCCATGAGCGCTTTGGCGACAGCTATTACTATCTCAAACGGATGCTTATCTTCGCCGCATTAGGCTTCGTCTTCATGGCCGCGGCCATTCGCATTCCGTATCGCATCTACTCTAAACTTGCATATCCAATACTTTTTGTCTCGCTTGCCTTGGTGATTTTGGTCTTTGTCCCCGGAATTGGCCGAACGATCGGCGGTGCCAGGCGCTGGATCAACCTTGGATTGTTCACGTTTCAACCCTCTGAATTTGCCAAGGTAGCGATGATCTTCTTCCTCGCATATTCACTACAAAAGAAGGAAGGCAGAATCAGGTCATTTGGCGTTGGAATTGTGCCGCATCTTATCATCATGACGGTAGTGGCGGGCGCAATTCTTGCTCAGCGCGATTTCGGTTCCGCGGCCATGGTAGCCGCAGTGACGTGGTTCATGCTCTTTGCTGCAGGGGCAAGGCTTGTTTATCTGTTCGGCGTGTTCGCCTTCATACTACCGGTGGCCTATTTTTTTCTCTCGGGAGAAGGATACAGGCGGCGAAGGCTATTGGCCTTCATCAATCCGTGGGATGACCAATACGGCGCCGGATTTCAGATCATCCAGTCATTTGTCGCCTTCAATGAAGGAGGGTGGTTCGGGCGAGGACTGGGCCAAGGGCAACAAAAACTCTTTTATCTCCCTGAGGCGCACACGGATTTTATCTTTTCGGTGCTTGGAGAGGAACTGGGGCTTGTCGGCGTCATCTTCGTGATCGGCCTTTTTGCTCTATTTTGTTACCGCGGGCTTAGTATTGCACTTCACGCGCCCGATCTTTACGGGCGCTATGTTGCAATAGGATTCACGCTGCTCATTTGTATGTCGGCGGTGTTTAACATCGGCGTTGTCATGGGCGTTCTCCCGACGAAGGGCATGACGCTGCCATTTATAAGTTACGGGGGGTCCTCGCTGGTTGTATCGCTCTTCATCGTGGGGATCCTTTTAAATGTGTCGTCGTATCAAAGGGTGGATGGATTGTAACGCTTATCGCCAATCGCTAATCGCTTATCGTACGTTACGATCAGCGATCAGCCATCAGCGATACGCAATAATGATATGAACGGAAAGCCGGTAAAAATAATGATTGCATGCGGGGGGACGGGCGGACACCTCTTTCCCGGGGTTGCGATCGCCGAATGGATTGTCCGGCTCATGCCGGAGGCATCGCTTGTATTTGCTGGGACCAAACGCGGCCTTGAATCGTCAATTATTCCCAAGATGGGCTGGCCGCTCATTTCCGTGGGATCAATGTCCATCAAGGATCGTAAGGGATTGGGTCGCATCATGGCCTATGTCATGCTTCCCGTCTCAATTTTACAAGCGCTCAGGATCATCAAGCGGGAAAGGCCAAACGTTCTTATCGGAATCGGCGGATACGCAGCAGGACCCCTGACTCTGGCCGCCTCCATGTTGAAAGTGCCGACCGCTATTGTCGAACCCAATGCGGTTGCCGGTTTTGCCAACCGGATCCTGGGAAAATTTGTCAGCCGAGTTTACATAGGATTTCCTGAAACGGCCGATTTTTTCCCAAGGCAAAAAGTTTTATTTACCGGCAATCCTGTAAGAGAAGAAATCGTGAATCTCAAAAGACAGGCGAAGCCAAACGGATCACCCATGACCGTCTTCTGTTTTGGCGGGTCGCAGGGGGCCCTGGCTCTCAATCGCGCGGTTATTGAGTCGCTCCCGCATTTATCGGACCTTCGTGATAAGATTCGTTTTATACATCAGGTTGGAGAACGCGAGGACATTGAATCTATTCGCAAGGCCTATGCAGAAAATATTTTTGAGGCGGAAGTTTTCAAGTTCGCCGAAAGCATCTGGAAAACGTACGAAAAAACGGATCTCATCATCAGCCGAGCGGGTGCTACAACGGTGGCGGAACTTTCGGCAGTTGGTCTGCCAGCAATCTTTGTTCCGTATCCATATGCGGCCGACGATCATCAAAGGGCGAATGCCGAAAGTTTAGTCAGGAGAGATGGTGCAATAATGATCCTGCAAAAGGATCTGACTGGTGAGCGGCTGGCCCAAGAAATCAGGAAGATGAACAAAGAGAGGCTTGCGGCCATAGGCGCGGCATCGAACCGTGCGGGCAATCCGGACGCCGCGAGGAAAATTGTAGAGGATTGTTTGAGATTGATTTCGTGAGATCGCGATATCGCCGGAAATTTTTTGCGATCTTACTATCTCACGACCTCACAATCTAACGAGAAATTGTTATGTTCAAGAAATATCAAAAAATTCATTTTGTGGGCATAGGCGGGATCGGCATGAGCGGCATTGCCGAGATCCTGTCAAACCTGGGCCTTACCGTGACCGGATCAGATCTCAAAAGAAGTGCGGTGACACAAAGACTTTCAAGACGCGGTATAAAAATCTGGATCGGCCACGATCGTCGTCATGTAGAGGGCGCACATGTTGTTGTTGTTTCCTCCGCGGTGGATGAAACCAATCCGGAGGTGCGTGAGGCCAACCGACTGGGGATTCCTGTTGTGCCGCGCGCGGAAATGCTGGCTGAACTCATGCGCCTGAAATACGGAATTGCCGTTGCCGGTACTCACGGCAAGACGACAACGACATCGCTGATTGCCGAAGTGGTGAACCAAGCCGGTCTTGATCCAACGATGATCATCGGAGGCAAGGTCAAGAGCCTGCGCGGCAATGCAAGACTCGGTCGCGGCGAATTTCTGGTTGCCGAGGCCGATGAATCCGACCGTTCATTTTTGAAGCTGTCCCCCACCATCGGTGTCATCACCAACATCGATCCGGAACACCTTGAAAATTACAGAAACTTTGATCACCTCAAGAAGGCCTTTGTGGATTTCGCAAATAAGGTGCCGTTTTATGGATCGGTTGTGTGCTGTGTCGATCATCCTGTGGTGAAAAAGATTCTGCCCAAGATCGTCAGGCCGTGTGTCACTTATGGCGAGCGTGATGCCGATTATATTGCCAGTAATATTGAACAGGTTAAGGATCGCCTCTCGTTTGAAGTCATTCATCAAGGACAGGAACTGGGCATGATAAGGCTGCCCATGGCGGGCAGGCATCACGCCGAAAATGCATTGGCGGCGATCGCCGTGGGTCGCGAACTCGATATTCCATTTTCAACGATCAAAAACGCCCTCGAAGGATTCCGCGGGATCGCGCGGAGATTTGAGGTCCTCCATAGCGGCACACCCATCGTAGTGGATGACTATGGCCATCATCCCGTTGAGATTGCGGCGACCATTTCGGCGGCGCGGGAGGGCTGGCCCAAGTCACGCATCATCGCAGTGATCCAGCCACATCGCTTCACGAGGCTTAGAGCACTCTTTGATGAGTTCGTCGGGGCACTAAAGAATGCGGATCTGATCCTTATTATGGAGGTGTATCCTGCGGGCGAAAAACCGATAAGGGGTGTGACCGGAGAGCGCCTCTGTAACGCAGTGCGAAGGCAGTATCCCAGGAAACTCGTCGCTTACGCGCCGCAGGCCTTGCAGGTAATTACAACACTCATGCCGTGGTGCGGCGACGACGACTTGATTTTGTTTTTGGGCGCGGGTGACATTACCAAGGTTGCCCATGCAGTTGCAAAGAGGTTTACATGCCGCTGAGCAGTGTGCAAAAAAATGAGCTGGTAGCAATCGCCCTTGATGGCGTCCGCTTTGACGAGCGCATGGCCCCGCACTCTACTATCCGCATCGGCGGCCCGGTAGATGCGTTTGTATTGCCGCGCGATATTGAAACACTAAAATCGGTCATGCGCTGGGCGGTTGAGTCCGAAATTCCACATCTATTTCTTGGATGGGGTTCAGATACTCTGGTGCGCGACGGCGGTGTGCGTGGAGTGGTCATCAATACTGCACAAGGATTTAAACGCATCGAAATTGCCTGCGAGAGCGGGGATGACGTTTTTGTGACCGCTGAGTCCGGGGTTTCAACATCAACCCTTGTCCATTTTGCAACGGAGAACAGCTTGAGCGGCGTTGAAGGCCTTGCCGGCATTCCCGGAACAGTTGGAGGAAATATAATCACGAACGCAGGAACTTCGCTCGGCTCTATTAGTGATGTGGTTGATGAGATCACAATCGTTGATCGCCAGCTCAAAGAGTTGACGATTAAACGCAAGGCGCTTGAATTTTCTTATCGGAGACTCAAGTTGCCGCGGTCAACTGCCGTTATCCGCACACTGCTCAAGTTGCGGCGCGGGAATTGTCAGGAGATCAAACAGAAAATCGGCGTCTTTTTGGAAAAGAGAAGACAAACGCAGCCCGTAGGCGTTTTGACACTTGGCTGCATTTTTAAAAATCCGCAAAAGGACGGCAAAAAATCTTCAAGCGCTGGAGGGCTAATCGATGAGGCCGGGCTCAAGGAGATCAGGGTGGGCAAGGCGCGCGTTTCAGATGTGCACGCCAACTTCATTATTAATGAGGGGGGTGCCACGGCACGGGATGTTGAGGTGCTAATCGGGCTCATCCGTGAGCGCGTCAAAGA
>Ga0315276_10000316_pt1 | contig 40641 bp, 34 predicted proteins | sample YL17G05_0_MG_FD_204542 | JGI IMG/M metagenome (GOLD analysis project Ga0315276, IMG submission 204542) | Sediment microbial communities from Yellowstone Lake, YNP, Wyoming, USA - YL17G05_0 | ecosystem: Environmental > Aquatic > Freshwater > Lake > Sediment | place: USA: Wyoming | collected...
CCGTTATGAGAAAAGCAAGAGTGAGGTGATGGATGTCCATTAGAGACCGTACAGTATCTTGTATTACTGGAAAACTATATACTACGCTGTTGCTTGTTGCTATTGTGGGGATGGGTTCTGTTTGTTTCGCGCGGTCCTATCATGGGTTGTTTGCGGCCCATAACCAGGGGAACATACAAACGACGATTGTGCCGGGTGAATGGGGATGGTTACAATCGGATGGCGAAATACTACCGTTTGTTGATCCCATAACTAACGACACGGTTTATGGAGCTGTATATCCGCGAGGCACGCGGAATGTGTACATGGATGGTACCGTGGGCATCATCGGTCTGTCCGGGCGGGACACGGTCGATTCCGGCCAGCAGCTATGGAGGCACGCGGTTGCCTTTGACAGCAGTTGGGATATCACGTCTACGGATATCCTCTCGAAGTACTATTCACCCGAGGCGTACTCTGAGTTGGACATAGAGTGCACCTATTATGACACGGCGGTCGTTGATGAGGATTACTCGTGGGTCGTGCGCCTGCACGAGCCTTCAGAGATAGTTGTGACTCAGCGCTCAATGGTCTGGAGCGCACAGGTCATAGACGACTTTGTTCTGTTTCATTATGAGATCACGAATATTGGTCAGAGCCCGCTTACAGCAGTGTATGCTATGGTGTGGTCTAGGGCTGAAACGCTTTCACAAGTCCCAAGTTCCTCAGAAGACGATCTGACCGGCTTCCTTAGAAACTACTCCTTTGATGATCGGTGTGAATACAGGCATACGCTTAATCTTGCTTACAAAATGGATAATGATGGTGATCCAGAAAGCAGCGTGTTCCCGTCCGGATCAGCCCGGGCAGCAGTAGGAGTCATGTTGTTGGGAAGTTCCTCGGATGTGGCTGATGTGGGCTACTATTGGCACATTTTGACGCCGGACGGCACTCGGGTATGGGGACCAAGGCGCAACGGAGCTGGCGGTATGCCCAGCGGTGTGGGGAATGTGTACCATATGTTCTCCGATCCGTATATCGCGTATGATCAGCTTTTCTCCGCCATAGATCACTCTAATGACGGTTGGATGCCACCAAGTGGTTATTCTGAGTATGCCGCTGCAGGATATCAGCCCTACATGTACTACTCCTTCGGTCCGTTCGATATCCCTGTCAAGGACAAGATCAGCTTCACGATTGCGGTTGTCGGTGGGGACAATGTGCACAATGATCCAACCATCAAGTTTGATCCGTACAACCCGCAGTATTTCTACGATCAGCTTGATTTCTCGGAATTGGCCGAGAACGCGCGCTGGGCGCAGTGGGTGTACGATAATCCCGGTGTTGATACCGACAGCGATGGATACGCGGGTGAGTACCGCGTGTGCGAAGGCGACACCACCTGGTACAAAGGCGACGGCGTGCCGGATTTCCGTGGCAACAGTCCGCCGCCAATTCCGTTCACGAAGTATGAGACCGAACCGGGGAGAATCATCGTCCGCTGGAACGGATTCCTGAGCGAGACCACTAAAGACATCTTCTCCGGTCTGGTCGATTTCGAGGGGTATCGTGTCTACTGCGGCTTGGACAACCGTCGCACTAGTTTGTCGTTGCTGTCCAGTTATGACAAGGAGAACTGGTTTCGGCTGAAGTATCATCAGTTGGGGGTGGGCAACGGGCGGTGGATCAACGACGACCCACCGTACAGCTTAGATTCACTCCGAATCATTCACAACAATCCTGATCTGAATCCTGAACGGTACACCCGCGACCGGCCTTTGTTCGAGGGAGACAGCGTGTTCTACTTCCAGCCGGTGGATGCCAACATGGCTGACCTGAGCTCAATGACCGGCATTCACAAGGTCTACCCCGAGGCGACCAATCCGGGCAAAGACTCTCTGCTCTGGACAGAATCTGACATTACGATGGAACACGGCCGACGACTGCCCAAGTTCTATGAGTACGAGTATATCATCGATAAGCTGTTGCCGACCGTGCCATATTTTGTCGCGGTGACAGTATTTGACTTTGGTTACGCGGGCGGACGCGGCAACCTGCCTCCCGATGAAACAAATCCTCTCAGCAACTGCACCGAGGTCTACGCGCAGACATCGTCGGAAGTAGTCGAGCAGGAGAATCTTGACGTCATCGTTTACCCGAATCCATACCTCGCGGATGCCAGGTATGACGAGCGAGGCTACGAGAACCGGAAGGGGAACATCATTCCTGACCGCGCGAGATTGATACATTTTACGAATCTTCCGAGCGTGTGCAAGATCAGCATCTTTTCGTTGGACGGTGATCTGGTCGGGACCATCAACCACAATTATCCGGAGGGTGGTCCTGAGGCGATGCACGACTGGTGGAATCTGGTTAGCCGCTCCGGCCTGGCGGTGGAATCGGGACTTTACTATTGGGTGGTGGAATCATCCGCTCGCACGCAAATGGGCAAGCTGGTGATCTTGAAGTGAAAATCTCCCACCCGTTGGGTGGGGTACGGTAATGTTATAGACTGTAATGTTATACGATGAGGAACGGCGGTTCGGGGCGATGTTGAAGATATCCAGCTTCCCGTTCAATCTGGTAGTCAACCGGCAGCGTGTGATAGAGGCGATTTATGCGAACACGCTGCTACCGGACGACTATGAGCGGTTTTTTGACCAGGCCCAAACCGTCACACCCGCGAAGGCGGGTGCCCAGTCAATTCGGACAGGGCAGAAGAAGACATGTTTGGACCAGAAGGTGTGAGATAATAACAACATGAAAAACCGCCTGACTGATCGTTCCCTTTCAATAGGCATTAAACCGTTCAACTTATTGGAAGGAGTCATCATATGACCAAAAGAACTTTGATTGCGTATACGTTCCTTTTCCTGTTTGCGTTTACGTTCGGCCTCAGCTTCACGGTGACGCAGAAGGCGCAGGCAGAGCCGCCGCAGCATGAATGCTGCATAATATCATATTGTCCCCAACAGCCCTGGAACGTGGCGATGATGGGACACTGGTGGGAAATAGAGCCCGGTGTCAGAATCTGCGTGCAGAACCAGTGGCCTCCGCTTGACGAATGTGATATGGTGTTCGAGTGCGCTGAATAGGATCAGTAGCATGAGAATTAGAGGGAACAAGGGGAGGCATATCACGAACTGAAAGAGGTAGGACATTGGATTGGTAGTGACTTGTTCAAGGGAACGGCGGTCAGGTGGTTCATGATAACTAAGAAGAAAACAGCGGTGTCCATGTTGTCGAAAGAACGAGTGACTTGTTTGCGGCTTATGTTGTTGTCTTGCTTCTGTGCCTTATCACAGGCAATAACTTGGTGCATTGCACGCGCCCAGGACCCCTTTGATAGGGTGGCAGCTTACAACTACAGTAACATCCAGATGACAATTGAACCCTGTGGTTGGGGTAATCTCGTCTCGACTTATGGAGAAGTTCCCTACGTGGACCCCGCGACCGGGGATTCAATTTACGGATGTATTTATCCTCGCGCCAGCGGGAAGCGGTTCATTGACGGCATGCTCGTTGGCGGAGGGCTTGCCGGTTCTGATACGGTCTTCGCTTTTGGTGTGAGAACGGACCGCACTGCACACGGTGTGTGGCGCATTCGCTCTTCCAACGTGGCCAACCCTTTATTCTCACCGCTCGCGCGTTCGGAACTTGATCTTGAATGTTCCTGCTCCGATACGGTGTCGTTTTTCAATCCGATATGGGATATCTGGGTGGGTGGCACACATCAACCCACCGGAATTGTGGTCCGTCAGAATTCTATGGGGTGGAGCGGTGCTCTGGTAGACGACTTTGTGCTCATCAATTATGAAATAACGAACATGGGAACAAAACCACTGAGAGAGTTCTACTTCGCGTTCTGGATGGACGATATTGGAAGGAATGTCATCGCGCATCCAATCTCGAATCAACACCTGACAGGCTTTCTTGGCGAGTACAAGTTTGATGAATCGTGCGATCAGTCAGACAACCTCAACCTGGCCTACAGTATGGACAACGACGGAGACCCTGTCGAAGGTCAGTTTGTGCCTCAATCCCGTCGCGGCGCTGTGGGTATAGAGTTGGTTGGAAGCTCGAAAGGGGCGCTTGATGTCGGCTACACCTGGTTTCTGTGGGATGCGGCTATAGAGGAGGATTGGGGTCCGAGGCCTCGGCCCTCGAATGATGATCCTTGGCGGTCGTTTGATCCGTTTTTCGCGTGGCCGGGTGGTGATCGTAACCTTTACTATATGATGAGTCACCCTCATATTGCTTATGATCAAATGTTCGCTGCTGTGGATCATTATGGCTGGATGCCGCCATGGTATCTTGGCAAGGACATATCAGCGGGATGGTCAAGCGTTATTGTCTACTCCTTCGGTCCCTTCGATATCCCTGTCAAGGACAAGATCAGCTTCACCATCGCGGTTGTTGGTGGCGACAACGTGCACAATGATCCGACTATCAAGTTTGACCCGTATCGACCGCAGTATTTCTACGATCAGCTTGATTTCTCGGAACTGGCCGACAACGCCCGCTGGGCGCAGTGGGTGTACGACAACCCCGGAGTCGATACGGACAGCGATGGCTACGCCGGTGAGTTTCGCGTGTGCGAAGGCGACACGACCTGGTACAAAGGTGACGGTGTGCCTGACTTCAGAGGCAATTCGCCGCCGCCGATTCCGTTTACGCGGTACGAGACCGAGCCGGGGAGAATCATTGTCCGTTGGAACGGGTTCCTGAGCGAGACGACTAAAGACATCTTCTCCGGTCTGGTCGACTTCGAGGGGTATCGGGTCTACTGCGGCCTGGACAACCGCCGCACCAGTTTGTCCTTGCTGTCAACGTATGACAAGGAGAACTGGTTTCGGCTGAAGTATCATCAGTTGGGCGTGGGCAACGGGCGGTGGATCAATGATGACCCGCCGTTCAGTCTCGATTCGCTCAGAATCATTCATGACGACCCTGATCTGAATCCTGACAGGTACACTCGTGACCGGCCTTTGTTCGAGGGCGACAGCGCATTCTATTTTGCTCCTGTTGACGCGAACTTAGCTGATCTCAGTTCAATGACCGGCATCCACAAGGTCTACCCTGACGCGACCAATCCGGGGAAAGACTCGCTGCTCTGGACAGAATCTGACATTACGATGGAGCACGGCCGCAAACTGCCCAAGTTCTACGAGTACGAGTATATCATCGATAATCTGTTGCCGACCGTGCCATATTTTGTCGCGGTGACGGTATTTGACTTTGGTTACGCGGGCGGACGCGGCAACCTTCCTCCCGACGAAACCAACCCGCTCAGCAACTGCACGGAAGTGTATGCACAGACTTCAACAGAAATAGTCGAAGAACAGAATCTTGACGTTATCGTCTACCCGAACCCATACCTGGCGGATGCCAGGTATGACGAACGAGGTTACGAGAACCGCAAAGGGAACATCATTCCCGACCGCGCGAGATTGATCCATTTCACTAATTTGCCGAGCGTGTGCAAGATCAGCATCTTTTCACTGGACGGCGACTTGGTCGGCACGATTAACCACAACTATCCCGACGGCGGTCCTGAAGCGATGCACGACTGGTGGAATCTGGTGAGCCGTTCCGGCCTGGCGGTGGAATCGGGCTTGTACTATTGGGTAGTGGAATCAGATACCCGCACGCAAATGGGCAAGTTTGTGATCTTGAAGTGAGGAGCCGCCCACCCGCTGGGTGGGGTACAGCGCCAGTTTGCGAGACTCATCGAGCTTGACTTTGCACCTCATCTGACTGTTACTTTGCAACGGACTTGCTTAAGCTTTTGCGCCGGGAAACACGTGAACCTCAGATATTGCACTTCGGCTCTTGCAACTTTGTCGTCGCTGCTTTGTGTCGCATCATCCATCTCGGGGCAGAACCTTATGGGTCGACCGACCAGCGGTGTCTTCGGTCTCAAGGCCGGCGTGATCAGCCGAATGAACTTCGACACCAATCTGCCCTTGCAATCGGAAGTAGGTTCGTGCGGTCAGGTGTTCGCCGATTTACCGCAGGGTCGCGAGTTCTATCTGACGGGGGCATTTGACTTTTACTACATCGAATTAAGCCGTTCCAACCAGATCATGATCGAAGCGAGTGTTGGTTTGAAGCGTATTTTCCCGCTCCCGCGCCCGAAGATGTTCCTGAAACCGGCCGTCTCGGTCGGCTTCGCTTATCTTGCACAGATGGGTGATCTTCCAGCGTCACGGTTCCTTAGCATCAAGCTGTTCGTGGAGACCCATTTCACGATCGACGCAAGGAAAGCCTGGGTCGGCGAACTGGGATTGTTCCAGACTCCGACAGGAAGTAATGGTAAGTCAGACGTGACTCTGGGGCCGGGACTTTTTGTTCGCTTGGGTCTGGCCTTTCGCTAATCTCACGAACGGCACAGCCGGTAGCCTGTCTTCGATCTTGACTCCCAGTAGCGCATCTGCTTATTTGATTGTGTGTGGGGTATAGACATGCGAATAGCTGGAATGCGTCGTCAAGCAGTAGTTGTTCTGTTCATGTTACTCGTTATTGGGGGCTGGTCGTCGGTCTGTGCCTATGATTCAGGCGAAAGCTACACTGGTGTCAAACTGGGCATGATCGGTTCCGGCAGAATCGACATTGACCATGGCTCGGTCGAACAGCAAACCGGTCTCAGCGCAGGTTTCTTCTTCGATCTGCCTTTGGGTTCGCGTTTGCATTATGGTCTGTCGACCGATCTGCACAAGATGTCCTGGTCGGGTGAGCGTCTGGATTATAGGGTCGATGAAACCGGCTGGCTGCTTGATCTTGGTGTCAATCTCAAAGGCGATTTCATAAGCGACAACAGCCCGTTGGGTTTTCGTCCGGGAATCGGCGCCGGTGTCGGGTTTCTTGGCAGGATGGATGGTTTGGGCGTGTCCGGTTCGAGCTATGTTATCTTGCAAGGCTTCGCTGAAATAGTGTATTTTTCGCCGAGTGACCTGATGTTTGTATTCGAAGGTGGTGTTTGGTATGCCCCATCGGGCGGTGACAATGTGACGGATGTGTCGATCGGCCCGCTTCTTCTGCTGCGTGGCGGGGTAATGTTCTGAAGCTCTGGTCTGTTAAGGAGTGTTTTATGAAGAAAACCGCAATTTCTGCTGTCGTCATTTCACTTGTCGTTGGTTTGTCGATTTCGGCAGCCGCAGTTCCCAGGTACGGTATCAAAGCCGGCCTCACGGGCGCTAATCAGACCTGGGAATACTCGAACGTTCTGGGAACAATGAATCGCAATCATCGCACTGGTATGGTCGTTGGCGCATTCCTCGACCTCCCGCGAATACAGGGTCTTCTGCTCAGGCCGGAAGTGCTCTATGTGCAGAAAGGGAGTCAGGTTGACGTCATGCATACGAGCTATGCCGGTGTTCCTCAAGGTACGATCACACTCAAAGATCGCATTGATTACCTGTCTCTGCGAGCGACCGCGAGGGTGAAGACCTCCGCCGGACCACTCGGTTTTTACTTCCTTGGTGGCCCTCGGATTGATCTCAAAATCGGAACCAGCTCCGATATCGATTCGCCCGAAATGGAGACAATACTTGATGCTTACAAATCCAGTGTAGCCGGGGTCACAGTGGGGTTGGGTCTCGAAGGTGCGTTGGGACCGAAAGGGTCGCTGTTCGTTGAGGTGTGCTACGATCTTGATTTTGGCGAAGCGGCCAAATATGTGGGAGACGAAGCGACTTTGACAATAGACAACAGGGCGGTGTTGGTGATGGTTGGGATGGCGTTCTGATCGGCCTGCAAGCGAAGTATCGCGAACTCGCATAACAGGAGGAAAATATGATGAACTGTGGACTCAGGCGCACGTGCAGGTGGTATCTGCTCTTAGTGGTATTGACCTGTTTCGCAAGCACTGCCATTGCAGTCGAAGGCAAGAAGGCCCTGGGGGAGTTTGGAATTAAGTTCGGTCACTTGGGAGGTGGGACCGTTGAATACCACTTGAAGTCAGGTGCTACCGGCAAGGATTCGATCAAGACCGAATCCAGCTACAGCGGTGGAGCTTTCTTAAGCCAGAGCATCTGGGGTGGACTTCACGGCACCATGACATTTGATCTCCATTACTTCAGAGGGGAGTTTGGTGGCGGCGAGACAGCGCTGGATGTCGCGGGTGGGCTCAAGTACAAACTGGCTGACAAATCCAGGATGCTCTCGGTACGACCAGCCGTGCTTCTGGGTTTCGGGATCCTGCCTGATATTTGGGCATTCAAATCCAGTCAGCAGGTCACACTCAAGATGGTCATCGAAGTGGCTTTTCATACTGAGAAAGGCACCGGACTGCTGATTGAAATCGGCAGTTTGCAGACGTTATCCGGTAGCGATGGCAAATATGACATCAAGGCCAACTCGATGATGTTGCTTCGAGGAGGTCTGATCTTGTAGCCTTTGGGTACTTGGTCCAACCAAGTAGTCCTCAAAAACCGCTTGGCGGAACACGCCGGTGGTATTATCCTTCAACCGCGAGAACGAAAGTTCTGGGGCCATAGCTCAATTGGGAGAGCGTCGCGTTCGCAATGCGAAGGCTGCCGGTTCGATCCCGGCTGGCTCCATTTAAGTACGAAGGTCGCTCCGCCTTGGCGGGGCGACCGAAAAACGTGCTAGACGGGGAGCTAGCGGTGCCCTGTAACCCGGAATCCGCTCTACCGGGGTCGAATTCCCACCCGAGGGCTGAGCGGCCCTGGTTCGGCAACGGATAAGTGGTGTTGATGGTCGGGTCCTGTACGACATCAGCCTTTTGAACCCGGTCAGAACCGGAAGGTAGCAGCCGTAGGAAGACCCTGATGGGTGTTGCAGGGAAACCCGCCCTGAGCCGGCTGTTCGAAGCGCTCCAGGGACGCGGTTCGAAGGTGGGTGCACAAAAACCGACCCCTCGGCCAAAACCCGAGGGGTTTTTCTTGAACCTTTCGATTTGTTTGCTCGTCTATAATCTCAGGAGTAAGATTTTCCGGTTTTCAGAGGCAGTTATGCTCGCGATTCATGTTGTTCAAAGTAGAATTAGAGTATCTCCGATCTGGTTCGCCATGCTTCTGACGGCGTTTTCTTCAAGCTGTGACAGTGGCCGCAGCACCCGGGTCGTCGGTCCAACGGGCACGCCCACCCTGACTGGGCGGTGGAAAGGAACGGTGACAGCGGTGTATGTCTCGGCCACTGACACGCTTTCTGTCAGAAACTATAATGTCCGAATCACTTTTGACGATTCCACCTTCACTTACCGGTATGTGGACAACTACGGCGCCACTATTCCACCCTACGTTGGTGCGGGGAAATGCACGCGCGAAGATACGCGGATCTATCTTGACGACACGACCACTTACAGTGATTGGGTTGATCGCAGCACCACGCCGATTATCGGTGAACCGTACTCTCTGAATCTCAGCAATACCGCTGCAACCCTGCTCTGGACTCACAACTACGATCAGGCGCTCATCCGCAGTCAGAGTTTCGATTTAATTCGTGACAAGTAAGCAATATCTCCTGCGACAACGACAAGCCCCGTAGGGTGGGTCCGTTCTCGAACCCGCCATCATCCGATTACAGGCAATCCTTCAGCGGCGCGTTCGCTGGGCCGGCAATGAACAGGTGATTCACCAGCGTCTGGATATCGCTGATCGTTATGTCTTTACACTGCGGATCCACTCCGCCGGACTGATTCGCATCACCTTCCGCCAAACATTGCACATAACCGGTACACGTTCCCTGAATGAACTTGGCCGTGACCAGCGTCTGGATGTCACTGATGGTCACCTCCTGCGGATATGTGCCAAGACCGTTGGCATCACCGACACGACCGATGCAGCAGCCGTACGTTATGGTCCGAATTACCGGCCCGTTTTCAGGAGCCATTATCCACGGATTGTAATCAAACCGTATCCAGGCTGCGTTGCTGATCTCAGTGCGGTCGGGCAGACCTTTCTTGGGAGAAATCGAGTACGAGAAGAACCCTTCGCCTTCGGGCGGGTTGATGTTTGGCGGCAGCATGATGTTGTTGTAGAAGAAGGACAGCTCACCCGTCGCAGGGTCGAAGTCCCAGGTAGTAACTCCTGGATGGCTCGTCTCACCGACTGCCAGTGTGCCCCAGTCAAGATTAGCGTCAAGGGTATCCAGTATCAGAACATAGATGGCCTCAGCTGTTGCCTCTGCCTTGTTCTCGAATTGAACTCGATACGAGAGCCGACTGTCGGAATCAATGTTACCTGAGGAGCCTTCGCCGATTGGGACAGCATATTTGTCATTCGGGTCCCAAGAGCAGATCACGTTTTGCTGATGCTGACACCGATCATTCGTCGGGTTGTCGTCGATAGTCGAGGAAGTCAACCAGGCCTCACAGGTCAACAAGGATCCGCAGGAGGTCTGCTGTGACAGAGTCCCTCGCACCGTGACATATCCGCCGTACCAGGCGGTGGGATCAATGGTCTGCAGGGGAACGGACAAGGTCTGGTTGTTTAGCGTATATCCATTGTAGGTGCCGGTACCGCCGTTGCTTGCCGTCAGGTCAGCCGTTACTTCCGTCACTACCAGTTCGGGTGGCAGCAAGGCGTGAAGCTCGCAGTCATGAGCTGGCATGGTGCCGAGGTTCGTCCAGGCGAGACGGTAACTCGCCGGGAATCCTGGCCGAGACAAGGATGCGTCGACCGAAGCGGCGAGGTCGGCGAAGGCCCGGTCGACCTTGATGTGGTCCAGCTTCGTTTTCGTGTTGAAGAAGAGACCATTGTTGATCGTGAGAGATACGGAATAAGTGCCTGGATTGAGATACTGATGCGTCTGGTTCTGCTGGTTACTGGTGTTCCCATCGCCAAAGTCCCAGAGCCAACTCGTGATGGTTCCACTGCTGCAATCAGCAAACTCGACTGTCAGCGGTTGGACTCCCGCTGTCGGGGTTGCGGCAAAGTCCGCTGACAGGTCCGAGACTAACACATACGCTTGCTTGGTGATCTGGTCGGTCTGATCACAGTCCCCTTTATTCATCCATACTGTCAGGGAAACCGCGTATGCGCCGGTCAGGTTATACGTGTGTATAGGATTCGGCAGGCTGCTGTTTTGACCGTCTCCGAATTCCCACAAATACTGGTTGGCCAGACCGTCCAGCACTGGCCAAAACACAACAGTCAACGGCGCCTGGCCACTACGGGGGCAGGCGGCGAAATCGGCGACCACTTGAGTCTGTGTCGTAACATAGTCGTTCTTGGTGAGCGCATCAGTGAAAACGCCATCAGAGACAGTCAGAGTAACGGTATACTGGTCGATACCGGTGTAGATGTGAGTCGGATTCTGAGCCGTGCTGGTTGATCCGTCGCCGAAATCCCAATGCCAGGTTGTTAGCGTAGTTGCAGGCACCGACAAATCAGTGAATCCCACTGTCAGGGGAGCGCTGCCGCACAGCGGATCGCCAACAAAACTCACCGCCGCCGGATCACAGGCATCGCCTTTGAAATCACTGTCAGTGTCTGTTTGCTGAGGGTTGGGCACATCAGGGCAGTTGTCGCAATCGTCGCCTACGCCATCCGCGTCGATGTCAGACTGGGAGGGGTTGTACCGATAGCCGCAGTTATCGCACAGATCGCCTACGGCATCACCATCACGATCAGCCTGATCGGCGTTGATCGTCCCAGGACAGTTGTCGCAGGCGTCGCCCTTTCCATCCGCGTCGTTGTCCTCCTGCCCGGGGTTGTGTACGGAGGGACAATTGTCCAGGTCATCAGCAATACCGTCCCCGTCCCAGTCGCTGGGCGTCTCGACCAGAACTGGAATCACACCGGTATTGTACTGATTCGGTTCGGTCCCAACCAGTCGCGACAACACCAGGGCACCGGCAGGATTATACTGAACAGCTTCTATCTCGATGTGCTGCATTTGAGTGGAAGGCGTCAGCGAGAACCACAGGTAAGCCAGACAGAATTTCCCGCTGGGAATGTCCATCTGGTACTGGTAATCGACAAGACCGATCAAGGCTGTAGATCCGTCCTGGTTCACCTCATGCGGTTCAAATAGACTCACTGGCAATCTGTCTAAAGGATCGACATCTATAGAATTCAGAACCAATGGCGATGACGGGCAACTGTAGCGGAAAGGAAACGCCAAACCAGTGTACGTCTGAGCGGCGTCACTCCACAATTCCACTTTCCAGGTGGCGGTTCCCGGCGGTACGTAAGTACGATGAATCTCAATTCTGTCAGTGGAAGAAACGGGAAAAGTATTGTTGGGGTCCGGCGTGCAGTCCAACAAGTTGGGATCCCGGCGTACGTTCACCACCTCAGCGATCTGCATGACATCGTTATTCGTCAGCCCCGGTACATTATCGACATCCGCCATATCAGGATACGTCACGGGAGTATGGAGAGAGTAAAGGTAGCCCATCAACATCCCCACATCGCCAATCGTGACATCATTGATTTCGCCGTTCATTCCTCCCGAAGCGTTGACATCGCCGCATTGGCTAGCAGCTCTGGCGCCGACGGCAGCGCCGATTACGGCAGTCAGCAGGAGGGCCGACGCAGCCGCAAAGGTCACTCGTTTCATAGGATTTACCTCGTGTTATCGCGTGTACGGCTAAGATTACGTTACACGCTACGCAAAATGGCCAATCTTGTCAAGTGTTATCTGGGTCCATCAGCCCCAGTTTTCCGTCGGTAATGCTCTGTGAGCCAGCGAATTGCGAATCAATGGATGAGGTCTCAATCGACCTCCTTTTTAGTTGCTTTACTGTACCCTTGTGGATACCATCGCGGTCTGTTGCGGCCTGAAAAGTAGTCCCGTAGGTCAGGAGGCTTGACCTCCTGACTCGCGGGTGTCAGGACCACAAGGGTCCTGACCTACAGATGAACAAGTGGCAGAACCACTAAGGGGTTCTGCCCTACGGAAAGGCAAGTGGCAGAACCACTAAGGGGTTCTGCCCTACGGAAAGGCAGATGGCAGAACCGCCAAGGGGTTCTGCCCTACGAACGAGCAAGTGGCAGGAGCGCGGGGCTCCTGCCCTACTAAGAGTGTAGTGTGACCGAGACGACCGCGAAGAAAGAAACCATCCTCTCCGGTATGCAGCCGACCGGGGCGCTCCATATTGGTAATCTCGAAGGGGCCCTCCGGAACTGGATCCGGCTCCAGAACGACTACTGGATGTACTGCTGCATCGTGGACTGGCACGCCCTGACCGGGGATTACGAGAACACCGGTATCCTCAAAGACCGGATTTTCCAGATGACCGTCGACTGGCTGGCGGCCGGGCTGGACCCGGACAAATGCGCCATGTTTGTCCAATCCGAGGTCAAGGAGCACGCCGAGCTCCACCTGATTTTTTCGATGCTGATCAGTGTCCCTACGTTGTCGCGTCTTCCCACTTATCTGGAGAAGAAAGAAGAAGGGCTTGATTCATACGGCTTTCTCGGGTATCCGGTCCTGCAGGCGGCAGATATCTGCATCTACAACGCCCACAAAGTGCCGGTCGGGAAGGATCAGGAGAAGCACATCTGGCTGGCAGCCGATCTGGCCCGGCGGTTCAACGCTCTCTACAAGAAAGTATTCGTTGAGCCGGCAGCGCTTCTGACCGAGATTCCGCTTATCCCCGGCAGCGATAATCGCAAGATGTCCAAGTCGCTGGGGAATCATATCCCGATTGACTTCACGGACAAGCAGACCGAGAAGCAGATAAGGAGCTATTTCACCGACCCGAAGAAAATCCGCCAGGGCGATCCCGGCACCCCGGAGCAATGTCCGGTCTATTTGCTGCATCGAATCTACAGTTCCAAACCTGAGGTAGAGATCGCGCCCGATTGCCGATCCGGCGCGCTGGGTTGTGTTGACTGCAAGATGAAGTTGGCAGCCAATCTCAATGCTAACCTGCAGCCGATTCGTGAGCGCCGCGCCGAGTTGGTCACGAAGCCTGATTATGTCTGGGACGTGCTTGCCACCGGAGCGGATCGCGCCCGCCAGAGAGCGCAGAACGTGATGGAAAAAGTTCGGTCGGCCATGAAGATGACCTACCGCGAGAAAAAGAAATGACCGAAGCGATAGTCGACAGCCGAACCGAAAACTACCGGGTCAACCTGGGCATTTTCAGCGGACCGCTCGATTTGCTTCTGCACCTTATCAAGGTCGAAGAAGTCGATATTTACGATATTCCGATCGCCCGTATCACCAGCCAGTATTTGCGCTATGTTGAGATGATTGAGAATCTCGACCTGGAGGTGGCGGGCGAGTTTATTCTGATGGCGGCCACGCTTATCCGTATCAAGACCCGTCTGCTCTTACCGCACGATGAAACCGATCCCGACGAACCGGATCCCCGCGAAGAACTGATCATGGCCCTGGTCGAGTACAAGAAGTACAAGGAGGCCGGGGAGCTTCTCAACGAGCGGGCGCGGATCGAAGAGCGGAATTTCGTGCCTCCGTCGCCGGTAAACCGTGTCGAGGAAGTGGTCGAACTGCAGCCGGTGACTTCGTTGTACGACCTGGTCATGGCTTTCCGGGCAGTCATGACGACACAGCCGGAACCGGTCTTTCACGAGGTGACCGCCCAACGGGTGACGATTGAAGAGCGAATGATGTTTGTCGTGCAAATGCTGCGGGAGCGTCAGTCAGCCACGTTTATGGACTTGTTCGCCGATATGCCGCGCAAGATCGTGGCCGTAGTGACGCTGGTGGCGCTTCTGGAATTGGCCCGCACGCGCCGGATTCGCCTGTATCAGGCGGTGCCGTTCTCGGAGATCAGGATTTACCCCGGGGAGGCCATCGACGCACCCCTTCGCGACGTAGATATTGTTGACTATGCCTACACCGACCAGCAGGATATAACCGTATGACCGACGAACAATTTCTGACTACCAAAATAGAAGCGCTTATTATGGCTTCGCCGGAACCGTTGCCGGTGCGGCGGTTGACCAGCGTTCTGGAGAATTTGACGCCTTCGCGGGCGGCACGCTCCGTGGCCGATCTCAACACCGCGTATGCGGCATCCGGTTCCAGCTTCCGCATCCGCGAAATCGCCGGAGGCTATCAGTTCTACATCCTGCCGGAATACGAAGGCGTGGTGGAGAGTCTGTTTGCCAGGCGGCGGCAATCTCGTCTGAGCCGTGCAGCCCTGGAAACGGTCGCCGTTGTAGCTTATCGTCAGCCGACCACCAAGACGGACATCGAGCACATTCGCGGCGTGGCCTCCGATGGGGTGCTCCACACGCTGCTTGAAAAAGGGGTCATCAGAATCTCCGGTCGCGCCAACTCGGTCGGCAAGCCGCTTCAATACAGCACGACCGACGAGTTTCTGAAATACTTCGGTCTGGCGCGCATCGAGGATTTGCCCAAGATGTCCGAGATCGAGGAAATGATTGCGGCCGAGGAACCGCGCCGTCAGACCGAACTGGAGTTGGAAGTCGACGATCAGGGTCGGCTGATGAAGCTGAATATAATCGACGGCACGTTCGATCCTGAAAGACGTCAACGTCTCGAAGACGGCATCCCGGAAGGTGTTGAGCAGACGAGCGAAGAGAGCGTGACCGAGGTTGTTTCGAGGATTGTTCTCAAGAGAGGCGGCGAATCAACAGAATCGCAGGACGACCGACTCGACGAAGCAGACCACTCAGAGGTGACCGGTCAGCCGGCCGCCACCGGCGCCAGTGAAACCTGAGATCGGTATCCGGCGTTTGCAGGAGCGCTACCTGGCGTGTCCTTAATCCGTATTAACAAATATCTGTCCCTGTGCGGGATTACGTCCCGTCGTGGGGCCGACACCCTTATTTCCGAGGGCAAAGTCACTATTAACGACCACACTCTCGAAGAGCGTGGCGCGGTGGTTGATACCGATAATGACGTGGTCAAGGTTGATGGTGTCGAGGCCCGTCCGGTTGAAGAAAAAATATATGTCATCCTCAACAAGCCGGCGATGACCATGACTACGCTTCATGATCCCTTCAAGCGGCGCACCGTCGTCCAATGCCTGAAAGGCCTGCAACACCGAGTCTACCCGGTCGGCAGACTCGATTACGACGCCGAGGGGGTATTGCTGCTGACTAATGACGGCGACCTGGCGTATCGTCTGGCTCACCCGCGTTACCAGGTGACGAAGATCTACGAAGCGCTGGTCGAGGGCCGATTCACAAAAGAGAGCGTTGAGAAAATCAAACGCGGTATCAAGCTGGAAGACGGCGCCACGGGCCACGCCAGGGTTTCGATTCTGGGCTACCCAGCCGACCAGACTCGGCTTCGCCTTATTCTGACGGAAGGGCGCAAGCGGGAGGTGAAGCAGTTGTGCAAGCTGGTTGGTCATCCAGTCAAGTGGCTACGGCGAGTCGAGTTTGCCGGAATTCAGCTGAAGCAACTCAAGCCGGGCCAGTTCCGCCAACTAACACGCAGCGAGATCGATCGCCTGCACCAGTTGGTAGGCTTGGTATAGCGGCTGCTTTCATGAACCTGGGCCTGCTATTTGGGCTCTGTTGTTAAGCCTTAAGTGTCTCGTATTCGGGAGAATTATTGTTCGGCTTCGTCCTTCAATCTGCGGGTTTCCCGGATTCGTGCATGTCTTGGGAACCTAACGCGAAGACATAGTGTTTATGGAACCTGACACAAAGAACTAAGGTACAAGTTTTCATGTGCACAGAATAGGACCGTGTTAATCTACTTTATAGCATGAAAAGAATCGATGGCCACATCGACCATCGTCGTTAACTACCTTTCAAGGAGGATATATGAACAGGAGAATCATCGTTGCAATGCTGGCAGTGTTGGCGCTGGTCATGATCCAGGTGGTCACGGCACCGGCACAGACCGGCAAGGAAACACCGACAAAGCCGGCGATGACAATGACTATGGGTCATCACGGGTTTGCGAACACACTCGCGGTTTGCGGCTGCGGCATGGTATTCGTGCCGAACGCCAACACCAAAACCTTCACCTATGAGGGTAAGGAGTATGCCTGCTGCACCGACGAGTGCCACAAGAAACTGGCCGGTATGAGTCCAGCCGAGGCAGCCAAACTCTGCGAAGACCAGGTCAAGAAGCTGATGGCAACTCCGGCTCCGGCGGCCACCACAAAGAAGTAGTTCGCTCGGCGAGCTATTCTCAATCCTGAACCCGGATTCCCCCTGAGGGAATCCGGGTATGTTGTTTTGCGGGTGGGCAAGAGTAACAGTGGGCAACTGCTGAGCCGGCCTTAGGGGCATCGGCCAGCCACTTTAGGCCTGAGAGCTACCCAAGTTACTGCCGATCGACTATATTACCCAGATGAGTCTGCGATACGTCGCGATTGTCTGTTTGGCCGTAGTCTTGCTCTGTCGTATCGGGCGAGCAGAGACGTCGCCGGTTCAGCGCGGTCAGTTCACTTACTACTTTGATCACCCGCAGTACGTCACACTGGCCGATTCGACCCTTCAACAGACCCGCACCCGATTGCAAAAGCTTCTGAGCGATGATCTGTCTTTTTCGGCAGAGATATTTCTGACGGAAAATAAGACGGATTTCGACAGCCTGATCGGCGGGCTCTTTCCGGATTGGGGCGCGGCGGCGGCGATTCCGGTGCGGCAGCGGATCGTGATCAAATCGCCCGACAGTTTTCCGCTCAGCCGCCCTTTGCAGGAGTTGCTCAGCCACGAATACTCCCACCTCGCGCTGGCCCATCGAACCGGACTGCATGAGGCTCCGCGCTGGTTTGATGAAGGCCTGGCGATGATCGTCTCGATGGAATGGTCGTGGGCAGACAACCTGACCATGAACCTGGCGGTTGTCATCGGCCAATTTGTGCCGTTGCAGGAAATCGATCAGGTCAACCGGTTTGCTGAATCAAGAGCGCATCTGGCCTACTCGGAATCATATCTGGCCGTCCAGTACCTGTTTGACACTTATCGCATCGATGGTGTACAAATCTTCCTTGATGAAATCGCGCGCGGGGCTTCGATCGACCGCGCCCTGGTTGCGTCCACCGGTTCGAAATATGCTGATTTCGAGTCTGAGTTTCGCGTATATTTGCAGGGTCGATTTAATCTGGTAGGTCTATTGGCGGATACGATGTATTTCTGGCTGGTTCTCTCAATTATCACAGTAATCGGATTCATCCTCTGGCTCAGGAAACGCCGGGCGTACCACCGGAAGTGGGAGGAAGAGGAACGTCTGGCCTCGACTGACTTTGATTATGGTGATCCCGACCACCCTGAAGACACGGATGACGACGAGCCATGGCGACGCTGAGCGATAATCTCGAATACCTGGCCGCGCGTGCGGGCATGGCTGTGGCCGAGATGCTCTCGGCCCGCGCGGCCGACCGGCTGGGTGTCGGGCTGGGTCTGATCGCCCATCGCGTGCTCCCTTCGCGGCGACGGATCGCTACTGACAACGTCAGGCGAGCACTGGGGGGTACGCTCACAAACGAAGAAATCAATTCGTTGGTGCGCGATGTTTTTGCCAACATCGGGCGCACTGTGATTGAACTCGCCCGATACCGCAGGATGGGGGGACAGGGCATTCTGGCCCTGGCTGATCCGGCCCCGCTGGACATTCTCCGCGAGACTTTGAAGGAGGGTCGGGGGGTAGTCCTTGCCACCGCTCATTTCGGGAACTGGGAAATTCTGGCGGCGCTTCTTGCTCAAAACGGCATTCCCATTGATGCCCTTGCCCTTACGCAGAGCAATCCCAGAATAAACGAACTGGTCATTAATCTTCGGCTCAGCATGGGCATCAATATCCTGGAGGTTCCGGCGAACGCCCGGCAAGTGCTCCGTTCGTTGAAAGAGAATCGGCTGGTGTTGATGGCGGCCGACCAACATTCTTCCACCGGGACTCTGGTGATGGATTTTTTCGGTCGTCCGGCCGCGATTGCGCGCGGGCCGGCCCTGTTTTCGGTAAAGTGCGGTTGCCCGATTGTCCCCATGTTGCTTTGTCGCGAAAAATTTGACCGTCACGTGATCATAACGGGTCCGGTGATCAGGGCGCCGCAGTCCGGCGACGAAGAGGCTGATATCGCGGCGATGACTGTAGCCTATCTGAGATTTCTTGAATACCATATCAGAAGCCGGCCGGAACAGTGGCTCTGGACGCACAATCGTTGGAAGATCAGGCCGGTGGATGGCAACTTAGAAGCAAAGCAAACGTAAAATGATTACTATTCAATGGAAGAGACAAGACCGTTACGGCTGTTGTGAGACAAGACCAACCAACGAGGATCTCCTGTGAAGAAATACTCAATCGGTATTCTGGCGGCTGTTATCATTGTCGCGGGCTACCTGGGTGTCAACGTCATTTTCACCAAGTCGTCCGACATCCCCACGATCACAGTGGCAACCGGGCCGCTGCGTATCACCCAGCAGGCCACTGGCACAGTCGATGCGGCTCAGGCGTTCATTATTTCCGCGCCGCCGATCAGGGGTCTTCAAATCACCTGGATGGCCCTGGAAGGCTCGATGGTGAAAGTGCGCGACACGGTAATCCGTTTCGATGCCACCGAGCAATTAACGGAGCTGACCGACTATCAGTCGAATCTCAAGATCAATCAGACGACTCTGGAGCGCGCCCGCCAGGAATACACTATCCAGAAAAAGAATCTCGAACTGGAGCTTCAGCGGGCCGAGCGCAAGAATGACGAGCAGAAGCATGAAGCGCCGCGCCTGGCAGAAGAAGCACGACTTGAACTCGATCTGGCGCGCCTGAACTACCAGGGCAAGCTCGACCAGCTTACCGGCGACGTACAAAAGGCGGAACTGGAAGTTCAGCGGGCGCGCGACAAGGTGGCGGCCTCCCAGCGCGAGTTGGATCAACTTACGATCACCGCGCCTATTCCCGGCATGGTGGTCTACCTCGAAATCTGGAAAGGCGGCCAGTCGGCCAAGGTCCAGGACGGCGATTCGCCGTGGCCGGGTCAGGGGCTGATCAACCTGCCCAATCTCTCGGAAATGGTGGTCAAGGCGACTGTTTCCGAAGTCGACGCCTCCAAAGTTGACTCGGCTCAGGAAGCGGTTGTCTCTCTCGACGCTGTTCCGGGCAAGACCTATCGCGGCGAAGTGCGGAAAAAGAGCACCCTGGCTCGCCGCAAGGACCCCGGCTCCAAGATAAACGTGTTCGACGTGGAGATTGTCCTGCTCGAAAAAGATGAGCAACTCAAGCCCGGGATGTCGGCGTCGTGCCGCATAGTCATCGATCAGATACCGGACGTTATCAAAGTCCCTCTTGAAGCGGTCTTTGAGAAGGAGGGCCGCACGGTGGTGTATCTTGAAAACAAACGCGAAGTAGAGGTACAGGTTGGTCGCCGCAGTGACATGGAAATCGAGATCACGTCGGGTCTGCAGGGCGGAGAGAAGGTGTGCTTGGTGGATCCAACCATCGGTGAACCGACCCTTCCGGGCGAGAAGGCGACCGAACCGGAACTGAACAAGGGCCGTCAGTTGCCCCAGCGACCATCACCGGACGGAGCCGCGCGACCGGGCGGTGGACGTCGGGGCCGGTAAGCGACCTATGGACTACCGCCGCGTTTTTCAGATTTCGTTCGATTCGCTCAGCGCGCACAAGCTGCGCACGTTCCTGACCATGCTGGGTGTGATTATGGGCGTCGCCGCCGTGGTGTCGATGTTATCCATCGGCGAGGGCGCCAAGCAGGAAGCGCTGGAGCAGATTTCGATTCTCGGTATCAACAACATCATTATCAATGCCCGCATACCGGAAGAGACACCGGGGACGTCCCAGGCGCTGGGACTGTCGCCCGGTCTCTGCCTGGAGGATGGTCAGAATATCGCCCTGTTCTCCCAACTGGTGAGTAACGTCGTGCCCCAGCGGTTCGAGCCTGTTTCTACCATCTCGTACGGTGGTAACGAAGCCGCCGTTCGCGTAGTAGCTACCGTGCCATCATTCATATACTCGTCGTCAATCGACGTTGAGAACGGGCGGTTCATTACACCACGTGACAACGATGAGTTTTCCCAGGTGTGCGTGCTGGGTTCCAAGGCCAAGCGCGAGCTGTTTGCATTTGAGAACCCAATCGGCCGCAGTGTGCGGATCGGCGATCTTGATTTCGCCGTAGTCGGGGTCATGGCCGACAAGTATATAGGCCGGGGGAAGGTCGAGGGGCTGGAACTGAAGAACTTCAACGAAGACGTCTATATTCCGTTTCGTGCGGCGGTCAAGAAGTTTGATCGTATTCCCCCGCAGAGTGCAAGTGCCAGCTTTAGGCGGCATGGCCCGATGAATGCAGAAACCGAGGAGGCTCAGGCCTACAATACGCCGGAGATCGACCAACTTACGGTTTCGGTTACTGATCTCACTCACATACCGGCGGTGACCAGTCTGATCGAGCAGATTCTCAGACGGCGTCACGGCGGTGTTCAAGACTACGAGATCGTGGTACCGGAATCGCTGCTTCGCCAGTCGCAGAAAACGCAGCAGATCTTCAATATCGTTATGGGCGCAATTGCGGGTCTGTCGCTCCTGGTGGGTGGAATCGGCATCATGAACATCATGCTGGCGACAGTTCTGGAACGTACCCGCGAAATCGGCGTGCGCCGCGCGGTCGGCGCTCGGCAGAGTGATATCCTGCGCCAATTCCTGCTCGAGGCGGTGGTCATCTGCCTGCTCGGCTGCGCCATCGGCCTGGTATTCGGATACATTATATCGAGAGCAATATCGTTTTACGCAGGTTGGGCGACTATCGTGTCACTGTACTCTGTCGTGCTGGCGGCGGGAGTATCGACGGCGGTAGGTATCGTTTTCGGTATCTATCCGGCGCGCAAGGCGGCCCGGCTTGACGTTATCGAGTCACTCAGATACGAATAATCTTCTTCTCTAACAGAGGTCATCATGATACACAGGACGCTGAGATATGCAGGCACGTGTGTTGCGGCACTGGCACTCGCTGCGCTACCACTGGTAGTGGCAACTGATCATGCTGTTGCGCGAGAGCTTACACTGGACCAGGCGCTGGACATTGCCCTGAAACAGACCATGCGCGGTGAAATGATCGAGGGAAATCTCGAAGTCGCCGAGCAATTGTATTCGGCGCGGCGGATCAACATGTACCTGCCGGAAATTTCGATCAACGGCTCGCTGCCGAGCTACCGGAAGGCTCAGGCTTACCAGCCTTATCGCAATCCGCTGGATCGCCAGCCGTTCAGGACGCGCAATCTGGATTTCAATTCATTTGTTGAACTGAAGCAGACTCTATTCACCGGCGGCACAATCACTGCCACGGCGGACCTGGTCTCCGAGGACAAGCGGTATCCGGACACCCGTTACGAACCGCTCTCCGGCCTTTTCGTCGATCAGTACAGCAAACAGGGCTCGTTCAGTTTCAGTCTTCAGCAGTCACTGTTTCGGCCATCATCGGTCAGGAACGAATTGAACAACCGGAAAGACGATCTTGAAATTGCGCGAGTAACTCGTCTGGAGCAGACCGCCGCTCTGAGGAAAGAGGTCACCGAGGCTTATCTGGGCGTAATCCAGCAGACGCTCAAGGCACAGATGGCGGCCAATAGGCTCGAAAAGGCTCGCCTTCAGGAAGGTATCGATTCCGCCAAGCTATCGGATGGCGTGCTTTCCGAGGAAGATTTCCTACTGTCGTCGTCGAACAAACTCGACGCCGAACTGGAGAGCCGTGCCGCCGAGACTCAGCTTGGGGAAACAAAGAGAGAGTTGGCAACGCTTCTCGATCTGGACGTGAATGAGCCGCTGGAGCTGGCCGAACCGGAGGCCACGGCCCATCTCGACCAGGCGATGACACAAGGGCTCATAGCCCAGTGGGAGAGTGCAACCCCGATTACGAAGGCGGCCCATGAGTATGCCAAGGCGAAACGCGGAGCCGACTACGCCGCCGCCGGTCATGGTCTGACCGGAGACCTGGCGACATCGTACGCCTTCGGCAACCAAAAGATAAAAACTGATCGCATTGTCGATAACAACGGTTCCGGCGGTTCGATGGAGGAAAACGTCTCTACCGATAGCTGGACGGTCGCCCTTCAATTCAGACTGCCGCTGTGGGATGGCGGCGCCGGAAGTGCCGCAGTACGAGCGTCCCGCTATCAGGCAGAGCAGGCCAACTACGAATTCACCCGCGCTCAACGTTCGGCCCGGGCAACGATTGTGAACCTGGTCAACAAGCTTGACGTCAGCTATCAGAGGCTCGACATTATCCGTAAGCAGATCGGGCTGGCCGAGAAAAGGTTGGAAATTGCCAAAGGGCGCTTTGACGATGGTCGCATTTCTCAGTTGACCCTGCTGGAAAGCGAGATTTTTTTGCGGGAAACCAAAGACCGCTATCTGGAAGAGCTCAAGCAATATCTGTTGAACCGGATCGAATTGGAAAGCCAGTATATAAGCTGATGTCTACACGAGTGCTCATACGTACGCCCAACCACCTCGGCGACTGCATTATGGCGCTGCCGATGATCAACGAAACCCGCGAGGCTTACCCGGGCGCGGAGATTACCGTGCTTACCCCGGAGCCGCTGGCGGAACTGTTCACACGCAATCCCGGGATCGACCGGGTCCTGACCATCCCACCACAGCACGTACACGGAGTGATCGCCATTTTCAAGGTGAAAGAAATCATATCCCCCGGTGAGTTCGAAGTTGGCTACATCCTGCCGCCGTCGTTCGGGGCGGCGTCTTCGTTCAAGCTGGGCGGAGTGAAAGAACGAATCGGATACATCGCTGACGGTCGCCGCCTGCTCTTGTCCAAGCCCCTGCCGTTACCCGAGCCGCTGAACTCCGAACATCGCTCCAAATTGTACTTCGACTTGCTGCGCCGTGGTTCCGGGTCGAGTATCAACTACATCAAACCGAAAATGTTTCTCGATGAGATCGATACCACCGCCGGACAGGAACTGCTCAAAGGGTTTGGTGTCGCCGAGAGTGACAAGTATGCGGTGATCGCGTTTCGCGCCGTGGGTGAATCTCGCCGCTGGGGCACGGAGAACTACACGGCACTCGCGAAACAACTGGTTGAGCGACATCATCTCAAAGTTGTGCTGGCCGGTTCCGAGGCTGATCGCAAGATCGGCGATCAGATGGTCAGCGATGCCGGTGGTTCAGCAGGCTCGGTAATCAACCTCGCGGGAAAGACCTCGCTACGTGAACTGGCGGCGGTTTGTTCCGGGGCAGCGTTGTTTGTGGGCAACGATTCCGGGCCGGCCCATCTGGCGGCTGCGGTGGGTGTGCCGTTGATAGTGCTCTCAGGAGCGGATGACCCCAAAGAGACGTCACCCATGTCTAATAACAAGAGACTGATATGTCGCGATCAGTTGGACTGTATCAGTTGTGTGAAAAACAAATGTCCGCTAAAGGGTGATGCTTTCATGCGCTGCATGAAAGAGATCACACTTGAGATGGTAATGGCTGAGGTCGGTACGTTATTACAGAAACCGTAGCCGTTTACAGCAGGTCGGAATCCCTGCGGTTTCGACATCATGCACCTGTTAGGCAGGTTGGCTTGACAGTAGGAAGATTAGCGGGATATTGATTTTCGTCTTGCAGGTGGCGTCGAGAAGCTGTATTATTGAATGAACACTTACGGTGAGTGACTTGGTGAATAGGTGATTGGGATAGAGGCCAGCTGCGTGGATTCATCAGCAGTAGGATTTGGAGTTAGGGTGACTGAAGCTATAGCAATTGGAGCAGATGTCGCAACAATAATCGCTTCCCTAATTGCGATCTACTTGTTCGTAGCGAAACGAGAAGCCATCTCATCTGCCTTCAGTGCACTAATCAATTATTCTTTCCAGATGACCTTGACTGAGCTGTATTCCAAGATCGACAAGCTTAATGAACTCAATGCGAGCGAACCAACGGAGCAGGATAAAGTAATCAATATACTCAATGACGTGCTCGGTCAGATACGCGGGAACAAGAGACTCAGAGCGCAGTGCCAAGAGCTACACACCTCAATGACAAAATTGGCTGAAGATCGCACACAGCTTACGGAACCTAGGAAACGGTCAGTCGTTAGCGAGCTTCGCGAAACGCTAAAGAACCTTGACGTAAAGAATTTTGACGAACGCGCCGGAGGATAGTCTGTGAGTAAGATAATCAAAGCTGCCAATGTAATGATAGAGAATCGAGTCAAAATATCAAATGTAAGACCATCAGCGATACCATCCACTGAGTTGTTCTTCCTGTACGATGCGAAGTACAAGTGGTCAATCTTACACTCTCTCGACCGACGCAATTACTCGCTGCATTATTATCCAGGCAAGCAAACGATTGAAGAACTATCATCGATAGTGGGAAAGCTTCAATCCGTTGAGAAAGTTTCCTACTCAACAGATGAGCTGAAGTCACGTGAGGCGTTTGAGACTTTTGCGGAACTGTATTCGGTTGTGCAGAGCAGCAAGTGGGAGATGGAGAAGATCCTTGACGAGATCATAGATGAGGATAACCTGCCTTTATAGCTATTGTAGTTTACACCTGCGGTTTCGACATCATGCGAGAACTTGAAAACGTCAAAACCGCAGGGGTTTGACATACACTTGGATGAACACTCTTGGAATTCATCAATACCGTAATTGATTTCGTTCTGCACCTTGACCGACACCTCAAGGAAATCATTGACGCCTACGGGGTCTGGACCTATGCCATCCTGTTTGTGATCATCTTCTGTGAGACCGGCTTGGTCGTCTTGCCCTTCCTGCCGGGCGACTCGCTCTTGTTTGCCGCCGGAGCTTTCGCGGCTACCGGCTCGCTGGACCCGTGGATTGTCACCCTGCTACTTGCTGTGGCCGCTATCTTAGGGGATACCGCCAACTATTGGATCGGTGAGCGAATCGGCGACCGGGCCTTCGAGCCGGGGCGTTATCGCTTCCTCAAGCATGAATATCTGGAGAAGACCCATCGCTTCTACGAGAAGTACGGCGGCAAGACTATTATCATCGCTCGCTTTGTACCAATTGTCCGGACATTTGCGCCCTTTCTCGCCGGTGTCGGCGTGATGTCCTACCGCCGATTTCTTGCCTACAACGTAATCGGTGGTGTGCTCTGGACGACCCTTTTTGTCTGGGCGGGTTACTTTTTCGGAAATCTGCAGTTCGTGAAGAAGAACTTCTCCCTGGTCATCCTCGCGATCATCATTCTGTCGATTATGCCCGCGGTGATCGAGTACATCCGCGCTGTCCGCGAGCGCAAGGCGGCAGAGAAGAAGTCAGCGTAATCGCCCCGCCACGAAAGAATAGCAGGTTTGAAGACAAACCTGCCCTACCGGAACTGCTGGACCTGGCTATTCCAGCATCTGAAACACTTCCGGCAGGAAGTCGATCATGTCGCCGGCGATCATAGCGCGCGGGGTGAGGGCATCCGCCGCGAAATCTCCCGCCAGACCATGTATGAACACACCTGCGACAGCGGCCTCATATGGATCGTGACATTGCGCGAGCAGTGTGCCAATAATCCCTGACAACACGTCGCCGGACCCGCCGGTCGCCATGCCGTGATTGCCGGTGGGATTCAAACAGCACCGGCCGTCCGGAGCGGCCGTCAATGTGGGAGAACCTTTCAAGACAACTATCACGCCGTTGTCAGAGGCAAACTTCATCACGGCCTCGGCGCGAGCTTCGATCTCCCGCTCCGGCGGCGGCACACTGCCGAACAAGCGCTGGAACTCGCCCGGATGTGGTGTCAGTACCAGTGATGCTTTACAGTCGCGAAGAACATCAGTGTGACCTTCGAAAGCGTTCAATCCATCAGCGTCAATGATGGCCGGTCGGTCGAGCTTCGCTACCAGACGCCGCATCAATTCGAACGTTTCATGATGTCGCCCGATGCCGGGGCCGAGAATGACCGAATCATGTTCTCTGATCAGCTCTCTGATCTCACCAAGCCCACGCAGGGCGAATGCACCCTTGTTGCGTACATCAGGCATTGGACAGGTCATCACCTCGGTGAGTTTCATGGCGAGGACCGGCTGAGTTGATTTCGGGCAGGCCAGCTTCGCCAGTCCGCAGCCCGCGCGAAGGCTCGATAGCGCCGCCATCGCAGCGGCCCCGGTCATGCCTGTCGATCCGGCGACCGTAAGCACACGGCCGAAGTCACCTTTGTGACCGTCAGGTTTACGCGGTGGCAGAATCGATGTCACCCATTCTTCGGTAGCGAGATCGATCTTCAAAGGGAACTGGTCGATCACTTCATCAGGTATGCCGATGGGAACTATTTCAACATCGCCGCACGCTTCGCGCCCAGGTGATAGGAACAGCCCATACTTCGGCAGTGCCAAAGTGAACGTGTAGTCAGCCTGAACTACCGCACCTTCGCACGCGCCGTTGTCGGCGTTTAACCCGGATGGCAGATCGACCGCGACCACGATAGTCCCAAGATCGTTGATATATTCAATCATCTCAGCGGCGATACCGCGCGGCGCACCGGAAAAACCGGTTCCGAAAATTGCGTCGACAGCCAGATCGCAGTCGAGCGCCGCAAGCAGATCGGAGACGGCCTTGATTTCGCGCAGCCTTATGCCGAGTTCGCCGGCGCGATCGTAATTGCGTTTGGCGTCGGGCGAGAGTTCCGATGCCGGTCCAATGAACAAGACATCTACATCGACGCCGGCCTTCCCGAGATGGCGGGCAATCACGAAACCATCGCCGCCGTTGTTTCCTTTGCCGCAGAACACGGCGACATTCGCGGAGTCGGGTCTGGGAAGGAGATCGGTGAGAATGCGCAGGGCGATAGCGCCGCCGGCGTTCTCCATCAGGGTATCTGAAGGGATGCCACACTTTTCGATCGCTTCGCGATCGATCAAACGCATGGTAGCCGATGTTACCAGTTTCACATCGCCGCTCCGGTAAAATTTGCTTACGCGTTTTTCCGGCACGCCCGCTTGGACCTTGCGGGAGTCTTGCGGGCGGGCTTGTCGAGCGCAAATCTAATTGCCGAGAGGACGTCGGAAAAGAACTTAAGTTTGAGTTTCTTTCTAATCTCTGGTGAGATCTCGACAATATCCTTGCGGTTTTCCTCCGGCAGGATGACCGTTTCCACTCCCGCCCTGGCCGCAGTCAGGAGTTTCATCTTCAAGCCGCCAATCGGCAGAAGTTCGCCACGCAGGGTAATCTCGCCGGTCATGGCCAGGCATGGTTTCACGGGGGTCTGAGTCAGGAGCGATGCCAGCGCCACCGCCATAGTGATACCGGCCGACGGACCGTCTTTCGGAACCGCCCCGGACGGTACGTGAATGTGAATCTCGCGGTTTTCCAGCGCATTCTCCGGCAGACCTAGGGCCGGAGCATTCGACCGAATAAACGACATCGCCGCTTGCGCCGACTCCTTCATGACATCGCCGAGATGACCAGTCAGCGTGAGCATGTGCTTGCCTGGCATCGCGGTCGCCTCAACAAAGAGGATATCACCTCCCACCGCGGTGTAGGCCAGCGCCGGAACGACCCCGATGTGTCCTCGACGGCTGAGCGCCTCACGGGTGAATTTACGAGGGCCCAGATGTTTCGCGATAGCTTTCTCGTCAACCGTCTGCTTGCCCTTCGTTCCGGCGGCCACACGGCGAGCAACCTTGCGCGTCACCGCAGCGATTGACCTCTCCAAATTGCGCAGACCGGCCTCGCGGGTGTAGCCGTCGATGAGCATTTTGATCGCCGAGTCGGTGATGGTCAACTGGGTGTGCGAGATGCCGTGATTGGCCAGTTGCTTGGGAATTAGATGGCGCCGGGCGATCTCCAGTTTCTCCATATCAGTGTAGCCGGGCAGGCTGATGAACTCCATCCGATCCTGAAGCACCGGCGGAATCGGATCAGCCCAGTTGGCCGTCGTGATGAACATTACTCGCGACAGGTCGAACGCCACGTCAAGATAGTGATCGGAGAAACTGTCGTTCTGTTCCGGGTCGAGTACTTCCAGCAACGCCGACGCCGGGTCGCCACGAAAATCGGAACCGAGCTTGTCGATCTCGTCAAGCATGATGATCGGGTTGTTCGAGCCGCACCGCTTGATCGACTGAATAATCCGTCCCGGCATGGAGCCGATATAGGTGCGGCGGTGGCCACGGATCTCGGCCTCGTCGCGCATTCCTCCCAGCGACACACGGGCGAACTGTCGCCCCATGGCGCGGGCAATCGACTGACCCAAAGAGGTTTTGCCGACTCCGGGAGGGCCGAGGAAACAGAGGATTGGGCCCTTGACGTCTGATTTCAGCTTGCGCACCGCGAGATATTCGAGGATGCGGTCCTTGACCTCGGTAAGGTCGTAATGGTCCTCGTCGAGCACTTTCTTGGCTTTTCTCAGGTCCAGCCTGTCTTCGGTGGAAATGCTCCACGGCAGAGTCACGAGCCAGTCGAGGTAAGTGCGCGACACCGTGTACTCGGCGGAAGAAGGCTGCATGTGAGTCAGGCGTTCGAGCTCTTTGCGGGCGGCTTTCTCGGCTACGTCAGTCATCTTGGCTATCTTGATTTTCTCTTCGAATTCGCCCAGTTCGCTCTGATCGTCCGCGTCGCCCAACTCTTTCTTGATCGCCTTGAGCTGTTCGCGGAGGATGTAGTGTCGCTGCGATTTGCCTAACTCGCTGGCTGCCGAGGCTTGAATCTTCTGTGACAGTTCGAGGACTTCGATCTCCTTGTTGACGATCTGAAAGAGTATCTGGGCGCGGCGGGAGACATCCAGTTCTCCCAGTATCCGCTGCCGCTGTTCCGGCGACATGTTCAGGTTCGAGGCGATGAAGTCGGTCAGTTTGGACGGCGTGTCCTGGTTGACCGCAGAGATGTGGAACTCTTCGTTGAGATACGGGGCCAGTTCAACCAGCTTCTTGAGTCGCTCCAGGAGGCTGCGTTGCAAGGCCTCCATCTTGATTGGATCGCCTATTCTTTCCTCGAGTTCTTCGATCTCAGCCATGAGGTGCGGCGTGCTGGCGGTAAACCGCTTAATTTTGATGCGGCTCAGACCCTGGATCAGGAAGCGGACCGTGCCGTCGGGAAAACGCAGCATTTTGAGGATGTTGCCGGCCGCGCCGATATGATGAAGTCCTTCGGGACCGGGACGCTCTTCGTTGGGATCACGTTGCAGAAACATCGCCACTCGTGAGCCGCGCATCAGGGCCTCATCCACCATCCGCGTTTGCTCCGGCTGCTGGATCATGAGCGGCACCACCAGAAACGGGTAGACCACCGTGCCTTTGAGAGGCAAAACAGGCAGCACGTCGCTGCCGACATGCGGCTGGGTTTCAATCTTGTCCATGATATCTTTCAATGTGTCCTCGTCTCGTCGTAACCCTATGATACACTATAGGTATCGGCTGGGATGCTCAATTTCTGAACAGCGCCGAAACTCGTCATTCGACGAAAGTGTTTCGCCATATGGTACTGGCATAACGCCTTTTGCGATAGGATGTTCCACATTCAAATGTTGAATCGGAACAGGATCACGTCGCCATCCTGCACGACATAGTCCTTGCCTTCCAGCTTCATCTTGCCGGCCGCCTTGATTGCCGCCATTGTCTCCAGTCGGTCATAGTCGTCAAAAGCGACCACTTCGGCTCGAATGAACCCGTGCTCTATATCGGTATGTACGGCTCCGGCCGCCTGAGGCGCGGCCGTGCCTTTCCTGATCGTCCAGGCGTGTGCATCGGGTTCGCCTACCGTGAGGAACGAAATCAGTCCCAGCAGAGCGTACGCCTTCTGGATGACTTGCACTGTGGCCGGTGCGGTAATCCCCAGTTCGCTCATGAACAGGTGACGCTCTTCATCCTGCAGGTCGACCAGTTCGGCTTCGATCTTCCCACACACCACTGCCAGATTACGGCGCCCCGGTGAGATGAGATCGGCGTAGCGGTGAACCAGCGCGTCGCTCTGAGGCAGCGCCTCCTCCGCTATGTTGAGGACGACCAGCAACGGCTTCTGCGACAGAAAGTGGAACCCCCTCAGAGGCTTCATTTCCTCTTCGGTCAGCTCCAGGTCGAGCAGCGGTTTTCCCTGGTCGAGCGTTTCGAGACATCGCTTGAGCAGTTCGACTTCTCGGAGGCCGGTCTTGTCGCCGGTCAGTTTGAGTTTGCGCTCGCGTTTCTCGATGACCCCGTCGATCAGCACGTGGTCAAACAGAATCAATTCGTCGGTCAGCGTGCTAATATCGGTCTGGGGATTGGTGCCGGGGGTAAAGGCATCGATCACCATCAGAAAAGCATCCGACAGCCGGAATTCCTCGCCGATTTCAAAAGCCCCGGCTTGCTTGCCCTTTCCGGACAAACCGGGCGCATCGAGGAACTCGATCGTGGCGTGGGTGACCTTTTTCGGCTGGAACAGCTCGGCCAATCGATCAAGACGACGGTCCGGCACTTTGACCAGCGCTCTGTGGAGCGCTTTGCTGAAATCGCCTACGGCCTCATGCTGCCCGGCGACGGCGTTAAAGATGGTTGTTTTGCCTGACTGAGGTTTTCCTATAATCGCTAATTTCATAGACAGGTATGATAGCTCTTTTAGGGTCGGTTCTCAAGCGGGATTAGGTCTTGGTAGTGGGTCAGTCTGAAAAGGGGGGGGAAATTCGCCGATAAGAGTGGGGAAACGATGCAAAATGACGCCTTGACAGGATTGGGGGGAGTCTGCTATGTTGCTCTTGAAATTAACAAAAGACTGGAAGGTTCACTATGGCAGAAGATAAACCCGAAGAGGCCGGGGCACAGGGCGGATTTGCATCAATCCCACGATTGTATGTCAATGCCGTTAGGACATCCTTCACTTATTACGATTTTCAACTTATGCTCGCAAATGCGGCGCTCGACAATATGGGTGAGCAGGCGAACCTTGTGGTGGAACCACGGTTCATCGTTCAGATGGCACCAGAACACTGCAAAGTCTTGGTTTCTATGCTTGCGGATCAGATCGATAAATATGAAAAGCAGTTTGGGACAATCCGCAGACCCCCCACAGAGAAGAAGCCCAAAGGGTAAGTGTCAAGTGACCAAGCCCACTACCGTCGTCTGGAACACACTCGACTATATTCAAGTCCCAATTGAGCTTACCACCACGGTCTTGGGGCACGCAATATATAGGCACGGCGATGTTCCGGGGCTTGATTCGTTAATGAGGGGCAATGTAGAGTTTCCAGAAATGGTGGTTCAATCTCCTAAATATGACGATACTTTAATCTATAGTCGGCTTGGCATCGTAGAAGGTATGTATTCGGGTCAGTGGTTGCACGTGCCGGTCTCTTTCCAGGTTGGTTTTGGAAGTGTTACGTCAGCTTACTTTTCCCCGAGACCAAAGCCCGGCAAAATTATATACGTGAATTACAAGAAATGAACTTGCGCTTTCAATATGACGAATCTTCGGATGTGATCTACGCATTCGATGGTGAGCCAAGGCCAAACTACGCCGAAGAACCGTCTGATGGCATTTTGATATTGCATGACTTGAAAACACGTGCCGTCATCGGCTTTATGATTCTGAATTACAGACGCCAAAAGGCCGACGGTTATCTTAAGGAAATCCCCTATTTCCCCGGCATAGAAATTCCCTATTAATTCCTATACGACGCGATGGATGCTTCCTCAGGTCCAGCGCAGTTGGTGAAACTCTGCGCGCCGTCAATTACTTGGATTTCAGGCCCCTAAAGAGAGTCAAATTCCGACTCGACTCATTACTTGGGAAAGGCTGCTATTCCAGTATGACTCGACCGCACTGAACAAGGAAACAAAGCGTCCGAAGCACCAGATTGGGAGAACAGGTTTGGGAGTTGTTCTTGAAAATGCTTGCGGCTTCCCCAAGCCGACTATTTCACCAGCGATCTGAGCACCTTCAGGTTCTCGATGTCCTCAGTCAGGTCTTCCTCTTTCGGCGTCTCCAGAACCATCGGCACTTTCGCCAGCCGCTTGTCGTTCACGAAATTGCTGATACCATCGAGTCCAATGTGCCCCTTGCCGATATGCTCGTGCCGGTCTTTTTTCGAGCCGAACTCTTTCAGACTGTCGTTCACGTGAATGATCTTCAGGCGATCCAGTCCGATCACATCGTCAAAATGCTTGATCGTTTTCTTGTAGTCTTTCGGATCGATAATCGGATATCCGGCGGCGAAGATGTGACAGGTATCAAGACAAACGCCCACCCTCTTCTTGTCTTCGACCCGGTCTATCATATACGCCAACTGCTCGAAAGTATAACCGAGATTGGTTCCCTGACCGGCCGTCGTTTCCAGCAGTAAGCACACTTTGCCGTCAGGCAAAGCGTCGAAAATCCCATTGATATTTCCGGCAATCAGGTTCATGCCGCTTTCTTCGCCCGAACCAACATGTGACCCGGGGTGCAATACCAGATTAGGTATCCGGAGAACCTCACACCGTTCAAGCTCTTCCCTGAGAGCGTCCGACGATTTCTTGTCCAAAGCCGGGTCGGGTGAGGCGATGTTGATGAGATAACTGGTGTGTGAAACCGAAACGGTCACACCGGTCAGCTCAATCTGGCGGAAGAACTCGTCGATCTCCTTGCTCTCCAGCTTCTTGGCCCGCCACTGATTGCTGGACTTGTTGAACATCTGGATCGTGTCGCAGGTGGCCTTATGGCCAAGAATGACGGCGTTGAAAACGCCGCCGGCGATTGATTCGTGCGCTCCAAAGATCATATTGCTACTCTGCTTGTCCCATCATCAGTTTGTACAACACGCCAAAATAGCCCGCGTTCGGCACAAAAACAATCGCCAAACAGCCTCGCTTTTCTACTGACAGTATCTGTCAGTGGCGGCCTGCAGATTTGGGCGGAGCAAAAAAGGGGAGTTGGGGAGACAGGGGGGAGGGCGGGGGAGGAATGATATAGTGATCTAAAGTAGGGCAGGAGTCCTGTACTCCTGCCACTCTCATGGCAGGACCGCAGGGGTCCTGCCCTACGGTGCTGATGCAAATGAACAGAGGAGCAGTTGCAGATGAATCAAAGTGAGACAAAGCAGGCGGAAAAAACAACGGTCAGGATTCGTGACACCGGGGTGTCGGTGGCACACGTGCTGAAGCTAATTTCTGAAGGGTACGCATACGACCAGATTCTTCGGGCCAATCCGAAACTCAACATGGGTGATATCATGGCTGCTGTCGATTTGGCCCATCAGGTGATTGAGGCTCTTACCGACGAGCATGACGAGATTGAAATCCACCACAGTATCTCGTTTGCCTTTTCTAAAGGGAAGATCATACCGCTGGAGAAATTGCGCGAGGAGTTTCCTCGCGCCTATCTGGACTGGAGCGACCGCGAAGATCAGGCCCTGGCTGACATGTTTAACAAGGGAGCCAAAATCAACGACATTGCTAAGCGGCACCAACGCCAACCGGGCGCCATCCATGTCCGTCTGGTTAGGTTGGGATTGATTAAGAAAGAGGCAAAATAGGAGCTACTCAATTGTCAAATCGAACGGCATGCGGGCGAGAATCGATGTCTCTTCCGAAAGTGGCAGAGGAGGCAATTCAATGTCTGATGGGTTATCGCCTCCCGTCAGGAACCCGAGCAACCTGGTCCAAAGTGACCCCCCCGGCAGGATAAACCAGGGGCGTCTCGTTGGGTACAATTCAACCCGATAGCCGTCAACCCCGGCTTCGCCGGCAACGCAGTCAAGCGCCTGTTTGATGCCGCCGGTTTGATCAGCCAATCCGCAGGCCACCGCCTCCCGACCGGTCCAGGTGCGACCGCGCCCAAGAGCGTCCACCGAATCGCGGGTAATCCCCCGACTGGTCGCCACCAGATCAACAAAATGGTCATAGAACGCCTGGAGGTGTGACTGGTATTTCTCGCGTTCGTCGTCGGTAAACGGTCGCACGTTGGTGAGCATTCCGGCATATCTTCCGCGCGTGTACAACTCCTTGCCAAGATGTATTTTCTCATACAGCCCGCTCAAGTCTGCCTTGCCGCCGTAAATACCAATCGAGCCGACAATACTGGCCGGGTCCACGTACATGCGGCGCGCGGGTGTGGCGATGTAGTAACCCCCGGACGCCGCCACGTTGGCCATCGATACGACCAGCGGTTTGCTCTCAGCTAGTCGGGTTACCGCGCGATGGATTTCCTCTCCGGCCAAAGCCCAACCCCCGGGCGAGTCAATTCGGAGGACAACTCCACTAATGTCGGGGTTGAGCCGAACTTGTTCGAGGGCGCGGTTCATCTCAGCCGGTCTCACGCCTTCAGGACGATTCAGCCAGTTGTCACCACCGGAATCCATGGCAATTTCACCCTCAGCCACTACTATGGCGATGGTCGGCTGGGGTTTCCAGTTATCGTTAGTCAGAGTGTCACTAAGATAGCGCTGAAATGATATGCTCGGCAGACCCGCCAGGTAGTCTGAACTGACTCGGTCGCGGTAACTCAGGCCGTCCACAAGGCCATACCGGAGCGCCTCTTCGGACGTAAACGGCCCCTGATCAATGATTCTTCTTACCGAATCCGGCTCAAGTCCTCTTCCTTGTGCGATCGTGGTGACCAACTGGTCGTAGAGGTCATCAAGCAGACGGTTCAACTCCTTCCGATTCTCTTCGCTTGAAGCCTCTCGCGAGTAGGTTTCAGCAGCCGTCTTGTATTCGCCCACCCGTAGCAATTCTATTTTTGCTCCAAGTTTGTCCAGCGTACCCGCCCAGAAGGTCAGTTCAGCCCGCAACCCGACCAGACGCAATTCGCTGACCGGCGGAATCAGTATCGTGTCGGCTACGCTTGCCACAAAGTAGCCGATGTTGTTAGGATCGCTCAGGTGGCAGACTATCCTCTTTCCGCGAGACTTGAAGTAGGCGAGGGCGTCGCGCAGTTCCTGAGCCTGCCCGAAACCGAGGGCCAGACGATCAAGACTTAATTTCATAGTGCTGATCGACGGGTCCTCTGCTGCCCGGTAGACAGACTCAATCAGGGTGACAAAAGGGGTGCTTTTCTGTCCGAACACCGGCTGCGGCGGATTCTCCGACAGGCGGCCATTTACTGACAGGTCCAGGCATCGCTTTGGTTCGCGGATAAGCGACGGCTGCTTCATGTTGGTAGCACCCACAAAAAGGGTGGTGCGTCCATCGTGACCGTTCTTATCGAATGTGCTCTGCGATCCGATGAAGTACTTGAGTAGATTGGCGCGGACACCGATCTGAAAGTTCCGGTCGGAATCAAGGGAAGCACTGAAGTAAAGGCCGTTTGCTGCCACTAATTCAGCATGATACCGGAAGTCCGCGGCATCGAAATTATCATTGGTCGAGAGGAACATATCAGTAGACAAAGTGAGCATCTGACCAAATGGTCGGTAGCCTACTGAATACTGCTGCTCTATAGCCGATCTCACCCCGTCCACACGCCCGCGATTGAGATTGGAGAACACCGCGGCCAGGGCCAACGAACCGGTCGTCTGGCTGGCAAATCCCAGATTCCAGAAATGGCGCTTGTTGTAAGCGTCGGGACCTTGACGAAAATACCGGTAAGATGCCCCAATGGCCATTGTCGGCCCGATTCGTAAACCAATCGCTGTCAGCCATTCGTCGTAATCCGTGCCTTCCGGGTTGTCGATATGGCGAAACGCCGTAACGGTCCCCTCGCGGTATACCGCCGTTCCCCAGCTCTTTGCGTAGTCGCCGGCGTGATAGTCAGCCATTACCTGAAACCCGGCCATGCCACTCCGGGCCAGTCCGGCTGGGTTATTCCAGGCCGCTTCAGAGCCGAATACTGTCGCCGCCGGACGGAAGTAGAAAACCTCTGCGGGCAGCGGAATACGCCGGGGATCGTCAGAACCATATGCCTGACTGAACAGGAGGAACCCGACCAGTGCGAATGTATATTTTGTGCGCATGATGATTTCAATCTCCCGATCTGCCGCGAATGTAAATATTGCCTTTACCCTTCACCGAGCCCAGTATATCCACTCGGCCGTCTCCGGACTGCAGATTCAGTCGGTTGTGTTCCACCAGGTCAGGGGTGAACGAGAAATTGGTGGCTTCGATAATCCCGTCGTCATCGACCGACAGCGTGTAAAACGCAGACAGGGTATCCGGTACGGTGATCTCCACGTCTTCCTGCCGATTAGAAACAACCAACTGGCCTTCGGCCATGGCTGTAACCTCAATCGAAATCGGACCCGATGAACCCCGGACATAGCTGCTCCGGCCGCGAGAATCAAATTTCTCAACGGTGATTCGCCCGTAGCTGTTCTTGATGTCGAGTGTTCCAACCAAACCGATGATCTCAATGTCTCCGCCGTCGTTGCGGAACCTCGCCTGGTTTTCGAGGCTTGTGATGTTCTCGGCCAGAAGCGTGGAATTTGAAGTCACGGCCGACACCTGTCCCTTGATATTACTCAGGGCGATACGACAGTTGGCTGTCGCCACGTTGAGGCGTTCGGAAATATCTGAGATTTCGAGTTTCCCCAGCGACTCAGGTATATTCAGCGCTCGCAGTGGTCCGGTAACGGTGACATCGTAGGCCTGGGCCCGGACTTCGATTTCGCAGCCGGTCGGTGCGACTATTTCGGCTTCGACCATCCCAGAGTAGTCAGTTCCACTCCACGGCGCCGGGTTGGGTGAGCGCATTTCGATAACCGGCGAATCGCTGCGTCCATCAATCACGACTGAAATCACATCAATGAAATCAATCGCCTGCGAGCGGTCCCCCGCCTTGGCTACTTTTACATACCTGACCAGAAGACTGTCTGATTCGTGCGACGTGATCTTAATGGTCCCTGACAAATGAACTGCCGAAGCCACCAGCACCTTAGCCTTCGGTGCAATTGATTTTGCCATAGAAAGCCGCTCGGTTGCGAAGACTTTGGCTTCTCGTTCAATCACTTCCTGTCCCGACGCCGTCGCCGCTGTCAGAACTATTATGGTCACCAGCAAGTGACCTAACCGGGTTCTCATGGTTTCCTCTGTGTTCTTTGGTCGTAACACTGCTTCATCAGGATCGAGCCGGCAATGGCGGCATTAAGTGATTCCACTTGATCGGTGTGGCTGATTCTCACCAGTTTATCGGCAGCCCCGGTGATCGCCTCCGACAGTCCATCAGCTTCAGAGCCGATCGCCAACATCACAGGACCTCCGGGCAGATTGCTTAGGGCGTGTTCCATACGCTCGGAACCATGCGTACCTGCGGCGATCAATGTAAGACCGCTCTCTTTAGAACAAGTAATCATCTGATCAGCAGTGGCCTCCACAACCGTTACTCCGAATATCGCGCCAACCGATGCCCGTACCACCTTGGGCGAGAACGGTTCCGCGCACTCTCCGACCAGCACCACGGGATCGAAGGCAAACGCTACCGCCGAGCGGATAAGCGTACCAAGATTGCCTGGGTCGGAAATGTTTTCGCACAATAGTGCATTACGCTTGGCGGATAGTGCAAGTTCGCCCGATTTCACGATCGGAGTGATGAACACGGCTACTATCCCCTGTGACGTTTCGGTATCGGCGATGCGACCAAGTTCGGCTGCAGAGATCTGAGTTACCATCACGCCTGACTTGCGAAAGTGATCGATCAGCATTTCGCCACGTTCGGACAGAAGCGACGGAGCCCAATAGACGTGCGCGGGCCTGACCCGAAAACGGAGCGCCTCCTCCAGCAGGCGGACACCTTCGGCGATGAAGCGTCCGGACAGGCGGCGACCCTTCTTGGTCTGCAAAGCCCTGAGATTTTTTGTTTCCGCACGACTGAGTGACAACCTTATTTACCTCGTACGTCGCAGTTTGGAACAATGAACCCCCCGGCTTGGACACATAGCAAGTGAAAACTCTCGGTTCAACTTTTGTCGTTATCTTGATCGCGCTTGCGTCGGTCTCGGCGGCTGAATTCAAGATTGAAATTGGTGGTCTGCATGGTCTCGATCCTTCCGCGCCTGCCGAGCAGGCTCGCGTGGCTCTGGCGCTCTCCGGAGGGGGTGCGCGTGGCGTGAGCACGATCGGTATCCTCAAGGCGTTCGAAGAAAAACGGATCAAAGTAGTAGCGGTGACCGGCACGTCGTTCGGCGGCGTGATGGGCGGGCTCTACGCTTGCGGTTACACGACCAATGAACTGACCGATTTCGTCAAGGGCGTGAACATCGGCACACTTGTCTCCAATCGACCGTCACGAGCGTCGATGTTCCTGACCCGACGGCAGGAAAGGGAGAAGTACTTTTTTTCCATACGTTTCAACGGGTGGCGGCCGGAAGTCCCCCGCGCCTTGACCGGCGCCCAGGAGATAACGTCGCTCCTGACGCGCCTGACACTGAAACCGAACTATCTGGCCGGGCGCGATTTCTCCCGTTTTCCGATCCCCTTCAAGACCGTCGGGACCAACGTAGCCACCGGCGAACTGGTGATTTTCGATCACGGTTCGCTGGCCGACGCCATGCGCTCCACGATGGCCTTCCCTCTGGCTCTCACCGGTGTTGAACAGGGCGACAGCATTCTCATGGATGGCGGCATGCTGATGCCCGTGCCGGTGGAACCGGTCAAAGAGATGGTCGATTTGGGCGTGGTTGTCGTGGCCGTGAACACGACCAGTCCGTTGCTGGCAGCCGGGAAGATTCTCACGCCTGTCGATATCGCCAACCAGGTGACCACGATCATGACCGCCGACAAACTGCGCTACCAGCTTGAGATGGCAGACCTGGTTCTTACGCCGGTGGGGCCGCAGTTGGCGTCAACTGATTTCGACTATACCGACAGCCTGATCGCTCTGGGTTACACTGCCGGGCTGGCCGCCGCCGATTCGATCATCGCCCTGGCGGCGAGTCGATCCGACCACACCATCTACAATATCTGTCGTTTGGAAGTCTCCTGCACCGATTCTGCTTTGGCTTCGCGGTTCTATCAGGCCGGTTTCACCGGATCGTTCACGCAACGGCAGTTGACCGAAAGCCTGAAGACTCTTGTGCGAACCCAGCGGGTATTTCAATTGACGGCGGCGTTTGCGTTTGAGTGCCAGGACTTGGTTACTGCTGGACTAACGTCTGCTATGGATGTGGTGCTTCATCTGGACATCCAATCGCAGCCCAAAGTGGCAGAGATGACACTGGAGATCGACGGCAACACCCGCTACGACGATCTCCAGCTCGCGCAGCAGTGTCAATTCCCCGACAGCCTGCTCTCGCCCGACGATCTCAGGAACGCACTGGATCGCATGATCGCGCTCTATCGTTCCGATGGCTATGACATGGCGGAGATTCGCCAGGTTGACGTCAATCTTGAGGAGAAGCGCATCACGGTTGTCATTGACGAAGCGATGATTGGACGCATCGATGTCGCCGAGAACCAGCGTTCCCGCGACTGGATGGTGCGGTCGTACTTTCCCCTGAAGCGGGGAGAACCATTCTCGCTCAAGCACGCCGCCCGAGGCCTGTCGGACCTCTACGGGACCGAGTTGTTCGAGCGCCTGACCGTTGATCTGGAGCCTGAGGACACGGTGGCGATCATGACCATTCGGGTCAAGGAACGCAAGTACGCCCAAGTGCGCTTGGGCTGGCACTGGCACGACGAGTATCAATCGGAGCAGTTTGTCGAACTCCTTGATGATAATGTCAACGGAATCGGAATGGAGTTCCTCACCCACGTGCAGTATGGTCCCGACCGGCAGTTCTACAGCACCGGACTCAGGCTCGACCGGATATTCTCCACCTACCTGACTGCGCGGCTGCAAGTCTTCCGCGAATTGCTCGACCGCAATTTGTTTGACGCGCGGGGAGCTGTAAACGGATACCGCGATGAAGACCGTTGGGGTGGCGCGTTCTATCTGGGTCAACAGATCGCCCGCCTCGGACAGGTGCAGGTCGGCCTCACCGTCGAACAGATCGAAACCGCCGATCATTTGGAGA
>Ga0315276_10000317_pt1 | contig 40623 bp, 31 predicted proteins | sample YL17G05_0_MG_FD_204542 | JGI IMG/M metagenome (GOLD analysis project Ga0315276, IMG submission 204542) | Sediment microbial communities from Yellowstone Lake, YNP, Wyoming, USA - YL17G05_0 | ecosystem: Environmental > Aquatic > Freshwater > Lake > Sediment | place: USA: Wyoming | collected...
AGCTGACCGCCTGCCATAAGGCGGCGATCCTGATCCCCTTCCCGAAGGCGGCGGCCGACCACCAGCGGCTGAACGCCGAGAAGCTGGAACAGGCCGGGGCCGCCGTCATGCTCCCGGAGTCGGACCTGACCGGAGAGCGGCTGGCCCGGGAGATCGAAGCGCTGGCGTCCAGCCCCGATCGGATCACGGCCATGGAGCGCGCCGCCGCCCGCCTGGCCCGGCCGGACGCCGCGGTCCGGGTGGCTGAGCTGGCGGAAGAGCTGATGGCATGAAGAAGGTCCGGCAGGTCCACTTCGTGGGTGTGGGCGGGATCGGGATGAGCGGGATCGCCGAGGTCCTTCTGAACCTGGGATACGGTGTGACGGGCTCCGACCTGGTGGCGAGCGCAGCGACCCGCCGCCTGGAGGAGCTGGGGGGGCGGATGGCCGTGGGTCACTCGGCGCGGAACGTGAAAGGGGCCGACGTGGTGGTGGTTTCCTCGGCGGTGGCTCCCGGCAACGTGGAGGTGGCGGAGGCCCGCCGCCTCCAGGTCCCGGTGATCCCCCGGGCGGAGATGCTCGCGGAGCTGATGCGGATGAAGTACGGCGTGGCCATCGCCGGCTCGCACGGAAAGACCAGCACCACCTGCATGGTGGCCCAGATCCTGTCGGGATCGAACCTGGATCCCACCATCGTCATCGGGGGCCGGCTCGAGATCCTGGGAAGCAACGCCAAGATGGGGAAGGGGGACCTCCTGGTCGCCGAGGCGGACGAGAGCGACGGGTCCTTTCTCCACCTCTCCCCCACCATCGCCGTGGTGACCAACATCGACGCCGAGCACCTGGACCATTACGGGAGCCTGGACCGCCTGCAGGACGCTTTCGTGGATTTCCTGAACAAGGTCCCCTTCTACGGCACCGGAATCGTCTGCCTGGACGACCCCCGGATCCGGGAGATCCTGCCGAGGCTGGAGCGGAAGATCGTCACCTACGGCCTCTCGGGCAGTCCCGACCTGAAAGCGGACGGGATCGAGGTGAAGGAGTTCACGTCCCGTTTCGAGGTTTTCCTCAAGGGGAAGCCCCTGGGGAGGGTGGATCTCAAGGTGCCGGGGAGGCACAGCATCAGCAACAGCCTGGCCGCCTTCGGCGTCGCTCTGGAGCTGGATCTCCCCTTCGACTGGATCGCCTCCCACCTGTCCCGGTTCCGGGGGGCCGACCGCCGCTTCCAGCTCAAGGGCGAGGTGAAGGGCATCCTGGTAATCGACGACTACGGCCACCACCCGGCGGAGATCCTGGCCACCCTCCTGGCGGCGCGGCGGGGATGGGACCGGCGGACGGTGGTGGTCTTCCAGCCCCACCGTTATTCCCGGGCCCGCGCGCTCCACGACGAGTTCGCGCGCTGCTTCGAGAATGCCGATGTCCTGGCGGTCACCGACATCTATCCCGCCGGGGAGACGCCGATCCCGGGCGTCTCCGGCGAGAGCCTGGCCGAGGCGATCCGGCGCCAGGGCCACCGGGACGTGACGCTGGTGCGGGACCTGAAGGACGTCCCGGGCTTCCTGATCTCCCGGGTTCAACCGGGGGACATGGTGATCACGCTGGGGGCCGGGTCGGTCTGGAGGGCCGGGGAGGAGTTTCTGCGGCAACTGGAGAAGGGCTCGTGATGATCCGGGGGCGGGCGGCTCACCGGGTGATCGAGGAGACGGTCATGGCGGGAAGCTGGGTGGAAAAGGCGAGGGAGATTCTGGATGCCTCCACGGTCCCTTACGAGCGGAACTTTCCGCTCGCCCGGCTCACGACCATCGGCGTGGGCGGACCCGCCGATTTCCTGGTCCGGCCGGCGTCGGCGCACTTCCTGGCCCAGGCCCTGGAGGGGCTCACCGACGAGGGGATCCCGGTGGCGTTCCTCGGCGCCGGCTCCAACCTCCTCATATCGGACTCGGGCTTCCGGGGCGCGGTGATCTGCCTGGCCGATCTCCTGGAGGAGCCCCGGGTGGAAGAGAACCGCGTCCTGGCGGCCGCCGGATGGAGGTTGCCGTCCCTGGTCTCCCGCCTGACACGGCTCGCCCTTTCGGGCCTGGAGTGGGCGGAAGGGATTCCGGGAACGGTGGGGGGGTCGGTGCGGATGAACGCCGGGGCCTTCGGCGGTTCCATGCAGGGGAGCGTCCGGGAGGTCACCCTCCTGGATCGCCACGGCCGGGTGGAGCGGCGGCGCGTCTCTCCCTCCGATTTCGCCCACCGGAGCGCCCCCTTCCTGGGGGATCGCCTGGTGGTGGAGGCCCTCTTCGAGCTGGCCCCCCGGGAGCCGTCGGAGATCGAGGAGATCCTCCGGCCGATCCGGGAGCACCGCCGGCTCACCCAGCCCGTGGGGGCCCGCAGCTCCGGATGCATCTGGAAGAACCCGCCGGGAAACAACGCCGGCCGGCTGATCCAGGAAGCGGGCCTCAAGGGCCTGGCGGTGGGAGGAGCGAAGGTCTCCGAGATCCACGGCAACTTCATCGTGAACGCCGGCGGCGCCACCTTCTCCGAGATCATGGCGCTGTCCGACAGGATCCGGGAGAAAGTCCTCAAGGACTTCGGCGTGGCCCTCGAGATGGAGGTGGTGGTGTGGCCCTGATCCCCTCCATGGTCCCCAGCACCGACGAGAGGTTCCTGCGCCTCACCCGGAACGAGCAGGTGCGGAAGCGGCGCCGGGCCCGGAGCTATCTTCGGGCGGCCACCTGGGCCGGGGTGCACCTGGCGGTGGCGGGCGTGGTCGCCCTGGCGGCCTGGGGGGGACACCACTACCTGACCCACTCGGAGCGGTTCCGGGTGGGCCGGATTCTCTGGACGGGAGGCGGCTACGCTCCGGAGCAGGAGATCCGGAAGGTGACGGCTCATTTCGTGGGGAAGAACATCTTCGGGGCCGACCTGGACGCACTGGAGGCGAAGCTGGAGGCGCAGCCCTGGATCAGGACCGCCCGCGCCAAGAGGCGCATTCCCGACGCCCTTCTCATCCAGATCGAGGAGCGGGTCCCCGAGGTCCTGGTGAAGGTGCGGGACAGCGTCTACCTGGCCGATGGCGAGGGAACGCTCCTGGATCGCTTCGGGCCCGAGTACGCGGACTACGACTTTCCCATCCTGACGGGGCTGGATCGTTCGGGGAGGGACACCCTGAAGCGGAAGATCCGGAAAGGGGCGGCCTTCGTGAACTTCCTCTACAGGACCCGCCCCCAGTTCGCGGACCAGGTGTCGGAGCTGGACCTGGAGGACGACGACAACATCAACATCAGGCTGAACGACGGGGGGCCGCCCCTGCGGTCGAGCCCGGACTCCCCGGGATTGAACCTGGACAATTACCTGGCCATGAGGAATTACATCGCTTCCAACTACGGCGACGTGAGCTATGTGGATCTGAGATGGAAGGACAGGATCACGATCTTGCCGGCGGAGGAGAGGAGCACCGAGAATGGGGCGAAGCGCTAAGCACATCGTCGGTCTGGACATCGGCACGACCAAGGTCTGCGTCATCGTGGCCGAGCCCAACGAGCACGGATCCCTGGACATCGTGGGGTTCGGCACCTGTCCCTCGAAGGGCCTCCGCAAGGGCGTCGTCATCAACCTGGACGCCACCATCGACTCCATCAAGTCGGCCGTGGAGGAGGCGGAGCTGATGGCGGGGGTGGGCGTGGAGAAGGCCTTCGTGGGAATCGCGGGGGGGCACGTCCGGGGGTTCAACAGCCGCGGCGTGGTGGCCATCTCCGGCAAGGACCACGAAGTCACCCGGGCCGACATCGCCCGGGTGCTGAACGCCGCCCGGGCGGTCTCCATCCCCCCCGACCGGGAGATCTTCCACGTCCTGCCCCAGGAGTTCATCGTGGACGACCAGGAGGGGATCGGCGATCCCGTGGGGATGACCGGCACCCGCCTCGAGGCCAACGTCTACATCGTCACCGGCTCCGTCTCGGCGGTGCAGAACATCGTGAACTGCGTCAACCGGGCCGGCATCGAGGTGGAGGACACGGTCCTGGAGCAGCTGGCGGCCTCCGAGGCGACCCTCACCGCCGACGAGAAGGAGATGGGGGTGGCCCTCATCGACATAGGCGGGGGCACCACCGACCTGGCGCTTCTGGAGCGGGGCGCCATCCGCCACATCTGCGTGCTCCCCACCGGCGGCGACCACTTCACCAACGACATCGCCGTCGGGCTCCGGACGCCGGTCCCGGAGGCGGAGCGGATCAAGAAGAAGTACGGCTGCGCCCTGTCCAGCCTGGTGGGCGAGGAGGACACCATCGAGGTGCCCAGCGTGGGCGGGCGCAAGTCCAGGGTCCTCTCCCGGCAGATCCTGTGCGAGATCATCCAGCCACGGGCCGAGGAGATCTTCTCCCTCATCAACGAGGAGATCGTCCGCACCGGCTTCGACAAGTCCATCAACGCCGGCGCCGTCCTCACCGGGGGCGGCTCCATCATGGACGGAATCCCCGAGATCGCCGAGGACGTTCTGGACATGCCCGTCCGCCGCGCCGCCCCGGTCAACGTCGCGGGCCTCTCGGACGGTGTCAGCAGCCCGGTCTTCGCCACGCCGGTGGGGCTGGTGCTCCACGGCCACCGCCACAGGACGAGGCGCGTGGAGGTCCAGCCGCCCACCAATCCGTTCTTCTTCACCCGCATGGGAACGCGGATGAAGATCTGGATCCAGGAGCTGTTTTGAGAAGGAGAGCCGGCCCCCCCGCGGGGCCCGTGCAGAGCCGCCTTCCCGGCCTCGAAGACCGGGAAGCCACACAGTCAGGGGGACATTCGATGATCCGCATGGAAGACCCGGAACCGGGCCAGGACAAAATGGTCAAGCTGGCGTTCGCCGAATCGCGGGAGATCGGGGCCAACATCAAGGTGATCGGAGTGGGCGGCGGCGGCGGCAACGCCGTCAACCGGATGATCGCCAACAACCTGCAGGGCGTGGAGTTCATCGCCGCGAACACCGACTGCCAGGCGCTGCGATCCTCCAAGGCCTCGGTGCGCCTGCAGATCGGGTCGAAGCTCACCAAGGGCCTCGGCGCCGGCGCCAATCCCGACGTGGGCCGCAACGCGGCGCTGGAGGACTCGGAGAAGATCCTGGAGCTGCTCAGCGGCGCCGACATGGTGTTCATCACCGCGGGCCTGGGGGGAGGCACCGGCACCGGCGCCACCCCCATCATCGCCAACCTGGCCCAGGAGCTCGGCGCCCTGGTGGTGGCGGTGGTCACCAAGCCCTTCGCCTTCGAGGGGAAGCGGCGCAGGGACCAGTCGGAGCAGGGGCTCCGGGAGCTTCAGGATTGCGTCGACACCGTCATCGCCATCCCCAACGAGAAGCTCCTGGCCACCGTGGACAAGAGCATGTCCTTAGGCGCCGCCTTCCAGTACGCCGACGACATCCTTCGCCAGGCGGTGCAGGGGATCTCCGACCTGATCACCATCCCGGGCGAGATCAACCTGGACTTCGCCGACGTGAAGACCATCATGGCCGGCATGGGCATGGCCCTCATGGGCACCGGCATCGCCCGGGGCGACAACCGCGCCATCGAGGCCGCCCAGAAGGCCATCTCCTCGCCCCTGCTGGAGGACGCCGCCATCGACGGCGCCAAGGGGATCCTGATCAACATCACCGGCGGGCCCGACATGACCCTCCACGAGGTCTCCGAGGCCTCCACCCTGATCCAGAAGACGGCCGACGCCGAGGCCAACATCATCTTCGGGACGGTGATCGATCCGAACATGACCGAGGACATGAAGGTCACCGTCATCGCCACCGGCTTCAAGGACCCGTCGGCCGTCGTCACCGCGCACAGGGGCCGGGACGCGTTCGCCGCCCGGGACCGGGGGGGCTTCGAGCACCGGATCTCGGACACTCCGGCCTTCATGCGCAAGCAGCAGCGGGAAGCGCCGGCCGCCTTCCCGCCCGCGGAGGATTCGGCCGCGACGCCGGCCTACTCGTCGCTGCAGGACGAGCTGGACATCCCGACTTTCCTCAGGAAGCAGATGGACTGACGCGGGTCTTGCGCCGGTGGGAGCCGCGACATAGAATGGGCGCCAACGAAGACCGCCTTGTGAGGGCGGAGGACGACCGCAGGTAAACGCTTTCGCGGTGGAGCGGGCCCTGCAGAACCTCTACAAAATCCTCGTAGTGGACGACGAGCCGGAGAACGTCCAGCGCCTGACGGAATGGCTCCGGAAGGAAAGTTTCGTCGTCACCAGTGCCGCCGACGGGCAGGAGGCCCTGGAGAAGGTGCGCCGGGAGACCCCGGACCTGATTCTCCTGGACCGCGCCCTCCCCACCCTTTCCGGCGAAGCGGTCGCCCGGGAATTGAAGAGCGACAGCCAGCTCCGGATGATCCCCATCATCATGCTCACCGACGGCGGAAGCTCCCCGGCGGCGTCCGGCCTCCTGGAGGATGGCGCCGACGATCTCATCTCGGACCCCACCAACTTCAACGAGGTGAACTCCCGCGTCCGCACCATGCTGAAGAAGCGGGACGTCTACCTTCAGCTCGAGCGCGCCAACCAGGAGCTGAAAGAGGCCAACAGCCGGCTGCAGCAGCTCCTGGTCCACGACGAGAAGACGGGGCTGCTCAACTTCCGGACCTTCAATCTGCGGCTGCAGGAGGAGTTCCGCCGGGCCCGGCGCTACCGGGAGTTTCTCTCCCTGATGATGCTGGACCTGGATCACTACAAGGCCGTCAACGATCGTTTCGGCCACGTCTGCGGCGACGAGGTCCTGAGGGAGTTCGGGCTCATCCTGAAGCACAACGCACGGGAAACCGACCTGGTGGCCCGGTACGGCGGGGACGAGTTCGTGATTCTGCTGCCGGCCACGGCGGGCCCCCCCGCGTTCAAGCTGGCGGAGCGGATCCGCCAGTCCATGGAATCCCACGTCTTCGACCTGGCGGGCTCCCCGGTCACCGTCACCTCCAGCCAGGGGATCGCCACCTACCCCGTCAACCCCGGCATCACCAGCCACGATGATCTGGTCCGCCTCGCCGACAGGGCCCTCTACCTCGCCAAGGATTCGGGCCGGAACCGTTCGGTGCTGGATCCCCAGTCCATCCGAAGCCGTGACTAGCATCCTTTCCGGCGGAGTCCCGGATCGGCCGCGGAGCGTGGCGCTTTGGGTCCTCGTCGCCCTGCTCGGCTCCGCCGCGGGGGCCCCCCTCGCCGCGAAACCGGAGAGTCCGCCCAGATCCTCCCCGTTCTATGGCTCCGGGAAGGTGCTCAAGCCCAAGTTCGAGGACCTGGTGCGGCGGGCGGACCTCATCGTGGTGGGAAAAGTGATCCAGATCGGCGGCATCGCGCACGCGGGGCCATCGAAGCACCGCCCCGGCTCCCGGAAGTACACCTACTGGGAGGACAGCTACGCGCTCCTCCGGGTGGAGGAGATCGTCAAGGGGAAGGCGGAGAAATCCACCGTCAAGGTGGCGTTCCACTCGGACCTGGAAGGAGACAGGACCAGCTACCAGGCCGGGAAGAAGTACATCGTGTTCCTGCTGAAACCCTCCAAGTACCCCGACGCCTACACCACGGCCCACTTCCACTACGGCCAATACAGGATCAATGATGAGGGGAAGGCGGAGAAAGTGGCCGATCCCTCGGAGATCAGCAAGCCTGCCGGCACGGTGATCGACAACATCCGGAAGGCGATGGGGCCGCCGGGCAAGGGCCGGTGATCCACTCCCCGCCGGAAGCGGTCTACGCGCGGGGCTACACCTACCGAATCGCCTCCTGGATCCTGGGCGCGGCCGCTCTGGGCGCGCTTCTCGCCTTCCGCCGCCAGATCGATCCGGGCTGGCTCTGGGTCCTCCTCACGGCAACGCTTCTCTCCCTCCTCCTCTTCTGGAAGCACGAGGCGAACAAGGTGGTGGAGATTCATCCCGAGGGGCTGGTCCTGCGCAGCGGATCCTCCTCCTCGACGGTGCTGTGGAACTCCGTGAGGGAGGTGCGCTATCGGGCCATCCAGTCGCGGGGAGGGGGGATCCTGGCCTTCCTCCTCCGCTCGCTGCTCGGATTCCTCTCGCGCCGGACGGCGGGCGTGGACGAGCGGGCCGTGTCGATCCGCTGCGTCCTGCAGGCCGACGGCAAGCGCCCCCTCATCATCACTTCGGGCTGGAGCCATGCCGGCGACGCGGTCGAGAAGGCCCTCGCCCGGGTGAATCCCCGCCTGCTGGAGGAGGCCCTCGGCCGGGTACGCACTTCGGGGCGGGCCGAGTTCGGCCCCGTGCTGGTCCTGCACGACTCCATCGTCCGCGGCATCCGGTCGATCCGCTTCGCCGAGGTCGGCTCCTGGGGGCTCGAGTCGGGGCGGTTCTTCGTGAAGAAGCAGGGGGCGTGGCTCACCACCATCCAGGTCCCCATCGCCAGGATTCCCAACGTGTTCGTCCTCACCGGCCTCCTGCGGCAGCTGGGGGTGCCGGGCCTGCAAAAGGAGGACCTCGCCTCCGCTACTTCAAGAGGATGAGGGGGCCGCCGGGCTATTCAGGCTGCTCGAGGAGAAGGCGCAGGGCGGGGAACCGAGCGGAGAGCCGCGCGCCGAGGCTTTCCCGCAGGTCCGCCGGCAGCGCGAGGCAGGCCATCCAGGCCACCGCCGCCAGCATCACCGCGACTCCCAGGTGGTGGGTGATCGTCGAGACTCGGGCGACCGAGTCCTGGCCGAGAAGGCCGCACCGGTAGAAGATCTCGTTCCAGTCGTGCTCTCCCCCTCCCACCAGCTCCAGATTCAGATCCCGGGCATCGGCCATGTAGACGGAGATGTTCAGGAAGTTCTCTCCGAACCACCAGGAGCAGGCGGAGGCCGAGAAAGGGCTTCGCCGGTGGAGGAAATACCCGGCAAGAAGGGCCGGCACGAGGATCTGCAGGAGGGTCCCGCCCAGGAAATGCGGCATGCGGCCGAAGGGGGACAGGAAGACGTGCCCCGCCTCGTGGAAGGGGAGGTTGACCCAGTCCAGGAAGCAGTGGGGCTGTTCGGCAGCGGACAGGCGAAGAGTCCAGACCCCGGCCGCGACGGCCGCGATCAGGTGGAGCCAGCGGACCTTGCGGCTCTCCATGGGGCTGCCGGAGGACGGCTTCATGTCACCCAAAGATGGCTGCCCCGGGGACGAAGATCAAGGCGGCGAGGAGGGAAGAGGCCCCGTTCAGGTCCTGCGGCGTTGCGCGGCGGCCCCTCCGGGCCGGGATCCCGACTTCCGGGCGAGCGTGGCAGGACGCCCTCTCGCGCGCGAGGCCTGACCCGGGTAGGGGCAGAGATCCCGGAGGAAGCAGTCCTCGCAGAGAGGACGGCGGGCGGCGCAGATCCGGCGTCCGTGCCAGATCAACTGCATGGAGAAGGTGGACCAGCGCGACTCCGGGACGATTCTCATCAGATCGAACTCGACCTTGACCGGGTCTTCGTGGCGGCTCAGGCCGAGCCGCCGGCTGAGCCGCCCGACGTGGGTGTCCACGGTGATCCCGGGAATCCCGAAGGCGTTTCCAAGCACGACATTGGCGGTCTTCCGCCCCACACCGGGAAGGGCCACCAGCTCTTCGAGCTTCGAGGGGACCTGCCCGCCGTGCTTTTCCACCAGGCTCCAGCAGCACTCCCGGATGTTCCGGGCCTTGTTCCGGAAGAAGCCGGTGGTCCGGACCATCCCCTCCAGCTCCCGGATGTTGGCCCGGGCAAAGGCGCGGACGTCCGGGTACTTCCGAAAAAGGGGGGGAGTGACCTGGTTGACGCGGGCATCGGTGCACTGGGCCGAGAGGATCGTGGCGACCAGGAGCTGCAGCGGGTCCTCGTGGGTCAGGGCCGTCCCGGCCCCGGGATAGTGCTCGTCCAGCCGGAGGAAGATATGTTCGGTTCTCTGCGGATCGGCCGCCTTCCCCATGCCGGAACCTCCGTGAAAGCACCGGATTTTAGCACACCCCCCGCTCCCCTCCCGGCTTGTCCCGCGGGGTGCCCGCTCCTCCTTGCAGCTATGATATAAGGAGCGCCGGAGGGGCCTCTTGGAGCATCGTGAGACCGAGATCAAGCTCAAACCCGATGCACCCCTCACCCGGGTCGCGGCCCGGCTCCGATCCCTCGGGGCGACCCTCCACCGGGCGCGCCACTTCGAAGACAACTACATCCTCGACGACCCGCGCGGAAGGCTCCGCCGCGGCGGATCCCTCCTGCGGGTGCGACTCACCCCGGCTGGCGCAACGCTGACTTTCAAGGGACCCCGCCGGATTGTCCGGGGCACCAAGACGAGAGACGAATTCGAGGCGGAGGTTTCCGACGGCGCCCTGCTTCTGAAGATCCTGAAGCGGATCGGGATGCAGTGCTGCTTCCGATACCAGAAGTACCGGACGATCTATCGCCACGGCTCGATCCTCATCACCCTGGACGAGACACCCATGGGTGACTATCTCGAGATAGAGGGGTCCCCCGGCGGGATCGCCCGGTTCGCGAAAAGGATCGATTTTCGGAGGGATGATTTTATTACCTCGACTTATCATGAACTTTTCGTCTCATACAAGAAAGCTCATTGCATCAAGTCTAGAGATATGGTCTTCGGTATCAAATCATCTGGATAGACCTTCATGGCCATGGGCATTTCCAAGGGTGAAGAGGCCCGGGGTCAAAGCCGTCAGGGGTTCCACGCCATGTCGTCCCGCCGACCATTTTCGCGCCCGTTTATTCCGGAAGAGATATGAAGGCCATGATCCTGGCTGCCGGACTGGGGGAGAGAATGAAGCCCCTCACCTGGAACTGCGCCAAGCCGGCCCTTCCGCTCCTCAACCGTCCCTCCATCCTTCACATCCTGGAGCACCTGGCCCGCAGCGGCGTCGCCCACGTCGCCATCAACCTTCACTACCATCCCGAGACCATCCGGGCGCTGGAGCCGGAGATCCGGGCGCTTGGACTGAGGGTCTTTTTCTCCGAGGAGCCGGTGATTCTCGGGACCGGCGGCGGCCTCAAGCAGGCCGAGAGGTTCCTGACAGACGGCACCCTCATCATGGTGAACTCCGACTTCGTCACCGACTGTCCCCTTCTCCTCGCCATGGACCTCCACCATGGGAGCCGTGCACTGGCCACCCTTGTCCTCACCCCCTTCGTCGAGGGGACGGAGTACGGCACCGTGGAGATGAGCGAGACGGGGAGAATCCTCCGAATCGCCGGGCGCCCCGGTCCGGACACCGGAAAGCCCCGCTACCACTTCACGGGGATCCACATCCTCGACCCGGCCATCTTCCGCGAGATTCCCGCCGGAGTGAAGAGCGAGATCAACCGGGAGGTCTACCCGGGGCTGATCGAAGAAGGGGCCCCGATCTACGGGTATGTCCATACCGGCTTCTGGCGCGAGCTCGGAACGCCCCAGCGCTATCTCCAGGGCTCTCTGGATCTTCTGAAGATGGGCGACGCCAGCTTTCTTCAGAGGATCCGCCGCCATGAAGGGGTGTACAGCGCCACCCCGATCTCGGCGCTTAAGGGTACGACGGAGCCGGTCTTTCTCGCCGGTGAGGGTGTGGAGATGGAGCACGACTCATTCGCCGCGGGAGCGGTGGTGGGTGACCGGGTCACTCTCAGACGCCGATCCAGCCTTGTGCGTTCGATCCTCTGGGGCGGCGTGGAAGTGGGAGAGGGATCATCCCTGGACGAGTGCCTGGTGGCCTCGGGTGTCCGGATTCCCCCGAAAAGCCGCTTCAGCCGAAAAATCCTCCTGGACGAGGCGACCTACGGCGGCGACCGGAGGGGACTGGAGCGTGCGGGAGGTCTTCTTCTTGCCCCCTTCTGAGACGGCCGCCGACCCGGCTCTGGCAGAGTTCCTCAGGGAGCAGTTTCCCGTGGGAACGGGGCTCGTCCGCCTCAAAGGGGACGCATCCACCCGCAGGTTCTTTCGAGTCTCGCCACCAGGCCGGCCGGCGTTGGTCCTGATGCTCTACCCGGAGGCCTTCGACTGGGAGACCTCCCTCCTCCGGGGAAACCACGAGCACCTGGAATCGGTGGGGGTCCCGGTCCCGAGAATCAGCCGCGTCGTGCCGGAGCGGGGGATCGTCCTCCTGGAGGATCTGGGCGACACGACACTTCAGGCCGCCCTCCTATCCGACCCTTCCCTGGACCGCCGGGCCCTCTACCGCGAAGCCATCGACATCATCCTCCTGCTCCAGGAGAAGGGGACCCGGCAACTGCCCCACCATGCCGTGGCCCGGAGCTGGGCCCTGGACGGGGCAAAACTTCTCTGGGAGCTGGATCACTTCTACACCCACTTCGTTCTGGGGTACCGGGGCGCCCGGATAGACGCCGACGAGGAGGGCCTCTTCCGGAGCTTTTTCGGGTGGTTGTCGGCCTCACTGGACCGGGCGGAGCGGGTCCTCTGCCACCGGGACTTCCAGTCCCGCAACCTGATGCTCACCTCCCGGGGGCTGCGGGTCATCGACTACCAGGACGCCCGCATGGGCCCCGCATCGTACGACCTCGCGTCGCTGTTGCGGGATTCGTCGCTGGACATCGGGGAAGGGCTGCGGGAGGAGGGGATCGCTTACTTCCTGTCGGGACGGCGGGGCCTGGGGCCCGAGGAGTTCAGGGAGGAGTTCGAGAGGATGGCGCTCCAGCGGAACATCAAGGACCTGGGAACGTTCGGCTACCAGGTCCACCACGCGGGAAACGCAGAGTACGGGCAGTACATTCCGCGCACTCTCGCCATGGTCCGCGCCACTCTCCTGCGCAGCCAGCGATACCACGGGATCTTTTCGCTCTTCGAGAGATACGTCTTCAGCGGCGGCGCCGGATGAGCAGGTCCGGGGATCCCACCGCCACCCCCTGACGCAGGGAGAAGCGCAGCCGGCCGGAGACTTCCAGGATTCCTTCCAGCAGCTCCGCCGGCTCCGCGCGGAAGATGAGCCTCCGGCAGGGGCCCACGCAGCTCCCGTCCCGGATCTCCCAGCCCATTCCCCGCCAGCGGGTGCCCGGGGACCCGGATCGCCCCTCCCGGACATCTCCCTCCAGCGCCGCCAGGAGGAATCCCATCTCCAGGTCCCGCAGCATCTCCTCGAGGGCCCGCGTCCCGGGCACCAAGAAGAGATTGGTGCCCCCCGGACCGGGAAGGTCGCGGTAGGAGGCCCGCACCGCGCTCCCCGGCCGTCCCTTCTCGCCGGGACGCGGAGGGCGGAGCCGGTCGATCCGGATCCCCGCCTTCACCAGCGTCACCCGCCCGGTGGGATTTCCCTCTCCGTCGAACGGAGCGCTGGCCACGCCCCCGGGCAGAAGTCCGTCATCCACCACCGTCACCGCCTCCGATGCGAGCCGCCGGAACTCGATCTCCCCGGCGTCTTCACCGCCGGCCCGATCGTCCGCCAGTTCCGGAAGAAGGTGCCGCACGATGCTCACCGCCGCCGGCGACTCGAGCAGGAGCTCCCGCCAGTCGATCTCCTCGTCGCCGCCTACCGGCTGGAGCCTCGCCAGGCCCGTCGCGGTTTCCATCAACCCCTCGGGATCGGGACCCGGAGAGACCCTCTCCGCATGAAGGGTCGGCCCTCCATTTCCGGCGCGGGTGAGGGTGGTGAGGGAGAGGGTGCGGACGTAGCCGGAGCGCAGCCCGCGGCTGTTCACCAGCGCGATTCGGGAGATTCCATCGCGGTAGGTGGCGCTGGTCCCCTTCGGGTGGCCCCAGGACGCCTCCCGGAGCGCGGCTTCCAGCATCTCCCGTTTTTTCTCGGCGGTCCACAGCGTCACTCTCGGGTCGACCATCCCTTCGATCCGGGCTGGTTCCTCTTCCGGGCGGGGCGCCGGGAAGGTGCCCCCCGCCCCTTCCCCGCCTTCCTTCAGGGCTCCCACGGCCGCGCGCATCATCTCCCGGCATCGCCCGTCGTCCGTCCCCGACGAGAAGGCGTGGCCGAAGTTGCCCCTCCCGTCGAAGACCCGCAGCGCGATCCCCCTCTCCGATCCTCCGGTGAGTGTCGTGAACCCCTGGCTCAAAGAGATGCCGGCGGTGGTGCTGCTCTTGACATACACCTCGGCCTCGGCGGCGCCGGCGAGGAGCCCCTCCTCCACCAGCCCTTCCGCCTGGTCCAGGTCTTTCGGGATTTCCTCCCCGAACGACCCGGCCCGGCCCTCGTCCTCCCGCAGATCCATGACCGTCCCGCTCCCGCGGCTTTGAGGCCCGGGGGAGGATAACACGCTCCACCGCGGGGCCGGAGCGGGAATCCGGCCGCGCTGGATTCGACAGATCGGTCTCCGGCAGGCTGGATTCCCCGGCCTCGCCGCATTAAATTGCCTCCTGTGAATGCCATCAGACCGGGAACCCTGATTGGAGAAACCCTCTCCAGCAAGGCCGAGCCACGGACGACACCCCTCGCCTGGGACCGCGACCGGCATTTGCGGGCCCTGGGGGAGCGGATCTTCGACCTCGTCGTCGTGGGAGGCGGGGCCACCGGCTGCTCCGTGGCCCGGGACGCGGCGCTGCGGGGCCTCAACGTCTGCCTCCTGGAGCGGGGGGACGTTGCCTCCGGCGCCTCCTCCCGGACCACCCGGTTCATCCACGGCGGCCTGCGCTATCTGAAGACCTACGAGTTCGGCTTCGTCCGGGAGGGGCTCCAGGAGCGCTCCATCCTGATGACGGCGGCCCCCCACCTGGTCCGGCCGACGCAATTCCTCTACCCGGCCTACCACCGGCGCGGCACTCCCCGGTGGATCCTCCGCCTGGGAGTCGGCCTCTACGATCTCCTGGCCGGGCGCAAGCGCCTTCCCGGTTCGCGCCTGCTGAGGGCGCCCGAGACCCTCGCCCTGGAGCCCGGCCTTCGCCCGGAGGGACTGTCCGGCGCCGTGCTCTACACCGATGCCGGGACCGACGACGCGCGCCTCGTGGTGGAGACGGCGGTGTCGGCGGTGGAGGCGGGCGCGACCGTGGCGCTTCACATGGAGGTGGAGCGCATCATCCCCTCCGAGACCGGACCGGCGGTGCTGGTCCTCAAGGACCGCCTGGACGGCACGCCCCTGGGGGTCCGGGGCGCCGTCGTCGTCAACGCCACGGGCGCCTGGGCCGGCGGTATTCCCGGCGCAGCGCCCCCGCCGGACCGCCCCTCCCGGGGCGCGACCCTTCTCCGACCCAGCCGGGGATCGCATCTCGTGGTGGCGCGTGAGACTCTGCCCGTCTCTCACGTGGTGGTGATGACCTCACGCCGGGACGGAAGGATCCTCTTCGCCGTGCCCGCGGGGGAGTTCACCTACCTTGGGACCACCGAGGTGGAACACACGGGCGCCCTGGACGAGGTGCGCGCCGATTCGACCGAGGTGGACTACATCCTGTCGGTGGCGGGGGAGATCTTCCGGGAGGGCCCGATTCCCCGGGACCGGATTCTCTCCACCTGGGCGGGGATCCGGCCGCTTCTGGATCGCGCCGGCCAATCCACCGGCCGGCTGTCCCGGGATTTCCGGATCCTGCAGGAGGCGCCCGGGGTGGTCACGGTGGCGGGGGGGAAGCTCACTTCGTGCCGGCGCATGGCGGAGGCTTCGGTGGACCTGGCCGTCTCGATCCTGGCGGAACGCTTCGGCCGGAAGGCCGACGCCTGCATCACCGGCTGGAAGCTCTTCCCCGGCGCCGAGGGAACGCCGCCCGGAGGGGACGACGAGATCCCGCCGGGCCTGGATCCGGCCGTGGCGCGGCACCTGGTCTCCACCTACGGATCCCGCGCAACGCGGATCTTCAGGAGAATCGCCGGAAATCCGTCTTCCGGAGTCCCCTTCGCGGTCGGCTGCGCGGCAACCCCCGCGGAGGTGGCGCACGCGGTGGAGAGCGAGGGGGCCGTCCGCCTGGCGGATCTTCTCTTCCGGAGGCTGCATCCCCACTTTCTGGAAGCCCGGATGGCCGGGGCCGGAGGGAAGGCCGTGATGGAGGGCGCGGCCCGGGTGATGGCGGCCTGCCTGGGATGGAGCGAAGCGCGGCGGGCGCAGGAAGTCGTGGACGCCCTCGCCGAGTGGAAGCGGGACTTCTCCGTCCCCGCCAGTGGGTGACCCGGAAGAGCGGCGCCGTCTCTTTAAGCCCGAGTTATTCATGAAGGTCCGTAGCGAGACCGTGGAGATGGCTGCCATCACGGGCACCCGCAGGGGCGAGGACCCGAGGCGTACTAGCAGTACGTCGTAGGGTACGAGACCCGAGGACGCCCGTCAGGGCTGCCAGATCCGCGGTCGCAGTAGGAGCTTCGTGAATAATTCGGGTTAGCCGGGACGGACGACGAGAGAGCGGAGGCGGATGGTGGGCTGGCCCATCGCCACCGGGACCTTCTGCCCTTCCTTCCCGCAGGACCCCGCGCCGCTCCCGAAGAAAAGATCCCCGCCCACTCTCTCGATCCCGCGAAGGGCCGCCAGCCCGTTGCCGGCGATGGAGAAGGGGCGCAGGGGAGCCGTCAGCCGTCCCTCCTCGATCAGGTTGCCCGAATCGGCCCGGAAAAGGAACTCTCCGGTGGCGGTGTCCACCCTTCCCCCCTCCAGGCGGCGGACGAAGATCCCCCGGGGAGTCTCCCGGAGGATCGACTCCGGATCGTCCTGTCCCGGCATGAGGAAGGTGTTGGACATCCGCGGCAGCGGGAGGTCCCGGAACGATTCCCTCCTCCCGTTGCCGGTGGTCCCGCGTCCGAGGCGGTCTCCCGTGATCCGGTCCGCGAGGAAGGCCTTCAGCCTCCCCTTCGCGATGAGAACGGTCCCGCGGGAGGAGGATCCCTCGTCGTCGCACGCGTAGCTTCCCTCCAGCCCCTGCCGGCCGGAGTCGTCCATGGCCCCCACGAACTCCGGCGCCACCATCTCTCCGAGCAGGTCCCGGAAGACCGAGGCCTCGCGCAGGACCAGGTCCCCTTCCAGGGCGTGACCGCACGCCTCGTGGAAGAAGACGCCCCCTGTCCCCGGCGCGAGGACCACCGCCGACTCTCCCTCGGGAGCCTCGCGCGCCTCCCCATCCTGCTCCAGGCGCTCGAGCGCTTCCCGGGCCAGAGTCTTCGCGGGATCGCCGTCCAGCAGCCGATCCAGGTCCGCGGCGCCGGCGCCCAGGGCAATCTCGCCCCGGTGCGATTCCAGGCGACAGATCACGACCGCCCGGGAGGCGGCGTCGGATTGCGGCCGGCACCCTGAAGCGGCCACGCGGATCCAGCGGCGCCTCCACTCCAGGGCGACCGAGAAGGCCGCCCCTCCCGGCAGCAGCCGGGCCAGCTCGCCGGAGAGCGCCTGAGTGATCGCAGTGACGCGCTTCCGCTCCTCCTCACCGGCGGAGGAGGGGCCCCCGCCCTCGGGCGCGGCGGAAGGCTCCGCGGAGGGCGGAGACTGCGGCGCCCGGCAGGCCGAGAGGATCCTCCCGGCATCGAGCCCCTCCACCGAGAGGTGCCTCTGTCCCGAGGGGCCGACCCGCCGCAGGGCAAAACCCTCCCGGATGCCCGGCAGGATCCGGAGCCCCGATCGCAGATCCCACTCGCACCGCACGGTCTCGCTGCGCTCCAGGAACAGCTCGGCCCATCCGCCGTCGCGCTCGGCCGGTAAGGCGGAGAGTGCCTCCGCCAGAAACTCATCGGGGTAGGGATACGAGAGTGGATCGTCCATGAGTGGCCGATTCTAGGGATCCATGCCGCGAAAGGTCAAGACGGGTGCCGTTGCCCGCTCTCATTCCGTCTGCTAACATCTTCAAGGGTCGTATTCTCGCGTTCTCGCGCGGAAGCGGCGAAGCACTCACGAAGAGGAGACACCGAATGACATCCTGCCGGCGCTTGGCAATCGCCCTGGCGTTCTCCGCTCTCCTGCCCGTCCTGGCTCCCTCCCTTCTCTCCGCCGCCAATGATTACCAGATCGATCTCGCGCCGGACCCGGTGAAGGGGACCCTTCACGGTCTCCAGAAGATCGTCTACAAGAACGAGACCGAGGCGCCCCTGGACACCCTGACCATCGAGGCGCCGGGCCTTCCCGGAAACCCGCCCCTCCCCGGCAACGAGCGCTGGCGGATCCTCACCCTGCTCGACGCGAAGGGGAACAACCTCCCGCTCACCTGGAAGCCGGAGGAGGAGGCCTATACGATCACGCTGACCCCCCCGCTGGACGCGGGCTTCAAGACCAACTTCACCGTCGAGTACGAGCGCCCCATCGCCCCCGCCGAGAATGCCGCCGGATACCTGAGCCTGGACGACCGCGACGCGGGAGCCTGGTACCTGAGATTCAGGGCCTATCGCGCGGGGAGCTTCGGCTCGGATGACTTCAAGAACATCACGGTGAGCACGACGCTCCCCGCCGGATGGATCGCCGCCTCCACCGGCGCGCCGCCTCCCAAAGCCCCCCCGGGATCCGCCGGCAAGATCGTCCTGGCGGCCAGTGGAGTGAGGAACTTCGCCCTCGCCTTCAGCGACAGGTTCCGGACGGCCAAGGGGACCGCGGGGACCGTTCCGGTCACCGTCTACTTCCTGGACGGACAGGACACCTGGGGGAAAGACGCGCTCTCCGGCACCATCGAGGCGGTGAGCTACTACAGCGCCTTCCTGGGGGCGTATCCACCCACGCAGGTGACCCTCGTCCCCGCCGCGCCGGGAGAAAACGGCGGCGCCTCCTCCTCGAACATGATCTACGTGCCGGTCACCGGGAGCGCGGACCTCCTCCATGAGGCCATCTCCCTGCAGGCGGCGCGCCTGGTCTGGGGCTGGAGCGTGGGGGACCCCTCCGACGTCACTCCCTTCGTGGCCAACGGCGTCGCCGCCTGGTGCCAGCAGAACTACCTCGCAAAGAGGAACGGAACCGACCTCCACTCCCAGTTCCTGAAGGCCGGGATCAACGACACCTTCCTGGTGGGCGTCCTGCGCGGCTACGACACGACCCTCCTCCGCAGCCGCTCCGAGAGGGCAAAGATCGACTGGGACTTCGACCGGATCGTGGCCCGGGCCAAGTCGGCGGCGGTGATCCACATGCTCGGGAGCATCCTGGGGGACGAGAAGCTCCAGGAAGTCCTGCGCGCGATTCTCAAGGCGGGCACGCCGCTCGTCATCACCGACCGCGACTTCCAGACGTTCGCCCAGACGGCGACGACGGCGAGGCTGGACGGCTTCTTCGAGCAGTGGCTGCGGACCAAGAACAGCCTGGACTACTACCTCAGCCACATCCGGGTGGCGAAGACCCAGACCGGATTCGAGGTCCACGCCGACGTCTACCAGACGGGGACCGGCGCCATGCCCGTGGAAGTCTCGGTGGAGGACGTGACCGGCGCCCGGGTCCGCTCCATCTTCCCCGCGAGCCAGGCTTCCGGGGAGATGGTCATTCCCATCAAGGCCCCCATGGCCTCCATCTCCCTCGACCCGCACCATTTTCTTCCCCTGACCTCCCGGGTGGGGGCAGGGGTCAGACTCGAGCTGGCCGAGAGCCTCATCGGGGAAGGAAAGCTGCTCCGGGCCGGCGAGCAGATCAACCAGGTCCTCATCGATTCGCCGGAGGATCCCCGGGGGCTCTTCCTGAAGGGACGCGTGCTGAAAGAGCGGGGCGACTGGGCCGGGGCCCTTGCGCTCTGGACGAAGGCGATCTCCCTCGCCTCCGACCCATCCGATCCCGCGCGGATCTGGGCCCAGATCTGGACGGCCCGGATCTACGACATGCAGGGGAAGCGGACCGAGGCCGGCGACCTCTACGCCGCCGTCGCCGCCCTGCCCGACGCCCGCGGCTCCGCCGCCGCGGCGGCCGCCGGGATGGAGAAGCCCTTCGAGGACGCCTGGCCTCCCCTCGTTCCCTGACGGTTCCGCCCGATTCCGCCCCCCACCGGGAGCTCCGAAAGGCAGGCGGCATTCCACCCGATCGCTCGATGAGCGTCCAGGCGCACGTGGAAGATCATCTCCGGCGCGCCCCTGCGGAGGCGCGGAACAGGGTGGCGATCGTCTTCGCGTCGGTGATGTCGCCGCGCGCCGCCCGCTCGAGAGCGTCGCTAAACGCCATGCGCTCGGGGGAGATCACCTCGTCGGGGTCGAACGAGACGCGCCCGGCGGTGAGGTCGTGGGCGGCGAAGAGGAAGATCTTCTCGGTCGTGAACCCGGGGGTGGTCCAGATCCAGCCGAGCGACTCGAGCCGGCCCGCGCGGTAGCCGGTCTCCTCCTCGATTTCCCTAAGCGCGCACGCCTCGGGCAATTCTCCGGGCTGCAGCGTGCCGGCCGGGACCTCCAGAATGCTGCCGCCCGCGCAGTGGCGGTGCTGGCGGATCAGCACTACCTCGTCAGCGTTGATGAACGGCAGGACCGTGGAGGCGCCCGGATGCTCGATCACCTCCAGATCCGTCTGCACGCCGTTCGGCAGAAGGACCCGCTCCAGCCACAGCTTGACGATGCGGCCGTCGTGAATGGATCGGCGGCTCAAGACCTCGCCCATGAGATGGTCCTCCTCATCATTCGGCGTGCGGCGCAACGAGGGTGAGGAATCGACGCCTTGTTCCCCTTCGACGAATCTTGCACGAAGGCGTCAGTGGCCCCCGGTCCCGAAACACTCATCCAGCCAGAGCCTCAGGTTGGCAGTGTGGCGGGCCCCGTTGAGAACGTAGGGGCGCAGCTCGGTATCGAATCGTTCTGCCAGCAGGGTCTGCTTGAGTGCGCCCTTGCCGGCGAGGAAGATCCCACAGAACCGTCAGCACGAATCCGCCGAGACAATGGACCTCCATCGGTTGCCCAAGGGCCCGATCGACTTCACGCAGGAAACCAAGCCAGGGTTCAGGAATCTTGACTGGCATAGGGGAGGTCCTCCGCCTTCAGATCAGTCAGGAGATTCCAGTGCTTCGCCGCCTCCGAGCGGTTCTCTCGGATCCACGCGCGCATCCGCTCACTCGCCTCCCGGCGCCCGAAGGTGTCCTCCCGGGCAAGACGGGACGGCTCCAGGGCCTCTTCCAGTCGCTGGAGCTCGTCGGTTCGATGCCGGTACCGGGAGTTGCGCCCGGCGACCTCGCGAGCCAGGGCGACCGTGAATCCGAGGCGGTTTTGGAGGTCCTTTGCTTTCGCACGGGCGATAAGCATCTCGAAGTTGTGCCCCTCGAATCCAAGCAGGAGCCAGGGAAGCGCCTCGGCAAGCCGCGCCTCCAGATCGTCGAGGACAAGGGCTTTCAAGAGCACGGCAGCCGGATTCCTGATCTCTCCAGGCTTCCTCCTGTAGGCCAATCCCGGATATCCCAATCTCGCCAGCTCCGCCTCAATCATTGCATTGGTCACGGGCCTCTCAACGGCATCGGCAGCAGGGAGGGGCAACGCGGACACCGGCATGCGCAGAAGGCGTGCGGCCTTCCGCGCAATGGGGTCTGGAATCCGACGCCTTCCCCTCTCCATGAGCGACACATACTCCTGCGTCACGCCCAAGCCCCGCGCGAGACGCATCTGAGTCCAGCCCGCACGTTCCCTTGCCTGCTTCAAGGCATCAGTAGTCATTGCAGAGGAAAATATAACACATGTTGTTATACAGTCAAGGCCGTGGTTCGACTCGCTCTTGAAGCGAATCGAACTCCCGCGCTGACCCCAGAACGTCGAGGCCGCGGCTTCCAGAAAATGCTGTAACTTGTTAAATTAGAATGAGTTGGCTGGGACGGCGGGAGTCGAGCCCGTTCCTCTCGATTTTGTTAACTTCTTGATGGCGCACGGCTCTTCGCCCTGACTGCCTGGAAATTCGTTGCCTTGTGGTCAATTCATTGTGCCTGGAGAGCCCTGGAGTCCTCCCCTGTTTTGGAGACATTGTGGAGACGCTCGCTGCCGCGATCGGAACTTTAGGGCATGCACGACCCCCGATCGCCACACCCGCCGCGGTCGCGGGGTGTGGACAGGCCCGCCCGGGTCACTGCGGGGACCCACTGCGCCCGGGCTCTGCGCAGGACGGCGTCCGCGGGGCCCGCGCGCCAGCGCCGGCTACTGCGTCCCCTGCAGGTAGCGCAGCAGGTCGCCGTCGGTGGTGAGCACAAGGACGGTGTCCGCGTCGAGCGTCTGGCGCAGGGTCTCCATGGACTTCTGAAAGCGATAGAAGGCGGGATCCTGGCCATGGGCCCTGGCGTAGATCTCGGTCGCCTTCGCGTCCGCCCGGCCCTTGATCTCCTGGGCCTGGCGGTACGCCTCGGAGGTGATGACCTTGAGTTCCCGGTCCTTTTCGCCGCTGATCCGCGCAGCCTCGCCCGCGCCCTCGGAGCGGAACTGCTCGGCGATCCGATTCCGCTCGGAGATCATCCGGGAGTAGACCTCCTTCTGCACCTCCTCGACGTATTCGATCCGCTTGAACCGGAAATCGAGCACCTCGATCCCGAGGTCCGCGGTGCGCCGGGCGGCCGATTCGAGGACTTGCTGCGCCAGCTTCGCCCGTCCGGATTCGATCCTCTTCGAGACCTCCGTCGTCTCCCCTTGCTCGAGGTCGACCGCCACGGCGAACTCCCGGTTGGTACTCCGAACGACCTCGATGAGGTTGTGCTTGGCCACCGTGTTCCGGGTCTCGCCGTCGAGGATGTCGTCGAGGCGCGACTGGGCTGCCGGCTCGTCCCTGAGGCGCTGGAAGAAGAGCAGGGGGTCGGTGATGCGCCAGCGGGCGTACGTGTCAACGTAGATGAAACGCTTGTCCTTGGTCGGGATCTGGTTCGGGTCTCCGTCCCACTCCAGGAATCGCTTTTCGAAATAGTTCGCAATCTGGACGAAGGGGAGCTTGACGTGTAGTCCGGGCTCCTTCACCGGCTCTCCCACCGGCTCGCCGAACTGCGTGATGACTACCTGCTGGGTCTCGTAGACGACGTAGACGGTGCCGCTCAGGATCAACAGGACCGTCAGGACGCCGATGAGGATGAAGACGATCACCAATCGTTTCATTTCTTCACCTCCTCGAGGTTGAGCAGGGGCAAGACGCTCTTCGCTTTCGAGTCGATGACGATCTTGCGTTTTATCTTCGGATAGATCTCCCCGACCGTCTCGAGATACATCCTGCGACGGGTGACCTCGGGCGCCCGGCGGTAAGCGGTAAGCAATGCGGTGAAGAGCGCTGCGTCGCCTTGGGCGCGGTTCACCCGGTCGGTTGCGTACCCTTCAGCCTGCTGGATGGTCTGCAGCGCCTCGCCGTGAGCCCGCGGGATGACCCGGTTGAACTCGGATCGGGCCTCGTTGATCATTTTCTCGCGCTCCTGCTGGGCCTGGTTGACCTCGTTGAACGACGGCTTGACGGAATCCGGCGGGTTGACGTCCTGCAGGACCACCTGTTCCACCTTGATGCCGGTCTCGTACTGGTCGCATAGCTCCTGCAGCCGCCTCTCCACCTCGGCGGCGATCTCCTGCCGGCCGACGGTCAGGACCTCGCTGACGCTGCGGTCGCCGATCACCTCGCGCATGACCGCTTCGTTCATGGATCGAAAGGTCCCGATCACGTCGCGGACCTTGAAGAGGTGCTGGTAGGGGTCGCGGATGCGGAATTGGGTCGTCCAGTCGACGATGGCGACGTTCAGGTCGCCCGTGAGCATCAGTGACTCCCTGTCGAGGTCCTGCTCGGAATAGCGCGTCTGGATGTTCGCCGATTCCGTGCGAAACCCGAACTCCTGCTTGAGCTGCCGCTGCACCGGGACCTTGATGACGCTCTCGACAGGCCAGGGCACTTTGAAGTGCAGCCCGGGTTCGGTGGTCCGCGTGTAGGCCCCGAAGCGGAGGACGACGCCGATCTCCTCGGGTTCCACCGTGAAGAAGCTACCGAACGCGATCCAGATGAGCACCAGCGCGAAAAGAACGCCCACGATCGCCTGAACCGGGATCTTGGGCAGCCGGAACTCGCCAAAAGAAGGGAGCCGCACATCTCGTGTGTCCATCATCACCTCCCTTGTCTTTAGGGGAATGCACAGGGCACCGGGGACTTCCAGACGGGAGGCAGTATACGTCAATACGTGCGGCGACTGTGCGGACAAGGTGCGGCTGCGCTACGACGGGATGGGTCCGTGCCGGCGTGGGATCGCCGGCATCAGTGACGTATGGGCCGAGGATCGAGGATTCCCACAGGTCCGGTGGCAGATCGAGCGGCGGCCAGGGGAGCTGACCCTGGAGGGACTTTCACGCCGGAACCGGCAATATCCTCCAGGAAGCGCCGTCAACCTAGTTGGACGCGACACGAAGGGCGATGTCGCCCTCCGTCGACGAGCCACACGAAGGACACAGCTTCCAGTCCTGCTCGAGGGGCGTGCTGCATTTGCGGCATACCGTGCGCCTGTAGGTGCCGCAGTGGGGACAGTAGGAAAATTCCGCATCGAGGACCTGGCCACAGCGACCGCACGGCCGTTTGACCCCCGCGGGGGGTCCTATGACCCGCAGCAGCTCCTCCAGTGTCGTGATTTCCCGACGGACCTTCTCCAGCCCATCCTCCCGCAGGGTCCTCATGCCGCCGACCCTCGCGAGGGTCATAATCTCCCCTTCGCGGAAGTTGTTGCTGATGCACTGGCGGATCTGCTCTGTCATGAGGAACATTTCGAATATGCCCGACCTTCCCATGTAGCCGGTGTTATTGCACCGCATGCATCCCTTCCCAACGGCCACCTCTTCTCCCGCGAGACCCGGCATATCGAGCAATCTCAGGATGTTCTCATCGGGGCGGGCCGCCCTCTTGCAATGCCGGCATATCTTCCGGACCAGTCTCTGGGCGATGACCCCCTCCAACGCCGACGCAATGAGATACGGCTTGACGCCGAGATCGATCAGGCGCGTGATCGCACCGACCGAGCTGTTGGTGTGAAGCGTGGTCAGAACAACGTGCCCCGTCAGCGCCGCCTTGAACGCGGCATCCGCGGTGTTCGTGTCCCGGACCTCTCCCAGCAGGATCACGTCGGGGTCCTGGCGCAGCGTGGCCCGCAGTGCCACCCCAAAGGACAGGCCGATGTTCTCCCTCACATGCACTTGATTCACGTCTTCAAGGAAATACTCGATCGGGTCTTCGATCGTCTCGTAGTTCTTGGTGGGATCGAGCATCCCGTGAAGAATCGCATAGAGCGTCGTCGTCTTCCCGCTTCCCGTGGGACCCGTGGAGATCACCATCCCCTGCGGTCTCCGGATCAGCGACTCCAGCCTCTGAAGATCGCCCTCGAGCATTCCGACGTCGGAGGCCTGTTTGACATGCGCCCCCTTGTCCAGAATCCTCATAACGACCTTCTCGCCGTTCATCGTCGGCATGGTGGAAACCCGGACATCCGCAATCTGCGTTCCGGTCTTGACGGTGAATCTTCCATCCTGGGGCATCCGCCGCTCCGCCACATCCATCTTCGCGAGGATTTTGATTCGGGAGACCGTGGGCGGATGGAAACCGAGAGGGATTGCAATCTTCGTTCGGAGCATTCCATCCATCCGGTACCGGACGATGGAGTGCCGGGTCTTCGGCTCGATATGGATGTCGCTGGCCTCATTCCGAAGCGCTTCGGAGATGATGGCATTGACGATTCTCACGATTGGAGGCACGCCCGACGTTCGGACCAGCTCCTCCATGCTGACGTCGGCATCATCCTCCTCGATAATTACGTCGATCTCTTCAATGGGATCCAGATCGGCGAGCGAATCGGCCGTCCACTCCTTTTCCTCCTCGTGCTTCTGTCCGTAGACTTCGCTGATCTTCTGCACAATCTCGGAGGATTTCGCCACGACAGGAGCGATGTTGACACCGGTCCACATCGCGATGTTGTCTATCTTCACCAGATCCGATGGATCGGCCATCGCTACGATCAGCTTTCCCTCGTCGAGCCTGATTGGAACGAGTCGGTTCTTTTCGCACAGGTCACGGGGCAGGAACCCGGACACCTCCTTGCTGATCCGCACCTCCTTCAAGTCGATGCTCCCCAGGTTCTGGCTTGCCCCGATATTCCGGGCGATCTCGTCCTCCGTGGTATAGCCGAGGCTGACGAGGACATCTCCGAGAAAATCGCCTCGCCGCTTCGATTTCAGGGCGGTCTCGAACTGCTCCTCGGTGATCGACCCCGCACGGATCAGAATGTTTCCGAGAATTCCTCTGGACTCGTCGAACACGGACGAGTATTTCTTGATTTTCTTCTGTTGCTGGGAGGTGATGTCTTTTAGTTTCTTGTTTTCCTGCCGCAGCGCATACTGTTCCAGAGCCAGGCTCACCGTCAGGCGCAGATCGTCGTCGTTGCACGGCTTGGTGATGAACTTGTAGACAGCCCCTTCGTTGACCGCTCCCATGATCGCCTGGACGTCCGCGTGGCCGGTCAGCATGATCCGAATCGTCTCCGGCCAGCGCTCCTTGATCTGCTTCAGAAGTTCGCACCCAAGCATCCTCGGCATCTTCTGGTCCGAGACGATGAGATGGACAGTCTCCTTTTCCATCAGCTGGAGCGCTTCCTCGCCGGAGCCTGCAGTGAGAATGTTGTAGTTCTCTTGGTGGAAAACGCGGCGCAGTCCCGCCAGCGCGTTCGGCTCGTCATCCACGAACATCACGGTGTACTTATCCGCCTGGGATTCGGCTCCCTCCGAAGGGGCGAATGTGTCCTCCTGCGGCTGGCCAATCGTGTGCGGTACAAAAAGCCCTGCGTATTTAGCCATGTGTCAGCCTCTCCGGGTGCCCCTTCAGGGCTACGGCATTAAAAACCGTCTCCCTCTTTTTCGCCTCGACCGCCTTTCGCGTCATCTCCCGCGAGCCCGTGCAATCCGGTGAACCGCTCAGTCCGTCCGGCCTGCACCGGTTCTGTCTGCTGCACCATTCGGCTCCAAGGTTCGTGTTTCCGGTTCCGAACGATCCGGGGAAGGGATGGCAGCCGGGAGGACGATGTCGACCCTCGTTCCCCGTCCGGGATCGCTATGAACCGCGATTCGCCCCTTGTGATTGGTGACGATATCGTAGGCCACCGCCAGACCCATTCCGGTCCCCTCTCCCACATCCTTGGTCGTGAAAAATGGCTCGAAAATCCGATTCCGGATTTCATCCGGAATCCCTTTGCCATTGTCGGTGATGGAGACGACGATTTCCCCGTCCGGACATGCCGTCTCAACCGCCACGGCAAGTCCTTCGGCGCGCGATTGAAAGGCGTTGGTCAGGACGTTGAGAAAGACCTGCGAGATCAGCGCCGGACTGCCGTGGAAGTCCGGAATCCTGCCGTACTTCCTGTCGATCGTGACGGGAGGACTGCCCCTCCGGGTTTGTACCAGGACCTCCAGGGTCCTTTCGATCTCCTCGTTGAGATTCATCGACCTCGTTCCGATCTCATCGACGTGGGAAAACCCCTTGAGGTTCGCGACGATCTTTCCGATCCGGTTGGTGCCTTCCAGGCTCTCGCGCGCGAGATCGACCGTGTCCTTCACGATGTAGGGGACGTCCACCCTCCGGTACAGTTCCTCCAGCCGCTCAAGAGCCGGGCGGCCCGAAGGAGCTTGCTTCAGGGCCTCGCGATAACGCTGCAGCAGCGTGTGGAGCTCCTCCACATAGGTGGACAGCGCGCGGATGTTCCCCGAGAGGTAGTTCAAGGGCGTGTTGACCTCGTGCGCGACCCCCGCAGCCAGTTGTCCGATGCAGGCCATCTTTTCCTGCTGAAGCAATCTCGTGTGGGCTTTCTTCAGCTCCGCCGTCCTCTCCTCGACCCGCTGCTGCAGGGTTCTGGATAGTTCCTCATATTGATCCCTGGACACCGTCAGCTTGCGGTTGGTCTCGAGGAGCTCCTCATAGGACTGGTGAACTGCCGAGGTGTGCACCTGAGTCGTCAACAGGCGCTTCACCGTGTTTTGGAGCGCGATGTCGACGGTTGCGGATGCCAGGGAGATGAGAGCCGTTGAAAGCTCCGGGCCCATCGAATCGGGAATCCCAAGATACACGAAGCCGCGAAGCTCTCCCTCCAGACGAAAGGGAGCGGATCGCCAACCCGGACCCTGGCCGATTCCCGCCTTCAGAGCCCCCCGCACCGGTTCGGGCAGTGCCTCGTCGCCGGAATTCTCCCCCTCCGCCCAGAGGATGCTTCCCGTCTCGTCGGTCACCGCGGCCCGGGTCAATCCGGCCGCGACCAGCGCCTTTAAAAGAATCCTGACATCCGAGCCGGAGAGAACGTCGTCGAGGCAGAGATCCGACCCCACGACGAAGTCGATTCGTTCCCTGCTTGCCGCCTCAGCGCCCATCTCGGCTCCCGGCGACGGCAGGATTCAGGCGCACGAGCTGGTCGATGAACTGCTCCTTCGGGAGGCCGTGTTTCTCCCGGAGCCCGTACTCGCCGTCAACCCGATCGTAGGCTCCCTCCAGCAGGGACCGAAAGGTCTCCAGGACCCCCCACCCCTTCAGGGCCGAGGCCTTGTGGATCGGTATGCCCGTAGCGCCCCAGCTCCCCTGGATATCTTCATCCGTCACGATCTTCTCGAGATCCCGCTTGTTGAATTGAATCACCAGGGCAACCCGCTCGATGTCCATGCCGACGAACGAGAGGTTCTCCTCGAGGTTGCTGAAGCTCTCGCGGTTATTGAACGCTTCCGCGCGCTGCGAATCCGCGATGAATGCGATCCCGTCCGCCCTCGTCAGAACCGCCTTCCTGGTGGCGTTGTGTTGAACGTGCCCCGGGACCGTGTAGACCTTCACCTTCATTCGCATCCCGGTCGGGGTCACGAAGTAGAAGGGCAGGAGATCGAAGAAGATCGTGCGGTCGTTCTTCGTGTCGAGGACCATGAGATCTCCCCGGTTCTTCCCGTCGAGGAGATCGTGGAGCGCGAGTAGATTCGTGGTTTTTCCGGAGAGCGCCGGCCCGAAATACACGAGTTTCAGGATCATCTTGTTTTCCAGAGGGTCATACTCGATCATCTTCCGGCGCTCCAGAGCCTCGGATCTCTCACCCGGCCTGCTCGACGCACTGCAGGCAGGCATTCCGCCAGTCTTTCAGACGATGATCGATTTTCAGACTTCTGAGGTATTCGAGCTCGATCCGCGGCGGGTCATTGGCGGTGCTCGACCCGTCGATCTCGAGTGCAAGCGAGTTGGCCACGTGGACCGCCGTCAGCACCCCGGAGCGCCGCCAGGGACAATCCATAGGCTTCGTGTGATACGCGACCGCCTCCACGATGGGCTCGGGAAGCCCCCACAGGCCGAGGAGATACGCCCCGATCTGGGCGTGGGTCGCCCCCAGCTCCTCCTGCTCTACCTCGGAAACCGACACGCCGCGTTCCGCGGCACGCTGCACTACCCGGCCGTAGCGCTCGGGAACCCCCGCAGCGAGAACGAGCTTTCCCACATCGTGGAGCATCCCCGCTTGAAAAGAATGGCCGGCCAGTTCCTCGCTTCCCTTCTCCTCGACCGCCACGCTCCTCGCAAAGCCGGCGGTGCGCCTGCTGTGTCGCCCGAGGGCCTCCACGGAGAATCCGCGCATATCGAGCCCCTTGTACTCGGAAAACACCGGGATGCGTGACAGATCGCCGATGGTTTCCAGGCCCAGATAGGTCACCGCACGTTCGACGCTGATGACCGGTTTGAACAGACCGAAATAGGCCGAATTGACCACCTTGAGGATATTGCCGCTCATCCCGATGTCCTGCTCGATGACTTTCGCAATCTTCGTCAAGGACGGGTTGGGCGCCTCCAACTCCTGGACGAGCTCCCGATGCAGGGACGGAGCGCCCGGCAGGAAATCGATCCCGGACACCAACTCCTTGATCTTGCTGGTCCCCAGGAAATCCCGGAGAGCGTAGGCCCGCTCGATGGTCTCTTTCAGGGCCTCCGCTTCGCAGGGCTTGGAGAGAAACTGGTGGGCCGGCGCGACGGACTTCATAACGGCGTGCCTCTCAGAGTGGCCCGAGAGGATGATCCGGACCGAATCCGGCTGAAGGCTCTTCACCCTGGTGAGGAGTTCAGCGCCGTCTATTCCCGGCATCTTCATATCCGAAACGATGACGTCGAACGGCTCGTGTCGGATGGCTTCGAGCGCCTCCTCGCCGCTGGTCGCGGACCCAACCTGCCACTCGTACCGCACGCTGCGAAGCATGCGCCGGAGCCCCTGCACGACGTTTGGATCATCGTCAACGAAAAGCACCCTCTTCACGACGTCATCTCCGTGTCGACCGGGGCCAAATCCTTCAGGGGCAGGCGAATGAGAAAGGTCGTGCCCTTACCCACCTCGCTCTCGACAAGGATCTTTCCACCATGTTTCTGGACAACCGCCGCATGCACAAGGCTCAAGCCCTGGCCCGAGCCCTTGCCGACATCCTTGGTGGTGAAAAACGGGTCGAAGATCTTCCCTCGGATTTCCTCCGGGATCCCGACCCCGGTGTCCGCGACGCGAATCTCAACCCACCCGTTGTCCCGCTTCGTGCTCACCGTGATCGTTCCCTTGGATGTCGATTCGCCCTTTGCTGCCTCGCCAATGGCATCGGCCGCGTTGATGATGAGGTTCAGAATGACCTGATTGAATATTCCTGGCATACAGGGCACGGGAGGCAGCTCCGGGTCCAGTTCCGTGACCATCTCGGCAACGTACTTCCACTCGTTGCGGGCCACCGTGATCGTGCTCTCGATGGCGCGGTTGATATCGACTCCCGTCTTTTCCCGCATCGGATGAGAGAACTCCTTCATCGCCCGAACGATCTTCGTCACACGCTCGATGCCCTCGAGAGCCTGTTGAATCGCACACGGGATTTCTTTGCGGAGGTAATTCAAGTCGACTTTGTCCATCGCCTCCCTGATCTCGGCGGCGACCTGCGATGAGCCAGCGCCCGCGCCTCCGTTCCTGGTTATCCCCTCGATCTTCCCGACGAGTCCCAGGACCTCGCCGAAAGCCTCCTTGAGAAACCGCGTGTTGTCTCCCACATACTGGGTGGGGGTATTGATTTCGTGGGCGATCCCTGCCGCGAGCTGCCCGACGGACTCCAGTTTCTGTGCCTGCAGGAGCTGGTTCTCCAGCAATGCGTGCTCCGTAAGGTCTGCGGCCAGCAGCAGAAAGCTCGTGCCATCCACTGACCCGGGTGTGACAGGATTGGCGGTCGCTCCCAGCATTCCCTCGCCGCCGTTGGGATGGCCGAACCGGATGGCTCCGATCCGTATCGGACGATTTTGTTCCACGCAGTCTGAAGCGGCATTCAGGATCATCGGCCACTCCCAGCGTATCCCGCACTCCTGGAAGGGACGACCGATCGCCTCTGTCGCCGGGATGCCGAAAAGCGCCTCCGCGGCGGTGTTCCAACTCGTGACCCGCCCGTCCTTGCCGACACCGATCAACACCGATGAGATCGACGCGAGCAGATTCGCGGTCCGCGCGTTGCGGAGACGATCCTCCTCGTTGCGGCGGCGACTCAAGACAGTGAGCCACAGGACCAGCAACAGGCAAATGGCCGCGACAGCTGCGCTGCGCTCAAGAAGGGCATTCCGTTCGCTCTTCAGGCGGACGGCAAGCGTGTCATCAGCCAGGACCGATAGAAGTCTCTCAAGCCCGCGGGTAAAAAGTGCCCAGCGCTCCTGATACTCCGCGCCGGACAGGACAGCCTGCGCTTTCTCCGGAAAGCCCTGATGCGCAAAATCGAATGCCTCTTGTTCCATCGCTGCCAGGGCCTGGCGCGAGACCCTTTTTCGTGGCGCGACTTTTCCGCTTTGCGACTCAAGAGAAAGCTCGATGGCTTTCTCGATCTCCTCGTCCAATTGGGACTCGAGCGCGCGATAGCGCTCTTCCCACCGCCCATCGCCGGTGGCGGTCAGGCTGACCGACATTTCCAGCAGCTCGTTCAAATGTGAGATGCGAGACCGCACCCCATCGATTCCGTGGTTCCTCTCCTCCGTCAGCTGACTCACGCTGTTGGCATGGTAGGCGCTCTGCGCAAACCAGGCGAAGATCATCACCGTGAGCGACAGCGCAATGCCCAGGAGAGCTGTCTGAGAGACTCTCTTCATGCCATGGCATTTCCGGCCGCATCGGCCGCTTTTGTCGGGGATTGAAGGGCGATGAGAACCGAACCCCTTTGCACTTTCCTGCTCCCGGAAAAACGCGCCCTGCGTTTCATCGTTACAGGGTGGACTGCGACTCTCACGCCTTAGGAAGGAAGGGCCTATTCGTAGGTCTGCAGCCCCGCTTGAGAAAGTCCTCCACGTTCCCCTCGCCGGAGTTCGCACATAATGTTGGGTCTGGACAGGGGAGTGTCAAGTATGACGACAATAAACCTAAGTCTCTGAAAGCGCTTCGGTTAGAGGCACACCCGGGTTGGCTTGACAGCCCGCGGGCGTGATTGGTGCGGGGAACAGACCGTTGGAAGGCCCGAGGGGTCGTGAGAGCCTGGCGGGAAGACTACGACAAACACCGACCGCACAGTGTTCTACTGGGTCGGATCCCAGTTGAGTTCAGAGCAACGCCGGGCCATTTGGAGGGATCCGCCGAACCCGAAAAGCCGCCTGCCTGGCGGAGCAGAAACCGGGTCAAGACCCAATGCCGCGCACGCGGTGGTCCGATTCCAGTTGCGCGGCGGTGATGACACCCGGTTGCAGCAGAAGTTCGCCCGGCAGCATCCGTCATGCCGCCCGCTCATAGGCGCGCTCGATGGCCTCCCGCAGGTTCTGCCGTCCGGCCAGAACCAGCCGCACGGACGGCCTCAGGTTCCGCTTGACCCACTCCCTGGTGGCAGGACGCCCGGGGTCGGCGGCGGCCACCACCAGTCTGCCATCTTCGCTGCCCACGGCGATGACCTGGTGCTCGCGCGCGACTTCTTCGGGAATCAGGCGCAGCAGTTCCGGCGGGATTCGCCGGCCGTCAACAAGGCGCGCTTCCATCTGGAGCTGTGCGCCCAGCACCGGCATCAGCTCTTCTTCGCTGACGTAGCCCAGCCGCATGAGCACATCGCCCAACCGCCCGCCGCTCTGCTTCTGAACTTCCATGGCGTGCTGCAGGTGCGCGAGCGAGAGCAGGCGGTTCTCCAGCAACAGGTCTCCCAGCTTGCGCTTGAACTGGCGGAGCTGTCCCTCCGTCGGGAAGGCGTGCGCGGTCTTGGCCCAGGCGATTGTCTCTCCGGTGGAGACCCAGCGGTAGAACATGCCGGTGGCCCTGCACACGGCGCGGAGGTTCAGGATATTGCCCCAAACCATGCGCGGCACCGACATCAGCGCCTGCTTCCAGTTCGACACGCGGAGCACGCCGACCACCCTCTGAACGGTCCGGTGCGCCATCAGCGCCGTATCCACCATCAGGACGTCCCACAACCAGCTCGACCCGGAGACCAGCTCGGGCAGAAACGCCCGCCCCTTCCCGAGCACGATCCACGACATCACGTAGGTCCCCAGCACCAGGGCCGTCAGCAGGTAGCCGACGATGTTAAGGAAGGTCGAAAGCAGCACCTTGCGGTCGCGCCAGATCCAGTATTTCATCCCCGCGCCGCCGGGCCAGCCCAGCTGCTTCCAGCCCTGGAACACGATCCCGAAGATCCAGCGTGATTTCTGCCGCACGGCGTCGCGCATGCGCACCGGGAAGTACTCCCGCGTGGCCACGATCTCACGGACCTTCTTCAATTCTTCCCGTTTTCGGAACCAGCCCTTCTGCACCACTTGCGTGCGTTCCACCTCAAACTGCAGCAGGATGGATCGCTTGTTCATCTCCTTCAGGCGGAAGCCGAAGTCGTAGTCCTCGGTCAGCGTCTCCACGTTGAAAAGCTGGTTGCGCCTGTTCCGACCCAGCTCTTCGAGCGCCTCGCGGCTGAAACCGGTGCCCACGCCTGCCCCGGGGACCATTCCGGCCACGCACTCGCGCACGAGCAGGTCCTTGGTGTGGAACTCGCCGAACTCGTCGAGATAGGTGCCTGCCGTCCACTTGCCCAGCGGCATCTCGAGAGGCACCACCGGCAACTGCACCATGCTCACCCGCGGGATCAGGTAGTTCATCAGCTTGAGCGACAGCGGGTGCACGAGGTCCTCGGAGTCGTGCATCATGAAGATGTCGAACCGCTTCCCCGTATCCTTCTGGTACACACGGATGCCCTCGAACACCCAGTTCAGGCAGTCGGCCTTGTTGGTGGGACCGTCGTGCGGGCAGACGATGCGGTGCACCCGCGGGTCCTTCTCCTGCACCGAGGCGACAGCCAGCATGGTGCGCTCGTCGTTCGGGTAGGTGCCGACGAAGACTTCGTAGTTCCGGTACTCCGTCCAGCGCAGGGTGTGCTCGAGCATTTGTGCGATGACCGCGTGCTCGTCCCACGCCGGAATCATGATGGCAATCCCCTGTTCCGGCTTGCGCCGAAGGTCGTCCTCGGTCAGGCGCGGATGCTTCGGCTCGACGAACAGCCGGCGATAGAGACGCCGGATGTAGAAGTACAGGTCCACGTAGAGGTCGTCGAGCCCGCAGACGAGGAAGCCGACTGCGGAGACGATCATGAACCAGCGCAGGATTTCAACCCAGATTTCCATCACCAGCTCCTTTAGAACCGCCTGCCGAACAGCAGCATGACCCGGAAGTCGTCATACCTGCTGCCGTAGGGATTCGGGTCGCGACCTGCGATTCCGTAGTAGTAGCCACGCAGGTATTCCATCCGCAGGCCGAGATTGACCTCGCGGTGCGGCCGCCACTCCAGCCCCGTGCCGACCTCACCGACGTTATTGAAGAAGTCGCGGTTGGCATCCTTGGCCATGCTCAGCTTGGCGTACCCAAACAGCCGCGATGCGCCCCAGTCGGCCAGCCGCATCCCTTCGCGGACTTGCAGGTAGGCGATGCGGTTGTGGTCGTAACGGCTGTAGTAGCCCAGGCTGGCGTCGTAGTCGGTGAACAGCCGCTCGCCCCGCAGTTGCCCGAAGGTCAGCGCGCCAATCGGCCCATACCAGCGCGACTCGCTCCGCCGGTAGTAATAAAGCGTCACGCGGTAGTCCGGCTCGGTGTCACGGCTGTGCGCAGCCGTCCGCGTGAGGTTGAACGCCACATTCGCTTCCGCCAGCAGCGTGAGATTCCACCCTTGCGGCTGGACGCTGATCCCCGCCCCCACGAGCCCCACGTTGTCGGAAAACACCATTGGGAGGCTCCCGCCGCGGGACCGCGAGTCGCGCGTCACGTGCCCGTTAAGATAGAAGCTCACGGGCCCGCCGGCTTTTGGCCGCCAGTGAAGCCGTGCCACGGCGTCCACGATGCCGTTCGAGAAGCGCGTCGAATACAGCGGCCCGGAGAAGACATCGAGGTAGAGTCGCTGCGGGCGGGTCTCGCGAAAATTCCCCAGCGATGCCCGGACCGACTGGGGCGCGGCCGCCGCTTCCTCCAGTTCCTCGATTCGCAACAACTCGCAGGCCGGGGCCGGCTCCACGCATACGTTCTCGGGCGGGCCCGCCTGCGCGGCAACCACTCCGTTCACTCCGTTCAGGAGGCACACCCACAGCACTGCCTGCGCCGGCGCCCGCAGAAAAGCCCCTCGCCCCAATCGGAAACGGTTCACTCCGGCACACCTCGGGAGCCTTGCCGCATCAGGCCCCCTCGCCGCATGCGTGCTCCTGCCGGCCGTTTTCCATTGCGCCTTGCAGGATGCGGACAACGCGCTTCCCCGTGCGGCCGTTGCCGAATGGGTTGGCCCAACGTCGTGACCGGCGCAGCATGGCCCGCGCCGCGCTCAGCGCCCGATCCGGATCGAACCCCGCCAGCCGATTGCTGCCCACCTGAACCGTTTCGGGGCGCTCGGTGTTGTCCCGCAGCGTCACCGTAGGCACTTTCAGGATGCAGGCTTCTTCCTGCACTCCGCCGCTGTCGGTGAACACCAGCCGGCAGGTGTCGAGCAGCCGCAGGAAATCCAAGTAACGCAACGGCGGCACCAGCTTCAGCCGCTCCAACCGCTGCAACGCATCGAGGTGCCGCGAACCCTTGAGTCGCGCCAGGGTGCCGGGGTGGACGGGAAAGATCACGGGCACGTCAAATTCTTCGACCACACGCTCCAGAATCTCGGCAAGCGTGTCGAGGCTGCCCGGTGCCTCCAGGTTTTCCTGCCGGTGAAGCGTGAACAGGAAAAACGGCTTCTTCACGCTGAGCCCAAGCTGCTTCAGGATGCGGCTCGCCCGGGTGCGAGCGCGGCTGGCCATCACGGCGTCCACGACCGTATTTCCCACCACGTGTACCGCGCCGCGCACGCTTTCGCGCTTCAATTGCCGCGCCGCACATTCGGTAGGGGCAAACAGCAGGTCGGAGATGTGGTCCACCATGATGCGGTTGTGCTCTTCCGGCATGCGCGTGTCGAAACTGCGCAGCCCCGCTTCCAGGTGCGCCACGCGGATGCCGAGCTTCTTGGCCGCCAGGGCTCCGGCCAGCGCCGAGTTCACATCGCCCTGCACCAGCACCCACTGCGATCGCTCTGCCAGCAGCACCTCTTCGATGTAGCCCAGCATCTGCCCGGTCTGTCGTCCGTGGGTCCGCCACTTGCGCTGGAACGGCAGCCGATAACGCGGCGGCGCCAGACGAAAGCCGTTGTAGATGTCGCGCCCCATCAGCGGCGAGTAGTGCTGCCCGGTGTAGATGACGAAATGTTTCAGGTGCGAATCACGCAGCGCCTGAAGCACGGGCGCGAGTTTGATGATCTCCGGCCGCGTGCCGAAAATCACCGCCACGCTGGCAGTCAGCTTCCGGCCGGACAGGGATCTCTCGTTCATCGTTCGACTCCAGAAAGGCATCAGGCTCAGAGGGGGGACACCACGGCGGGACTTGCTTACGACTCCGATGCCTCAGCCAGGCTACCGCCTCCGACTTCCCGCCCGGCTGCGCATGGGAGAATCAAGCACGGCTTCCCCTTCTTCGGTCCTTGGTGTCGTCGACGTACCGGTCGCGACCGCCGTCAAGTTAGCAACGGACGTGCCATGCCGCGGACGACATCGCCAACTGAGCCCTGGGAAAGGACTTCAGGAGAAACGGCGGTGTTGTAGCACGGGAGATCGGCCGCGCGATTCGTCGTTTTCGTCTAAAAGAGGGAGGCAGATCCGACGACTCTTGCCGGAAGGGAGGGCAAAGGAACTCAGAGCGTGTTGAACAAAGCGCGGCCCGCACGGATCCTTTCCCCATACCGCTTCCTTCAATGATCCGGCCGCCTCTTTTCCCCGTGGCGATCCGCCCCCGGACCGAGGCGGCGCCGGGCTGCGGCCTGACGTTGCGGGGCCGTGCCTGCGAAGGAACAGGGCTCCACGCCTTCGCGCCCTGCCCGGTGGCGAAGGATCGTCTTGACACCCTCGCACGCCGGTGTGCTAGATTGCGGGGCGTAACGGAACGCTCATAGGCGAAAGGAAGAGCAGAAACAGGGAAAGCGGTGTAAATCCGCTGCGGCCCCGCCACTGTAAGCGAGGACGAAGCCCGTCGGCATCCCACTGGGGGCGACCCTGGGAAGGGGACGGGCCGAGGATGATTCGCGAGCCAGGAGACCTGCCTATGGGACGACGGAATCCCCCTTCGTAGGGAAGGGTGTGGATTTCGCTGGGCCCCGGCTCTTCCGCCGGGTTTTTTTGATCCCCGCCCCATGAGCCTTCCTCCACCGGGCGCGCCGGGCGCCCATGGTGAAGGTCTCCCGTGAAACTTTCTCATCTCACGCCGGTCCGGCTGGCCCGGGTGGTCCTGATCCTCCTGCTGGTCCTCGCTGCCGCGATCCTGGCTTCCCTCGCCGTCGGGGCGGTGCGTATGGATGTCGCCACGTTCTTCCGCTCCCTCGCCGGAAGCGCCGGGGACTCCCGGTACGCAGCCATCCTCTGGCAGATCCGCCTCCCGCGGATCCTCATGGCGGCCCTGGCGGGCGCGGCCCTTGCCTCCGCCGGAACGGCCTTCCAGGCGGTCCTCCGCAATCCCCTGGCCGATCCCTACATCCTGGGGATCTCGGGCGGAGCAGCCCTCGGGGCGATCCTGGCGGTCACCTCCGGCCTCGAGGACATCCTGCCGGGCTGGCCCGTCCGCCCCGTGGCCGCATTCGCCGGCGCCTGCGCCACCGTGGCCGCCATCTTCTGGCTCTCCCGGTCCCGGGGGCGCATCGCTTCCTATCCCATGCTGCTCATCGGCTGGATTTTCAACTCCTTCTTCCTGGCCATGATTCTCTTTCTCGAGACGGTGGTGGACTTCTCCCGGGTGCACGGCGTCATCTTCTGGCTCGTGGGCTCCCTCTCGCCCCAGTCCTACCCGGTCCTCGCCGTGCTGGCGGTGCTGGTGGGCGCCGGTTTCCTGGTGCTCCTCTCCCAGGCGCGGCGGATGGACCTGATCTGCGCCGGCGACGAGACGGCGCGGCAGCTAGGCGCCGACGTGGAGCGGGCCAAGATCCTCTCGCTGCTGGCCGCCTCCCTGATCACCGCGGCGGTGGTCTCCTTCAGCGGCCTCATCGGATTCGTCGGCCTGATCGTCCCCCACGCCGCCCGCTTCCTCTTCGGTCCGGATCATCGGCTCCTGCTCCCTTCCTCGGCGCTTCTGGGAGCGGCCGGCCTCGTCCTGGCCGACACCCTGGCCCGCACGATCCTCTCCCCCACCGAGCTGCCCGTGGGGGTGCTGACCGTGCTCCTGGGCGGCCCCTGCTTCATCCTGCTCTACCGGCGGCGCCACGCGGAGGTCTACTTTGACTGAGATTCTGTCCGCCGAGCGGATCGCGTTCGCCTATCCCGGCCGTCCCCTGTTCCGGGACTTGTCCCTCTCGCTGGAGGAGGGGGACGTGGCGGGCCTCATCGGTCCCAACGGATCGGGGAAGACGACGCTTCTGCGGATCCTGACGGGCGTCCTGCGCCCCGACTCCGGCCGCGTCCTCCTTCGGGGCGAGGACCTGGCGGGGCTCTCCGGCCGGAGCCGGGCGCAGAGCCTGGCGGTGGTCCCCCAGGAGTCGCGGACCCTCTTCGATTACACGGTCCTGGAGGTGGCCCTGATGGGACGCTTCGCCCACCTGGGCCTCTGGGGAATGGAAACGCGGGAAGACGCCGGGATTGCCGGGCGCTGCCTGGCGGAGGTGGGGATGGACCACGCCGCGTCCCGCTCCCTGAACGAGCTGAGCAGCGGCGAGCGGCAGCGGGTCTACATCGCCCGGGCCCTCACCCAGCAGCCGCGGGTCCTGCTCCTGGACGAGCCCACCTCGTTTTTGGACCTGAAGCACCGGCTGCAGATCTACGAGATCCTGGCGCGGCTCAACCGGGAGACGGGACTCACGGTCCTGGCCATCTCCCACGATCTGAACCTGGCGGCCCGCTATTGCCGGAAGCTCCACCTGATCCGGGACGGGGCGATTTCCGCCTCGGGCGCTCCGCCGGAAGTGATCACCGGCAGCGTGATTCGCGAAGTCTACGGGACCGACGCGGAGATCGGAAAAGATCCCCGGACCGGCTCCCCGTTCGTCATTCCCTACCCCGCCGCTCCCCAAGGAGGTGTCTCGTGAAGCGTGGTCTTTCGATCCCGGTGGCGGGACTCCTGCTCCTTCTGGGAGCGTCCGCCAGGAGCGATGCGGCAGAAAAGAGTCCCGCTCCCGGGCTGGTGGAGACGGTCCGGGTCACCGCCTCCCGGCTGCCCGGCACGGCCGAGGAGGCCTCCCGGGTCCCGGCCCACGTCACCGTCTACACCGGCGAGGAGATCCGGGCCTCGGGCGCGGCCACCCTCCAGCAGTTCCTGGCCCTGCGCAGCGACTTCGTGGTCTTCGACGAGGTGGGGAACGGCATCGAGTCCACCGCCGATCTCAGGGGCTTCAACACCGGCTCCCTGGCCACGTCGGCGCTGGTGGTGGTGGACGGCGTGAGGATCAACGAGCCCGACACGGGCTACGTGAACTTCGAGTTGATTCCGCTTGCCGACGTGGAGCGGGTGGAGGTGATCCGGGGAAGCTCCTCGGCCCTCTTCGGAGAGGGGGGGCTCGGCGGCGTGATCAACGTGGCCACCCGTCGCGGGGCCGAGGCCTCGCGCCTCGACGCCACGGTCTCCGGAGGCAGCGATTCCACGCTCTCCGCCGCGGTTTCATCCGGCGGCCGGATCGGGCGCCTCTCTTATTACGGCGGGCTCAGCCATCGCGCATCGGACGGCTTCCGGGAGAACTCCGGCTACCGGCTCTCCTCCTTCCAGGGGAGCACCGAATGGGCCCTCTCGGATCGCCAGAGCTTCGGGCTGGACCTGACGGCGGGGACGAACCATCTGGATCAGCCCGGCGCCCTCACCGCAGCCGAGCTGCGGGAGGACCCGACCGGGAGCCCCTTCAACCGCCTCGATTTCAGCGCGACCGACCTGGTCCTGCCCAGTCTTCACTACCGGCTCCTGCTGGAAGGGGGGCTCTCCCTGGCCTCCCGTCTCTCCTTCCGGGACACGGCGGAGGACGGATTCAACGGCGGGCGCAGCGGCCTGGGATCCATCTCCGCGGTGGATAGGATGGGACTCGCCTGGACGGTGCAGGCCTCCCACGAGAAGACGCTGGGGAAGAGGACCAACCAGGCGGTCTTCGGCATCGAGCTTTCCCGGGACCGGTTCGATACGGGGCAGACCCGGACCGACTCCTCCGGCGCGCCGCTGCCGGAGAGCGACTTCTCCTACTCCATCTCCCGGACCGCCTCCACGCGGCGCTTCGCCGGGCTCTTTGTCCAGGACACCTTTCTCTTCGGCCCCCGGGGATCGATGACGGCCGGCGTTCGATTCGACCGGATAGACCTGTCCAGCGACGGGAGCCAGGCTTTCTACGACTACCCGCCCCCCGACTACTTCCCGCCCGTCTTCACCCGGCGCGGCACCGGCGGCGAGCGGGACTTCTCCCGCGTCTCGCCCCGTCTCGGCTTCAACTTCAATCCGAGCGAGAGGACCGGCTTCTACGCCGGCTGGTCCCGGGGATTCCGGGC